>ERZ773228.3655-NODE-3655-length-12460-cov-2.670697_pt1 | contig 12460 bp, 10 predicted proteins | sample MGYA00580524_ERZ773228 | MGnify/ENA primary metagenome ERZ773228 (study PRJEB29015, sample SAMEA2737768) | human gut metagenome | biome: human gut; feature: human-associated habitat; material: faeces | place: China | collected 2012 ...
CTACTATTGTCTCATGTGTGTCTATGCGCGGTTAGGTTTGACGGTTACGAAAATAGCGCGTGAAAGCCATTGATACGTCGGAAATGAAAGGGTGTATTTCAATGGCAAATATCAGAGAGAACACGAAAAATGGAAAGGTCATTTCCTATCGCTTTATCGCTTGCATGGAACGCGATGTGCGCGGCAAGCAGATACGGAAATACACAACATGGACGCCGCCAGAGGGAATGACTGCTGCCAAGGCAAGAAAAGCGGCGGAACGTGCGGCGGATGCGTGGGAAGAGGAAGTCAAAGCAGAGTACCAGAAGCAAAAGAAACTCGGTAGCGCGTACCGCCTACCGCCCGATAAGCGGCGGGATGATTTTGTGTTTTATATCGGTGTCGCAAAGCGCAAAGTTCGGGAAGCGTTTGGAAAAAAGCGGTTCGCATGAAAAATGGAGGTCAGGATGGTTCAGATTTTACAAAAGCTGCTTCATATTTTGAATAAAGATCAGAAGCGGAAGGTTGCGGGACTCGGCGTGATGATTTTTATCGGTGCGCTGATGGAAATGATCGGCGTCGGTCTGATCATGCCGGTGGTTGAGGGCGTAATGGCACCGGATCAGCTGCTGAATAAGTGGTATATTCAGATTTTGGAACGATGGATTCATTTTGATACACCGAATCAGTGGCTGCTGTTTTTGATCGGTGTGATCATTACGGTTTATTTTATCAAAAACGGTTATCTGCTTTTGCAGACATATGTACAGTCCCGTTTTGTCAACACGAATCAGTCCAACACGATCAGCTACATGCTGGAGGAATATCTGAACCGTCCCTATGAATTCTATTTAAATGCGGACATTCCTACGATTTTCCGTACGATTGACGGTGATGTGCCGAAGGTATTCACAACTCTGATGGAATATATTCAGCTTGCGACGGAGTTGATGGTTTCGGCGGTTCTGTGTGTGACGCTGCTTGTAACAAACCCGACGATGACGATTTTTATTGTTGTAGTCATGGGCGGAACGACGGTCGTAATCCTGAAAATTTTAAAGCCTACCTTAAACCGGCTGGGGCGGACCTCCCAGCGGTTGCAGAGTCAGATGGGAAAATGGCGTCTGCAGTCTATTTACGGAATCAAGGATGTAAAGATTTTAAATAAAGAGCATTATTTTGCATCCAGCTTTGGAAAATATTCTCAGGAGAACGCGAAGCTGACGACAGAATATGCGGTGCTTAACAACATGCCGCGTCTGCTGTTGGAGACGCTGAGCATCTGCGGTATTTTGGGATATCTTGCAATCTGTATTTTAAACAGCGCGGACATGACGGAGCTTGTGCCGCAGATTTCCGCGTTTGCAGTAGCAGCGATGCGCTTGATGCCGTCGGTAAATCGAATCAACACGCATATGAGCAATATTGCGTTCTATGAGCCAAGCGTGAATTATGTTTATGAAAATGTAGACTTCACATCCTATCGTCTGCATGGAAAATATGAAAAAGACTATGATCCCCATACGCCACCGATGGAGCTGAAAAAAGAGATTCGCATGGAGGACGTCAGCTATACTTATCCCGAAAGGGACAAGGTGATTCTGGATCATGCTCAGATGCTTGTACCCGTTGGAAAATCGGTGGGCGTGATGGGACCCTCCGGTGCGGGAAAGAGTACCGCAATCGATATTTTAATGGGACTTTTGCAGGTACAGGGCGGCGAGATTTTATGCGATGGAAGAAATATTTTTGAAAATTATCCATCCTGGCTGTCCCATATCGGTTACATTCCGCAGACCATTTATCTGACGGATGATTCGATTCGTGAAAATATAGCGTTCGGTGTGGCAAAAGAGGATATCGATGATGAGCGCGTATGGCATGTGCTGGAAGAAGCCCAGTTGAAGGATTTTGTAAAGGAGCTGCCGGGTATGCTGGATATGGAGATCGGAGAGCGAGGTGTGCGTCTCTCCGGCGGTCAGAGACAGCGTCTTGGTATTGCGAGGGCGCTGTATCATAATCCGGAGATTCTGGTATTTGATGAGGCAACGAGTGCGCTGGATACCGATACGGAAACGGCTATTATGGAGGCAATTGAGAGCTTCCATGGGAAGAAGACGTTGGTGATCATTGCGCACAGGCTGCGGACGATCGCGGGGTGCGATATTATTTACAAGGTGGATAACGGAAAGATCGTGGAGACGACGCTGGCGGCAGAGGAGCACTAGACCGGACGGTCAGCCGCCGTGCTGTTTTGCACCTGACGCTGTCGTTCCCGTCCGCCATGCAGACTCGCTTTCGCTCAGAAGAAAAGCGCAGCGGGTACATAAGGATGCAAAAGACGCATCCTAAGTACCGGCGCTTTTCTATGGTCTGCATACGGCGGATCGGGAACGGCAGCGCCGGCGCAAAAAGCGCGCGGCGGCTGACCTGGCTGTGTAAGGCGGAAGGGAAAAGGTCAAGGTCAAGGGCTGAGTTTGCTGCTGAAACATAGCTGGCAGGAGGACGGCAAGGCGCTCCTTTGGAGCTGTTGCTTGTGTGCAAGCAGCCCCTGAACACTTGCTGTTCAGGGGCGTGAGAAAGTGAGTCAAGAGTGCGCAGCCCCTTTTTGCGAAGCAAAATTTAAATGGGGCTGAGCAGTCGCAGTTTCCGAAGGAAACCGCGACCTGTTGCATTGGTATGGCGGATGCAGTATGATAGTAGAAAATGAGCAGTCTGTGCGGCAGTTGGAGCGCAGGCAGCGGTTTGAGATGAAATGAGGATTTATTATGGAGTGGAAAGACGGCAGGCTGCAGCTTCCGAATGTGACGCTGATGGCGATGACGAGTGTCAATGTGCGGCAGACGATCAAGGCGATGCAGTACAGCATGCGTCAGATTGATTTTGGGGATTGTGTGCTGATCACGCATCGCAAGCCTTTCTTTTTGCCGAAGGGTATTCGGTATGCGCATACCTCGAAGCTGACGAATATTGACTGTTTTAATTACAAGATGCTTTATGAGCTGGGAGATTATATCCATACAGATTTTGTTATGGTGGTGCATGCGGATGGGTTTATCGTGCATCCGGAGATGTGGCGGGATGAGTTCCTGGATTATGATTATATCGGTTCTCCGTGGCCGATTCCGAAGGATGATATCACATACCGGGACATCAACGGGAATCTGTGTCGGGTCGGCAACAGTGTGGGAATCCGCAGCCGGAGGCTTGTGAATTTTCCGAAGGAGGCAAATCTGCCCTTTGAGCCGGATCACGGTTCCCTGAATGAGGATGGTTTTTTGTGTGTAAAGAACCATCATCTGATCGAGGCAGCGGGGATGAAGATTGCACCGTTGGAGGTTGCAAAATATTTTGCGCATGAGACGATGATTCCGGAGATTGAGGGGATCACACCCTTTGCGTTCCACAAATGGGCGGGGACGAACGCGCAGTATCCGAGGTTTTAGAGCGGACAGCCGTTTGGCGGTCTGACAGGGCCGGTATCCAGAAGGAGCGGTCAGAGAGGGTTGTCCACAGGAAAGGAACAGCATGGCAGAGCAGATTGCACATACGAAAAATGGAAAAATAGAACAGTTCGGCAGGATCTGCTTTTATGCAGGGCTTCTTTTGGAGCTTCTGATTGTCATCCTGGACAAGAGTTCGTGGATCAATCCGCTGGAAGGACAAATGTTCCGGGTCAGCTTTCTGCTGTTTGCCTGCAAGCTCTGTGTGACGAAGTATTCCAAAAAAGAATGGCTTGCTGTGCTGGCGGCAGGAGTCATTGCGGGGCTGTGTTATCTTAGCTCGGATCGGGATGAAGCGGTGCGTGCGGTTGTGTTTGTCGCGTCGATGAAAGGGATTGACCACAAAAAGGCACTGCGGGTTGTTTTTTATGTGACGCTTACCGGAATGGCAGTGCTGGCGATGCTTTCGCTGGCGGGCGTTTTGGGCGAGGTTTGGGACGCCGGCGCTGGCTATGGAATCAAAGAAGGCAGCAGGCGGCTTTGTCTTGGCGTCGGCAACAGCAATGCGCTTGCGATTATGATCTGGGCGCTGATGACGCTCGGCGTTTATCTGTTCCATGAAAAAATGAAGCCGGTGCACTGGATGCTTCTCGGCGTACTGACGGTTGGCGTTTACGCTGCGACGATGACGCGGACGACGTTTCTTGTCATGGCGGCAACGCTGGTGCTGGCGTTTGTGATGGACAAGTCCTCAAAAATCCGCGAAGGCAGCGTTGTCTATATCGGCGGAATGGCAGCAGTTGCGGTGGGCTTTGTCTTTTCCTTGTACGCAGCGCATATTTCCAACTGGTATGAACTAATGCCGGCCTGGGTGGTCAGGATTGACAGGATCCTGACCGGGCGTATTTCCAGCATTTATGCCTTTGAAAACGGCGGCGGCGTGCTCAAAAACTGGAAGCTGTTCGGCGATCCGAACTATGTGGAATATTTCGATATGGGTTATGTGCGCCTGTTTTTCTGGTATGGAATCATTCCGGGCGCATGCTGTATGGTGCTGCTGTTTTTCCTGATGCGTGTTTGCAGAACCTTAAAGGATGCCCAGGGCTTTGTTCTTGTGCTGTCCTTTGCGCTGTTTACGGTAGTCGAGGCGCATGCGGTATCGGTCTATCTGGCGCGCAATTATGTCTTGTTTTTGCTGGGAGCGTACTGGACGGCAATGCTTCCGCTGGGTGGGGAAGCGATCTGGTGGTGGCAGCTGCCGGGGGCTTTTTGGAAGCACGGTTCCAAAGCAGCGGATGGCAGCTTTGGGAGGAAAGCGACGGTTGGCAATTGCTCTGAAGTACAGGAGAAGGCTGCAACCATAAAGGAGGCTGCGAGATGACAGAAAGAGCAGCCGGACGAAAAAATACAACGCAGTTTGTTTTTGCAGAGAACAGTCTGGATATTCTCCGCCTGTTTGCGGCGCTGCAGATTGCGATCACGCATTATCTGAATCTGACAATGCTCACATATGGAAAAGACGGACCGGGGGATGGACTGCTGCTTGGCTTTAAAAGAGCGCTGACACTGTTCCCCGGCCTGATTATTCTCTTTAGCATCAGCGGATTTCTGATGGGAGAGACACTGATGCGGACACAAAACCGAAAAATATTTGCCCAAAAACGGATCCTGCGGTTGTATCCGGCGCTATGGGTCAACATTGTGCTGACGATTGGGATGCTCTCTTTGCTTCCCGGTGTCGTTTCGGGGCATGGGAAAGATCTGCTGACCTGGGCAGTTGTGCAGGGCGTCGGTCTGGCCTATACGCCGTCCTTTTTGCAGGCGTTTGCGATAGAAAGCATCAACGGGACGCTTTGGGCGCTGATGGTGGAAATTCAACTGTACGTTCTGGTTGCGGTGGTCTGGAAACGGTGTCTTGCCTGGAAAGAGCGTACCTGGCATGTCCTCTTGGTGCTGACTGCGCTGTTAAATCTCGCCTGCGGCTTTTTAAAGAATTTGGGAGTGCTTCCCGGCGCGGCTGCTTCCCTGCTGGATCGAAGCTTCCTGCCGTATTTGGTCTGGTTTTTTGCAGGGCTATATCTGTGGCATTTTAAAGAGACAATTTTACAAAAGCTGACAGGAAAATGGTTTATTCTGCTGATTGTATTTATCTGCTATAAAGTGTGCTGGCAGACCTTTGGCTGGAAGCTTCCGGGATATTATGCGGACCTTGTGACGAGCCTTTTGCTCCCGGTGGTTGTGCTTGCCTGCGCCTATGGCTGGAAAAAGCATCGCCTGAAAAATGATTTATCCTATGGAATATTTTTATACCACTGGCCGTTGATCAATCTGGTATTTTACTGGAATCTGCCGAAAAAGATGCATCATATTCCGCTGTTTCTTTTGTATGTGGCAGCATTTCTTGCGTTGGCGTGCGCGTCGTGGTTTTTACTGGAACGCCATGTGTTGAAACGAAAACGCTGAAACTTATGCAGTGGGAGCAGCATAACATCATGAAATAGGGTACAGCAAACCGCGCATAAAATCACTGGCGCAATGGGAGAAAACGTATGAAAGTTGTAATGCTTGGTGCGGACCGCAGCGTAAAGGGCGGCGTATCTGCGGTGGTCAATAACCTGTACGAGGCGGGACTCGATCAGCGTATTGACCTGACCTATATCGGGACAATGGTGGACGGAAGCACGGCTGCGAAGCTGTTAAAAGGTGTTCAGGCGCTGTTGAAATTTGTCACTGTGCTGCCGAAAGCAGACATCGTCCATCTGAATATGGCGGCGGATGCGAGCTGCTACCGGAAGCTGATTTTTATGCAGATCGCCCTCTGGTTCCACAAAAAGGTTGTGATTCACGAGCACGGCGGAGATTTTCAGGGCTTTTATTATAAACGATGCAGCGCGAAACGACAGGCGTATATCAAAAAAATGTTAAACCGTGCGGATTTGTTTCTGGTGCTGACGGATGTCTGGAAAGATTTTTTTGCAGACATGGTGGATCGGGACAAAATCCATGTCCTGCAGAATGCGGTTCCGGTTCCGAAAATGCCGAAAACAGATTATAGCAGCCATACGGCGGTCTTTTTGGGACGGCTTTGTCCGGAAAAGGGAGTGGACGAGCTGTTGGACTGTGCGGAAGCGGTTTGGAAGAAGCACCCGGATTTTCATCTGATGTTGGGCGGCTTCTGGGAAAACGGGACGGAGGAGCTGCAAAAGAAAGCAAAAAAGCTGGAGGCGCAGGGAATTGTCGAATGCCCCGGCTGGGTATCTGCAAAGCAGCGCACCGAGCTGTTTGAGCAGAGCAGTATTTTTGTCCTGCCGACGTGGTTTGAAGGACAGCCGGTTTCTCTGTTAGAGGCGATGGCGGCGGGAATGTGCAGCCTGACGACTGCAGTTGGCGGGATTCCCCAGACCCTCGGGGAGCCGGAATGGAACAGTCTGCCGACCGGAAAAGACGGCTGCGGCGTGATGGTAGAGGCAAAAAACAGCCGGATGCTGACAGAGGCGCTGGAAGAGCTGCTTTTGGATGAAAATCTGCGCCGCGAAATTGGTACAAAAGCGCGGATGCGGGTGCAGGAGTATTATGCGATAGATAATTATGTAAACCAACTGGTCAGCTATTACGAGAAATTGAGAAAAGAGGACTAATGTTGCATGGAAAAAAAGGTGAGTGTGATCGTTCCGGTTTACCGGACGTTGGAGTGTTTGGCGCGCTGTGTGCAGAGCATCACGGGTCAGACCTATAAAAATCTGGAAATTATTCTGGTGGATGACGGTTCGCCGGACGACTGCCCGGCATTATGTGACGACTGGGCGCAGAAGGACGACCGAATTCGCGTTTTGCATAAGGAAAACGGTGGTCTGGTGTCCGCGTGGACGGCTGGCGTATCCATGAGCACCGGCGATTATCTGTGTTTTGTGGATAGTGACGACTGGATTGACGCCTGCATGGTGGAAAAGATGCTGGATTTTTCGTCCGACTGTGGAAAAGAGATCATCTGCGGCAATTATGTGCAGGAGGAAAGAAACCGCAGCATCGAAATTTATCAGGCCATGGAGCCGGGCATTTATACGGGGCGCAGCCTGCAGGAGCGGATTCACGGAAAACTTCTGGGGCAGGAAAAACGTCCGATCACAATGTCCCGCTGCATGAAGCTTTTTTCCCGTACTTTAATTGTTGAAAATATGAAATACTGTGACCCGTCCATTCGAATGGGCGAGGATATGGTCATCACCCTTCCGGCGCTTCTGGATGCGCAGCGGATTGTGGTCATGGAGGGCGCAGCTTGGTATCACTACCTGTTTTTGCGGGAGTCGATGGTGCACAGTTATGATGCCGGAATGTATGAAAATATCCGCAGTCTGGATAAAATTGTTCGCCAAATACTTGCAGACAAGCATGCGCCGAACGCCCAAAAACAGGCGGATCGGGAGCTGCAGCTTCTGATGTTTCTGGAAATCAAGAACGAGGCGAGAAACGGACGGGAAGGCTGGAAAGGGCGGCTGCAGAAGGAATGCAGGGAAACAGAGCTGCAGGAAGCGGTCAAAAGAATGCCGCTTACTCCGACTGTTACTGAAAATAAGCTGATGTATCAGGTGCTGGCGCATCCGGAAAATACGGCAATGATGCAGCTTGTCCATTTTCTTTTGTGGGCAAACAGTAAGCGGCAGCGCTGAATGGAGAGTTGTATGGAATCAAAAAAGCAGGGACGGATCAGTATTATCATGCCGGTTTACAACGGCGTTTCCTGGATCGGGGAATGTATCGAAAGCATTCGGCAGCAGACGGATACGAACTGGGAGCTTCTGGTGCTGGACGATCATTCGACGGACGGGACGACGGAGCTGGTGTTTAAGCTGGCGGAAGAGGATTCGAGGATTTTACCGATTTTGCGTCAGAAAAATGGCGTATCTGCAGCGCGCAACGAGGGACTGGAAAAAGCGCAAGGAGAATTTATCATGTTTGTCGATGCGGACGATAAGCTGGATCCGCAGATGCTCTCTGTGCTTCGGGCGATGCTGGGGCAGACAGAAAGCGACCTTGCGGTCTGTGATTACTATAGATGGAACGGTAAACCGGACGGAATTTATAACCGGTCAGAGGAGCTGTTAAAAACGGATGTAGAGCGGGAGGAAAATGCTGCTCGGGCAAAAAAAGTGCTGCGTGCAGACGGCACAGAAAAAGCCGGGGCAGAAGCTGTTTCTCAACAACGCGCAGTTTGTGTGGAGAGTGTCCGTGTATACAATCGCTCAGAATATGTTTCGGACTATCTCCTGCGCGGAAATACCCGCTGCTGGAGCGTGCTATACCGCCGCAGTGCGATTGGGCAAATCCGTTTCCGGGAAGACTTGAGCATCGGCGAGGATATGATGTTTCTGATGGATTTGCTGATGCAGATTTCCAGCGTGAGCATCACAGAGTATCGCGGCTATTTTTACCGGATTAACGAGCAGGGCGCGATGCTCAAGCCCTTTAAACCGAGCTACATGGATGAAATCAAAAGCTGGGAGCTTGCCTGCAGGCTGGTGGAAAAAGAGTTCCCGTCCCAGAAGGGGCGGGTATACAGTATTCTGGCGGTTTCTGCGATGCTGGCTGCCGGAAAAATTGCGCGCCTGCCCGGTTCTGAACGGAAAAAATACCGGACGGAAGTCGTACAGTGCCGCAGTGCTGTCCAAAAAGGACTTGCAGCTTCCGGGGCAAAAGAGGAGCTGCCGAAGGGCTATCGGATAAAAACGATGCTGTTCACCGCCTGTCCGGCGTTGTATCTTGCGTTGTATCATCATTGGAAAAGTTGAAATAAGAACCGGATGCCGAGGGATCGAATTGCTTTTGGGTGATGCAAAAGCAGAATGAGAGGAATCATGAAAGACGATAAAATTGTTTTATATATGCATGCGGGAAGCGGCAACCACGGCTGTGAGGCGATTGTCAACAGCCTTTGTCGGATGCTTCCCAAACCGGCGATTCTGATGACGAACCGCCCGAAGGAGGATGAAACCTATTCTCTGAAGGAGCTTTGCAGCAGCTTTGTACAGGAAAAAAGCATCGAAAAGAATGTATTCGTGCATACCTGGTACTATTTGAAGCGAAAGCTTTTACATGACCCGGACTGCTTCATGGAATACCGGTATCAGGACATTTGCGGGAAAAATCTGCACCGTCTGAATATTTCCATCGGCGGGGATAATTATTGCTATGACAACATGCTCGACCGGCTGATTTCCGCAAACCGCATGTTCCACAGGCAGGGCGCTAAAACGGTTTTATATGGCTGCTCTATCGAGCCGGAGTTGTTAAAACGTCCGGAAATCATGGAGGATATGAAGCGCTACGACGCGATCGTCGCGCGGGAAAGCCTGACCTTTGCAGCGCTGCAGGAAGCCGGAATTGACAAAAATATCCATTTATATCCGGACTCGGCTTTTTTACTGGAAACAAAGCTGGCTCCCCTGCCGGAGGGCTGGGTTCCCGGAAAGATGCTGGGCCTGAACATCAGTCCGATGATTGTGGACAATGAAAAGACTCCGGGCATTACGATGCAGAACTATAAAGCGTTGATTTCTCATATTTTGGAGACGACCGATCTGCATGTTGCGCTGATTCCCCATGTGGTGTGGGAAAGCAATGATGACAGAAAACCGATCCGGGAGCTCTATGAAGCCTTTGCATCGACCGGACGTGTGATCGAGCTGCCGGATGGGTCCGCTCCGGAATTAAAGGGCTATATCAGCCGCTGCGAGATGTTTATCGGAGCCCGGACCCATGCGACAATCGCGGCATATTCCTCCTGCGTGCCGACGCTGGTAGTCGGCTATTCGATCAAGGCCCGTGGAATCGCAAAGGATTTATTTGGAACGGACGAGGGCTATGTCCTGCCGGTGCAGGCACTCGCCCAAAAAGAAGACCTCGTCAACGCATTTGACTGGCTGTATCAAAATGCACAGGCACAGAAAGCACACCTGCAGCAGATCATGCCGGACTATTGCAAAAAGGCAAAAGAAGCAGAAAACCTGTTGAGAGAGCTGTGAAAGCGTAAAAAATCAGAAGCAGTTGCGTGAAATACAATGCAGCCGTGCAGGCAGTTCATAAAAAGCAGAGGGAGGGAAAATTGTGAGCCAGATACAGGAAATGATAAAACCGGCAGCAGCGATGCTGGATACTTATCCGGTGGTGACCACCAAACAGAAAATCAAACAGTGGATCAAGACCTGCGTCCCGGGCATGACGCCGGAAAAGGCAGAGCGTTATTCCTGGCCTCAGGCGCTTCTTGCGATGGGGCTGTTGCAGGCATATGAGCAGACAAAGGACAAGACTGCGTTAAGCAGTGTGTTTTCCTATCTCAGACGGTGGAAAAACAGCGGATATCCAATCTCTCATGTGGATCATGTGATGAATGGAAGCGTTGCCCTGTGGACAGAAGAGATTTTGACGAGGGAAAAAAGAGAAGATGCAGAATCTCTGGAAGCGCTCTGGATCTGCCGGGAAGGGGCAGACATTTGCGCAGGCTGGATCAAAGCAGCGAAAAAAACTGCGGACGGCATCCTTGCGTACCGGAGCCAGCATCCGGACTGGCTGTTTGCAGATACCCTTGGTATGCTTTGTCCCTTTGCCTGTCGTTACGGTGTTCAGAAACAGGATAAAGAGCTGTTAAACCTCGGAATCCGTCAGCTGGAGCTCTTTTTCCAAAAGGGGATGGATGAAAAAACCGGTCTGCCCTATCATGGCTATGATGAAAAGAACGGCATGAAATACGGAATCATCGGCTGGGGAAGAGCCTGCGGCTGGATGCTGCTTGGATTGTCGCAAAGCATTTTGTGGATTTCAGAGCAGCCTGCAGGAGCAGAACAGGCAGACAAGCTGCAGGCAGAGCAGCCTGCAGGAGCAGAACAGGCGGACAAGCTGCAGGCAGAGCAGTCAGCAGTGCAACCGTCCTCCCAGTCTGTTGCCCGGGAGGGCTGCAATCGTCTGTTTTTACTGCAGCAACAGCTCCTTGACAGCGTTTTTGCATGGCAGCGCGCAGACGGTGGATTTTCCTGGCAGCTGCAGGCACGGGAGGGACACCGGGATACCTCAGCAGAGGGGATGATAGGATATGGGGCCTGGCTGGCAGCAGAGACTGCAGCTGTGCAGCGTTCAGAGCAGTGGAGCCCTGCACTGAGCCGTCTGGCAGCCACCATGCAGACAAGTATCCAAAAAGGATATGTCACAGACTGCTCCGGGGAATGCAAGGGCTTTGCGGAATATCCTCAGGTATACGGAACCTATCCCTGGGGCAGCGGCAGCGCGCTGGCCTTTCTGGCAGTGCAGCTTTTCAGGGAAGAGAATAACGATAGGGCAGAATGATCCTTATGCCCTATCACAGGACAAGTTCGATCAAACAGTTCGGCAGGAATATCAGGAGAACAGGACGGAAAACATGGGAAGAGTCAGATATGCGACCAGAAATATAATATTCGGCTTTTTAGGGAGCGGGGCAACGACGCTGCTCAATTTTATCCTGCGGCAGGTGTTTATCACCCATCTGGGCGACACGCTTCTGGGCGTGCAGGATCTCTACAGCGAAATTCTGACGATGCTTTCCCTTGCGGAGCTTGGCGTCGGAACCGCTTTAAACTACAGCCTGTACGGTCCGGTAGCTCGGAGCGAGCGGGAAAAAATCAAATCCTACATGCAGCTGTATAAAAAAGCGTACCGCACCATTGCCATGGTGATTGCTGTCATCGGACTTGCACTGGTACCGTTTTTACCCTGGATTGTCAAAAATGCAGATTATCTGACCCTAAGGCAGCTGCGGATTTATTATCTGCTGTTTTTGTTCAACACGGTGACAACGTATTTTGTTGCATACAAATACAGTCTTGCCAATGCGGAGCAGAAAAACTATATCCAGACGAACGCGGATGCCATCAGCAAAGCGGTTTCCGTGGTGCTGCAGCTTCTGGGACTGCTGGTACTGCCAAACTACCTGTTATACCTGCTGATTCAGGTCGGCGTATCCCTCGGACAGAAGATTTTTATCAGTTGCTATCTGAACCGCAAATATCCGC
>ERZ773228.3663-NODE-3663-length-12440-cov-5.154703_pt1 | contig 12440 bp, 10 predicted proteins | sample MGYA00580524_ERZ773228 | MGnify/ENA primary metagenome ERZ773228 (study PRJEB29015, sample SAMEA2737768) | human gut metagenome | biome: human gut; feature: human-associated habitat; material: faeces | place: China | collected 2012 ...
TGCTCGGCGAGCTTGGCCGTCTGGAGCGCGAGAGCGCGGGTGAGGTAACGCAGAAGGCGCTGGAGGCGGCGGCGCACGTCACGCATCCGACGATGACCGAGCTTCTGAAAAAGCTGGAGAAAAAGGGCTTTGTCACCTGCCGCACCAGCGAAAAGGACCACCGCTGCAAGGTCGTCTCCGCCACCGAGAGGGCGCACGAGCTGCATCATGCCATCGGTGTTTTCGACGATCACGTGTTCACGGCGCTCTGCCGCGGACTGAGCGAGGGCGAGATCGCGGAATTTTTACGCATCACCGACGTGATGCTGGAAAACGCAAAAAATATGAACGACGCGCGGGAGCCATTCCCGTGCGAGAGAGGATGTGATGCCGAATGATCCGACAGCTCACAAAATGTATCCGCGAATACAAAGCCCCGACGATCTGGACGCTCGTGCTCATTTTAGCTGAGGTCGCCATCGACGTTATCATTCCCTTTGAGACCGCCAACCTCATCAACGAGGTCAAGGCCGGCGCGGAGCTCGGCGGCATCGTGCGCGTGGGTCTTGTACTCGTGCTGCTGGCGATGATCTCGCTCGTGTGCGGCGGCGCGGCGGGCTTTACCGGCTCCAAGGCGGCGTCCGGCTTTGCCAAAAACGTGCGCCATGACCTTTTCACCAAGGTACAGAGCTTTTCGTTCGAGAACATTGACAAGTTCTCGTCCGCCTCGCTCGTCACGCGCATGACCACCGACATTCAGAATGTGCAGATGGCGTACATGATGTGCATCCGCATCGCCGTGCGCGCCCCGCTGATGATGATCTTCTCTATCATCATGGCGTTTATCATGGGCGGAAGGCTCGCGCTGACCTTCGTGGTCATCGTGCCCGTGCTGGTCATCGGGCTTCTCTTCATCGCGCGCGAGGCCATGCCCGCGTTCCGCGCGGTGTTCCGCAAATACGATAAGCTCAACGAGTCTGTGGAGGAAAACGTCCGCGCGATGCGCGTGGTGAAGGGCTTCGCGCGCGAGGGCTATGAAACGAAGAAGTTCACCGCCGCGAGCGACGATATCCGCGGCGACTTCACGCACGCCGAGCGCGTGGTCGCGCTCAACTCCCCGCTCATGCAGCTGTGCGTGTACTTCAATATGGTGTTTGTGCTCTTCGTCGGCTCGAAGCTCATCATCACGAACGGCGGCACGACCATCGACGTCGGCCAGCTCTCCGCCATGCTCACCTACGGCATTCAGGTGCTCATGTCGCTGATGATGGTCTCCATGATCTATGTGATGCTCACCATGTCCGCCGAATCCGTCAAGCGTATCTGCGAGGTCTTGAGCGAGGAGTCCGCGCTCACCGATCCCGCCGCGCCGGTCACGACCGTCGCGGACGGCTCCGTAGACTTTGACGGCGTGAGCTTCAAGTATTCCGCCGGCGCGGAGAAATACGCGCTGCGGGACATCGACCTCCACATCGCCTCGGGCCAGACCGTCGGCATCCTCGGCGGCACCGGCTCGAGCAAATCGACCCTTGTGCAGCTCATCCCCCGCCTCTACGACGTGACGGAGGGCAGCGTGAAGGTCGGCGGCGTGGACGTGCGCGAGTACGACCTCGACGCGCTGCGCAGCGCCGTAAGCATGGTGCTGCAGAAGAACGAGCTGTTTTCCGGCAGCATCAAAGAAAATCTCCGCTGGGGCAATGAGAACGCCACAGACGCGGAGCTTGAGGAGGCCTGCCGCCTCGCGCAAGCGGACGACTTCATCCGCTCCTTCCCCGACGGCTACGACACCCACATCGAGCAGGGCGGCACGAACGTCTCCGGCGGACAGAAGCAGCGCCTGTGCATCGCCCGCGCGCTGCTCAAGAAGCCGAAGATCCTGATCCTCGACGACTCGACCTCCGCAGTCGATACGCGCACCGACGCGCTCATCCGCGAGGGCTTCAAGTCCTATATCCCCGAGACGACCAAGATCATCATTGCCCAGCGCGTCGCGTCCGTGCAGGACGCCGACCTCATCCTCGTGATGGACGGCGGCGCCATTGCCGCCTCAGGCACGCACGAGGAGCTGCTCAAGACCTCCGAGATTTACCGCGAGGTCTACGAATCCCAGACGAACGGAGGCGACAAGAATGCCTAAAGTGAATCCGCACGCCGATCCCACGCGGCGCGATCTCGGCCCCGCCGCCCTGGGGCGCACGGTGAAGAAGCTCTTTTCCTATTATCCCGTGCTCGCGCCCGTCACCTTCGTCTGCATCCTGTTCTCCTCCATCGTATCCTCCGTTCCCTCGCTCTTCACGCAGAACATCATCCAGATCATTGAAAAGTGGTACATCAGCCGCGACTGGGCCGCCGCCAAGGCAGAGATCGTGCCCTATCTCACGCTGCTCGTTGTGCTCTACGCGCTCTCCATCCTCTCCATGACGGTCTACACGCAGCTCATGGCGTATATGACGCAGGGCTTCCTGCACAAACTGCGCTGCGAGATGTTCGGTGGGATGCAGAAGCTGCCCATCCGTTACTTTGACAGCCACCAGCACGGCGACATCATGAGCCACTACACGAACGACATCGACACGCTCCGCCAGCTCGTCTCGCAGGCGCTGCCCGCGCTCATTCAGTCCGGCGCGATCGTGCTCGTGGTGTTCTCCATCATGCTCTACTTCAGCCTTTGGCTGACGCTGGTGCTCGTGCTCGGCATCATCGCCATGGTCGCGGTCACGAAGAAGATCGGCGGCGGCAGCGCGAAATACTTCGTCCGCCAGCAGAAGGCGGTCGCCTCCACCGAGGGCTTCATTCAGGAGATGATGGCGGGTCAGAAGGTCGTCAAGGTCTTCTGTCACGAGCAGAAGAGCATCGAGGACTTCGACCGGCTCAACGACGCTCTCTTTGAGGACAGCTTCCGCGCGCAGGCCTATGCCAGCGTCCTCGGCCCCATCATCGGCAACATCGGCAACATCCTCTATGTGACGCTCGCGCTCGTCGGCGGCGTGTTCCTGCTCATCGGACTGCCGAACGTGTCGCTCTCCGGCAAGGCGCTGGACATCTCCATCCTTGTGCCCTTCCTCAACATGGCGCGCCAGTTCACCGGCAACATCAACCAGCTCTCCCAGCAGATCAACGTGGTCGTCATGGCGGGCGCGGGCGCACAGCGCGTGTTTGCCCTCATCGACGAAAAGCCCGAGACGGACGACGGCTATGTGACGCTTGTGAACGCCGCGGTCGCGCCCGACGGCACCGTGACCGAATCCGACCGCCGCACCGGTCATTGGGCGTGGAAGCACCCGCACGGCGACGGCACCCTCACCTACACCGAGCTGCGCGGCGACGTGCGCCTCACCGACGTGGACTTCGCCTACACCGAGGGCAAGGACGTGCTGCACGACGTATCCGTTTACGCCGAGCCGGGCCAGAAGGTCGCCTTCGTCGGCGCGACCGGCGCGGGCAAAACGACCATCACGAACCTCATCAACCGCTTTTACGACATTGCCGACGGCAAGATCCGCTACGACGGCATCAACATCAACAAGATCAAGAAGGCGGATCTGCGCCGCTCCCTCGGTCTTGTTTTGCAGGAGACGAACCTCTTCACCGGCACGGTGATGGAGAACATCCGCTACGGCCGTCTGGACGCAACGGACGAGGAGTGCCGCGCGGCGGCAAGGCTCGCCGGCGCGGACGACTTCATCACGCGCCTGCCGCAGGGCTACGACACGCTGCTGACCAACAACGGCGCGAACCTCTCGCAGGGCCAGCGCCAGCTCATCGCCATTGCCCGCGCGGCGGTCGCCGACCCGCCGGTGATGATCCTCGACGAGGCGACCAGCTCCATCGACACGCGCACCGAGGCCATCGTGCAGCGCGGCATGGATCAGCTGATGGAGGGCCGCACGGTGTTCGTCATCGCGCACCGTCTGTCCACCGTCAAGAACTCCGACGTTATCATGGTCCTCGACCACGGCCGCATCATCGAGCGCGGCAGCCACGAAAAGCTCATCGCCGAAAAGGGCGTGTACTACCAGCTCTATACCGGCGCGTTCGAGCTTGAATAATTTCCGCCGCGCACCTTGCATGCCGGCAGGGGGCGCGGTATAATCCAGATAATGAAGCCAAAGGAGGAGACCCATGGAGTATCAAAGATTTGGAAACACCATCGTCGCCCGCATCGACCGCGGCGAGGAGGTGCTCGAGCAGGTCAAGGCGATCGCACAGGCCGAGCAGATCAAGCTCGCAAGCGTGCAGGCGCTCGGCGCGGTCGGCGAATTCACGGTCGGCGTATTCCACACGGCCGAGAAGCAGTACCATGCCAATTCGTTCGCGGGCGATTTTGAGATCGTCTCGCTGACCGGCACGATCAACACGATGGACGGCGCTTTTTACACGCACCTGCACATGAGCGCTGGTAATGAGAAGGGCGAGGTGTTCGGCGGGCATCTGAACCGTGCCGTCATCAGCGCCACCTGCGAAATGGTCATCACGGTCATCGACGGGCGGGTGGATCGCTTCCACAGCGAGGAGATCGGTCTGAACCTGTTCCAATTCTAAAGATCTGTGTCAAAAGTGCGCACGGTTTTGCGGCCGTGCGCATTTTTTTGCTGCCGACGTTTCTTATTCCTATTGACATCGTGGGAATATAGGCATATAATTCATGCCATAGAGGTAGGGATTACGTGTCAACCCCTCCAGAGCCTCTCGAATTTGTGTATATTATGCAGCCGTGCCGCCCGGCACGGTCTGCCATTGGGAACGGAGGACGCATATATGAACAAAAACCTTCTTGAAGTCAGCGGTCTGCACGTGAGCGCAGGCGAGAAGGAGATCCTGCACGGTGTGGATCTGACCATCGGCAAAGACGAGACACACGTGCTCATGGGACCGAACGGAACCGGTAAGTCCACGCTCGGCTACGCGATCACCGGCAATCCGGAGTATACGGTCACAGCCGGAAAGATCGTCTTTGACGGTGAGGACATCACGGAGCTGCCGGTCAATGAGCGCGCGAAAAAGGGCATTTTCCTGTCCTTCCAGAATCCGCTCGAGGTGCCCGGCGTAACGCTCAGCGCTTTCATCCGCAGCGCGCTGGAGCAGAAGACCGGAAAGCGCATCCGCCTCTGGGACTTCAAGAAGAAGCTCGCCGAAACGATGGAGCTGCTGGCGATGGACGCCTCCTACGCCGAGCGTGACCTGAACGTGGGCTTTTCCGGTGGCGAGAAGAAGAAGGCGGAGATCCTGCAGATGCTCATGCTCGAGCCGAAGCTCGCCATCCTCGACGAGACCGACTCCGGCCTGGACGTCGACGCGGTGCGCACGGTCTCCAAGGGCGTGCAGCTCTACCGTGAGCGTGTACACGGCTCGCTACTCATTATCACGCACAGCACCCGCATTCTCGAGTCGCTGACAGTGGAAGCGGCGCACATCATGGAAAAGGGCGTTATCGTGAAAAACGGCGATGCATCGCTCGTCGATACCATCAACGAAAACGGCTTTGGCGGCATCCAGGCTGACTGAAAGCGAGGCGATCCGAATGAAGGAAAAAAGTCAGGTCGCGGACATTGACCGCAGCGTCTATGACATCCGCGACAAAGAGGACGATGCCTATCGCATGCAGGAGGGCCTGACGCCGGAGATCATTGACACGCTCTCCAAGGAAAAGGACGATCCGGCCTGGATGCAGCAGTTCCGGCTGGAGTCGCTGCAGATCTATAACGAGATGCCGATTCCGGACTGGGGCCCGTCCATTGAGGGGCTGGACATGGATCACATCGCAACATATGTCCGCCCTAAGACCGACATGAAAAACGACTGGAAAGACGTCCCGCAGGACATTAAAGATACCTTCGAACGGCTCGGCATCCCGCAGGCGGAGCGCAAATCGCTTGCCGGCGTCGGCGCGCAGTACGATTCCGAGCTCGTGTACCACAATGTCAAGGACGAGGTGGCCGCACAGGGTGTTGTCTATACCGATATGGAGAGCGCACTCAAGGGCGAGTACGCCGACATGGTGCACAAGTATTTCATGAAGCTCGTCACGCCGCGCGACCATAAGTTCGCGGCGCTGCACGGCGCGGTCTGGTCCGGCGGCTCGTTTGTGTACGTTCCGAAGGGCGTACAGGTGTCCATCCCGCTGCAGTCGTATTTCCGCCTGAACGCCAAGGGCGCGGGCCAGTTCGAGCACACACTCATCATCGTCGACGAGGGTGCGAGCCTGCACTTCATCGAGGGCTGCTCGGCACCAAAGTATAATGTCGCGAACCTCCACGCCGGCTGCGTGGAGCTGTACGTGAAGAAAAATGCCAAGCTGCGCTACTCGACCATCGAAAACTGGTCGAAGAACATGTATAACCTCAACACAAAGCGCGCGCTCGTGGAAGAGGGCGGCGTGATCGAGTGGGTGTCCGGCTCGTTCGGGTCCCATGTCGGCTGCCTGTACCCCATGAGCGTGCTCAAGGGCGATAACTCCAAGATGGAGTTCACCGGCGTCACGTTTGCCGGCGCGGGGCAGAACCTCGACACCGGTGCGAAGGTCGTGCACATCGGCAAGAACACGAGTTCGTACATGAACACGCGCTCCATCAGTAAGAGTGGCGGCATCAGCACGTTCCGCAGCAGCGTCGTGGTGCAAAAGGGCGCCAAACACGCGAAATCCTCCGTGTCCTGCCAGTCGTTGATGCTCGATTCCGAGTCCCGCTCCGATACCGTTCCGGCTATGGACATCCGCACGAAGGACGCTGCTGTCGGCCATGAGGCCAAGATTGGCAGCATCAGCAACGAAGCGGTGTTTTATCTCATGAGCCGCGGCATGAGCGAGGAGGACGCCCGCGCGCTGATCGTCAGCGGCTTTGCGGACAACGTCTCCAAGGAGCTGCCGCTGGAGTACGCGGTGGAAATGAACAATCTCATTCGTCTGGAGATGAAGGGCAGCATCGGCTGACCGCACATTCCGAAAGGAGGGAATATCGTGAATACGAGTGAACAGCTGGTCGTCAACAAACTGCCGACCAGAACGTGGAACCATCTCAATGTCAACGAAGCGACCATCCCGTGGAATGTGGCCGAAACGGCTGATCTCGGGACGGATGCATATGAAATTACAGCAGAAAATCAGGCGCAGCCGCTGCACATCCGCCTGACCGGCGCTGAGGGCTGCAGCCGCAAGCACATCGCGGTCGAAGTGGCTGCCGGCGTGCAGGCAACGGTGTATCTGGTGCTCGATGCGCAGGGCAGCTTCGCCGTGGAAACGGCGCTGACGCTCCATGACCGTGCGTCTCTGCGCCTTGTGCAGGTGCTCGGTGCGCAGGTCGGTGCGCTGCTTTATGCCAAAACGAACGCGGACTGCGCGCCCGATGCCGGCGTGGCCATGACGCATATTCTTATGGGCAGGGGCGACCTATATTCGGATAACGACACGGAGCTTGTCGGCGACGGCAGCCGTTATTCGGCACAGATCGGCTATCTCGGCCGCGGCAGTCAGACGATCGACGTCAATGTCGTCGTCAACCATTATGGCAAGAACACGGAGTGCGAGATCGACACGTCCGGCGCGCTCAAGGACGCGGCGAAGAAGGTTTTCCGCGGCACGATCGACTTTAAGACCGGCTCGTCGAACTCTGTCGGCAACGAGAAAGAGACCGTGCTCATGCTTGGCGACGATGTCGTCAACAAGACGGTGCCGCTTATCCTGTGTGCCGAGGAAAACGTCGTCGGCAACCACGGCGCGACCATCGGTGAGCTCGATGACGAGACGCTGTTTTACTTTGAGAGCCGCGGCATCTCGCGCGAACAGGCCGAAAATATCCTGGCCCGCGCATCGATCGAGCGCTTTGCGCGCACGGTGGACGACGAAGCGCTGCGTGCGCAGATTCTTCAGACGCTGGAGGAGGAACTCAACGATGGCGTATCATTATAAGCAGGATTTTCCGATCTTTCAGCATACGGACGTCGCCTATATCGACAACGCAGCCACGGCCCAGCGCCCGCAGTGTGTGCTCGATGCAGTGGCGGATTTCTACCGCTGCCACAACGCAAACCCTCTGCGCGGACTGTATCCGCTGAGCGTTGAGGCAACCGATATCTATGAGCAGGCGCGCGAGACGGTGCGCAGCTTCATCGGCGCAAAGTCGGCGCGCGAGATCATCTTTACCCGCAACACGACCGAGAGCCTGAATCTCGTCGCCTACAGCTACGGCCTGACGCACGTCAAGGCGGGCGATGAGGTGCTCGTGTCCATCATGGAGCACCACAGCAATTTGCTGCCGTGGCAGATGGTCTGCCGCCAGACGGGCGCGGAGCTGAAGTTTATCGAGTGCGCGCCCGACGGCAGTGTAGACCTGCAGCAGATCGAGTCGCTCATCACCGAACGCACGAAGATCGTCGCCATGACGCAAGTGTCGAACGTTCTCGGCCGGAAGTACCCGGTGCAGGAGGTCGCCGCCATGGCGCACAAAAAGGGCGCGGTCATGGTCGTGGACGGCGCGCAGAGCACGCCGCATATGCCGGTGAACGTGCAGGAGCTGGGCGCGGATTTCTTTGCTTTCTCCGGCCACAAGGTCTTTGGCCCCATGGGCATCGGCGGGCTGTACGGCAGGGAAGACCTGCTCGAGCAAATGCCGCCGTTTCTCTCCGGCGGCGAGATGATCGAATCCGTCACGCGCACGGGCGCCGTCTATGCCGAACTGCCGCATAAGTTTGAGGCCGGCACGGTCAACGCCGCCGGTGCGGCCGGTCTGGCTGCTGCCATCCGGTATGTGCAGAGCGTCGGCTTCGACACCATCCAGCAGCGCGAGCATGACCTGACGGCCAATGCCCTCGCACGTGTGCTGGCCGTGCCGCACGTGCACGTGCTCGGCACGGACAAGCCGGAGGATCACAACGGCATCATCACGTTCACGGTCGACGGCGTGCATCCGCACGACATCAGCGAGATCATGGCGTCCGACGGCGTGAACATCCGCGCCGGCCACCACTGCGCGCAGCCGCTGCTCACGCATCTCGGTCTGAACGCGACGGCCCGCGCCAGTTTTGCCTTCTATAACACGGACGAGGATGTCGACCGGTTCATTGAGAGCCTCTCGACCCTGAGGGAGCGTATGGGATATGGAAAATAGGAGCTTTTATAACGAGATCCTGACCGAGCACAACATCCATCCGGAGTTCAAGCATGACATTCCGGACGCGGACATTGCGCTCGCGGGCGTGAACCCGAGCTGCGGCGACAATATTGTCCTCAAGCTCAAGACCGACGGTGATGTCATCACCGACGGCGGTTTTGTCGGCGACGGTTGCGCCATCTCGCAGGCGTCGGCGGATATCATGCTCGGCATGATCGTTGGGCAGAAGAAGGAAAAGGCGCTGGAAATGGGCCGTACCTTCCTGCGCATGATCCATGGTGAGGCGACCGAGGAAGAGATCGAGAGTCTCGAAGAAGCCTCCGCCCTCAAGGACATCGCGCACATGCCCGCGCGTGTGAAATGTGCCATGCTCGGCTGGCGCACGCTCACTGAGGCGCTGACCGGCAAGGTCGAAGAATAAGCCGTTCCCGCCGCCGGCGGATGCTGATGAGGCGTCTGCCGGCGGTTTTCTGCGCGCCGGAAAATCCCGGTTTGACAGCGCGCGTCTGCGGGATTATGATAAGACATCCTCTTGACGGCAGGTGCTTTGTATGACTGATTTTGAAACCGTTCTCCTGCAGCGTATCCGCGCACTTGCAGCCACGCAGCCGCGCGTACTCGTTGCCATTGACGGCCGCTGTGCCGCCGGAAAGACCACGCTGGCCGCGTCCCTGCAGGCACAGCTGGAGTGCAATGTGTTCCACATGGATGACTTTTTCCTCCGCCCGGAGCAGCGCACGTCTGAGCGCCTGCACCAGCCGGGCGGCAATGTGGACTACGAGCGTTTCCTGACCGAGGTCCTCCGCCCACTGCACGATGGTCAGGCGATGACGTACCGCCCTTATGACTGCCACACGCAGCAGCTGCATGCACCGGTGCGCGCAGAGGTAAGGGCAGTCAGTATCATTGAGGGCTCCTATTCCTGCCATCCGGCACTTTGGGATCTTTATGACCTACACGTGTTTCTCTCGGTTGGACTGGAGGAGCAGCGCCGCCGCATTGCCGCGCGCAGCGGCGAAAAGATGCTGCCGATGTTCACAAACGTCTGGATTCCGATGGAGGAGACATACTTTGCGCAGTTTCGGGTCGCAGAGCGCGCCGACCTTAGCCGGGAACATGGAATCGGACTAGTGAATTGTCAAACTAAGTGCAACAGGAAGCAAGTTCAAAATCCCACATGTCCTGAGCAGAACGGAAATTAAGAACCTTACGAGGCCTGGCGTTAATAAGCGCCAGGTTTCGTTTTAGAGTGGTAGGAGCAACACGAGACAGATTTCTCATTCGGATAAAACGCTCGAAGCAAGCCGTTTGCATTTTCATTCGTGCCCTTTTGCCATGCACAGTACGGATCGGCAAAATACACTTCGCAGCCAAGCCGCCGCTCGATCGTGCGCCAGTTCGGCATCTTCAAGCCGCACGGTGTGCAGGCAATTTGCTCCGGTGACCAGGTAGCTTTGAGCTTCTCGTTTATGTACTCGATTGTTGCCTGCGACCGAAACATCCCGCTTTTCTTTTTTCTGTTGCACTTGATCGTATAATTCACCAGGTGCAAAAAACCGGCGTCCCGTTCAAGGACGCCGGTCGAAAGCCGGGTGTAGATCAGGCGAGCGGAATGGGCTCGTTCCAGACGTTCAGCTCGCGGCAGAACTGCGCCAGAATGACGGCCATCTGCGCGCGGGTGGCAGCGCTCTGCGGCTCGAGATAGAGACCGCCCGGGCCGGGCACGCCGCTGAACAGATTGTGATCGACCGCCCAGTTCATGGCCGTGCGCGCGAAGTAGGAGATGTCCGCACGGTCCTGATACGGGAAGAGCCGGTCGTATTCGCTCGGGTGGTACTTGTCGAGCACCCGGTCGGCGTACTCCATGAGGATGACGGCCGTCTGCTCGCGCGTGACGGGCGACTCGGGGTCGAACGTCGTGTCCGACGTGCCGGCGACGACGCCGGTCTGGTACGCCCAGAGCACCGCGTTCTGATACCAGTCGGACGTGAGGTCGGTGAACGGGGTGCTGCCGGTGACGGCCGGCTCGCCCTCGATGTTATAGAGCACCTGCACGATCTGCGCGCGGGTCATCACGGCGTCGGGCGCGAAGCTCCGGCCGCCGACGCCGGACATGAGGCTGTGCTCCACACAGTACGCAATGTCCTCATACGCCCAGCCGTCGGGGTCGACGTCGTTAAAGCGCTCGCTCACGGGCACCTGCGGGGCAAGCTTGGGGATCTCCTCGGTGTACGTGGCATTGCAGCCGTAGGTCTTGCAGGTATAGGTGCGCACGCCGGTCGTGGTCTCTGTCGGCGGCGTCGTCACACGGCCGCCGTCGAAGTAGTGGCCGCGGGCGGGGAGCGTCATTTCCTCCGTGTGACCGCAGCCGTCGTCCTTGCAGGCGCGGGTGCGCTGACCCTCGGTCGTGCAGTTCGGGTACGTGCCCGTCCAGAAACCGTAGTGGTGGATGGGCGCGTTGAAGTTCACGGTCACGCCCTCCGGCAGCGCGTTCTCGCCCTTGGTCAGCTGGGCCCACTCGGCCTCGGTGTCGCTGTAGTCGATGGCCGTGAGCGCGGTGCAGCCGGTGAAGGCGCCCGCGCCGATGTGCGTGACGCTCTTCGGGATGAGCACGCTCGTCAGCGCGGCGCAGCCGGCAAAGGCAAAGTCGCCGATCGTCTTCAGGCCGTCCGGCAGCTGAACGTCCGTCAGGCTCAGGCAGCTGGTGAAGGCCTGCGCCTCAATGGTGGTGAGGCTTGCCGGGAACGTGACCGCCGTCAGCCCCTGACAGTAGCGGAACGCGCCCGTCTTGACGGTCTGCACCAAGTCGAAAATTTCATAAGCCGTGCACTTGTTCGGCGCGGCCAGCATCTGCCGACTGTCCTCGGAGATGAGGCCGCCGTTGTAGGTCTGGAGATACCAGCTGCCCTTGACGGTCTCAAAGGACACGAGGTTGACGCAGCGGGCCAGCACATCCTCGGCGATGCCGCTGATGTTAAACCCGAGGGCAATGTGCGTGACGACGGTCCAGTCGCCGTCCCAGCAGTCGGCCGTGGCGGTGCCTCTGCCGGAGAAGGTGAGCGTTGTGCCGTCGCTTCCCAGTTCGGCGCTCACATCACCGGCCGCGAAGGCCGCCGGCACGAGCGCGAGCATCAGGCTCAGCACGAGCAGGATGCTCAGAAGTCGTTTTTTCATCCTGATTCTCCTTTTTCATTCCGGTTTTGCGACAAACGCCGCAAATTGTCCCTATTATACCAGATTTTTGGTGCGGAAACAACTGGTTTTTGCAGAAAAAGGGCGCTTCCGTGCCCGGAAGCGCCCTGTGCCGTGTGGTTTTGGTTTCTTTTTGCGGCGGGCACGCTCAGCCGATGCCGAGCA
>ERZ773228.3671-NODE-3671-length-12411-cov-4.827533_pt1 | contig 12411 bp, 7 predicted proteins | sample MGYA00580524_ERZ773228 | MGnify/ENA primary metagenome ERZ773228 (study PRJEB29015, sample SAMEA2737768) | human gut metagenome | biome: human gut; feature: human-associated habitat; material: faeces | place: China | collected 2012 ...
CGGGCAGGATGAGGCGCAGGGTGGACGGCGCATCGCCGACGGTCTTTTCCACGCGCTCCCAATACTCGGGCTCGGACGTGAACTGGTCGCAGGCGACGACGGCCCACTTCTCCATATCGACGTCCTTGTTGGGCAGCAGGATGTCAGCGGGATAGAAGCCGAGCTTACTGAATTTTTCGTTCATGGTGTTTCCTCCTGATGTTCGTTGTTGAAACGGGGCGGCGCCCCTTGCGTGCGGTAGATATCTTGTAGATTATACAATATTCCCCGCGCAAAAAGCAATCCATTGCGGCAAATTTTACCTGATTATTTTTCTGCTTTTGCTGAAAATTTTTAAGGATGTATATTTTTTTGTCTTTTGCGGACAATATGCACAGCCAACCAAACACGATTAGGAGGGAGATCCATGGTCATCGACAAAGTGGCATTAACGCTCGCCGTCATCGGCGCGCTCAACTGGGGCAGCATCGGCCTGTTCGGCTTTGACCTCGTCGCGTTCCTCTGCGGCGGTCAGATGGGCACGGTCAGCCGCGTGATCTACACGCTCGTGGGCCTTGCCGGCGTATGGTGCATCACGATGCTTTTCCGCGAAACGGAGCCCATCGAGGGCGACGCGCACGCCTAACACGCATAAGAAGAAAAAGAGGGCGGCCGGCCCTCTTTTTCTTTACTTATTTTTGCGGTCCAGACGGCGGATCGTCTCCTCGTCCGGCGTGACATAGAGGGTGCGGTAAGTCTCATAGACCACCATGCCCGGTCTGGCGCCCGCAGGTTTTTTGACGTATTTGACGCTCGTGTAATCCACGGGCACATTGCTGCCGCCCTGCGCCTGTGAATAGTACGCCGCGAGCAGCGCGGCCTCATGCAGGCTCTCGTCGTCATACGCGCCGTCCTCGGTGCAGAGGATGACGTGGCTGCCGTGGATCTTCTGCGTATGGAGCCATAGGTCGCGCTTGTCCGCCTTGCGCGTGAGCGCGTCGTTCTGCACGTTGCTGCGGCCCACGAGGATACGCAGCCCGCTCGACGAGCGGAACTCGCGCGGCGCGATGGGCTTCTCGCGCCCCTTCTTTTCCTTTCCGCTGCGGCGGAGATAGCCGGTCTCCTGCAGCTCGCGGCGCAGCTCGGCGAACTCCGCCTCGGTCTGCGCCAGCGCGATCTCGCCCTGCACGCTCTCGAGGTAATCGCGCTCGCCGATGGCCTTGTCGATCTGCTCGCGCAGATGCTTTTCCGCGGTCTTGGCCTTGGTGTAGCGCTTGTAGTATTTCGCCGCGTTCTGCTGCGGCGTGAGCAGCGGGTCGAGCGGGATGTCGAGCTCCGCGCCGTTCTCATCGTAGTAATTTTGCGCCGTCAGCCGCGCCGCCCCGCGCTCCATGCGGTAGAGGTTCGCGGTGATGAGGTCGCCGTACAGCCGCAGCGTATCGCGGTCCTGCGAGGCGGCGTACTCCTTTTCGAGCATTCCGAGCTTGCGCACCACGCGGTCATGCGCGGAGGTCACCGTGCGCGTCAGCTCACGCCCGCAGCGCTGCGCGGCCTCCTGCCGGTCGCGCTCGGTGTAGAAGGCGTCGAGCAGCGCGGAGAAGGTTGGGAAGGTCGTCTGCACCGTCTCCGCGCCGTACTGCGTGATGGAACAATAGGTGAAATCCACCGGCTTTCCCTCGCGCGAGAGCATGGTCGGTGTAAAGCGATTTTCCCGCACAGCTTCCGCCAAGCGTTCCATTTCCACGGCAAGGCGCTCGCAGCCGTCCGCACAGTCGCAGAAGCGGGCGTCGGCTGCGCCGAAGGCGCGAAGCGCCAGCTCGCGCGCGATGAGCGGCGAGATGCCAAGATACCGGTCGAGCAGGAAGCGCTCGACGGTCTCCTCCGCTCCCCCGCCGCGGCGGGCCAGCTCGACCGCTCCCTCGGGATCAGTCAGCAGCGAGAGCTTGTCGAGCGGCGTCGGAAGCTGGTAGTATAGCCCCGGCAGCAGCGCCCGCGCACCGGAAACCTCAAACTCCACGCGGCGCATACAATCCAAAATGCGGTCGTCCTCGTCGAGCAGCAGGAGGTTTGAGCGGCGGCCCATCGCCTCGAGCACCAGCTTCTTCGTGCCGGACTCGCCCAACTCGTTCACGCTGCGGGCGGTGAACGTCACGATGCGCTCCAGTCCGCTCTGCTCGATCTCCGTGATGCGTCCGCCGACGAGGTGCTTGCGCAGCAGCATACAGAGCATCGGCGGCTCGGCGGGATTCTCGCGCAGGACCTCCGTGAGCTGCACGCGCGGCTGGTTCGGCCCCGCGTTGAGGAGCAGGCGCAGATTGCCGCGCAGGAGCAGCACGATCTGGTCGCGCGCGGGCTGCTGCACCTTGTCGATGCGCGCGCCGAGGAGCTGCCCCTTCAATTCGTTTGTCAATGCCCGCAGGCAGATCGCGTCAAGCGGCATCGTTCGCCTCCATCATCCGGTTAAACAGTTCGTTGATGCGCTCGTGCCGTCCCTGTAAATAGAGCCAGCCGAAGAGCGCCTCGAGCGCCGTGGCCTTCTGGTACTGCGCGCGGTCGGCGCTGTGCGGAATCGTGTGGACGTTGGCATTGCGCCCGCGGCGGAACACGTCGTGCTCCTCGTCCGTCAGCTCCCCGAAAATGGCGTCGGCCAGCTCCGCCTGCTTCGGTGCGCGGACAAGCTCCACCGTCGCGCGGTGCAGACCCTTGCCCGTCGCCTTGCCGTGCGCGCAGAGATAGGTGCGTACAAGCAGCTCGTATACCGCGTCGCCGAGGTGTGCCAGCCCGATGCTGCTGATGGTGCGGATGGCGTCGGCATCGAGCGTATAGGAAAAATAATCGGTCATAGCCTTCTCCTGTTTCAATATTGCCGCTATTATACCGCCCTTTTGCGCAAAACGCAACGGATATCGCCTTAGTTTCGTGTGCTAATGCGCTGTTGTGATACTTTATAAGCAAATAAGGGGTTGACATTTTCTTTGTAAACTTGTACAATACATTATTATTGATTTTGGCAGATTCGCACACAACGATTTTCACGGAGGAAGATAGATATGGAAAGAATCAAGCCCCGGACCCTCTCAGGCTTCATGGAGCTGCTTCCCGCGCAGCAGCAGCAGATGGAGCGCGTGATGGACATTCTGCGCACGACCTATAGCCGCTACGGCTTCACCCCGCTCGATACCCCCATCATCGAGGCCAGCGAGATCCTGCTCGCCAAGGGCGGCGGCGAAACGGAAAAGCAGATCTACCGCTTCTCCAAGGGCGACAGCGACCTCTCCCTGCGCTTTGACCTGACCGTGCCGCTGGCGAAGTACGTCGCCCTGCACTACAACGAGCTCGCCTTCCCCTTCCGCCGCTTCCAGATCGGCAAGGTCTACCGCGGCGAGCGCGCGCAGCGCGGCCGCTTCCGCGAGTTCTATCAGGCGGATATCGACGTCATCGGCGACGGCGAGCTGGACATCATGAACGACGCCGAGATCCCCGCCATCATCTACGACGTCTTTTCGGCGATGGGCCTCAAGCGCTTCCAGATCCGCATCAACAACCGCCGCGTGCTCAACGGCTTCTACTCCATGCTCGGCCTGACCGAGCAGAGCGGCGAGATCATGCGCACGGTGGATAAGATCGAAAAGATCGGTCCCGACATGGTGCGCGCCATTCTCGTCGACGACATCAAGCTCACGGGCGAGCAGGCCGACGAGATCCTCAAGTTCATTGCCATCACCGGCACGAACGAAGAGGTTCTCGCCTCCCTCAAGGGCTACTGCGGCCGTGACGAGCTGTTCGACTGCGGCTATGAGGAGCTTTCCACCGTCATCAAATACCTCGGCGGCTTCGGTGTCGCGCAGGAGAATTTCAAGGTCGACCTGACCATCGCCCGCGGCCTCGACTACTATACCGGCACGGTCTACGAGACCGCTCTGCTCGACTATCCGCAGATCGGCTCGGTCTGCTCCGGCGGCCGTTACGACAACCTCGCCGAGTATTATACCGACCGCAAGCTGCCGGGCGTGGGCATCTCCATCGGCGTGACGCGCCTGTTCTATGTGCTCGGCGAGCAGGGTCTTCTCAACGACGCGCTCAACACCGCGCCCGCAGACGTGCTGCTTCTGCCAATGACGGAGGATCTGAGCTTTGCCGTCTCCCTCGCCACCCGACTGCGCGAGCGCGGCCTGCGCGCTCAGCTCTACACCGAGAACAAGAAGTTCAAGGCCAAGATGAACTACGCCGACAAGACGAAGATCCCCTACGTTCTCTTCCTCGGCGAGGACGAGGTCGCCTCCGGCGTCGTCACCTGCAAGGACATGGTCACCGGCGAGCAGACCAAGGGCGCACCGGACGAGATCATCGCCCGCATTTACGCCGCCATCCGCGAGAAGAACGCCCAGAAGGTCATCGTGGAAAAGTAACGTCCCGCGCGGCATCCCCTGCTGTTTGGGCAAAGTGCGCAATAGGTCCGATTTTCTCTCGTTTTTGGGAGTCAGGCACAGCCTGACTCCCTTTTATTCACAGATTTTTCACGTTTTCCATATTTCATTTTCGCATTGTCTGTGCTATATAATAAGTGTTGATTTTTCCGCCGCGGCGCACGGTGCGCCGGGCATATCACGATACAGGAGGTCCGTCTATGGCAAAGCCAACGGAACAAAGCGGCGAGAGCTTTATGCTCAAGCTCGCCCGCTTCATCGTCGATAAACGCAACCTTGTCTTTCTTGTCGTCATCATCGGGCTGATCTTCTCCGTCTTCTCCCGCAGCTGGGTGCAAGTGGAAAACGACCTGACCGCCTATCTCCCCGCCGATTCCGAGACCCGCCAGGCGCTCGACGTCATGGACGAGCAATTCACCACCTTCGGCACAGCGAGCGTGATGGTTGCCAATCTCCCGCTCGCCGACGCCTTCGATCTACAGGAGAAGCTGGAGGATGTCGAGGGCGTGCAGGGCGTGGCGTTCGACGAGACCGACGAGCACTACAACAACGTCAGCGCGCTCTTCTCCGTCACCTTTGACTACGACGAGGACGACGAGCGCTGTCTCGACGCGCTCGAGCGCGTCAAGGACTCGCTCGCCGGCTACGATCTCTATGTCTCCACCGACCTCGGCAACACGCAGGAGGAGACCATCGACCACGAGATCAGCGTCATTATGGTCTATGTCGCCATCGTCATTGTCACCGTGCTGCTCTTCACCTCCGAGACCTACGGCGAGGTGCCGGTCCTGATTTTGACCTTTGTGGTCGCGCTCGTGCTCAATCAGGGCACGAACTTCATGATGGGCAAGATCTCGTTCATCTCCAATTCCGTGACGAGCATCTTGCAGCTGGCGCTCTCCATCGACTACGCCATCATCTTTTGCAACCGCTTCAAGGAGGAGCATCGCTCCCTGCCCCTGCGCGAGGCGGTCATTGTGGCGCTGAGCAAGTCCATCCCCGAGATCGGCGCCAGCTCGCTCACGACCATCGGCGGTCTGGTTGCCATGCTCTTCATGCAGTTCAAGCTCGGCCCCGATATGGCGCTGTGCCTCATCAAATCCATTCTCTTCGCGCTGCTCTCGGCGTTCGTTGTCATGCCGGGCCTGCTGATGCTCTTCGGCCCGCTTATCGACAAGACCGGCCACCGCAGCTTTGTCCCCAAGATCTCCTTTGTCGGCAAGTTTGCCTACGCCACGCGCCATGTCATTCCCATTCTCTTTGTCGCGCTGGCTGTGATCGGCTGCCGCCTCTCGTCCGACTGTCCCTATGCCTACGGCTACGGGCTGATCTCCGCGCCCAAGCTCAACGAAACGCAGATCGCCGAGAATATGATCGACGACAATTTCAGCACAAAGAATCTCATGGCGCTCGTGGTTCCCGCGGGCGACTATGACAAGGAGCGCGCCATTCTCGACGAGCTTGAGCAGTACGACGAGGTCGACTCCACGCTGGGGCTTTCCAACGTCGAAGCCATGGGCGGCTATATGCTCACCGACAGGCTCACGCCCCGTCAGTTCTCCGAGCTGACCGACCTCGACTACGAGGTTGCCGAGTTCCTCTACGCCGCCTACGCCGCGAATCACGACAGCTACGGCAAGATCGTCGGCGGCCTGTCCACCTACTCCGTCCCGCTCATTGATATGTTCCTCTTTCTCTACGACGAGGTGCAGCAGGGCTATGTCACGCTGGACGACGAGCTGCAAAGCACGCTGGACGACGCCTACACGCAGATGACGAACGCCAAGCTCCAGCTTCAAAGCGAGCAGTACAGCCGTATGCTCATCTACTCCACGCTGCCGGTCAGCGGCGATGAGACCTACGCCTTCACCGACACCGTCACCGCGATCGCGCAGAAGTATTACCCCGGCGAAAAGGTCTATCTGGCGGGCGACTCCACCAACGAGTACGAATTTGAAAAGTCCTTCGCCGTGGATAATAAGGTCGTGAGCATCGTTTCGATCCTGATCGTCATGGCGGTGCTGCTTTTCACCTTCAACTCCGCCGGTATGCCGGTGCTGCTGATCCTGGTCATTCAGGGCTGCATCTGGATCAACTTCTCGTTCCCCACCATCACGGGCAAATACCTCTTCTTCCTTGGCTACCTGATCGTCAGCTCGATCCAGATGGGCGCGAACATCGACTACGCCATCGTCATCGCCAGCCGCTTCCAGGAGGCCAAGACCAAGATGCACCACCGCGATGCCATCATTGAAACGCTCAACTTCGCGTTCCCGACCATCATCACCTCCGGCTCGATCCTGTCGATCAGCGGCTTTCTGATCGGCCGCATGACCTCCGAGCCGGTCATTGCCGGCATCGGCGAAAGCCTCGGACGCGGCACGGTCATCTCCATCCTCATGGTCATGTTCGCCCTGCCGCAGATCTTGCTCATCGGCTCCAAGGTCATCGACCGGACCTCATTCGCCGTGCCGAACGTCATTCACCGCCACGCGGCGGACGGACGCATCCGGCTCGACGGCGTGGTGCGCGGCGAGATCCACGGCACGGTCAGCGGCGTGGTCCGCGCGATCGTGGACGGCGATGTGAACGTGACCGTCATTTCCGGCAGCATGGTCGAGGAAGGAGGTGCAGACGATGAAACCGAATAAGCGCTCTTCCCGCCTGCTCGCGCTCGCCCTGTCGCTCGTGCTGAGCCTTTCCCTGTCCCTGCCCGCGCTTGCCGCCGGGGAGGACGGCATCATCTACATCCACACGGCGAAGGACCTGTGCGCCCTTTCGGACAGCTGCGCCTATGACGCCTGGTCGCGCGGCAAGACGGTCCTTCTGACCGCCGACATCTCCCTGCGCGGCGTGGACTTCGAACCCATCGCCAGCTTCAGCGGCACCTTCAACGGCGGCGGGCACACCATCAGCGGTCTGACGCTGACGGACTCGCTCTCCCCCGCCGGTCTTTTCGGCGTGCTGCAAAAGGACGCCGTCATCAAAAACCTGAATGTTGAGGGCACGGTCACACCGTCCGGCGACAGCGAAAATATCGGCGGCATCGTGGGTGAAAACCACGGCACGATCGAAAGCTGCACATTCAACGGAAGTGTTTCCGGCAAACGCAGCGTCGGCGGCATCGTGGGCCGCAACCTCGCCACGGGCATCGTGCGCGCGTGCGACGCCTCGGGCGCGATCTTCGGCCAGAGCATGACCGGCGGCATCGCGGGCGAGAACCTCGGTTCCATCGTCTCCTGCCGCAGCCGCGCCTATGTAAACATCGAGAGCACCGACCCCTCCATCGACCTGAGCAATTTGAACCTCGAATTCTCGCTCGACCTCGCCAAGCTCTCCCGCGCCGACACGCTCAACACCGCCACCGACACCGGCGGTATTGCAGGCTATTCCTCCGGCGCGATCGCGTCGAGTACAAACTACGCCGCCGTCGGTTATCAGCACATCGGCTACAATATTGGCGGCGTGGTCGGCCGCAGCAGCGGACAAGTGCTCGCGTGCAGCAATGAAGGCGCGATCTGCGGGCGAAAGGACGTCGGCGGCATCGCCGGCCAAATGGAGCCCTATATCCGCATGGAGATCTCCGACGGTCTGCTGCAGCAGCTCAAAACACAACTCAACGAGCTCAGCGGTCTTGTCAACACAGCAACCAACCATGCCGAAGGCGGCTCGAATGAGATTGCCTCGCGCCTGAACAGCATGTCCGGCTATGTGGATAACGCCGCCAACGAGCTGAACAACGTCCGGCTGAACGCCAGTATTGACAGCGTCATCACCGGCGACGGCTCCCATTCCTCCGACACTCTGATCGGCGGCGGCAAGGGCGCAGCCGGCGGCATCGACCACGAGCATTCCGACAGCGGTCACAGCACCACCATCTGGGGCGGCAGTGCCGCAGGCGCGGGCGCGAGCCACGAGGGCAATGCCTCGGGCACCGTCACCGGCTCGACTCAGATTGTCGCTGCACCGGATCTTGGCGGGCTGACCTCGTCGATCAACGGCCTGAGCAGTCAGGTCACGATGCTCAACAACGCCGCCAGCGGCACGGTCGGCACATTGGCAAATGATATTCGTTCGATCAACAACAAATTCAACGAGCTGACAGGAACGCTGTTTTCCGCCATTTCCTCGCTCAGCGGCGGCACGGGCGACATCATTGTCGACACCTCCGATGTCGACATCGATTCCGTCACGTTCGGTAAAGTCTCTTCCTGCCGCAACAGCGGCGCGGTGTACGGCGATGTGAATACCGGCGGCATCACAGGCTCCATGACCATTGAATACACGCTCGACCCCGAGGACGATGTCACGGGCCATCTTTCGAACATCTACCGCAAGCAGTATGAGTACCGCTCCATCATCCAGAAGTGCGTCAACACCGGCGATGTGGCCGGCAAGCGCAGCTATGTCGGCGGCATTGTCGGCCGCATGGACCTCGGCTATCTGACCGCATGCGAAACGTCCTCCTGCTCTATCACGAACGAAAACGGCAGCTACACCGGCGGCATCGCCGGTCTCACCGGCGCAACGGTGCACGGCAGCTTTTCCAAGTGCACGCTCAGCGGCAAGAAGTATGTCGGCGGCATCGTCGGCTCCGGCGTACAGGAAAATGTCGACGGCAGCGGCAGTACCGTGAGCTGGAACTACTCGCTCGTCGATATCACCGACTGCCAGCAGTACCAGGGCGCGATCTCCGGCAGCGACACGGGCACATTTGAGCATAACTACTATGTCTCCGACGATCTCCCCGGCATCAACCGTCAGGGCTACGCCGGACGGGCCGAACCCATCAGCTATTCTCAGCTGCTCGCACTCAGCGACCTGCCCGAGAGCATGAAGTCCTTCACGCTCACCTTCGTTGCTGACGATAAGACTGTGCTCAGCCGCACTTTCAACTACGGCGACTCCATCGACGAAAGCGACATCCCCGAGCCGCCCGCCAAGAGCGGCTGTCACGTCCACTGGGACCGCACCGACCTCACGAATCTGCACTTTGACACCGTCGTCACCGCTGTTTACGAGGCCTACACCCCCGGCCTTGCCTCTGAACAGACGCGAGAGAGCGGACAGGCTGTCATCTTGGTCGAGGGCAACTACAACGACGGCGACGCCATCACCGTGACCGCCCAGCCGCTCACGCCCGCGGCGTTCGACGTGCAGTCCGGCACTGTGCTCGACCGCGTGAAGGGCTACTTCTCCTGCCTCAGCCGCGGCGAAATGCCTTCGATGGTCGCCAACGCCGAAGTGCTCGAGCAGTGGCGCATCGAGCTTGCCGACGACGGGCAGGACACGCACACCGTGCGCTATCTCCCGCCCGACGGGCAGAAGGAACTGCGCATCTACACCCGTGAAGACGGCGGCAGCTGGCAGGAGGCCGACTGCGGCACGATGGGCAGCTACCTCACCTTCTCCACGAGCGGCGACAGCGTTGAGTTTGCCGCCGTGCGGACGCTCGACGTCTGGGGCATCTGGCTCGGCGCGCTCGCCGTGCTGGCTGTTCTGATCCTTATCATCGTTCTGCTCGTCCACCGCCACAAGCGCAAAGCGCGCAGACGCGCCGAAGCGCTGGCGCGCAGCGCGAGCGCCGTCTCGCAGGCCGAGCAGATCGTCCGCGGCGAGGACGCCAATGCGTCCACAGCAGACGAAGCCCCTGCCAAGACGGGTGCCCCCGCGTCTACAGCGGTCGAAGATGCCACTCAGGCGGATGCGCCTGTGTCCGCTGAATCTACGGCAGTCCCCGCCGCCGTGGCAGTAGCAGCGACCGCTGCGCCGGTCGTCACCGCCGCGGTCGAGGGCGCAGAAAGCGTTCCCACTTCCGAACCCGCTCCCGCAGCCGATCCCGACTCCATCGAGGCGCGCCTTGCGCGCGCGGAAGAGGAACTTCGGCTTCTTCGCGAGGAGCGCGAGGCACGCGAAAACGTGCTCACGCAGCCCGCAGTACCGCCCGCGCCGAAAAAGCGCAGGCACCGCCGCTTCCTCCCTATTCTCATCACGATTTTAGTCTTGCTCGGCGCGGCTGCGGCGTTCTTCCTCCACTCCGACTTTAAGAAGGACCTCGAAGCCTACCGCCTTGTCGAGGCGCGTGTCAAAGAGGACCCGATGACCATGGACGTCACGGTCGACGCCTCCTATGGCAAAATCAGCCTGAGCGCGGATGCCTCCGTCGCCCGCACGAAGAAGGACGGCGCTCCCATCACCTGCATCGACCGCGACGGCGCGGCGCTCTACTACGCAGACGGCGCGATCTACCTTGAAAACGGCAAGTCCTATGCTGTCGGCGGCGCATTCCCAAATTACGCCGAGCTCATGGATGAGACCGCCGGGCTCTGCCGCACGCTCACGGTGACGAAATCCGTTGACGGGCAGGAAAAGCGCTACACCCTCACCGCCGAGGGCGACGACGCGAGCACACTGCTGCGTCTTCTCACCTCGGACGAGATCGCGAACGCCGCATCGCTTTCCGCGATCCGCGTGGATCTCACCGCCGAGAGCGGCGAGCTGATGGACGTAAGCTTCACGGCGGAAAACTCCGGAGATCTTCGCGTGGAGGCCGCCGCGCACTTCACCGACGCGCTCGCGCCGGAGATCCCCGATGATGTGCTCACCGCCATCCATTCGGGCAGCAATGACGACGCTTCCACGCTGACGGACAACGCGCTCCGTCTGCTGGGTGCCTGGGGCGAGCTGACCGCGGACGATCTGTCCGCCGACATTGCTCTTTCCGCCGACTGCGGCCCGATCGTGCTGAACAGCACGCTCCAGTATGACCGCAGCAGCATCGACGGTCAGAGCTACGGCAGCATCCAAAAAAACGCCCTCGCCGTCTACTTCTCCGGCAGCAAGATCTGCGACGCGGACGGCAACAGTATCGACACCGCGAGCCAGCAGCTCGTCGATGCCGCGTCGCTCATTGACCTCTGCTACCAGTCCATTCTGAACGGCAGCGCAGGCTGCGATAAGGTGAGCGACGGCTATCTCTACGGTCTTTCGCTCGACTCCGACGCGATGAGCGAGCTCGCCGCCGCCATCGCGCCGGATATCAAGGCACAGGATGTGACCTTCTCCTCCGGACGCATTTCCGTCCGCGTGAGCGAGCAGGGCGAGCTCCAGTCCGTCAACATCTCGTGCAGCGGCGCGCTGCACCTCATCCTCTCCGACGCTCCGGTGTCGCTCTCCGCCGTCATCACGTCGGCGGATCGTGCATTCTCGATTCCCCAGCCGGCGCTCAACGCGCTGAAACAATAGAAAAGCGGAGGGAGATTCATACTATGGGAAATCGCATCATCAGCATCAGCCGCCAGTTCGGCAGCGGCGGCCACGAAGTGGCCGTGAAAACAGCGGATCTCCTCGGCATCCGCGTCTATGAGCGCGAGCTGATCCGCCTCGCGTGCGAGTACGGCGAGCTTTCGGAAAAAACGCTCTCCCCCTCGGACGAAAAGGCGACCAACCCCTACCTCTTCCAGACCGTGCACGAGGGCAACCACCATGTGCTGCGCGGCAAACCGACGAGCGAAGTGCTCTTTGCCCTGCAAAGCCACGAGATCCGCCGCATCGCCCGCCACGAGGAGTGTGTGTTCGTGGGGCGCTGCGCAGACTATGTGCTGCGCGGCGAAGACGTGAGGCTTCTCACCGTGTTCGTCGCCGCGCCGGACGAGCACCGCATCCAGCGCAAAATGGCGCAGGAAAAGCTCACGCGCGACCAAGCCATCCGCCTGATCCGCAAGATGGACAAGCAGCGCCGCAAGTATTACGAGAGCTACACCCACAAGGCCTGGGGCGCGCCGGAGGGGTATGATCTTTACCTTGACACCGGTGCGCTGTCGACCGCTGACGCGGCGGCGGTCATTGCGGAGCGCTTCCGCAAGCTGTAAAAAAGAAAAGAGCTGTCTCTCTCGAGAGACGGCTCTTCTTTTTCGCACAGGTGCGAAGTGCTTTGCGGCATACATGCCGCGTGATGCGGCCCCCATTTTCTTTCCCGAGAAAGAAAACGGGCGTCGCCCGTCCA
>ERZ773228.3682-NODE-3682-length-12367-cov-18.205734_pt1 | contig 12367 bp, 8 predicted proteins | sample MGYA00580524_ERZ773228 | MGnify/ENA primary metagenome ERZ773228 (study PRJEB29015, sample SAMEA2737768) | human gut metagenome | biome: human gut; feature: human-associated habitat; material: faeces | place: China | collected 2012 ...
AAAAGAAAGGAATTACGGAGAAATTTCCGTAATTCCTTTCGTTAACGAACACGAGGGTAGGGATTAGCGGTTAGTGATTAGCGATTAGCGATGAACGGTTGGGAATGGATATCCTGCAGAGTTATAGCGCAGCCTACTAATCACTAATCACTAATCACTAACCACTAATCGCTAACCACTAACCGCTAATCGTTTGCAAACATCGGGTCCCATGCCGGCAGACGGACGGGCTTTTGTTTGAGGAGTTCCATTATCTTAGCAGGGACGTATTTGATTTCCACTACCAGGCGGAACATGTATTCGTCGAACCATTCGTCTGTCATGATGAGGTGGCCTTTGTAGCCGCTGTCAGCGCCCCAACTGTTTTCGACCATCCATTTGACGGGTTTTTCGTCTTTGTCCAGGTCTACCGCCATCAGTGTCATGGCGTGGGAAGAGCCGCTGGAGAAGGTTTGGATACGTTGTTTCTTGTCCATTCCGAAGGTAGTGCCCATGAGCGATTCATAGTCATAGTTTTTCACATCGAGCAAGCCTCGTTCCGAATTCAGGAATTTGCCCACATCGCAGGAGAAATACATCATGGTACTGTCTTTCAATGAAGCGATAGCCATTTGCTTGATATCCTCTACGGGCAGGTTTACGTACGTCCAGTTCTTGCCGTCGTAGCGGTGGCGGTCGTAGTCAATCTCATAGCATTTGTAATACTCGCGGCTGGGGTCGTTCATCAGCATCACGTAGTTGGTGAGCAGTTGTTTGTCACCGTATTTCTCAAGGAAAGACATCGGGGTATGATGCTCCGTCTCCACCGGATTGCCTTGGGCATCGGTACGCACATAGTCGAATTCCGTAGGCGGAACACCCAGGTTCAGCACCAGCATGCGATAGACAGTGCCCAACATGGCGGTTTTCTCTTTCTCCAGAGCGGCAGGCTTGGTGCCTTCGGCAGCAAGGTTGCGGAGCTGGAGGGCGTACTCTTTCAGTTTCAAAGAGATGAGATTAGCCATACGGGCGGTATTCTCGCTGCTGTTCGTCTCCGGCATGGCAGATTTGGGCACAAGGCCATATTTGGAAACGATGTCCGCCACTCCGGTGAATGTGCCGCCATCGCTCAACGGATGTTTCAGCAGCCATTCCACCGTCTTGTCGTCCAGCGGTTTGTCGGCAGTGTCGATGATGCCTTGCAGGAAGAGGTTGGATTTCTCCAACTGGTCCCAAAAGAAGGGATATATCTCCGAGAACTCGAAAGCCGGGAAGCCATAACGTGCAAGGGCCTTAGCACGCATTACGTTCAGCCCGGTGAACAGCCAGCAACGGCCGGAAGACTTCTGGTCGGTGATGCCTTTGGAATCCACCTTGATAGAAAAATGGGTATCCATATCCTGCATATTCTCCTGGTTGAGCGCCAGCTTGCGGATGTCGTTGTTGCCGATGGCATTGCGCAACGCCTTGTCGGAAGGCGTACCTTGATAACTCTGTTGAATCTGGCCGAGCATGGCAGGGCTTATCCCGCCCTTGCCATCCTGCGCCTGCGCCGAAAGCAGTGTGGCGCCGAAAACAATTACAGATAAAATACGTTTGTTCATTTCATTATTTGTTATGTATGTTCGATATTAAACAAGATGATAAACAGATACTTTCACCACAAAGCAGACAAAGTATACAGAGTATTCTCTTATATCATTTTTCAGACAGAAGAACATAAGAACATACAATATACAGATGGCAGTTATGACTATACATTAACAGAATCTGTACTTTTGTTCTTATGTCTAAAAACTTTGCATTCCCCATCTAAAAGCCTTGACAAAGCAAATGTAATGTCTTTTTTGATAATTTTAGTGCCCTCTTTAGATTTATTATCTATTCTATTCAAAACCAATTCAAATAAAATAGTTTTCTTTGCAGCCATATTCGTACGATATGAGAAAATACATACTGAGTATATTTACTCTGATACTGACGACTGCGTCAGCACAAGAGCAGACCGTTACAGCTACCAACGACACCACTCCCGCACTGACCAAGAAGGAATTGCGCAAACAAAGGGTAGCCCGCAGAAATTTCCATTATAACATATTGGGCGGCCCCAGTTATACGCCCGATTTCGGCGCACTGATAGGCGGAAGCGCGCTGATGACTTTCCGTATGAATCCAAGCGACACCACACAGTTGCGTTCGGTGCTGCCCATGTCCATAGCCTATATGTTCAAAGGCGGCGTCAACCTGATGGTAAAGCCGCAGCTCTTCTTTAAAGGCGACCGCTTCCGCATCTTCGGAAAGTTTGTCTACAAGAATACGGAAGACAACTTCTACGGCATCGGTTACGGCACGAACAAAGATTACGTCCGAAGCGACAGTACCAGCAAATACCGTTACAGCGGCATACAAATCAACCCGTGGTTCCTGTTCCGCCTGGGAGAAAGCAACGTCTTTGCCGGCCCGCAGGTAGACATCAACTACGACAAGATAACCGACCCTGCCAAGTATCTCATCGAAGAGCCCGACTACGTGGCAGCCGGCGGTACGGCCAACGGCTACAAGAACTTCAACGCCGGTCTCGGTTTCCTCCTCACTTACGACAGCCGCGACATTCCCGCCAACGCCTATAAGGGTATATACCTGGATTTCCGGGGCATGATGTACAGCAAGGCTTTCGGCAGTGACAACAACTTCTACCGTCTGGAACTGGACTACCGCCAGTACAAGTCCGTAGGCCACCGCAAGGTATTCGCCTGGACTGCGCAAAGCAAGAACGTATTCGGCAACGTCCCCCTCACCCAATACTCCCTGACCGGAACGCCTTTCGACCTGCGCGGCTACTACATGGGGCAGTATCGCGACAAATCCTCGCACGTTGTCATGGCCGAATACCGCCAGATGATAAACACCGACCGCAGCAACTGGATAAAACGCCTGCTGCATCACATCGGTTTCGTGGCGTGGACCGGATGCGGTTTCATGGGCCCCACCATGGGCAAGATTGAAGGCGTATTGCCCAACTACGGTGTAGGTCTGCGCATCGAAGTCCAACCCCGTATGAACGTGCGTCTGGACTTAGGCAAAAATACCGTAAACGACCAGACGCTGTTCTATTTCAATATGACGGAAGCATTTTAAATAACTGACGGGCAGCCGTTAGCGCCATGCGGCATAATAAGACAGTCTGCCCGTCAGCAATCATCTACCATTTACCTGCCAATCACTAATAAATTCTTCCTTTTTCTTGCACCGCCAAAAGATTATCCATATTTTTGGGCATTAATCCCCCTGCTCCCGAAATAGAAATATAAGAATCTGATACGGATGAAAATTTGCGAAACTGTCTTTTGGATAAGTTTACTCGTTATATTCTATACATATATAGGCTATGGAATGCTCCTTTATGTCCTGGTCAGACTAAAGGAATGTTTTCGTCAAACACCTCCCCCGCCCCTGCTGGCAGACTGCATGCTTCCCGAACTGACGCTATTCATTACTGCCTATAATGAAGAAGATGTCGTAGACGATAAAATGCGCAACAGCCTTTCCCTGGACTATCCGGCAGACAAGCTGCACATACTCTGGATAACGGACGGCAGCAACGACCGCACCAACGAACGTCTCTCGCACTGGCCGCAAGCCACCGTGCTTTATCAGCCCCAAAGAGAGGGAAAGACCGCCGCACTGAACCGCGGCATCCGGTTCGTCACCACCCCGCTTGTGGTATTCACCGATGCCAATACACACCTCAACCGTGAAGCATTGCGCGAGATTGTACGCGCATTCGCCAATCTCAAAGTGGGCTGTGTGGCCGGAGAGAAGCGCATCGCCTTACAGGACAAAGCCAACGCTGCATCCGGCGGCGAAGGCCTTTACTGGAAATACGAGTCCACCCTCAAGCAACTGGACTCCCGCCTCTACTCTGCCGTAGGGGCAGCCGGAGAGTTGTTTGCCATCCGTCGCGAGCTGTACGAGGAGATGCCTGCCGACACACTGCTGGACGACTTCATCCTCTCCCTGCGCATTGTGATGCGCGGATATACCATCGCTTATTGCGCCGATGCCTATGCCGTAGAAAACGGTTCGGCAGACATGCACGAAGAAGAAAAACGTAAAGTGCGTATCGCTGCCGGCGGCTTGCAGTCCGTCTGGCGTCTGCGTGCATTGCTCAATCCGCTGCGCTACGGTGTGTTTTGTTTTCAATACATATCCCACCGCGTACTGAGATGGTCGCTTACGCCCGTACTGTTGTTCCTGCTGTTCCCCCTCAATACGATTCTCATTTTTACGTCAAACACCCCTCTGCTCTATGCTGTCATTTGGCTGCTGCAAGCACTGTTCTACTTCATGGCAAGCTGGGGGCATTACCTGTCAGCAAAACATATCAAGAATAAAATACTCTTTGTTCCTTATTATTTTCTTTTCATGAACATTAATATTGTCCGCGGTTTCAATTACCTGCGCAAACGGCGGGGACAGACCGGCGGCGCATGGGAAAAAGCACGGAGGGCATAAAACAAGAGAACTATGAAAAACATCCTGAAAAACGCAGAGAATGCCGAAAAGCTGCTGGAGCTGACATCGGACACCATGATTTTATTGGACAGAAACGGCATCTGCGTGGATATCGCAGTACATAACGCAGACTTGTGGTTTTTGAAAGAAAATCAGTTACTGGGCAGGAACATACTCCAACTGCTACCGTCTGTTACCTACCGGCAGGTTTACCCCGAATTCAAGAAAGTACTTGCGTACCAGGAAGTTTCCGCCCGGAACTACGAACTGACTATCGGCAGCGAGACCTACTTCTTTAAGTGCATCATGCGCCCCTACGAAGATATGGTGCTCTGCCAATACCGCGACATCACCGAACGCAGCCAGCGCAAACGGGAACTGGAAAAGAAAAACCACGAACTTAATGAAATACAGAAAGCCGCCCTCATCGGAAGATGGAAATACAACTCCGGCAGGCAATGCTTCTACTACACCGGTCACTCCGGTGTAATGTGCACTGCAGAGGAACAGGAAATTCCGCTCCAGGACTACACTATGTACATCCTGCCCGAGGATAGAGAAATATTCGGCAAGTGGCTGGCACAGAACATTCAAGGCAATACGGAAAACAGCATAGACTACCGCATCCTTTTCAAGAAACGGATATTCTATATCCGCCTGAAAACCTTCTCGCACGAAACACTCCCCGACGGAACCGGCATTCTGGAAGGCTACATACAGAACATCACCGACATCCAGCAACGGCGCAATGACATCACCCTGCTGACGCACGCCATCAATAACTCCACCGAAGACATATTTGCCGCCCGTGAAGACGGTACGCTCGTCTTTGCCAACCGCCGTTTCCGGGAGCATCACAACATCAGCATAACGGACGACGTCAGCACACTGAACATCTACCGGATAAACGCAAATGCACAAGACAAGAATTCCTGGCAAAGATTAATCAAGTCACTCAGAAAGGGAGAAAAACGTAACGGCTTCATCCTTTACCATCCCCTGCCCGAACACCCCGAAGTGCTGGCTATGGAAGGAAGTGCCTATTGGGTGACAAGCGACAAAGGCGAGGCCATCCTGTGGGGATTCAGCCGGGACATCACCCAACGCATCAGGAACGAGCAGCAAATCAAACGGTTCAGTCAGATTCTGGACAAAACCATTGAAAACCTGCCTGCCGGTATCGTTGTCAAGGACATCCAAAGCGGCTTTAAATACCTGTACCGCAACCGCGAATCGTACAACCGCAACATTCCCCTTAAAGAGGCATTGGGTAAAGACGATTTCGACTTCTATCCCCCCAAGCTGGCACAAGAGAAGAGAAAGCAGGATGTTGAAATAGCCCGGACCGGAATCGAGAAGCATTGGATTACCGAAGAGCACGACCAGAACGGTAAATCCATCTTTCTGGACAAACGGAAGATGCGTATTGAAAGCAACGACTTCCCACCCATCCTATTGAGTATCGAATGGGACATCACCGAAATGGAACGGATGAAACGGGAACTGCTCGTGGCCAAAGAGAAAGCGGAGACTTCCGACCAGTTGAAATCGGCTTTCCTTGCCAATATGAGCCACGAGATACGTACCCCGCTCAACGCCATCGTAGGCTTTTCCAGAATCATTGCCGAGAGCACCGATGCCGAAGAGCGGCAAAACTACTACGACATCGTGGAAGCCAATAACGAAAGACTTCTGCAACTGATAAACGAAATCCTGGACCTCTCCAAGATTGAAGCAGGCATCGTAGAATTCACCATCACCCCGGTGCGCCTGCACCCGCTCTGCAAGGAAATACACGACGCACTGAAATTCCGCTGTCCCGAAGGTGTGGAGCTTGTTTACGAAGCCTCGGACGAGGAGATTACCGTTGAAGGCGACAAGAACCGCATCTTCCAAGTTATATCGAACCTCATCGGAAATGCCTTCAAATTCACCACAAGAGGCAGCGTCGGCTACGGATACCGCCGCAAAGGAAACGAAATAGAATTTTACGTCAGCGACACCGGCATCGGCATCCAAACTGACAAACTGGCAAAGGTCTTTGAACGCTTTGTAAAGGTGAATACCTTTGCGCAAGGTACGGGATTGGGACTGTCTATCTGCAAAACCATTATCGAACGATTGGGCGGAACCATCTCCGTCTGTTCGGAAGTGGGGAAAGGAACGACTTTTACCTTTACCCTGCCTCTGGCAAAAGACAAAAGGGAAACAGCGGAGGAACAGAACTCTGTATCCGAAACCAGCTTCAACACTCCCGGCAATGCAGAAACAGGCAACAATACTTACGGCCTTAATGAAGAAACGCACGAACACCAAGCGACACAAACAACCGGAGCATCCCTGGACACCCGGCAGCCCACTATCCTGATAGCCGAAGATACGGACAGCAACTACATCCTTGTCAAAGCAATATTAGGAAAGTCGTACCACCTGGAACGCGCCAAAGACGGCATGGAAGCCGTAACCATGTTCGAGGAGCTGCATCCGGATTTAATTCTGATGGATATGAAAATGCCCAACCTCAACGGACTGGACGCAACGAAAATCATTCGCGAGCTTTCGCCCGGGATACCCGTCATAGCCCTCACCGCCTATGCCTACGAGCATGACAGACAGGCGGCTCTCGATGCAGGATGCAATGATTTCCTGACAAAGCCCTATACGCAGGAGATATTGAAAGAACTGATAAATAAATACCTGAAACAAACAGGTGTGTCAAGCCCCGGATAGGCCTTGACACACCCTTACCAATCATTATGCAAAGATATCGCTCCGCTGGATATACGCTATGACGTCTCCCTTATTGACGTTGGCGCCTTGCTGGGCACATACCTCCACAACACGGCCCGTAAAGCCGGTCATTACTTTCTCGTACTCGCCCCACGGTGTAGAGACATAGCAGAATACCTCGTCGTGCTGATACTTACGTCCGATAAACGGCGCGGAAGACGGACCCTCCACGGATACCTCCCAAAGCACCTGCCCTTTGGACGGGGCTATGATAGGATCGGCTTTGGCGCGTTTCAGTTTCTTTATCTCCTCTTCCGAATATCCGCTCTTTGCCATGGAAGCGTCCTTTACGCGCTCCAGCTCGTCGCGGAAACGCTTCTTGGCAACGCCCGACTTATAGTCACGGTACTGCCGGTCGTGCATAGCCAGCTCGAAGAGCTCCTCATCGTCCTCGCCATACTCCCATCCGTTTTCGTCCATCTCCTTGCGGTATTCGTCCAAAGCATCCGGATAGTTGGACTGCGGGTCTGTGTCGACAAATTCGTAGCCTTTGGATTTGGCAAGCTCCACGATTTCGGGAGCCAGTTTACCCGGCAGGCGTCCGCTCTTGCCCAGAATCATATCCCACGTATGGTTGTCAATCATCGTCCAGCGTTCCTCGCCTTTCACCAGTTGCATCACGTTCATCAGCGCCACGTTCTTGACGTACTGGCTGAACGGGGTCACCAAAGGCGGATAACCCAGCTTGGGCCATACATATTCCACTTCATCGAAAAGCATTACCAGCAGGTCGTCTATGCTGAGTTCGGGCTGGTTCTTGCTTTTCAGTATCATGTTGATACCGGAGTGCACGCCTTTCAGGTCTGCCATCATGGAACCCATCATACCGCCCGGAAGCCCGCACTTCAGGAGCAGGGACGACATATGCTTGTTGGTGGGGTCCATAAAGTAACCGAGGAAGTCGTCTATGAATTCCTGCGTCATGGCACGTGCTTTCATATAGGCTTTCATGTTGATGTCGGGCACCTGGAAGCCTTTGTCGCGCAGCATGGCCTGTACGGAAATAACGTCCGGATGCACCTTTCCCCATGACATGGGCTCCATAGCCACATCTATTATATCGGCGCCGTTCTCGCATACTTCAAGGATGGATGCCATTGAAAGTCCCGGACCGCTATGTCCGTGATACTGTATCAATACATCGGGATGCTTCTCCTTGATAGCCTTTGTCAGCTCGCCCAACATACCCGGACGGCCGATGCCTGCCATATCCTTCAAACAGATTTCGGGTGCTCCCGCCTCAATGAGCTGGTCGGCAATGTGTGCATAGTACTCTACCGTATGCACGGGCGAATGAGTGATGCAGAGCGTTGCCTGCGGTATCATGCCTGCCTCAAGCGCATAGCGGATAGAGGGGATGATGTTGCGCGTTTCGTTCAGTCCGCAGAAAATACGGGTGATGTCCACACCTTGTGCATGCTTTACCTTATACATCAGGCGGCGCACATCGGCGGGAACGGGATACATACGCAGCGCATTCAGTCCGCGGTCGAGCATGTGGGTCTGTATGCCTGCATCATTAAAGGGTTTGGTAAAGGCACGTACTGCCTTGTTGGGGTTCTCGCCATAGAGAAGGTTCACTTGTTCGAAAGCTCCGCCGTTGGTCTCGACCCGGGCAAAACAGCCCATTTCGATTATCAACGGTGCGATGCGTACCAACTGGTCTACTCGCGGCTGGTATTTACCGGACGACTGCCACATATCTCGGTAAACAAGACTGAATTTGATTTCCTTTTTCATTGTAATAGGTAATTAGCTATTTGTTCACTCGGTTAACTTGATATATACAAATATAAGGGATTATTCTGACATATAGTCAAAATAATCCCATAAATATTCACTTGAAAGATATGTTTTATATCATTTGGTAAATTGGGAAATAAGAAATTGAGGAACAAGGGACGTAACGTTTGACTTGAGACATCCAAAGTGGCACTTTAGAAGTCTAAAGTACTACTTTGCGATTCTAAAGTTCTACTTTAGACTGCCCGTATCGCACCCTGTCTTTTGCGGCCTCTTTCTCTTCACACATTTTCTTTCACCTCACCGCTGTTTTCCTCTTTTTATCCGTCACACAATCCGCTATGCTCCTCAGAGAAACAGCCCCAAGAACTCCCGAAAGAATGCCGGGCAGAAACCGGACAGACTCTAAATGAAGTCCTTCAATTCTTCCTGCAGTTTCTGTCTTGTAAAGAAGATGCGGCTTTTTACCGTTCCGAGGGGAAGTCCGAGGCGTTCGGCAATTTCGCGGTATTTGAATCCGGAAACATGCATGGAGAAAGGTACTTTATAATCGCGCGGCAATGAGTTGACGATGCGGTGCATTTCTTTCAGGTCGTATGCGCCTTCGGTGCTGGCAAAGCCGGAGTCCTGCGGCATGCTCAGATGATACTGGTTATCGGTCTGGTCTACAAAAGTCTGTTCACGGACTATCTTCCGGTAGTTATTTATAAAGATGTTACGCATAATGGTATACATCCAACCTTTAAAGTTGGTGTCGGGTTCATATTTATCCTCATTGTCCAAGGCTTTAAGAGAGGTCTCCTGCAACAAATCATTCGCTTCTTCCCGATCGGCCGTTAATTTGTATGCAAAGCGAAGCAGTTCTTCTTGCACGGCAAGTAAATCTTTTCTAAAACTGTAAGTATTCATACTTTGCTAATTTTTTAAAATGGTTAATATTCGTTTCGGTTTAGTGGTTGCAAGTATACGGAAGTTTCCAAGTCCTGAGGGCTGGAATACGGGTATTCTTTGGGGTGAAAACTATCATTTGACAGATTTCACCCCTTATTTTGACAGTTTTCGGGTGAGATAAAGCGGCTGGTTCTCAGCAGGAAGTACAATTTTGACTATAAATGAAGTACGATTTTGGATATAATTTATGACAATATTACCATAAGATAAACTAAATACAGCTATATGAGTGATGAGAGAGAAGGAATAAGGTCACCCCTCTTTCTCCTGCCCTTCCTCATCGTTGCCCGAGAGTATGGGCAGGCAAATCTTATATTTCACGGCCAGAATACGGGTGATGAACACGGATATCCCGCCTATCACCTGGCAGCCGTAAGACTGCATGCCGGCAAGCCCGCAAATCCAATACATCGTACCGCCCACTACGCACGCCATCGCATAAATCTCCTTACGGAATATGAGCGGTATCTCATTGATAAACACATCGCGTATCACACCGCCCGCGGCTCCGGTGATGCTGCCCATGATAATGGCCACCCAGAAAGGATAGCCCAGCGCCAGGCTCTTGCCCACGCCCACCACCGTAAACAGTGCCAGACCGATGGTGTCGAATATAAAGAATGTATTGTGCAGATGGATAAGGTGCTTTCCGAAGAAGATAACCCACAGCAATGCCAGTCCGGTACATATCAGATAAATGGGGTCGGTCATCCAGCCGGGAGTCACATCGAGCAGCAGGTCGCGTATCGTACCGCCGCCGATGGCGGTTACGAAACCCACGACGTAAGCGCCGAACCAGTCGAAACGTTTCGCCGAAGCCAGCCGTATGCCGCTGATGGCGAAAGCAAATGTACCGATAAAGTCGAGTATCTGAACAAATGTTGGCATGAGAGCATTTCTTTTTTTTGCAAAGTAACAAATAATTTCCCTAAGAAAGTGTATTTTTGTCCCGCCAATTTATATCAGCAATGAAAATAACCATCGTATCGGGCGCACGCCCCAATTTTATGAAAATCGCCCCCCTCTGCCGCGCCATAGACGCAGCCAGAGAGGCAGGTAAAAATATATCCTATCGCATAGTCTACACCGGACCGCAGGACGACACCACCCTGGACGCCTCGCTCTTCTCCGACCTTGCCATGCGCAAGCCCGACGCCTATCTGGGCATCAGCGGACGCGACCACTCCCAGGTGGCAGCCGCCATCATGCTGGCCTTCGAGCGGGAGCTCGACGAACACCCCGCCCAAGTGGTGCTTGTGGTGGACGACATGACCGCCACCATGAGCTGCGCCATCGTAGCCAAGAAGCGCGGACTGAAGGTGGCGCACGTCATAGCCGGCACGCGCTCGTTCGACATGAACATGCCGCGTGAGGTCAACCGCACGATTGTAGACGCCATCTCCGACTATCTCTTCACCGCCGGCATGGTGGCCAACCGCAACCTCAACCAGGAGGGCATGATACCGGAGTATATCCACTACGTAGGCAATATCCTCATCGACACCATCCGCTACAACCGCCACCGCCTTGTACAGCCGCTCTGGTTCTCCAGCCTCGGACTGCGCAAGGGCAACTATCTCCTGCTCACCCTGAACCGCCACGACCTGCTGGAAAAGAAAGCCGTACTCGGTTCGCTGATGCAGACAGTGGCCGAAAAAGCGGGCGATATGCCCATCGTAGCCCCCATACACCCGTACGTGGAGCGTGCCGTAAAATCATTGGGACTTGACATGCCCAGCCTGCACATCCTGCCGCCTCAAAGCTACCTGCACTTCGGCTTCCTCATCAACCAGGCCAAAGGTATCGTGACCGACTCCGGCAACATAGCCGAAGAAGCCACCTTCCTCGATGTGCCCTGCATCACGCTCAATACCTATGCCGAGCACCCCGAAACCTGGCGCATCGGAACCAACGAGCTTGTCGGGGAGAACTCCTTTGCCCTCTCCGCCGCCCTCGACCAACTGCTGCACGGCGAATGGAAGCACACCACCCTGCCCGACCGCTGGGACGGACGCACCGCCGAGCGTATCGTACAGACGTTGATAAACGGGGAGAAGCTATAAGACCTGCGTTCGGAAAACCGCATAAAAAAGGAGATGTGCCCATACAAAAAAAATGCTGGTCCGGCACATCTCCCCACACTAAACACAGTACTGTAAAAAAGAAGAATAGTTTAAGCAAGTCTGTCCATATATTATCATTCGGAGTCATTCCGTATCGTACGTTACCGTACGGCAAGACAAAAGTATCCAATTATACCAAAGGCTCAAAGTTCCAATCCGCCCCATTCTTCCTATACGGCACAAATCCCGACCTATCCTGCCGATATTGATAGCTGAATTCAACTTGCAAATGCAACAGAATTCTGATTAATAATTTGTTTAAATTT
>ERZ773228.3690-NODE-3690-length-12353-cov-6.397544_pt1 | contig 12353 bp, 10 predicted proteins | sample MGYA00580524_ERZ773228 | MGnify/ENA primary metagenome ERZ773228 (study PRJEB29015, sample SAMEA2737768) | human gut metagenome | biome: human gut; feature: human-associated habitat; material: faeces | place: China | collected 2012 ...
TAGATAGCGGCCAGCCCCTTTCTGGTTGGTTTTCTGCAAATTAATTTTACCAGAATGGGGCGCCGCTTTCTATATCATTTGAGTGATTTTCGGTTTCAGCCATGGCCGGGAACCATTGCAATTACTACTCTTTTGGAGTTTTGCTCATGGCTGGTGCAAGCTACTGTGGAGGGGATAGCATGACGTTCCGGCAGTTGAAATACTTTTCAACAATCTATGAGTGCAGTAGCATAGCCAAAGCCTCGCAAAAGCTGTACATTTCACAGCAGGGTCTCAGTCGGATTCTCGGTGCGCTCGAAGCGGAGGTTGGTGTGCTGTTTGACCGTCTGCATCACGGGCTTGATCCGACGCCGCTCGGCACGATGCTCTATGATGCCTGTCAGCCGGTATTGCGTGAAATGAGCGAGTTGGAAAAGGCTGTTTCCGATTTTTCACAACTGGTTCCAAAACGGATCAGGATTGGTTTAGTCGGTGGCACGCGCTACCTCAACATGATTAATGTTCGGCAGATGTGGCAGCAAAGATTTCAGTCAAAGCACCCGACAACTCAGTTTGAAGCAGAGGAACTGCCTTATGTGCAGGGCCTTGAACTGTTCAATGAAAATAAGGTGGACATGATTACCTACTCCGATTATGAAGCGCCAAACGACTGCACCCAAATCGACTTAAAGACATGGGAGCGCGTTCTGCTCGTTCCAGAGGGGCATCGCCTGTATCACGAAAGCCGAGTCTCTCCGCAGATGTTAAAAGGGGAGTACCTTCTTGTGTATACCAACATCCATGCACAGCAAAGTCTTTTGAAATACTGCGAGAAGAATAGCTGCCTTCCGTCCGACACAGTATACTTGAGCGATACACTCTATCTGTATGACACTTGTCAGAGAGAAAGGTGTCTCGGATTGACGATTGACGAATATTATACCTCCTCTCTGCTGCCGCAGTTTCCTCAGCTGAAAGCCATTCCTTTTACCGAGAATTTCTTGCCGTATACAGTATCGGCACTGTTTCGCTCCGATCATCCGATGGCAAAAGTCCTTGCCGCCATTTCTGATGAGCTGCGGGTATTTTTAAACCCCCGCATTGGGTGAAGCCGTATCTCCACTGTATTTTTTAGTAGGAAGAAAACCTCTTTATATATCAATAAATATGTAAGGGCAATACTTCTTCTCCTTAAAAGCCGCCAATTCATGCTCATCGCACCCATGAATTTATGCACCAAGTCATTATCAGGGCTATAAAACTCGCATACATGCTCAGATAATGCCGTTATTTTTCAACTCTGAAATTTTTTCATCAGAAAAACCCAGCACATGGCTGTATATCTCGTCATTGTTTTCGCCGACGTCAGGAGCCGGCTTAAATTCAACATCTGGATGCTCTGACATTTTGAATGGCAGCCCAATATACGGAGCAGAGCCAGAAAGGCCCTGTATTGGGATCATTTTTAAGAATCCCGCCTCTTTAAGGTGCACATCGTGGATCAGCTCTTTCGGCGAAGAGATGACAGCCGATGTAATATCATTGGCGGTAAGCAGCCCATCCAGTTCCTTGGCGCTCATGTCTTTTGCCCACTCCTGAAGGTGTGCGATCAGCTCATCCGCGTGTTCTGTGCGAATCGCTGGGTCATGAAATCTCTCCTCATGTAGAAACGGATCATCTACGATTGCCATCAGTCTGTCATACATATTGCCAAGGCCGGCGTGGAAATAAACACAACCATCAGATGCATACAAAAATCCGAATGGAGCTGCGTCATCAATACAAATATCTCCGCCATTTACATATGCATCTGCAAGAGATTCATTACGGACCATTGCAGAACTGGCGAACATCGCCACATCAATATATTGTCCCTTTCCTGTTTTCTCTCTATCAATGACCGCCAGCAGCGTAGCAACCGTAGCATAAAGTGCAGCCATGTGATCCTGCAGGGCTCCCTTACTTCTCTCTGCACGCCCATTCTCAAACCGTGTAATACCCGCCATAGCGGAGATGACACCGTCAAAAGCGAGGTGATTGCGATATGGCCCGACCTGTCCGAAACCGGAAACCGAAACCATAATAATACTTGGGTTGATCCTTTTGACCTCTTCATAGGACAGGCCCATCTTTTCGACAGTACCGACTCTGAAGTTTTCCAGTAAGACATCTGAATGTGCGATCAAATCTCTTAATATCTCCATACCCTCAGGCGTCCGAACATCCAAGGAAATACTTTTCTTATTAAGATTATAGGCTGGGAATGAGAGGCTGACGCCATCCTTCCATGGCGCACTGCGGCGGGTTACTTCGCCAACCTTTGGCTTTTCTACCTTGATAACCTCAGCGCCCATATCGGCAAGAAGCATACCGCAGAACGGGCCAGCAATATAGCGGGCTAAATCCACTACCCTGATTCCACTTAAAATGTTGCAGCTCATGATCAAAATTTCTCCTTATAATTTCTTTATTTACTTCGCGGCCTTGGCAGCCTTGAACGCCTCGATGAGCATCGGGGTGACCTTGAACAGGTCGCCGCAGATGCCGTAGTCGGCGATCTCGAAGATGGGAGCGGTCTCGTTCTTGTTGACCGCGATGATGCACTCGGACTCGCTCATACCGGCCTTGTGCTGGATGGAGCCGGAGATACCGAGGGCGATGTAGACCTTCGGGTGAACGGTCTTGCCGGTCTGACCGACCTGATGGTCGGCAGTGAGCCAGCCGGAGTCGATGGCAACACGGCTGCCGCCGACGACGCCGCCGAGCACGTCCGCCAGCTCTTCCGCCAGCTTGATGCCGCCTTCGACATCCTTGCTGATGCCGCGGCCGACGGAAACGATGTAATCGGCGCCGATCAGGTCAACGAGCTTCTTTGCGGCCTTGACGACCTCGACGACCTCGGTGTCCATATCGGCCTCGCTCAGGGTGAAGCTGGGCTTGGTGATCTTCACCGCGTCCGCCTTGGCCTGATCGAAGGGAGCCTTCTTCATCACGCCGGGGCGAACGGTCGCCATGGCGGGACGGAAGCGCGGGCAGATGATGGTGGCCATCAGGTTGCCGCCGAACGCCGGACGGGTCATCTTGAGGTCGCGGGACACGTCGTGATCCTGACCCATGACCTTGGCGGTGTTCATCTTCTCGATCTTCTCCTCGGGCAGCGTGGAGGCGCTGCGCAGGAAGTCTTTGTAGATGGGCATATCGACGTCGAGGTGCGTGCAGTCGGCGCACAGACCGGTGTGCAGACGGGCCGCGCAGCGGGGACCGAGGTCACGGCCGATGTTGGTCGCGCCGATGAGGAACGCCTCGGGCTTCATCTCGGAGATGACGTCGCAGATGACCTTGGCATACGCGTCGGTCGTGTAGTTCTTGAGCAGAGGATGCTCGCAGACGATGACCTCGTCCGCGCCGTAGCCGCCGAGCTCCTTGGCGATGTCCTCGACGTTGTCGCCGAGCAGCAGACCGCAGAGGTTCACGCCCAGCTCGTCCGCCAGCTTGCGGCCCTCGGAGATCAGTTCAAAGGTGGTGGGCATCATCTTGCCCTGACGCTGCTCGCAGAAGACCCAAACGTTCTTGAAGGCAGCGAGATCCATGCTGTTATAATTCTCAACCATTGTCGTACTCTCCTTCCCTTAAATGATGTGTTTCTCAGACAGGATACCGGCGAGCTTCTCGCAGGTCTTCATGTCGTTGCCCTCGAGCATCTGGCCGGCGCCCTTCTGCGGAGGAGTGAAGGAGGTCAGGATGTTGGTGGGGCTGCCCTTGAGGCCGATGGTGGTGGCGTCGATCAGGGGATGATCCTTCAGGGCGTTGTAATCCAGAACGGTCACGGGCTTGGAGTAGCACTCAAACACACCGGAAACGCTCATGTAGCGCGGGGTGTTCAGTTCCTTGATGCAGGTGATGAGGCAGGGGGTGTTGACCTTGATGGTCATGTAGCCGTCCTCGAGCATGCGCTTGATGGTCAGCGTGTCGCCGTCCTTCTGGATGTCGGCGGCGTAGGTGACCTGCGGGAGGTGGAGCTTCTCCGCCATCTGGGGGCCGACCTGCGCGGTATCGCCGTCGATGGCCTGACGGCCGCAGAAGACGATGTCGTCCTTGTCGAGGCCGATGGTATCCACGGCGGCGGCGAGGATCTGGGAGGTGGCGTAAGTATCGGAGCCGCCGAACTCACGGGCGGAAACGAGATAGCCTTCGTCCGCGCCCATGGCGATCAGCTCGCGCAGCATACCTTCTGCCGGCGGGGGACCCATGGTGACGACGAGGACCTTGCAGCCGGTGGCGTCCTTGATCTTGAGGGCGGCCTCGACGGCGTTCATATCATCGGGGTTGATGATGGTCTGCATGGAAGCGCGGTTCAGGGTACCATCGGGATTGACGGCGACCTTACCGGAGGTATCGGGGACCTGCTTAACGGAAACGATGATCTTCATTGTTTTGTTACCTCCTCTTTCACTTACCCAACACATAGCCCGAAATGACTATGCGCTGCACCTCAGACGTGCCCTCATAGATCTCAGTGATCTTCGCGTCGCGCATCATGCGCTCTATCGGATAATCTTTTGTATAGCCGTAACCGCCGAACATCTGCAAAGCCTTCGTGGTAATCCACATGGCGGATTCCGAGCAATGAAGCTTCGCCATGGCAGCCTCCTTGCCGTAAGGCCGGCCTTCGCTGCGAAGCTGTGCTGCGCGGTAAGTCAAAAGCTGACCAGTCTCAATCGCAAGCGCCATATCCGCAAAAACAAACTGTGTATTTTGGAACTTATTCAGCGGCTTGCCGAACTGAATGCGGGTCGCGGTGTATTCCTTCGCCTCATCCATCGCGCCCTCGCAGATGCCCAGCGCCTGCGCGGCGATGCCGATACGGCCGCCATCGAGCGTCTGCATGGCAATCTTGAAGCCCTTTCCTTCCTCGCCGAGCAGATTCTCCTTGGGGACGATGCAGTCCTGGAACACGATCTCCGCGGTGGGAGAACCATGTAGGCCCATCTTCTCCTCATGCTTGCCGATGGAGAAGCCGGGGAAGTTCTTCTCCACAATGAAAGCGGAGATGCCCTTGGTTCCCTTACTCTTGTCGGTCATGGCAAAGACCACAAACACCTCGGCGACATAACCATTGGTAATGAATATCTTGCTGCCGTTGAGAACGTAGTGATCGCCGTCCAGCTTGGCCTCCGTCTGTCCCTTAGAGGCGTCTGAACCAGCGTTTGGCTCCGTCAGTGCGAATGCGCCGACCTTGCCGCCCGTGGTCAGCATGGGCAGGTATTTCTTCTTCTGCTCCTCGGTGCCGTTTGCAAGGATCGGGGCGCAGCATAGACCGTTGTGTGTGGCAACAATATCGCCGGTGGAGGCGCAGTATTTTGAGAGTTCCTCTACAGCAATCGCACCGGATACGTCATCGGCTCCCGCGCCGCCGTACTCCTTGGGTACGCACATACCCATAACGCCATAGCGAAAGAGCTTGTCTACCGTTTCTTTGGGATACTCGCAGGTCTTATCTGTTTCGGCCGCGATCTCCTTGACCTCATTCAGCGTGAACTCGCGCATCACTTTACGGATCAGCGCCTGCTCTTTGGTTAAATCAAAGTTCATAAAATAGTCTCCTTACAATCAGCTCTTGATGCCTGCGATATTCTTTGCCAGTTTTTTCTTGCCTTGGATATCGCCCTGACGTGCGATCATGATGCGCTGGGCCTGCGGAGATCCTGCTCCGTGCAGGGACTCTGTGCGATAGCCGACCGCCGCCGCGCCGAGGCAGATGTTTTCGAGGAAACGCAGAACCTTCTGGCGGTCCTCAGTGGAAACATTTTCGTGCGTGGCAAAATACTTGTTGCAGATCTCACCAATGGTCTCGCCGTTGTTGCCGACAGCAAGGTCGGACTTGAAGTCCTTTTCGCTCGGCATAGTCACCATCAGGCCGCCCGCGATGTCCTCAGCGAGACGCACGATCTCATACGGGAAGCGTGTGACGTTCTGCTTGCAGACATTTGCCAGCAGCAGGTCGATCTGGTAGTTGCCCGCCTTGGTTTGGCAGCCCTCGCAGGAGCAGGCGATGCCGCAGGAGAAGAGTGTCTCATTGAGGTGTGTCATTTCAATGAGCTTGTCCTTGATGTGGCTGGCCTTTTCCGCACCGTTGTACTCAGCGGCAAGCGCGGCCGCGCCGATGACCACATCGCCCACGCCGACCTTGCAGCCGCCGTAGCTCTGGCGGTGGTAGCCGGCAAATCGCTCAACCATCATACCGGCAAAATCATACTCGCCGTTGAGGAAGATGTACTCATTGGGGATGAACACATGGTCGAGTACGACCAGTGCCTCCTGCCCGCCGAACTTGGCGTTGCCGACATCGATGGAGCAGCCCTCCAGCTTGCGGGTATCGCAGCTCTGGCGGCCATAGACCATGTAAAGCCCTTCGGCATCGGCAGGGCAAGCGAAGGAAATGGCCCAATCCTTGTCCGCCTCGCCCATGGCGATGGTGGGCATAAAAATGTGCCAGTGAGAGTTGACTGCGCCAGTCTGGTGGACCTTCGCGCCATTGACAACAATACCGTCCGCGCGGCGCTCGACCACGCGCAGGAAGAGGTCGGGGTCCTTCTGGTCGTGGGGAGCCTTGGAGCGGTCGCCCTTGGGGTCGGTCATGGCGCCGTCTACGGTAAGATCCTCGTCCTGCACCATGATCAGGAACTTCTTGAAATTTTCGTGGTAGTGCGTGCCGTACTTCTCATCGACCTCATAGGTGGTGGAGTAGACGGCATTGAAAGCGTCCATACCAACGCAGCGCTGGAAGCAGCTGGCGGTCTTCTGACCGAGCAAACGCTGCATCTTGACCTTCTTGACAAGGTCGTCGGCGGACTGGTGCAGATGAGTGAAGCGGTTGACCTTGCGGCCGGTGAGATTAGATGTTGCGGTCATCAGGTCCTCATACTGTGGATCCTGCGCGAGCGCATAGGTCATAGCGACGCAGTTGATGCTGGGGCGGATGATCGGATGATCGACCCAGTTGTCGACCTTTTCGCCGAACATATAAACGCGGGTGTTGAGCTTGCGCAGAGAGTCGATATATTCCTTTGCGGTCATCATGGCAAACTATAAAATCCTCCTGAAGTTTTATCATTTCAAAAGCTTGGAACAAGACAGCAACCCCGCTTGTCCTTTTCGTAAACAGGGATGTATGAACCAAGCGATAACTGCTCAGGCAGTTATCGCTTGGTTTTGTAAGGGGCAAATCAGGGAAAAGGGTTAAACTATACGGATCAAAAAGCTAGGGTGTATCTGAAAAGTCAAAAATAGCGAAACGTACAAGAAAAAGACACAAATAAGTGGTAAGACAAGGGCAGAAAGAAGTGACAAGCATGAAAGCCCGTCGTTATGAACTTACCGATAAGGAATGGGAACTGATCCGGCCGCTTATCCCGATCTCGCATACCGGTCGTCCGCAGAAGGATATTCGCGCGCATCTCAATGGCATCCTGTGGCTTGCCCGCAGTGGTGCGCGCTGGAGCGATCTTCCGGCGAGATTCGGTCCGCATCAGACTGTGTACAGCTGCTTCTGCCGCTGGCGGGATGATGGAACTTTGAAAAAGATCTTCGAGCTCTGCGCGGCCTCGAGCACTGGCGCGGAGCTGAGCATGGATTCAAAGTCGATCAAAGCATCCGTACAGGCAGGTCGTGGAATAAGAAAGCGAGCAAAAGTCAGACATCAAGCAGCATTAGCAAAACACGCGGAGGTCTGAACACGAAAATTCATGCCATCGTCGGAAAAGGCCTGCGGCCTGTGACTTTTTTGCTGTCTGCCGGAACTGTTGACGATTGCACGGAGGCGGTTCCTGTGCTGAAGCTGCTTCTGGATCTGAAGGACTGCGATAGTCTTGCCGACAAAGCCTATGGCACAAAAGAGATCCGAACCTATCTGCATGACCAGTCCGCCCGCTATACGATCCCGCCGAAAGTGAACACAAAGCAGCCGTGGTCGTTTGATAAAGAGACGTATAAACGGCGGAATGTGATAGAGCGTTTCTTTAATCGCCTCAAGGAATTTCGCCGTGCTGAGACACGCTATGACAAGCGTGACGACTCCTTCCTCACTTTTGTTATGGTCGCCGCGATCTGCGTCGCTTCGGCATTTTGCACATCTAAGCGCTGTTTTCAGATACACCCTAGCGTAAATCAGATAGCCACCTTTTCTTTGGATCCAGTAAGAAGGCTAACAATCACGAACACGATCGTAGCAGGGAGCAGTGGGAAGACAGACGCGTAAGGCAGCGTAATGATATGCACATAGTTCAGCAGGGTAAGGCCGACGCCGATGATAAAGCTGGCGATAGCGCCTTCCTTCGTGGACTTTTCCCAGAAGACCGCGCCCATGACCATGACCAGTGCGCCAGAGTTCAGCAAGCTGTAGCACAGGGAGAGCAGAGGCACCACCATGGTAAAGCCCAAAGAAACAATCATGGCAATAATGCCCATCACAACGACGGAAACAGTGGTGATTCGAGCCAACTTCTTCTCGTCCTTGCCTCCATTGGGGTTGATAACCTTCAGATACACGTCATTGACGATGTTAGCAGCACCAGCCAACAGCTGGCCATCGCAGGTAGACATGATAGCTGCGCAGATGCAGGCCACCATTAGACCACCCAGAACGGGCGGCATTTGCTCCAGAAGGACCTTGAAGATAATGGTCTTAGCTTCAGCATCGGGCCACAGTGCACGGGCGTACATACCGATCAGAACCGGCAGAACAGCAAACGCGAGAATGATGACAGCACCCAGAATAGGAGCGATGCGAGCAGTCTTTTCTTCCTTGCAGGAAACAGTTCTCTGGTAACCAGGAGCAGAGATCAGGCCATACAGCATACCAGGACCAAACATCATAATCAGAGTCTCAGCGTCAAACGGAACCAGATCCCAGCTGGTGCTGGGCAGAGCGGAATGCATCAGCGCAAAGCCGCCATGAGAAGCGATCCAGAAAATGGAGATAACTGTGGTCACCAAAATTACAGATGTCTGAATTACATCTGTCATCATAACGCCCCAAAGACCGGATGTGGAACAATAAATAATAACGATTGCCAAGGTCAGAGCGGCGCCGAGGGTGCCAGGCAGGCCAATGTACTCGAACAGAAGCTTACCGGCCATAATCTGGGCCGCGACCATACCAACCATAGCAGCGCAGTGAAGAATGGCCACAAGCACAGCTGTTATCTTGTCACCGTAGCGCTCAGCTAAGGCATCAGCCAGCGTAATGTATCCTTTCCGATAGACCACCTTGGCCATGACAATAGCAAATATGACGTAAGAGAATGCCGAACCGGCACCGTACCACAGTCCGCCAAGGCCATACACGGCACCGTTCTGTGCGCCGCCCACCACGACACCGTTTCCCAAGTGGCTGCCTAAATAGGAACCAACCACTAGCAAAAGGGTGCCCTGCTTAGCAGCTGTCATAATATCCTCATTGGTCTGGCTGTATTTCCGTCCCTTCAGACCGATAATCACCATAACCACCAGATAAACGGCCATGACGGCAACAATAATCGTTGTTCTACTCATGTACTTACCTTCTTTCTAAAAATTCAAATTTCTGCGCGGTAATGTGTTCGGACACTAGACTGTTCTCCTCCCCCCTCTCTCTGCTTTTTGCCACACAAACACGAATGATGTGATTACTGATATCGACTGTTCAACGCAGATTTCAGGCCACCGGAGGAAATGTCGTTTCGGAAATCCCCCATGTCCTTTTGCTGCATATTGGTACGAGCCAAGTTGAACATCTCGGCAAAGTAGTCAACGGAATTGGAGAATCCACGGATATCATAGATGTGCCGTACGCCCTCCTTCAGCATCTTCATGCTCTCAGCTGGGATCTTCGCAGCCTGCTTGGCAATGGCCATTGTCCGATCCATCAGCTGCTCAAAGGGAACGACCTCGCTGACAACGCCCATCTCCCGCATCTCCTCCGCAGCGTAATACTTGCTCTCCAAGTACCACTCCATAGCCTTGTTAGCGGGGAGTTTCCAAACCTCAATAGGAATTTCCGGCAGATATCCCAACAACATCTCTGGGTTGCCAAAGGTGGCATTATCGGCCGCCACAATCAAATCGCTCATCAGGGCGATCATGTTTCCACCGCCGACACAGTATCCTTGCACCGCGCAGATAACCGGTTTGGGCAGATACCACAGATACTTGAAGAATTCGATTTCCGTCCGTGTATCCTGTCTGCGCTCGGCAATGTCGGTAATGTTATTCTCCATGCTCTCCTTCAGGTCAAAGCCGGCGGTGAACGCCTTCTCACCGGCACCTCGGATCACAATGGCTCTGACGCTCTGGTCGTCATTGGCCATATGGAGATACTTAGACATCAGGTCTATCATTTCTGCATTCAGTGCATTTCGTTTTTCTGCACGATTGAGCGTGATGACTGCGATAGAATCGTTCACCTCGTACAAAACCAAGCTCATGTGAAACATCTCCTTTGTTCTTTGGCGGTTATAAAAATTCATCCGCCCATTTTTTGTTAAAGCGTACAAAATATATGGTGTAGCCGCTTATTTATACTGCATTTTTACCATATATCGATGACTTTGTACAGCAAATTCTATTTGGTAAACCATCAACTCTATTAGTTGCGAGCTATCAACTTATTCTTGCGTGTCATAATTTTAGTATAAAAATTCGTATTGTTCCAGCATTTTCCGCATTTTCGTGGTAAATCATTAGAGCATTTGAAATTGTCGAGAATGTGTGGTATAATAAAGATGTTGTCGATTTTTTATATTTTGTCTCGGCGGGCTGCAACAGACCGTTGGACCAGTCCGTTTACATCTGATATGCAAGAGGCAGCGCTACGGTAATAGTAAATATCAATTCAGCCATACTGCACCGCAGGGCATCAGATTCTTACTATCAAAGGAGGGCCTGACTCGAATGGATTTTCGGCAATTATATTATTTTCTAAGTGTGTGCGAACACAATTGCATCGCCCAAGCGGCGCAAAGTCTCTTCATTTCCCCTCAGGCGCTGAGCAAAGCGATCTCTCAGTTGGAGAAGGAGTTCCAAATGTCTCTCTTTTCCCGTACTCCACAGGGGCTTATCTTGACAGAGGCGGGCGAACAGCTTCGGACTTTGGGGTTGCCGATTTTGGAGTCGGTAACCGCTCTACAGGGTGAAATGGCCAGTCTTTATCAGCGCAGCCAAGGTGTTCTCTTGCTGGGGATAACCTCTACTTTGGATTTCTTCTTGGGTGCGACGGCCTTTGAAAAATTTCAAAGCACCCACAGTCCATATAAGATAGTTGTTAATGAGCGCTCTCACACCGACTGCGAGGATTCTGTAGCCAGCGGCGCCATGTTTGCCGCGCTGACTTATGGATCCTCCGATAAGCCATCAGTGAAAACGATTCCTCTAATGAAGCGGCAGCGGGTCTGTCTCGTTCCGAAAGACTCTCCTCTTGCTAAAAAGAGCCTGATCCGCATCAGTGATCTGAGAGGATACCCTATTGTCAGCAGCATCAACAGCTACAGCCTCAATATGTTCAATAATCTGTGTCGCGACCGAGGCTTCGATTCTAAAATATATCGAGTGGACGATATCACGACCATGTTGGTTTTCTGCCAGGAACGGGGATGTATTGGAATCACCATCGACTATCTTCTGCTGCGTTCCTTCCCGTGGAGGAGGAATTTGATAGCACTGCCGATTGCGCTTGATGAATTTTACAGCCCAGTCAATTTGATCGTCAACAGCGCAGCCTATGAGCGAAAAGATGTGCAGGAAATCATATCCTATATTCAAGACCTTGTCTTGGAAAAGAACAAGCATATCCCAACGTATCCTTTTGAATTTCACGAGTGATTGGGATTTGCCGAAAAATGCACAGCTGAGAAGAACTCAAAATCCGGAATGCCGACCATGAGCGTCCGCCAAGCCGCAGTGCTCATGCTCCGCATTGAATGCAGCACCGGTATACCGACTTCCGCGATTCGAGAGAAGATCATCAACGTTCCTTCCAGAGAAAGTCGCTTGAGCCGCCTTATTGTATCAATACAGAGCTTCTTTCCCTGTTTTCGTACGTTTCAGGCGTGACGTTCTCTCAGGCGAACGGCGGCTTGCGCGGGCTGTTCACCATCATGCGTCTGGTGCGTGATAGTGATATACAAAAAATCAGAGGGAGTTATGCTCCCTCTGATTCCAGTCTGTCGAGGAACCCGGTCTGTACTCAGGAGCAGACTGGATCTCGAACATATATGAGCGAAAAAACAGCAAAGCGAAACGGGGACAACAGATCCCTCCATTTCCATGTGGCCAGCTTTTTCAGGTTCATGGCAACAAACTTAAGCTTCACCCAGTTCGTCACCTGAGCCAAGCCTCTG
>ERZ773228.3693-NODE-3693-length-12348-cov-3.791263_pt1 | contig 12348 bp, 10 predicted proteins | sample MGYA00580524_ERZ773228 | MGnify/ENA primary metagenome ERZ773228 (study PRJEB29015, sample SAMEA2737768) | human gut metagenome | biome: human gut; feature: human-associated habitat; material: faeces | place: China | collected 2012 ...
TGTCGGAAATTGATGAGATGGTGAAATATGCACTGCATCTGCCTTGCTTTCCACCAGTTCATTAAGTTGTATGCCTCTTTGATCTATTTTAATGTGGAGGCACTTTATGCCATTACTTTCGTATACATTGCCTATCTTCTTATATCCCGGATCCTCCACTGCTATAACTTTATCTCTGCCAAGAAGTTGCACAATAATGCTGTATAAATACTCTGTTCCTGCACCTACTATTATGTTAGCAGGATTAACATTCATTCCCCTAAAATGCTGAAGATGATCGGCTATTGCCTCCCTTAATTCCATTACACCGTTTTTTTCAGGAACAGAAAGGAAAGAATTTTCTTTGTCTAAAAGTGTCTGCCTCATTATTCTTGACCATGTTGCAAAAGGAAAACTATCATACATTATATGGTTTGAATTAAAGTCCACAAGCCATTTCTTCTTTTCTTTTTTCTTCTCATATTTGACTTTGGGCTTCTGCTCAATGTATTGACTTCCAATATCACTGGCAAAATATCCTTTCTTCTCCTTAGTGTATATGTAGCCTTCCACTATAAGCTGAGCGTAGGCATTTTCTACTGTTATTACACTAATGTCGTGATTTTTTGCCATTTCACGTTTTGACGGAAGCTTTTCATTGGCTTTAATTTTTCCTGATAAAATATCTTCTTTTATACACTTGTACAAATATTCATATAAAGATGTTTTTTCTCTTTTTCCAAAGTCATAAGTAAGCATAAATAAACCTAATCTTTCTGGTATTATATTTTTGTGGTAAAATAGCGATTGTATGATACCACATAAGGAATTATACTTGATTATAACAAAAATGTAAACGAACGGAGATTATCTATGAAACGTGTTTTAAGCATACAGGACATTTCATGTATAGGTAAATGTTCACTTACCGTTGCCCTGCCTATTATTTCGGCAATGGGCATTGAAACATCCATATTACCTACGTCTATTTTGTCAACACATACTATGTTTAACGATTTTACATTTCGTGATTTAACTGACGATATGGAACCTATTAAGAAGCATTGGCAAAAAGAAGGTTTCTCCTTTGATGCCATTTACACAGGCTATCTTGGAAGTGAAAAACAAATCACTCTTGTAAAAGATTATTTTAAAACTTTTGGAAATACCTGCAAATATATAATCGTCGATCCTGCAATGGCAGACAATGGCAAACTCTATTCAGGTTTCGATAAAGATTTTCCTTTAAAAATGGCAAAGCTTTGCAAGTATGCAGACGTTATTCTTCCTAATATTTCAGAAGCTGCTTTTATGACCGGTATGCCATATCCGGGAGAAAATGCTTCTAATGAATGTATTAAAGATTTGCTTCTAAGCCTTGCCAAACTTGGTTCTAAAATAATTGTTATTACAGGGGTTGAATCTGCTGACCAAAAATTCGGCTTTATGGGATACGATTCAGAAACAAAAGAATTTTTTGAATACTACACTCCCAAAGTCCAAATGAAATCCCACGGCACCGGCGACGTTTTTGCCAGCACCTTTACCGGAGCGTTAATGAATGATTACAATATTCAGGATTCTTTAAAAATTGCCGCTGACTTTACAAAAGCCTGTATAAACAACACTTACAATGACCCAGATGCAGTTAACTATGCTGTGAACTTCGAAAGTGAAATACCATATCTGTTGAAGCTTATTAGGAAAGTGTAATGGTGTGGTGTAGAAATTAATTCAATTCAAATCTTATAATATTTCCAAGCAAAAACAGCTTGGACTGCCTTTACATTAAGGTAATCCAAGCTGTTTTCCACGCTATAATATTCTGTAGCTTACCGGATTGCTACGTGCTTCGCACTCACACAATCCTTCCCGTACATTCGCATATTGCTCTGCTTCGCTTCGCCTTTTTGCTCATGTTCGGGGCGCGTCTCAAAGTCTTTTCTGCACCTTTGTGCAAGCACAGGTGCAGTAAGACTTTTCTACGCTGTAAGCTACATATATTTTTTTAGCATTTCTACTTTGTCTGTCTTTTCCCAAGGTACATCGATGTCGTTTCTTCCAAAGTGGCCATAAGCTGCTGTCTGCTTGTAGATTGGTCTTCTAAGGTCTAACATTTTGATGATTCCTGCAGGTCTAAGGTCAAAGTTTTCACGAATGATTTCTACTAATTTTTCATCGTTAAGTTTTCCTGTTCCAAATGTGTCTACCATTACTGATGTTGGATGTGCAACACCGATTGCATATGATAACTGGATTTCACACTTGTCAGCTAAACCGGCTGCTACTATATTCTTTGCAACATATCTTGCTGCATAAGCTGCTGAACGGTCAACCTTTGTACAGTCTTTTCCTGAGAAAGCTCCACCGCCGTGACGGGCATATCCACCATAAGTATCAACAATAATCTTACGTCCTGTAAGACCGCTGTCTCCGTGAGGTCCACCGATTACGAAACGTCCTGTTGGGTTAACGAAGAACTTAGTATTTTCGTCAATCATATCCTGTGGCAATACAGTGTCAAATACATACTTCTTAATATCTTCATGAATCTGTTCCTGTGATACTTCAGGATCATGCTGTGTTGAAAGAACAACAGCATCAAGTCTTGAAGGCTTGCCATTTTCATCATATTCTACTGTTACCTGGCTCTTTCCATCTGGTCTTAAATATTTTAATGTACCATTCTTTCTAACTTCTGTAAGCTTTCTTGCAAGCTTATGAGCCAATGAAATAGGGTAAGGCATATATTCTTCTGTTTCGTTAGTTGCATAACCAAACATCATACCCTGGTCGCCTGCACCTATAGCATCGATTTCTTCATCTGTCATTTTATTTTCTTTTGCTTCTAATGCCTTATCAACACCTAAAGCAATATCTGCTGACTGTTCATCAAGAGCTGTAATAACACCGCATGTATCGCAGTCAAAACCATATTTAGCTCTGTCATAACCAATCTCTCTAATTGTTTCCCTTACAACTTTCTGAATATCAACATATCCCTTTGTTGTAATTTCACCCATTACAAGTACAAGACCTGTTGTAATAGCTGTTTCACAAGCTACACGGCTCATTGGATCCTGTCTCATAAGTTCATCTAAAATCGCATCTGAAATCTGATCACACATTTTATCCGGATGTCCTTCTGTTACTGATTCTGAAGTAAATAATCTCTTCTCCATTTTTTCTCCTCTCTGAAAATAAGCTTTCGCATTTGCAATTTACGAACTAATTATTTAAACTCGTAAAAATTATGAATAATGTATTGTTAACTACAAGCAAAAATTAAGTCCACTGTTTTACAGTGGACTTGAAATCAAGGTATTCAAATCCTCTTATTGATCAATGTATCATTGCTCCGGTGGGCACCTTCCATCATAATCGGGGGTTGCCGTGGCATCACAGATCCTTGTATCTCCGCCAACTCTTAATAAGAGAAATAATATTTTCTTGACAGTTATAACATTAAACAATATATATGTCAATAGATAATATTACCATATCGTAAAAGTATCGTAAAAGAACCACACCTTCCGGCGTGGTTCCTTACGTAATAAAACAAAATTTATAAAAACAGTTTATTTCTTAGTTTTAACTGACTTTTTAACCCATTTACTATAAATAGCATTTCCTGCATAGTTAGTCTTTGTAGCTCTAACTCTTACATAGTACTTTTTACCTTTCTTAAGGTTCTTAATTGTGTATGTAGTCTTCTTTGCAGTTTTTACTTTGCTCTTCTTAAAGTTCTTCTTTAATGAATATTCAACTTCATATTTCTTAATGCCTTTTACTTTCTTGAACTTTAATGTAACTGTAGCTTTCTTAGCATTCTTCTTAACTTTGTTAGCCTTTAAAGACTTAATCTTTGTAGCTTTTACTGTGTTAAGTTTCTTAATTGTAGCCTTAACTGAAGCTTCTGTAACACCAGCCTTAGTTGTAGCGAACATATTAATCTTTCCTGTTAAAGGAACGCTAAATATTGCTGCATTTGGATTTGAAGCATCCTTAGCTCCGTTAGTGCTTACGATAGCATTAGGGAACTGTACTGTTATGCTTGTCTGAATATCTTCTTCCTTAAGTTCAACTCCCATTTCCTTGTATGCAGCAAAAATGTCCACATCTTCTGCATCTAATAATTTCATTATGTCACCGTTCATATAGAATGTATCTGTAGTAACATATGTATCAAATCCCTCTACACCAAATTCTTTCTGTAAATCACCCTGTTTAATATTCTGTGAATAGTCAATTACATAATAATCTTTTCCATTCTCAGTAACAGTTTTTACATCTATACCTTCATCTTTTAATTTTGGTAGCATTAATGTAATCAAAGCTGTTACTTCAGCTTCTGATACAGTCTGTCCCTGTGACTTCATCATCTGAATGTAAGCCTGAATAGCTGCCTGTTTATCAACTTTGATATTTGTAGTCATCTTAGCACTTCCATCGCTGTTAATAACTACTGTTGACTTCTGTGTGACACACCCTGTTAATGCTAATGCTAAAACAAGCATAATAGCTACTATTTTTGTTTTCATTGTTTTCATCTTTTTATCCTCCTTAAATTGAAAAAATGGTGTCCGTTTTATTACCCTGACACCATTTTATCACATTTAATATATAATTACATTAAAATTCAAAATATTCTTTAAAATATTTTTATACGATAACACATCGCTCTCAATACACTTTAAACACAGATATACGATGGTATATCATCAATAACATTACACCGATTATTTATCTTCATTACGGAATTGAACAGGTGTCATTCCATATTTCTTTTTAAATAATCTTGTAAAATGTTCCACATTTTGATATCCAACCTTTTCAGCAATAGTTTCAACTGTCATATTGCCACCCTTTAATAAAGTTCTTGCTTTCTTCATACGAACATTCTTAACTAATTCACCGAAAGTTTTTCCGGATTTTTCCTTTATATATTTTGACAAATAAGGCTTTGAAAGATGGAACTGTTCTTCTAACTCATCTAATGTTACTGTAAGATAATTAGTATTGATATAATTCAAAATCTCAGTTAATCTTTCATCCTGAAACTTTTTTTCACCTGATGCTGCAACCAATTGGTTAACAGCAACTGTAAGTGCATAAATAGATGACTTTATTATATCTTCATCGATACCAACACCCCAATACATCTTACCATTACAGCTTATTCCCACATAAGAAACAGCCTTAGATGATGAACCTCTTGATAATGAATGCTCTTCGTATACTGATAATTCATAACTAATATCAAAATACTGTTTAAATGCATTACTTACCGCATCAAGTCTACCGTTACCTGTGCTCTTAACAACTCTTGTTCCTTCATTCTGTGCAATTGTTACTTCTGCAACAATTCCATTCTTCTGAACATAATGTGTTTCAGATACACTAAATACGCTATTATCATTAATATATTTGTCTTCAAAAATCTGATATACCCATGCCGGTGATAATTCCTTATGTTCCTTATCTGAAACATCCTTTACGGAATATCCGACTTCTTCTCTCATCTTTTCAGGTAAGGATAAACCATAGCTCTGTTTTAAGATATAGCTTACGCCACCTTTTCCTGACTGGCTATTAATTCTGATAACGTCAGAATCATATGTTCTTCCTACATCTACAGGATCAATTGGTAAATATGGAACTGTCCATGTTTCGTCTTTGCTTTCTGCTCTGCAAGCCATTCCCTTTGAAATAGCATCCTGATGTGAACCTGAAAATGCTGTAAATACCAAATCGCCTGCATATGGCTGACGTGGTCCAACTTTCATTCTTGTAACACGTTCATACATTTCACAGATTTCCGGCATATTGCTGAAATCAAGATGTGGATCAACACCGTGTGAAATCATGTTCATAGCCAAAGTAACTATATCAACATTACCTGTTCTTTCACCATTTCCAAATAAAGTACCTTCAATTCTGTCTGCTCCTGCCAAAACACTTAATTCTGCAGTTGCAACACCACAACCTCTATCATTGTGAGGATGAACTGAAATAGTTACCGCATCACGATATTTTAAATTCTTATGCATATATTCAATCTGAGTTGCAAAAACATGTGGCATGGCATTTTCAACTGTTGCAGGTAAGTTAATAATAACCTTGTTATCCTGTGTTGGTTTCCAAACGTCAAGCACTGCATTACAAACTTCCAATGCATAATCCATTTCTGTGCCTGAAAAACTTTCAGGGCTATATTCAAATGAAAAGTTTCCTTCTACTTCATTAGCAAGCTTCTGTAATAATTCTGCTCCGTCAACAGCAATCTTCTTTATTTCATCTTTACTCTTTTTAAATACCTGTTCACGCTGTGCCACGGATGTTGAGTTATATAAGTGAATAACTGCGTGCTTTGCACCTTTTACTGCTTCAAAAGTTCTCTTAATAATATGTTCTCTTGCCTGTGTTAAAACCTGAACAGTAACATCATCAGGAATCATGTTACGTTCAATTAGGGCTCTCATAAAATTATATTCTGTTTCTGATGCTGCAGGGAAACCTACTTCAATCTCTTTAAAGCCAATCTTAACTAACATCTGGAAAAACTCTAATTTTTCATCTAAACTCATTGGCTCTATAAGTGCCTGGTTTCCGTCTCTTAAGTCTACACTACACCAAATAGGTGCTTTATCTATATATTCTTTCTTTACCCAATCATATGTTGGTGTAGGTGGCATAAAATACTGTCTTTTATACTTTCCAAAATTCATTTTTACAATCTCCTTTTTAATCAATTAAATAATATATTTTTAGTTTCCTTATGTCAAGATTTGGTAGGTTCTTAATATAATAAATAGTTCGCTTGCTAACTTTCTCGCGAGTCAGAACGAAAAAAAACCTGCACTTCCAATTAGGAAATGCAGGGACGTATTCTCTACCTACGCGGTACCACTCTGCTTCATGTTATACATGCTCTCTAAGGATGCCTTTGACATCCGCTCCCTTTAACGGTGGAATCCGTCCAAGCCTACTCTTGAAATAATAAGATTATTTCGTCAGTCTTACTATCCAAACCATTCAGCCGGCAGCTCCAAGGTGAGTTCATTGCATCGCTTCTGCTGTCTTACACCTGCCGACAGCTCTCTGTTAACCACTTAACAACTACTATTCCTTTTCAAAGCCTTTTTATTTTTAGGATGGTCTAATATTAACATACGCAAATTTGTTTGTATAGTGACAAATTTAATCAGTTTTATTGATTATTTTTAATTAAGTAATCATCCAACCTTTAATTTAAACTTGCGCTCTTCTTTTTCAGAATCTACTTTTGCAATAATTGCTCCAAGACCTGAAAGCTTCTCTTCGAATCTTTCATAACCTCTCTGGATATAAACAATGTCATCTACTACTGTAAATCCGTTAGCTGCCATGCCTGCAATAACAAGTGCTGCTCCTGCTCTAAGGTCTGGTGCTGCAACCTGCGCCCCTGCAAGACTTCCAACACCTGTAATAAATGCTGTATTGCCTTCTACCTTCATTATTGCACCCATACGTGTCAATTCATCTACATATTTAAATCTGTTTTCAAAAATACTTTCTGTTACTGTACTGCTACCGTTGGCCATTGTAAGAACAACTGCCATCTGTGGCTGCATATCTGTAGGAAATCCCGGATAAGGTAAAGTCTTAATCTTTGCACTTCTAATGAAATCTCCTGCCTTAACGCGTACTGCGTCATCATATTCTATAACTGTGCATCCCATTTCAATAAGCTTAGCTGAAATACACTCTAAATGTTTAGGAATAACATTCTTAATCAAAACTTCCCCACCTGTAGCTGCTGCAGCACACATAAATGTACCTGCCTCAATCTGGTCAGGAATAGTTGAATATACTGTTCCGTGAAGTTCACGAACACCTTCAATTCTAATCTTGTCAGTTCCGGCACCTCTTACATTAGCTCCCATACTGTTAAGCATATTGGCAATATCTACTACATGAGGTTCCTTAGCCGCATTCTCAATTACTGTCTTTCCTTCTGCCCTAACTGCTGCAAGCATAACATTAATTGTTGCTCCAACAGAGGATGTGTCAAAAAAGATATGGTTTCCAACTAAACGTTCCGCCTGAGCATTAACCATACCATGATCAGTAATAACATCTGCTCCCAAAGCTCTAAATCCCTTAAGATGCAAGTCAATAGGTCTGCTACCGATTGCGCATCCACCCGGAAGAGCAACCTCTGCCTTGTTAAACTTGCCCAAAAGAGCGCCAAGCAGATAATATGAAGCTCTAATCTTTCTCATTTGCTCATATTCTACTACATGTGTTCTAATTGTTTTTCCGTTAATTGTTACTGTATGTCTATCTATTCTATTAACTGTTGCTCCAATGTTTGCAATAGCATCTATCAACTGATTAATATCACTAACATCAGGCAAATTCTCTATTGTCACGTCTTCATCTGTCATTATTGCTGCAGCAAGTAATCCTAATGCAGCATTCTTTGCTCCGCCTATTTCAACTTCGCCATTAAGTGCTACTCCACCTTTTATTACAAAACGTTCCATTCTTTACTCCCGGTATATATGTATATTTTATATCAAACAGGGATTGGTCACAATTAAGCCCTCTCCCACCAATAATTATCTTCGTATATCTACACAATTATAGCACAATATCTATCTTTGTAAACATAATAAAAGCACAATATATATAAATTTCAGCGATTTTTTTGGTCAATTTTTATAAATTGTGCTTTACTATATTATTACATTATGATAATTTTCAAAATGTGTTACCTGTTACTAACATACTCAATAGGATTAACCCTTTTTCCATCCTTTACAACTTCAAAGTGAAGATGTGGTCCAGTGCTAAACCCTGTGGAACCGCTAAGTGCTATGACCTGACTTTGTTCAACTTTTTCTCCCTTTGAAACTTTCACTTCCGAAAGGTGGGCATATCTGGTTTTGAACCCGTTATTATGATTAATCAAAATATTATAACCATAACTTTCACTAAAATAAGCCAATTCAACCACGCCCTCTGCTGCCGCTCTTACCTTTGTGCCTGTATTAACAGCCCAATCGTGTCCATTATGACTTGCAGTTCTTGAAATTGTATCCCCAAAACCTGATGTGGTAATTCCACCCTTTACCGGTTTTTTCAAAACGAAATTATTAACATTTTTTGTATCATTTTTGTTAACTATGGACGTTGTTAACATTTCTTGGTCTGCATTTATGGCTTTATTGTTGATAGATTTTATTTTACCATTAACATTTATATTTTTCTTGTTAATATCTTTATGATTTTCTTTTAATGTTAGAACCTTTGCTGTACTCTCTTTCACCCGGTAGTCATTATTTTTTGTAATAAATCCATATGCATATATTTCAACTGCCAATTGGTAAAAAGTCAAAATCATAATCATAGTCACTATAAATACTGCTATGCTGACGAAAGCGCTTTTATGTGATTTTTTATTAATAAACATTATTTTATCCCCCTAAAAATAAATGTTCTATTCTTTTAGCTAATATCCGTATGTATTTTTTGTTTTAGCAAATTATATAATTTGTTCTAAAATCCACTCTGGCGTAATTTTGTTACAACCTTATCAACTGTTTTTTCAACAGAACAATGATTTTCGCTAATCACAATATCAGCATATTTTTCATATAAAGGACATCTTTCATCATAAAGGTCCTTTAATGTCTGTCCTTCTTTTAAAACCACCCCACGCTGCTTAAGATTTCCTAATCTTCTCTCTAAAGAGTATAGGTCTAATTTTAAATAAACTATTGTTGCTATTTCTGATAAATGTTCCATTGCCTCTGTGCAGTAAACAACGCTTCCTCCTGTGGAAATTACTGCCTTCTCAGGATTCAATGACTTGTTCACGTCATTTTCTACCTGAACAAAGCCCTCTGTTCCACGCTCAGCTATGATTTCTTTCAAAAGTTTGCCGTACTGCTCCTGAATTACAAGGTCAGCATCTATAAACTGATATCCCAGTATTTTTGCAATTATTACTCCTATTGTGCTTTTTCCTACTCCCGGCATACCTATTAATACAATGTTTTTTTTCATTTCAGTCTCCTTTTGTCAGCAAAATTGCTACCATCTTCCATTGCCAAATTGTTTGTTCTTTCTGTTTATATCTTTTATTTTATAATCTTACTTAAATTTTTTGCTTTTGTTTTTTGTTATTCTTCATAATATTTTTTGTTTTTCATGTCTACTGTTTGCTCAGCTAACAGGCTTGCTCTTTTTATTTTGTCCTCGCCGTATTTGTTTTTGATGGCATCTAGTGCCTTGTCCAGTTTTTTCATTTTTTCTCTGGATATGTTGGTTGTGGCGTTTTGTTGTTTGTTTGTGGTTTGCGCCATTATGTCCATTATGGACATTTGTTCTAAGGCTCCCTGTTCTTCTAAGTTGGCAGTTCGTATTCCAAGCAGGCGCACGCTTTTGTTTCCGTCTTTTTCCCAAAGTTCTCTAAAAAGTTCTTTTGAGAGCTGGTATATTTCTGTGCCTGAGTCTGTGCATCTATCAAGTGTTGTCTGCCTTGATGCTTTTATGAAGTCGTTATATTTCACTTCTACAGCTACTGTTTTTGCCATTTGTTTTCCTTTTCGAAGTCTACCGGCTACTTTTTCTGACAGTTGAAGTAAGATTTTTTCTATTTCTTCCATATTATCAAGGTCACATGGCAATGTGATGGAGTTGCCCACTCCTTTTATTTCTTCACGCTTGGTATTTACCACGCTTTTATCTATTCCATTGGCGTATTCCCAAAGTATTTTTCCATGCTTTTTCAGGTGCGCCTCCAAAATATATTCAGGGCTTGTTGCCAGTTGGCCAATATTGTATATTCCAAGTTTGTGCAACGTGTTTACACTTGATTTACCTGCCATATAGAGTTCTTCAACAGGTAGTTGCCACATTTTTTCTTTTATTTCTCTTCTATATAATGTATGAACTTTGTCAGGCTTAGTAAAATCTGATGCCATTTTCGCCAAAACTTTCACATCGGATATTCCTACGTTTACGGTGAAGCCAAGTTTCTCTTTTACTGTGTCTTTTATTTTGTACGCACATGCTAATGGCGATGGATACTCGTTTTGTATTCCCGAAAAATCCATATAGCACTCATCCACGCTTACCTGCTCAATGTCAGGTGTAAATGTTCTAAGCAAATTCATTAGTTTATGGCTTTGTTCATTGTAATAACCGTGCTCCGGCGGAACAATCAGTATGTTAGGGCACTTTTGCAACGCATTGGCTATAGGCTCACCTGTAACTATTCCAAACTTTTTTGCAGAGATGGATTTTGCCAAAACTATTCCGTGTCGCTTTTCCCTGTCACCGCCTATGATGGCAGGAATATTTCGTATGTCGATTTTCTTTTCATCTTTTGCTGCTTCTTTAAGCAACTTTACTGCTGTCCAACTTAAATAAGCTGAATTTACATCAATATGAAATATTATTCCCATATATTGCCATCCTTAAACAGTTATTTTGATTAAATTATTTTTCATTCTTGCTTGGCAAATTAATTTCTCTTTATCTGTCAAACTAATCTTTAGACATTTTTGAATATTTATTTGTTTTTTCTGTATCTCTTTTTTGCTGCTTTTTTCTTAATTACAGAATATCCAAACTTGCCTATTTTTTTACCAAGACCATAATACCAGCCGTGAGAATATACAATCGGCTTTGCCTTTTCAAAACTAAATGTTCCATTTTCGTCCATATATTTTTTGTCCGCGTGTACGCAAAGTACTTTCGCCACAAACATATCGTGACTGCCACATGGAACAACATCTGTTACCCGGCATTCAATGTTTACAGGACTTTCCTTAATCAAAGGTGCCTTAACATATTTTGCAGGTTCTTTTGTTAATGATGCATTCTTAAACTTGTCCTCATCCTTACCTGACTTTACTCCACAATAATCTGTGGCATATGCCAATTCTTCTGTTGTCAGATTGATTACAAATTCCCCTGTTTCTTTTATCATATGATGTGAGTATCTTGAAGGTCTTACTGAAACGTAAACCATTGCCGGGTCTGAGCATACCGTTCCTGTCCACGCAACTGTCAACACATTATCATTTCCCTCATCATCTGCCACCGTAACCAAAACAGATGGAAGGGGATATAACATATTTCCCGGTCTCCAAATTTCTTTTGACATAGTTTCCTCCATTATTTCCTTGAATCATTTTTTATTTTGTCTTTAATTTTTTTGCTTAAATTTTTATTTGATTTTTCCTTCAAATTATTTTCTTTTTTGTTTTTCAAAAAAGAAAAATCCGCCTCATTTCGAAGCGGATTAAAGTATATCATTGAATGCATTCTACGTCAAGTAGTTTTTTATTATTTTCCAAAAAACTGTAAAAAAGC
>ERZ773228.3695-NODE-3695-length-12347-cov-5.577205_pt1 | contig 12347 bp, 5 predicted proteins | sample MGYA00580524_ERZ773228 | MGnify/ENA primary metagenome ERZ773228 (study PRJEB29015, sample SAMEA2737768) | human gut metagenome | biome: human gut; feature: human-associated habitat; material: faeces | place: China | collected 2012 ...
CCGCCGCTTCCTGTTCTGCTTCCTTCGGCAATGCGTTGTGCTTCCATCGTTGCTTTTCCTCCCAAAATAGCGTATACTATGGGAAAGGCGGCTTTTGAACGGCTGTTGCTGCCGCAAGGCATTTCCCTTGACAGACAGTCGCCCTTTGCAAGGGAAAAATCCTTTACAGACGCAGGAGGACACGGGCATGGAATGGTCCAAGCTGGACGAAAGCACGATCACCGAGCTGGAAAAGCTGCTTGCCGCGGAGCCGTGCAGCGGCGCGGGCGTGATCCTGCGCCTTGCGTGGCGCGCCGGATTGATGCGCGACGAGATCCACGCCCTGCAATGGGAGCAGGTGGACTTCGAGCGCGCGCTGCTCCGTCTCCCCGACCGCGATGTGCCGATGGACGAGGACCTTACGCGCTGTCTGCGGCAATGGCAGACCCTTTGCGGGCAATACAGTTCCTATGTCATCGTTAGTGAGCATAAGCGGACGCATATGCTGCCGGAGTCGATCTCGCGGCTGGCGCGCAGCGCGCTCGACCGCGCGGGGCTGACAGGCGTGCGGCTCGCAGACCTGCATTATAATTATATCCTCCGTCAGTCCGCGCAGCAGGGCTGGCAGGAGGCACTGCGTACCTCGGGACTCTCCATCGCCACCTACCGCGGCCGGCCGCGCTACAAAAACGCGCGCAGCAGCGCCAAGGCGAAAAAGGCGTCCTCCCCTGCCCTGCCGCACGGCGAAAAAAACGAACGGGAACGGCTGCAAGCCGTTTTGAAGGAAAACCGCCTCTCCCCTGCCGGACTTGCCCTTTGGCTGTACTGCGATACCGGCTTACAATATACGAAGATCTCCTCGCTGACATGGGAGCAGGTCGATCTTGAACACCATTTGCTTCACCTCGCCGACCGTGACGAGCCTCTTTCGGCAGAGCTGGTCTCCTTGCTGTGCGAGGTTCTCGAAACGCGCGGGCCGGTCGGCGAGACGCATGTGCTTCTTTCCCCCCATGCACGCAAGCCGATCCCGCGCGCGCGGCTTTCCAACCTGACGAAGGAGCTGTTGGCGAAGAACGGGCTGGACCCCGCTCTTCCGGCGCGGCTCCGTTCGGACGGGGCGCGCGAGAGCCGCAGGCGCAGGCTCCTTGCGTATGCCGCACGGCACGGCGGCATTTCGCTCAAAGCCGCCATGGAGCTGCTCGGCCTTTCCGAGAGCGCCGCGCGGGAGCTGCTCACGCAGCTCACCGCCGAGGGGCAGCTGACGCGCGACCATCCCGTCTACCGTCCCGTCGGCGCGGAAACGACCGCGGCGCAGAGGGCGTCGCGGATACGGGCCGCCCTCGCAGAACACGGCCCCTGCAGCGCCCGCGAGCTGTCGGAGCGGCTCGGCATGGCGCCGCGCATGATCCAGCGCGCGCTGGAGCCGATGCTCGCGCGCGGCGAGATTGCAAAGGAGGCGGATATGTCCCGCCCCGGTCACCCCCTGAGCTATACGCTTATCCACCCTTGAGCATCGACCATCGGGCCGTCTTCGGGCGGCCCGAAATTTTTTCATTTGGGTACATCGACTTTCTTTTGCCGCATAGAAGCTCTTTCGGTGCAGCGAAGTCCGCCGGTCTCCCGACTGACAGCTGCTTTACAGGCGTGGTCGCCCGCGGCCTCTCCCTACCTGTGTTGTACAGAAGAAAACATGGCTGGAACCTCGTGGGGAACGATTGCAATCATGGTTCCCATCATCGCGCCCCTTGCCCTCTCCGTCAGCGGCGGCGAGCTAAGCACGGTAGTCTATGCCGCCGTTGCAACGATCCTCGGCGGCGCAACCTTTGGCGACCATTGCTCCCCCATTTCGGACACCACCATTCTCTCCTCCTTGGCCGCAGGGTCGGACCACATTGCACATGTAAAAACCCAGCTTCCCTATGCTTTGACCTGTGCCGCAATCGGCTGCATCGGGTATCTGATCATTGGCCTCACGTTGTAATCCCTCTGTTTTTCATTTCATACCGTACCAACTCCTCTTTCTCGGCAAAGGCGCTCGGAGAGCCTCCCCCTCTCTCCGGGCGCTTTTGCTTCTCTGCGTCCCCTCCATTTCAATGGCATACGCATTTGTGTCGTCCAGTACCATAAGGAAGTCCGGAGCCGTAACGGCTCCGGACTTCCCTCTTTATATTATATAGGTATCCTCGTGCGCCCCTACGCCTTCGCGTAGAGCCGGTAGGGGAACGTGACGATCTGCGCGCGTGCAGTCGTTGTTCGGGCCGAACAGGCCGCCGATGCCCTCGGTCACGCCGTTGTCCGCCGCCCACTTCACCGCGGGCGCGTAATAGGCGTTCTTCGGCTTGACCGCCGCGGCCCTCCTGCCGATGGTAAAGGCATAGGTCGCGCTGCCGGTGTAGTCCTCGTTGCTGTCCGCCACGCGGCAGGTCACCTGATTGTCCTCCGTGTACGGAGGACAATAGGGGCATGCCCCTTGTCGGGCGGGTGGAGAGCCTCCGCGCCCCGGCCCGCCGGTCTATCGTACCGATATGATACACGGCGCGCGGAAAAAGGGAAAGCCCCTTTTTCCCGCGTGTGCTCGCGGCGCGTCCTATTGGATCGTCATGCCTGTATTGATCCAGTTGCCGGGAGTATTCAGGTCACCGTCGCTGTCGCCGCTGAAGTTGCACCAGACGTAATAGGTCTGGTTCAGGCCAAGGGACACGTTCTTCGTGCAGGTGATGCAGTCCCTCTCCAAGCCGTCCTGCCAATCATCGGCGCCGAAGAGTACATAGGCCTCCCCCTCGGCGGCCGTGGCGCCGGGGGTGCTGCGTTCACTATTCGTGCGATAGTCAATCGGGGTATATACGACCGCACCGGAGAACTTTCTGTATGCGTACTCGATCCGCACGGTCACATTCCTGCCACTGGACGCGCCCTGCGTCATGACCGTTACCGCAGGATTGCAGCACCACACATCGGCGGTGTACTCCAGAGCCTCATCCGGCGCGTACCAGCCGCTGCTCTCGTCCACCGTCAGCGCGCCCCGCGGAATGGTGATCTTGATTTGGCCGACACTGTACACGAGGTTCATCACCCCTCCGCCAGAGTCGACCGGAGCCAGCTTCACCTCCATCGCGCCGCAGGTGGCGGTGACAGGCAGGAACAGTCCGTAGTCGTTTGCCGTCCAGCTCCCATTCGCCGTCATGGAGGCGTTGCTGATCGAGACCACATCATTTTGGATTCCTTGGACCGCTACCAGGCTAGTATCTGCGCCGGTGATATACACGCCCCCCGTCAGAGGCACGCGGACGGAAATGTCGTTGTTTTTGGAGGAGGTTATCCGCGGCGCGACCACCGGAGCCGAAGTGTCCACCCGGATCGGCGCGCCGATGATGGCGGCGTATTCCCCGTTTTCCCCCAGCTTGCCGATCTCATTTCCATAATAGTCCTTGACCGTCGCAACAAACCGGACCTCTGTCGGCTCATCCGGCTGCCTCATGACCGTTACGCCGTAGCTGTGCATATTGTTTTTGTGGTCACAGCCCCCTTCGGGCGCAAACGCAAGGTACTGCGCACCGTCGCCGCTGACCGACCAGTCAATGCTCACCGTCACGCCGCTGTCCGGCACAGTCCAACTGCTCCTGTAGAGCCAATAGGTGTAACCGTTCCGCAGCGGCTGCATTTCGGCGGAATAGGCAAACTCGCTGCTGTACTGTGGGTTGACGGCGCCTCCGTTCTTCACGGCCTCCAGGATCATCGCGTTCGTATAGAGCGTACCCACGTTCGGCACGATCGCAGCGAACGCGTCGCTTGCCTCCTGCAGCTCCTGCGCCGTCTGGCCGCACTCCGTCTGAGAGGTGAAGCTGCCGCTGTTCTGCTTGCTCTGCGCGGCGTCGTAAGCGTCCTTCAGCGTGGCGGTCTGGGAGCGTTCGATAAATTTCACGCCCTTCGTTACGCTGTCCGCCGTCACGCCGTTTGCCGCAACAAAAATCTTTTCGCTGTCCGCAAGGGCCGCGTCCTCCGAATCCGTCAGCGTATCCAGCTGCGTCTTTGCCGCCGCCAGCGCGTTGTCCAGCGCCGCCGTGTCCAGCGCCTTTACCTCCAAATGGCAGCGCACGGGCGGTGTGCCGCCGGCGTATGCATACCCCGCCGGAAGCGCCGCGTTCCCCGTGAAGGACACCGTCTGATTCTCGCCCGGAGTCGGGGCATAGGGCAGCTTCGTAAATTCCAAGTCATCCGGCCTAACGACCACCTCGATGTAGGAATCGTCCTCGCACCGGAGCAGAACGTCCGCGGGCAGGCGCTGCCTTGCCGCCTCCAGCACCAGAGTCTCCGCCCTCATGTAGCCGATGGAGGTGAGGGCAAGGGGGACGTAATCGACGACCGCCTTTGTTTTGGGCGTCGCGCCGTCCGCCACCACGGTCACGGTGGTCTTGATGTCCGCGTTCATTTCGCCGTTATAATATTGAAAGGGGGGCATGCTCACCATTCCCATGAAGGTGTTCACGCCGGGGCTGGTCCATTCGCCGTCCAGCGTCCAGCGCACGTCTGCCCGCTCCGTATGGCCGTTTTTGATCTTCACCGTGACCTGCGCGGGCAGCTGCACGTCGCTCTCCTGCGCGCCGTAGGGCAGCTCCAGTCCGGCCACCTCCAAAATGCCGACGACGACATTCTCCGGATTGGCCGTGACCGTCAGCGAAGCCGTCACGGTCAGCGTGCCGTCGTAGGTATAGCCGTCGGGGATGGTCACCGTGCCGGTCGCGGTGTAGACGGTGTCCATGCGGGGGTCCTCGTTGTACGCCTGATCCAGCGCCCAGCGCACCGCCGCCTCGACCGTACCCGCCGTGCCGTTCTCCGTCACGTTCAGCGTGACGGTGCCGGGGAGCCTGCCCATGGCGTCTGCCTCGCTCGTGCCGTAGTCCACGGCCACGTCCGGAACCGCCGCCGCGCCGGTGACGATCTTGACCGGCACATAGCTCCCGCCGGACGAGCCGCCCGAGCTGCCGCCGGATGTGGTCGGCGCTTTCGCGCCGCCCTCGGTCCCGGTCTTTTCCACGGTCAACGAACCGCTGACGGTCACACCGCTCACCGACACGACCAGCGAGACCACCAGACCGGAGCCGGTCAGCGCCACTCTGGCGTCAATGCTCAGCTCGCCGACCGTCACGCCGCGCTTGATGTCGAGCTGTGCGCCCTCCGCGTCCCTATCGATTCGGAGCGTCTCCACGTCCGCGTTCAGCGCCACGTTGGCGCGGCTGAGAAGCTCCACACGCTTCGCGGGGACTTCGATCTGGATTTTCTGATTTGAGGTCTTTTCCAGGTCGATCACGAGCGTGCCGAGCGCGCCCTTAAACGTGCTGTCCTGCGTGATGCGGCACGGCAGGCCGATCTCCACGCGCTCGAGCGCCGTGTCGCCCCTCAGGCGCAGGTGCACGCCCTCCTTCTCCAGCCGGACGGCGCCGCCCACCCGAACGCCGTCGAAATAAACGGAGTTCGCGCCGCCGCCCTTGACGATCACGCTGCCGAGGACGGTCACGTTTTTCAGCGTGACGTTTCCCTCGCCCACGCTCTCCGCGATGACGAGGTCGCCGAGAACCGTCTCATTTTCCAGCGTCGTTCCGGCCTGTTCGATGACCGTTTTCTGCGCGCTCCTGCGCACGCGGTCGAGCGTGGCCACGGCCTCCGCGCGGGTGATGGGGTCGAGCGCGCCGAACGCGCCGTCGGGATAGCCGGTCATGTAACCGGCTTCCGCGGCCGCGCCCACGCTGCCCTTTGCCCACGCGGGGATGGAGGCGGCATCCGTAAAGGTGTTCGCGCGTTCCTCGTTCGCGGCAAGCCCCGCCGCGCGGGCGAGCATCGCCGCCGCCTCGGCGCGGGTGACCGGCTGATTCGGGCGGAACAGCCCGCCGCTGCCCTGCGCGTAGCCCGCCGCCACCGCGTGGGCAACCTCGGCATGGAACCAGTCGCGCTCCGTCACGTCGGAAAAGGAAATTTCGCTCTCCGCCGTGAAGCCCAGCGTGCGGTTCACCAGCTTGGCAAACTCCGCGCGGGTCACGGTACCGTTCGGCTGAAAGCTGCCGTCGCCATAGCCGTCGATCAGGCCCTCGTCCTGCCATTCGTCGAGCGTTTCCGCCGCCCAATGCCCGGCGGTATCGCGGAACGCGGCCGCTGCGGGGACCGCGGACAGCAGCATCGCCGCCAGCATCGCCAACGGCAGCAGCCTTTGAAGCAGTGTGTGTTTCTTCATGCTCTCTCTCCTTATATATTATAATGTATCCCGTTGGGACCGCTGCGAATGGGTATGGTTCCTCCGCATGGAGAAACCGATGAGACATCCCATCGGAGCATAGATAAGGTTATTATAACGGCCTTTTCCCGAAATGTAAATCATTCCAAAGTATGATATTGCCTTCACACCCGGCGTAATCGCGCGCCGATGTCTACCCGATGTCTACCCGCCGAAACGCCCGTGGCGCAAGGGTTTGCTGGTTTTTTACCCCTCTGCGCCGTCCACCCGGAGGGCTACCCCTTTCAAATGTCAAAAAGCTGCGAAACGCCTGCTGCGCGGGCGCTTTGCGGCTTTTTCCGGTCCCGGATGCTGGGGATATGGTATCGCCATGCCGGAGGAGCTTCGGTCTGCTTTCGGCGTTGTGAACAATTGCGGAGTTCGTCCTCACCTTTGGAAGCGGCGCGGGAGACAGCGGAAAGGGCCGCCGGCGCGGCGAAGGAGTAGACCCAAAGAGCGGAAATTTCAGAAAGGAGAGTAACACTATATGAAAAAGTTACTCGCTCTGGTGCTGGCGCTGGTCATGTCCATGTCCCTCGTCACCATCAGCAACGCGGACTTCAAGGATGCCGACAAGATCGACTACAATGAAGCCGTGGACGTCATGAACGCCGTTGGCGTTCTCATTGGCGATGAAAATGGCAACTTCAACCCCAAGGAGAACCTGACCCGTGCGCAGGCTGCCAAGATCATCAGCTACCTGCTGCTCGGCAACAAGACCGCTGAGGGTCTTGCCGGTTCCGGCAAGTTCACCGACGTGGCCAAGACCAGCTGGGCTGCCGGTTTTGTTGATTACTGCGCCGCCGTCGGCGTTGTCAACGGCATGGGCAACGGCAAGTTCGATCCCAACGGCTCTCTGACCACCCTGCAGTTCGCCAAGATGCTGCTCGTTGCGCTCGGCTATGACGCCAAGATCGAGGGCTTCGTCGGCACCGACTGGTCCATCAACGTCTCCGCCAAGGCCAACCAGGTTGGTCTGCTGAACGGCCTGGATGTCGGCGCAAACGCCACCCTCACCCGTGAGCAGGCTGCCAAGATGTGCCTGAACACCCTCAAGGCTCCCCTGGTCGAGTATGACACCAAGGGCACCACTGTCACCGTCGGCGGCGACGCCAGCGTGACCGTCGGCGCTTCCAAGGCCGAGTTCAAGACCAGCACCAACAAGAAGGCTCAGACCATCTCCAACGCCGTCATCAACGGCACCACCGCTTACACCGTTGAGTTCGCCGAGGAATATTACTCCGACCTCAAGCTCAACGCCAACACCACCGACGACTTCGGCCGTCCCTGCGTGGAGTGGTTCTGGAAGGCTGACAGCATCGGCGTGTATTCCAACTCCGACGATCTGGTCGCCACCTACACCAAGAAGGTCACCGCCACCGACATCTATGAGGCTGTCGGCAAGAGCGTTTCCAACGCTGTGAAGAGCGGCGATGCCAAGTGCTGGATCACTCTCGACGGTAAGTACATTGAAGCGGAGCTCAATAAGGTGTTCTCCAAGGACGACACCTATACGGTCAACGGCACCGGCAACGGTGACTACACCGAGGTCTATGTCGACGGCGACAACAACGTCACCATCGTGACCATCCGCACCTATCTGTTCCAGGCTGCAAGCGACTACAACACCAAGAAGGATTCCATCACCCTGACTGCTGCCGGCGACACCAAGATCGCGCTCGACAACATCGTCATCGACGGTGAGGACTTCGACATCAAGAACTTCAAGGCTGACGACTACATCCTCGTCACCGCTTCCACCAACAACGGCGTGAAGTACACCGTTCAGTCCATTGATGCGGCTGAGGTCGTCTCCGGCGAGGTCACCGGCTACAAGCTGAACGACAACGCCACCATCGGCGGCACTGAGTACAAGTATTCCGCCACCACGCTGAAGTCCGGCGATACCGGTGCCAGCGCCAACCCGGTCAAGAGCACCACCTACACCGTCGGTCAGAACGCCCGCGTTGTCCTCGATAAGTACGGCTACATCATCGCCGTTGACGAGGCCGTGGTCGCTTCCAACTACGTCTACGTCTCCGAGTTTGCTCAGCCCTCCGGCCTGAGCAAGGGCAAGGTCGTTGCTTCCGCTTACTTCACCGACGGCACCACTGCCGACATCACCGTGAAGGAAGCCTACGTCGGCGGCGCCATGACCAGCAACACTGCTACCATCAAGGGCAGGACCGGCACCGAGAACGCTGGTTGGTACACTTATAGCAAGAACAGCGCCAACGAGTACAGCCTGTATAATGTCGAGGCGAAGTACACCGAGAAGAACTCGAAGGTCTATGATTCTTCCGACTACTCCACTGCGGCTAACGCTGACAACCGCGTCATGTTCAACAACAAGGTCAAGTTCATGAAGGGCCTTGGTATCCTTGCGAATGACAGCACCATCGTCATTGTTGACGACGGCGACAGCGTGAGCGTGTTCACCGGCGTGAAGAACCTGCCCGACATCGAGCTGCTGGCATCCACCGCGACGGTGAAGGCGACCTACCTCGCCAAGGGCGCTTCTGACTACGCCTCCTATGTCTTCGTTTCCACGACCGGCCGCGTTTCCGTCTCCGGCAACGAGGACAGCACGATGGTCTACTACATCAAGTACGACGGCCAGTATAAGACCACCGACAACAAGGTCTACTTCACCTACAAGGTCCTCGACGAGAACGGCCAGTCCCAGATCGTCAAGTTCGATGCTCAGAGCAATGGCTCCGGCGATATCTACAAGGTGTACAACAAGACCCGCGTGAACGGCGACGATGAGATCACCAGTGTTTCTGAAGTCACCGAAGGCGGCAAGTACATTGCCGGCACCAGCAACCCGAACTCCACGCTGACCTACACCGATGGCGCCCTGACCCTGAACCAGAGCGGCACCAATAAGGGCTACACCCTCGCCGACAACGCGAAGATCACCCTTGTGACCCTCAAGTCCGCCAACGAGCTGAACAAGGACAAGGCCGCCGATTACGAGGCTGCTGTCAACCTGACCGGTAAGGCCCTGGGCGACCTGCTCAAGGATTACGCGATGACCTATCGCTATGCCGGTAAGGTCACCGACACCAACGGCAGCGTCATCGAAGAGCTGTTCGTCACCGTAACGGCTGCGACCTACACCAAGACGCCCGCTCCCGTTGTCACCGGCACCTATGGGCTGTCCTCCGACACGATCACCCGCACCGCCAACACCAGCACTATCGTTGTCAACACGAAGGTGCAGGATAAGTCCTCTGCCGCCCACCCCGTCGATGTTGCTGCTGAGAATGTCGTTGTGACGCTCAACGTTCAGACCTGGAACTCCGCTTCCGGCACTTGGAACGCTGCTTCCGTCTACACCTTTGATGTGGGTAATGTCGCTTCCGGCGCTTCTATCAACGTCAGCAAGAGCCTGGCTGTTCCCACTACTCAGGATATTCTTGTGAGTGGTACTGTCGCGTGCAACCGCGGCACCTTCGCTCTCGCTGAGGTCGTTCTCGCCGGCCGCTGATTCCAGCGACAACTGCGATCGACGCTTACCTGAGCTGAGATAAAGGCAAAAAGAAGCTCCCCTTTCGGGGAGCTTCTTTTTTCGCTTGTGCGGTTTCAGGGTAAGCGTCGTAACCTACAGGCTGAAATTAGGCAAGAGTAATAACGGCCTCAGCAATATTCCAAGTGCCGACATCGCAGGTAACAGTCGCGCTAACAAGAACAGCCTTGCCAGAAGGCACGGGTAGCTGCTGAACAGCAAACGCAGAACCAGCGGTCAGGGTGCTGATCTTTGCGGAGGTGTAGGTCACAGGATTGTTCCACTGACCATTGGCATCATTCCAAGTCTGAACAGTATAGGTAACAACAACGTTAGAAGCATCGTAATTGCTGGTAACGCCGTTCACCGTACGCTTGAAAGTACCAGTCATCTTAATCTTGCTGGTAGCCTCAGTGTCAACAGCAGGAGTGTCGAAGGAGTACTCGCTAGTAACAGGAGTGTAGGAATCATCCCTGGAGACGATAACAACTTCCTTCAGAGTCTTCTTGTTGTCATCGATGGTGAAATAGACCTCATCATTTGCATCGGTGCCAACAGAAGTGATCTGGCTTGCGGAGACAGACTTATAATCGCTGGCAACATAGAACACGGTGGTGTCCTTGGTGTAAGCGTAGTAGCTAGCAGAGGCCTTGGTGGTGCCAATACCGAGAACGGAACGACGGTCAGCCTGCGTGCCGGTGCCAGTGAGGATACCGGTGGCGGTGGAAGCGTTGGTGATGATCTCAGTCTTGGCATCCTTGCTGATGTTCTTGATGGCGTAAACGCCCTCAGAGTCAGCATTGGAGATAGCAACACCACCGTTAACATCCTTGGCGATCGCATCGAAGGTAGTACCCTGGATGCGAGCGGTGGTGACTTCACCGTCAACGATAGCGGGCAGCTCATAATAGCTGACAACAACACCGTTGATCTTCTCGGTCATAACGCTTGCATTCTTGACCTTGATGAGATAGGTATCAACATCGGAGATACCGCCCAGGGAGTCAACGACCATGTAAATGGCATCGATCTGAGAGGTGTACTTGCTGTTGGTATCGTATGCAACAGCCTTGATACCCTCTTCAGGATCAGTGTTGGGCATATTTTCAAAGCCAGTGTAGACAGAGTAACTATCAACCTTGGCACCGTCGAGCATCGCCACAAAGAACAGAGTCTTATCAGTGGTATAAGCGGGGGAGGTACCATTGATGACTACGGAAGACTTGCCATTCTCGAACTTGAAGTTGGCGGTGCTGCCAGTCTTACCGAGGAAGTTAACAGAGTCGTTATACTTACCGGTAGTGGCAGTGCTACCGATGTTGCCGAACTTGGTGCCATCGGCGAGAGTCAGAGTGTAGACATCGTTGGAGTCCACTGTGTAGGTGACGAGGTCGCCCTTGGGCTCATCGGCCTTGTTGTCAGTGGTCAAACCGCGGCTCTTATCCACGTCGTACTTAACTTCCTTCTTGGTGCCGTCGGGCAGCAGAAGGGTTGCGCCGTTGGTCTCAGAACCGTAGGGGTTGACATTGCCGATACCGATAACAACTGCATAGTTGATCTCAGTTTCAACACCTTCAACGTACAGAGCATAGCCATAAGCGTCGAGGTAGACGTTCAGGTCAGACTTACCAACGCTGAAGTCATTCATAGCGTTGTTGCTGCTGTCAATGTAAGCATTGGCAGAGTACTTGTATTTGGTTCCATCCACGGAGAAGTTGGACTGGCCATCCCACTTGCTGGAGGTGTAGGTCTTGCCCGTGTACTGAGTCAAAGTGCCGGTAAGGCTCTTCTCGAGAGTCTTGACGGCCTGGATCTCATAAAGGCGAGTGCTAGCATTCCACGCAGCGGTGAAAGAAACCAGGTCATCAATCGCAAAATCTTCGGTCTCAAACTTGGTGTTCAGGCTGACAAAAGTGTCCTTGGAAGCAACCGTCACAAAACGGTCAGCGGAGCTCGTGGCCTTGGTAATGGCGTTGACCGTGCCAACATAGGTGTTGATCTCGGTGACGATGACGGTGTTGTTGTCGTCGTCATACCAGACCTGAGTCAGAACGCCGTTGGCGCCGAACTCGGTCTTATCAGACTTGCTGATGGTGGTGTGTCCAACAGCAGGAGTGATCTCCTTGCCATCAACATAGTACTCGTTGATCTTAGCAGCACTGCTCAGGGCGAGGTCAGCATAGATCGCCTTGTACTCAACAGCAGCAGTATACTCAAGGTCAGCATCCTTGACATACTCGCCGACCTTCTTGTTCTCGAAGGTCCAGGTGCGGGTGGGACGGCCGAACGCATCGGTGGTATCGGAGAGAACGAGCTTCTTGTAGAGCTTCTCGCCGAGCTCGATGGTGTACTCCTTGGAGTTGGTCAGGGTGTCCTTGGAGATGGTCTGCTCCTTCGCCACGGTGTTGGTGACGTAGGTGGGGACGGAAGCGCCGAAGTTGATCTCAGCACCGTTCACCGTGATGTTGCTGCCCTTGGTAGCATACTCCACGGTGGGGGTCTTGAGGGCGTTCAGGGTCATCTGAGCGGCCTTCTCACGGGTGAGGACCTGGTTGACGGAGCCGTCGATGCCGTCCATCAGCTTGGTCTTTG
>ERZ773228.3698-NODE-3698-length-12339-cov-11.467030_pt1 | contig 12339 bp, 10 predicted proteins | sample MGYA00580524_ERZ773228 | MGnify/ENA primary metagenome ERZ773228 (study PRJEB29015, sample SAMEA2737768) | human gut metagenome | biome: human gut; feature: human-associated habitat; material: faeces | place: China | collected 2012 ...
CCTATACCTTCACCGTTGAGTCTTATCTGTGCGACAACACCACCGATGTTTACAACGCAGTAAAGAACTTAAAGATCGGTGACACCATCGATATGGAAGGTTTCCTGTACTGGTACGAAGGTGTGAACCCTCACATCACTTCCGTGACTGTGAAGTAATTTCATCAGATATTAAGCTATATTGGCAATAAAAAGAACTGGCTTCCCAGGAAGACAGTTCTTTTTTATTGTCCACTTATATGCTTTACTTATCTGTTGCCAGGTACACCTGCGCATACCTATCTTCTCTCTGCCTGTCGGAATTCTTCTGCCTCCATCAGCGTCTCAGCGATCTCCTTCTCTAGCTCTACTATCTATGCGAAGCGATCAACCTCTATTTTCTGCTCTCCAGCCATTGTTTCGCGATTTGGAATCCCTCCATGGGAACGCAGAATCGCTGATCTCTAGGCGGCTGCAATGCGGTATCCAGTTCCTCCATATCGAACCACTCCACACTCTCCACTTCCTCTTTTTGCAGGATAAGCTTCGCAGCATCTACCGGCTTAGTGTACATATAGACGAATGCAACCTCGTTGTCCCGAAACATTTTTCCATGAAATTCCTTTTCGTATTGAATATCAAAGCATCCGGCGAATTGCAATTCCTCTTTAGATGCCTGGATTCCCAGTTCTTCGTGAAGTTCCCGTATTGCAGATTCCTCCGGCTCGTCCCCCGCCTGAATATGTCCGGCGGAAGAAGTATCGAACCGCCCCGGAAAGCTGTCTTTTTCTGCAGAGCGTTTCTGCAATAACAGCTGGGCTTTTCCGTTCTGTTCCCTCACGATCCAGATATGGGCGGTTCTGTGGCGGACACCCTTTTTATGTGCCTGTGTGCGTTCTATGCTCTCCCCTGTGGGAATGCCTTTTTCATCTACGATGTCAAAAAATTCCATGGTGTTATGGCTCCTTTGTGTTTCTTTGCGTTTCTTTGTAGTCCTCTGGGTTTCTTTTGGTCACCTTGGGTTGCTTTGGGTTTCTTTGGGTCTCTTTGTAGTCCTCCATATTTCTGTGTTAATTCATCTGTACTGCCATTGTACGAAGTTCTGCTCCGATATTGCCGCCTGCTCCTTCGATGGTCTGTGCGATGATGACCGCAGCGATATCGATAGCTACTGTCTTTCCCTTCTAAGGTCTAATACCATCAGATCAAAATCGTAGTATTCCCCGTCGATCTTAAAATACGCCGGCGAGGTCCCGATTTTCCGGAAGCCATATTTCTCATAGACATGAATAGCTCGTATATTATCGCTTCGAACTTCCAGATTGATCAGTTCTATCATATGTTCTTTTGCATACATAATGCATTTTTGTAACAGCGCCCTGCCAATTCCCTGCCCCCATTCCGACTTGACCACAGAGATTCCGAATTCGGCGCGGTGGCTCATCCTTCTGGAAAATCCGCTTAGACTGGCATCTCCGATAATCTCTCCATTTTTCCATACTACATAGAGAACGGAATGTTCCTCCTTATTTATATTCTGTATAAATTTCTCTTCCTCTTCTGTCGAAATAGTAAGCCCTTCTTTTCCAAAGGACAGATAATCTGTCTCTCCACCTACCTGCGCTAAATATGCGATGATCTTCTCCGCATCTTCCGGTGTAGCTTCTCTGATATCAAATTCTTCCATAGCTGCCTCCAGCCCTTCTGTCATCTGTTAATGGATCTGACTTGCAATCGTATTAAAACCTGCACCAATACTTCCATTCAGCTGCTCCAGCGCATGTGCGGTCAATCTTCCACAATCACAATAGCTGCCACAATGATTATCCTGCCGATCAGATGTTGGTATTCTTTCATGCTGATTTTCTTTTATTCGTAATCAAAAATGGTCTTAGTCTGAATATACTTCCCGTACTTTGCCTTCCATTCCTGATGATCTGCGGAAGCATCATACACAGACAGTGCCTCCGGATCCATTTCCATCTCGATCATCAGATCATGCCGGTTCGGTCTCGGTGTCACATTTTCATAAATGTTCACCGTATGAACGCCTTCTATCTGCTTCGTCCGATTGAAGATCTTCTTGATGTCCGCAAGCATCTCCCTGCTCGCCGCATCCTCCCGGTTCCATATATTCTCTTTAAATTTTACAATGATCAGGTGCTTCATTTTGCATATCCCCCTTATTTTACTATTACTGATATGTTTTATCCTACCACGGCATCCCATTTGCTACAACCAAAATATTCCTGCAAGATCATTTCTACTTTGTCTGCATTCAGAGGACACTGTTTTGTTTCATAGGTGAGAATCAGATTTACCGAAGGAATGATACCATGTCGGCAATATAGCTTTATTTTGTCACAAGCATGATTGCAATAATCCGGATTATCCATCATCCCAAAGTGCTCCCAATAGAAATATTGTCCCGTAAAGGGATGCCGTATCACGAAATCTGGATATAAAATTATTCCATCCAAAACCAGTTTTTCTTCATAGTGAAACGGTATTTTATTTTGATATAGCATTCTGTCAATAATTGCTTCTGATTTAGACCGCAACATCTTCCCATGCGTTCCTTGTACCAATAAATTTTCCGGATGCTTTGTACATTTTTCATAGGGTTCCTCCTGCCACCGCTCTAGTTCCTTATCCAATGGTCTGAAATTCTTAGCCAGCAATTTTCCATATTCCGGATGATTTAATAGATGTTCGGAGTTTATTTTCATCTTGTCTGTCTTCTTCAAGTAGGCTTCCCATCCCGCTGCTTCACTCTCCAATTCCTTTTTTCTATACTCATAGTATTTCTTCAATGCCAGTATTTCTGCCTGATTTCTTTCGGTTTTCGGAAGATAGCGTATTCCATTTTCCTCTTTTACTTTCCATTTGTAGCGGTTTTCATTTTTGAAGCATTGCAATTCTCCTTGCGGAAATTTTTTGTCCAATTTTGTTATCTTTTCTAATTCCTTATTAATTTCTTCTATTCTGTTTTGTATATTTTCGCGTGTAGTTTTCACTTTTCCTCCTTCTGCGCACTGGCTTCTTGACTTCTCCGGGGCTTATTCTTACTTTTCTTCCTCTCACGCCCCAACTTCTTGACTTCTCCGGGGCTTATTCTTACTTTTCTTCCTCTCACGCCCCGGCTTCTTGACTTCTCCGGGGCTTATTCTTACTTTTCTTCCTCTCACGCCCCAACTACCTAGAACCCCAACGGCTTATTTTCTTCTCAGATACCCTTGCAGCCGGTTTCCGTGACTGTCGACGGTTACTGTCAGGGCTCCATAGTCAGTGGTGAGGTACCAGGGGACCTTAGCATCTTCCAGGCGCTGTAGCGTCGCGGCATGGGGATGGCCATAGGAATTGTTACGACCACAGGAGATAATGGCGGCAGCGGGGCCGGCGGCGGCAAGGAACTCAGAACTGGTGGAATAGCCTGAGCCGTGATGCGCTACCTTCAGGATGTCTACCTTGAAGCCCCCTTGTCTCCGTGATTCCCACAACTCCTGCTGTTCTCGCGGTTCCTGCGATTCCTGCAATTTCCGCGCATTCTGCAAAGCCTGTGATTCCTGCGCTACCCGTAACATCTTCGCTTCCTGTAACGTCTTCAACGTCTGCAATTCCTGTGTCAGCTGCTGCTCCCCTTCGCCTTCCACATCCCCTGTCAGGAGAATGCTTAGCTTCCCGGCACCCACGCCGAAGTTTTTCCTTTCACCGGTATCACCATGACCGGTTCTCTCACCAGTAACTCCGACAGCAAAGCTGCCGTTCTCACCGTAAACTTCGCTAGCAGCTCTTCCGCCCTCTCCACTTGCTTCCATCCCCTCTGCCGCGCCCCACTTCACTGCTTTCGCAAATACCTCCACGTAGAAGCATTCCGAATAGGCATTGGCATCCGCAAGAGTCGTATTCTCCTCCGGGTGCAGACACCGCAGCCGGAGTCGACTATCCCTAATCTCATCGCCACATTTTATGTAACTTACCGGTACTCCGGCATATTCCGCGGCAACAAGCAATTTTTCAAAAGCCTCCCTGCGCTCCGCTTCCGTAATCGCAGGCAGAAACATCTGCTCCACGGTAATTCCCCATTCTCCACCGTTCTCCAGCAGTTCCAATATGCCATTCATATGGTCTTCATCTGGGTGCGATACAAACACACCGCGTAGAGACTGGATTCCCCGGCTCTTGAGATAAGGCTTCAACACATATTCACCGATTTTCCTCCGACTGGTACTACCGCAGTCAAAAAGATATGCCCCCTGCCCGGTCTCCACCACGATACCGTCTCCCTGTCCCACGTCCAGAAAAGTCACACGGCTTCCCCGATCAAAATTGCCGGTCAGTAAACCAACTATTAATACCAAAATCATTGCGGCTACAATTCGGCACATAACTCCGTTCCTATATGTCATCACTCCCTGCCATGTATACCAAAAATTTGCTAAAACATGCCGCCATCTGGTGGGACATATTTCAGAGTACCTGTCAGAGTGCTGCATCTTTTTTCTGTTACTCTCTCTTTTTCTACCCCTACCGCTATCATCCACTCCGCGTGTTTCCCGACGCTGCCTTTCTCTTTCAGTGCGGTGTCCGTCTCCATGATTATTTTCCGCCACATAAGCTACATAAAGTCTTTGTCGCTTCCATTTTTCCGCATAATTCCTGCCAATGATCAACACAAATAGCCCACTATAATAAACGATCATCTGCCACTTTGCCGGGCGGCCCACGCACCATACCGCTCCCGGCAGTTCTCCGAACCGTTCGCAGATCCATTCATACCACCACAGGATCAGACAATCCACCGTCCCTGCAATTCCCAGTCCAGGGATCAATGACAGGATTCCCCCTGCCATCACCACACTCATAAAGGGCAACACCAGCAGGTTCAATAATACCGAGTAGACAGGGATCTCATAAAAGAACCAGAGCTGTATGGGCAGCGTAAAAAGAATAACTCCGGCACTGGCGGCAAAACCGCTTTTAAGTGCTGACACCATGCGCCAAAGCCTTTCATACACCACCTTCCGCCAGCCTTCCCGGTACTTGTTCCTCTCGTAAGCGGAATCACCCAGAATATCTGTCACGGTCAGAAGCCCTGCCACCACGCCACTGGCCGTTTCCACACCGGCATTATCTTCCCTACCATCCCCGGCAAACACCGGTGTCAACAAGCAGATCCCCAGCACCGCCCCAAAAGACATCAAAAAGCTCACATCCCCAAGCCGCTCCGGTTGCTGCAACACCAGCAATGCCGCCAACAGCCCCACACCTGTCAGCATATCGTAAGTCCTTCCCACGAATATCCCCAACATCTGCAGCAGATACATTCCTATGGCACGGCTGGCGGATACACTCATGCCCACCATCATACCGTACAGAAGCAGTGTCATGGCACCTCCCGCTGCTGCCACTCTGACCGGAGCCCCCAGTCTCTTAAGCAGCCGGTAGCATCCCATCCCCAGCAAAGTAATATGTAGCCCTGAAATGCTTAAGATATGGGCGATCCCATTCCTCTGGTACAGCGCCTTTACCTCCGCATCCAGTTCTTCCTTCTCCCCCAGCAGTAATGTCTGCATAACGGAAGCCTCTTTCTCCGGGAATACCTTTGCCAGTCTGTCGTGTAATCTCCTTCGAAAGGCAAACAACTTTTCTCTCAAAAAGCTATAGTCCTCCTCCGCTGCCAGAACCTGTGCTTTCCGCACTCTGCCACCGATGCCCTTTCCCGCAGAATAGGCCCGCACGTCAAATTCCCCGTGATTGGTCGCAGCATCGAAGTGCGAAAAAAAGCCTTCCAGAACAATATGCTGGCCCAGTCTCAGGCTCTGTACCTCCTGTGTGTTTGTCAACTCACATTGTAATTTTCCAGAATAGGAATATTTTAGATCGTTTTGAATAATAGAAATTGATTTCAGAATAATCGTTTCAGAAGTTCTTGTGTCTATCCGTCCCGTGATCCTCACCGGACTTCCGTCAGGCGGCAGTACGCCGGCATCCCCGGTGTCTGCCCCCGTCAGTATTCTTCCTATGGCGAACACTATCACGAGACACAGACACGCCATAAAAAGCGGTCGTCTCATTAAGCTCCCTTCCGCAGGCAATCCCGCCTGCCCACAGTCAGGACTGTTCCGACAGTCCAACGCAAAAACAGTCCTGTCCCGCATAAATTCAAAATTTACTGTTCCAAAGTCGTTACATAATCCAGATTCCGTTCAAAAGTGGAATTGCTGAAGGTAGATGGCACTTCGCCGTTGACCAGGATCTGTACTTTATTGATATTATCCAGTTCCACCAGGGAATTCACGATGGAGTAAACTGCTACCTCCGTGGAAACATTGTTCACCACGGTCAGGAAGCTGGAATCCAGATTCACATAGCAGATTCCATCTTTGGTCAGGATATTGATGATCTTGGTCTCCGGATTGATCACCGGGTACAGACCCTCAATCTGTCCGCTGGGTCCCGCGATCAGTTCCTCCACCACGAATCGCTCCAACGGAGTATTGGTGGAATAATGCTTTTCTCTGTAGGCCGCGATCAGCTTATCACCGTCTGCATTGGCAAAATACAGCTTTACCTTCACCAGTTCATAGGTGTTGATCTCGTTACCGTCATTATTGATGAACTGCTCGGCATTCATCCAGCCTACCAATTCCCCTGCATTGTCATATAACTGACTGCCTTCCACGGTAATCGTCACATATTTCACATTGGACAGCTGCGTCAATGTCCTTACAACGGCCGCCCGCACCAGTACTTCTGTGGTGACCGAAAGTTCGGAATATGCCTTATCCACATTGATCACAAGTTTTCCGTCTTCCACTTCATAATCCAGAACCTGAAATCCCATGTCAAAAGGCGCCTTATATTCCAGCTTTTCCGGGGTGGTGGAGAGAAATGTCATGGTCTCTTCCAACTGTTCCTCCGGTGTCTTGGTGTTCAGATACTGGTCATGAACCTCAACCTTCGTCTCTGCGGTATTTACATAATACACCGATATCTTTTTGCCGGTCTCCGGCTCTCTCGTGCCACAGCCGGTCAGGACTGCCAGCAACATCAGAAGCATACCGGTCAAAACATATTTTTTAACTCTCTTCATAACTACACAATCTTTCTTACAACAGCTCCGTCTAAGAGGCGATATATGTCAGCGGGATCTTCACCAGGAAACAGGAGCCCTGCCCCTCGGTACTCGTCACCGTAAGGGATCCCTTGTGCATCAGGACGGCGCTCTTGGTGATCGCCAGTCCCAGTCCCGTTCCGCCGATCTCTCTGGAATGAGACTTGTCCACACGATAGAATCTCTCGCAGATATGTGCCAGAGCCTCCTCCGGGATACCGATTCCGGAATCACTGACTTCAAAGGTAAAATACTGATGATCCGCATCCAGTATCACCTTCACCCAGCCATGATCCTTATTGTATTTGATGGCATTCTCCACCAGATTCGTCATGATCAGGGTCATCTTAACTTCATCCACCTCTGCCACCACAGGACGGACGCTTTCAAATACCACTTCCACATCCTTCTTCCGGGCGATGGGCCGCAGTCTCTTTAAGATCAGTTCCGTCAGATCATTGATGTTCAACGATACAATATTCAGATCCTGTACCTTTTTATCCATTTTTACCAGTGCCAACAGATCCGTAATGATCTGGTTCTCTCTGTCAATCTCGGAAGCAATGTCTTCCATGAATTCTCGATACAGCTCCGCCGGTACATTTTCCTGTGCTAGCAGGGAATCCGACAATACCTTGATGGATGTCATGGGTGTTTTCAACTCGTGGGACACATTTGCCACAAATTCCTGTCGGGAATCGTCCAATGCCTTCATCCGCTTCAACAGCTGGTTGAACGCATCTACGATATGTACGGTCTCCACATAATCTGGCACAGAGATCGTCTCATCACTGAAGCCTTCCTTTACCGCATTGATGGCCTGTGTGACTCTGTTGAAAGGTCTCGTCAAAGCTCTGGACAGTATGATAGCCAGTGCCAGGATTGCCACCATCATGATCACTTCCAGAATGTACGCCTTACGATTCAGCACTTCCTTGGCATTTACGATACTGTCATTGGAAATGCTGGTCAGCATAACGCCCCGGATGGCATCCGGATTCCTTTTTCCGTTTTCGTCCGTAGTGTTTGCCGTGGTATCCATGATGGGAGTGGTCATTTCTATGTAACCGTGCTCCGGGTCATAATGGGAAATGTTTTCCCCCTGAAAACATTTGATGACCTCCTCGGAAATGATGGTCTTTCCTTCACTGATGCCGTAGGTATCTTTTTCCACCTTGAAATTCTTGTTGATGATCATAACGCGGCCTTCATACAGATTGGACAGCATCTCCAGTTCCGCATTGATGACTTCTCTGGAATTGCCGGTGTCCTCTCTGACACCATGGCTGCTTAAATAATTGTTGCTGATCAGATGATTGGCCAGGATCATCAACTGGTTCTGTACCACTGTGGTCCGCTGTTCCACCGCCAGATCCTCGTAATTGCTCACGATACCGTGGCGCATGGCAATACAAGGCACCAGGCCGATCACCAGCGTCAGCAGGAATATCCTCGCCCGCAGACTTCGAAGCGCGATCATGCTCTCCAGCTTTTCCCATATAGTTGCAAAACGTTCTTTATTCCATTTTTTCACAGTATAAAAACCTCAGTTCCGAACCTCTCCATGCCATTCACAAAACCGCACGATAAATCGTGCTCTCCGCTGCTTCGCAGCTACTTTTGTTCATTTGCGTGGCGGTGGCTCTATTCGAGCCACCTTCAAAGATAAGAGAAATTGATTCTTACATGCAAGCATGGCGAATCATTTCCTCTTATCTTTGCCGGTTCTCATAGTCTCACTTATTATTAAAGTAGTACCCGACACCCCATTTGGTATGCACGTATCTGGGCTCGCTGGGATTGGACTCGATCTTCTCACGCAGTCTCCGGATATGTACATCCACTGTACGCACATCACCGGGATAATCCGTACCCCATACCAGCTTCAACAAATTCTCCCTGCTGTATACCTTGTCGGGATTCAGCATCAGAAGTTCCAGCACTTCGAACTCCTTGGCCGTCAGTCCGATCTCCCTGCCCTGGATGTAGGCTCTTTTGCCGTCACGATCCAGCTTCATATCGCCGCTTTCCAGAATACCGGTGTTCTCTGTGGTTCCTTTTTTCGGCTCCATTCTGCGGAAGATAGCTTTGATCCGGGCTTTCACTTCCAGAATGTTAAAAGGCTTGGTTATGTAATCGTCCGCGCCGTATTCCAGTCCCAGGATCTTATCCATGTCATCACCCTTGGCGGTCAACATGATCACCGGTACATTGGAAAATTCGCGGATCTGCTGGCAGACCTCAAAGCCGGTCAGCTTCGGCAGCATGACGTCCAGTAATATGATGTCATATTCCTTGTTATGCGCCATCTGCAATGCTTCCTCACCGTCATAAGCACAATCCACTTCCATGTTGTCCTGTTCCAGACTGAAACGGATTCCCTTCACGATCAGCTTCTCATCATCCACTACCAGCACTTTCTTGCCTGCCATCTTTCCTTAACCTCTCTATCCCTTACTTTTCTCTTCACGGTCCCGGCATAAGCCCTCATTGTACCGTGATCTTATCACACAATTTGTCATACGCGTTCTGTTTGATCCCGGATACCTTCATAATGTCTTCCTTCGTCTGAAAGGCTCCGTTTTGCTCCCGGTAGCGCACAATATCTGCCGCCCGGGAAGCTCCGATCCCCGGCAGCGCACACAATTCCTCCGCAGATGCCGTGTTGATATTCACAAGTCCCTCCGCCGTCGCTTTTACCTCGGCTTCCAGAGTCTCCGCTTCCTCCAACGTTGGAAAATACAGCTTCTGACCATCCGTCACCGTTTCTGCCAGATTCACATAAAAAGGATCCGCCTCCGCTGTCATACCTCCGACCAGTCGCAAGGCTTCCTCCGCTCTGCTGCCCTCCGGCACTTCCACGACTCCGGGATCCCGCACTGCGCCGCAGACATAGACATATATCATCTGCGGTTCAGCCTTTGCCGGTTCCTGCACTGTCACGCTGCTGCCTGCAGGCTCCGCTGCCTGTTCCACCGCTTCCAGTGAGGGAAATTCCGCCACATCTTCTCCGGATGGAATCAGCACAATGGCCTCATCCTTCCTCTGACAGCCGGTCATGAACATCACCAGACTGAAAAACATTCCGATCAAACCTGCATATTTTGTTTTAAAAAACCTTATCGAAAACATCATAGTCCCCTTTCCATTTTCCTGATTTCTTCACAAAATTTCAGGGGATTGCCTCTCTATGCTGTTAACTTTCATTGTACTGGAATCGCACGGAATTTACAAGCCGTTTTCGCATTTGTGGTAACGATTCAGAACCCCTTCGTAAAATTGCCGCTTCGCGGATAGCTCTGGATCATTTCCACTTGAAAATCACAATACCCACAATCGCCACGGCCATGCCGATGGCTTTCCGCCACTCCCAGGGCTGCTTCTCCACACCGAACCATCCGAACAGTTCGATAATATATGCTACAGCAAGCTGAGCGACCACAATAAGCATTACCGCTTTGGCCGGTCCCAGGGCATCCATACTGCGGATCACAGTGTAGGTGATAAAGGCTCCGATAGCCCCTCCCAAAAGCATATATCTGGGCTCCACCTGCGCTATCTTCAAGAATGAAGTCCGCTCCGTACACAGCCATGCCCCCAGACATACCAGCAATGCTGTAAACTGCACAAATGCACTGGCGGTCCAGATGCCGGTGGATTTCGTCACCTGGGTGTTGAACACTCCCTGGATGCTCATCAGCGCACCGGAAACTAAAGCAATCAAAAAACCGATCATAGGATTCTACCACCTTTTCTTTTTAGTAGTAGTCTATCCTGTGACCGGTTCGTTCATTCATATTTTATTGTAACGGTTTTAGTTCTCTGTACCACCTACCTGTCCGGCTATGGTCTCGTCCAGCTGCTGTACCAGAGTAGTCACGTCGTCACCGTTCCATACCTTGGAAAACAGTACTTCCAACTGCATCCAGAAATTTCCCGTCTCTAGCATCTTCGGCAATGACACACTGTCCGCATACTCATCGGCAAAGATCATAAGCGCACCGTTGTCTGCATTCTCTGCCGCCTGAAGACTTGCCGGCATTTTGCCGGAGCGTTCATACAGGCCGTCCGCATATCCTTCTGCCAGATACGCTGCGAAGCAGTCCGCCAGTTCCTTGTGTTCCGAATAGCCGTTGATGACTGCCGCTCCCGTAACAGACAAAGATCTGCTCTGCAGTTCGGCGCTGACATCCGGCATACGGGCAATCCCGTAATTAAATGCAAGGCTGCCGTCCGCTTTTGCCTCTTCCAGCCGTTTGACCACATCCGTGGTTCCGATGGTGAACATGGTCTTGCCATCGATAAAGTCCTGGATCACAGAATCATAAGTCACCGTATCGGATTCAATAAAGAAGAACTGGTTCAGTGCCTTGTACACTTCCAGACACTGAATGGTCTCCGGATTATTGATATCAATATCATTTCTGTCATCCCCGGGATCACCGCCTACGATCATGTAGTTGCCTACGATCCAGTAGTTGTAGAAAATATTGTTCACATCCCATTTCATGACACCTTCCACACCTTCCGGTGCATCAAAGGTATCTGCAATATTCAGCAGATCATCCACTGTGGAGGGAAGTGCTTCCGCGAAATACTGCTCTGCCAGTGCATTTACCGCTGCCTCATCCGCTGTCACCTGTTCCGTGGTCTGGTCTTCCGGAAGAGAATCTTCCTCGATGATCTCTTCTCCTTCCCCTATGGGTTCATCATTCTCACTGCTTCCCGCCAGTTCCTTCTCCGCCTGCTGGGTTGCCCAGGTTCGAAGATAATCTTCATTATATACCAACGCACTGGTATCAAAATAAACCGGGTAACCGATCAGCTTCTGATCATAGGTTACCGCAGACAGAGCCGCCTGGGGAAAATGGTCTGTATTGCAGATTCCCACAGTGTCAGGCACTTTCGATGCCAGTCCTGCCAGATAAGCCTTTTCCAGAGAGTCGCTGCTCAACAGGTAGATATCCGGTATCTGATCGGAATGCAGGGTCTCCTGATTGATAGCTTCCAGATATTCACTGTCAGAAGTAAGTACGGGAATCACACGAACTCCACTGTTCTGTTCTCCGAAGGATACTGCTGCCGCATTGATATAACCGGACAATGCCTCATCGGAATACCAGCAATAGATTGTCTCCTTTCCTCGAAACAGCTGCAGTCCGCTTCCGCTCTCCTGTGTCTGACTCATCTCCTGCGTACTTCCGTAAACAGCTGCAGCAGCCATGGCGATCACAGCTGCTGTAG
>ERZ773228.3705-NODE-3705-length-12311-cov-4.220137_pt1 | contig 12311 bp, 8 predicted proteins | sample MGYA00580524_ERZ773228 | MGnify/ENA primary metagenome ERZ773228 (study PRJEB29015, sample SAMEA2737768) | human gut metagenome | biome: human gut; feature: human-associated habitat; material: faeces | place: China | collected 2012 ...
GAAGCAATCTTTGCAATCTCAGAATTCATCCTGCGCATATGTCTGACCGCCTGGACGATATCGCCGGTTCCCGGTTCGCCTTTGGTACGGATCATGGAAGCCCCTTCATTAATTCTTCTTAATGCTTCCCCCAAATCCTTTGCACCGCATACAAATGGAACATCAAATTCTTTTTTATTAATATGGTATACATCATCGGCAGGGGAGAGGACTTCGCTTTCGTCAATGTAATCAATTTCAATTGCCTGAAGAATCTGTGCCTCTGCAAAGTGACCGATTCTGCATTTTGCCATAACAGGAATGGAAACAGCATTCTGGATGCCGCGGATCATTTTCGGATCACTCATACGGGATACACCGCCTGCCGCACGGATGTCTGCAGGGATTCTCTCCAGTGCCATAACAGCACATGCACCGGCTTCTTCAGCAATCTTTGCCTGTTCCGGAGTGGTAACATCCATAATAACACCGCCCTTTAACATCTGGGCAAGATTTTTATTTAATTCATATCTTTCATTTGTTTTCATTGTATTGATTCCTCCAAGTATAATTTTCGGGTTCATCCCGTTCCCGATTTCCTATTATAATCAAAAGTGGCATATTATAAATTACCAAAACAAAGTTGTTTAATAAGGTCAGTTAAATGCCAGTTTCATGCCAGATGAAGGAAGAACAAAAAGATATAGGAAAAAACTATAATATTGTATGTAAAAAATATATTATGCAATCAGTTTATTTTTAATTACAATATAACATATAAAAACGATAGGATTAATAGAAAAATATCGAGGAGGCAATATAATGAGAGAGATTTTATGTTTTGGAGATTCAAATACTTATGGATATATTACGGGTCATTATGAGAAAGCACCGGCACGCTACCCGTGGGGAATCCGCTGGACCAGTCTGTTAAATGAAAAACTGGGAAAAGAAGATTACCGGGTAATCGAGGAAGGACTGTGCGGAAGGACAACTGTGTTTGAAGATTCTTTCCGGGCATACAGAAATGGTTCGGAGATGCTGCCGGCCATTCTGGAAACACATCAGAATGTGGATCTGGTTATCCTGATGCTCGGAACGAATGACTGCAAAGCGGTATATGGCACGACTCCGGAGATTATCGGACGCGGCATCGAAAAATTAATCCGGCAGCTCCGGGAATATGCACCAGAAAGCCAGTTATTACTTGTTTCTCCGATTCATCTGGGAGAAGATGTATGGAAAAGTGAGTATGATCCGGAATTTTCCATGGAATCCGTGGATATTTCCAAAGGTCTGGAAGCAGTATATCAGAGAATTGCAGATAAAGAAGGCATTCCATTTCTTGCGGCATCTTCAGTGGCACAGCCAAGTAAAACAGATGAAGAACATATGGACGAGGAAAATCATGCTTTATTTGCACAGGCAGTATATCAGAAAATAAGCCGGGAAATATTCCGATAGGAAATTTTTGAACTGTTTTCTTTTTTTAATTCAAAGGTACTTGACTTAGAGTGCGGTTGAACGTGTATAATAAAGATGAAATGAAAATTGCAAAACACTTAAATTTTTTTTGCAAGTGTATATGCAAATGAGACATTACACAATTAGGTAATTGCGAAACACTTAAATTTTTGTAAATGCATATGCAAATGAAACATTACACGAAGGCACGCTCCCGCTACATTCGGCTATGGCACTAGGGAATCTTCCCGGTTTACCGGGTCCCTCCCTAGTGCGTGGGTAGCGGTACTAAGATGCTAAAATACAGCATCTAAGTGCCGACCGCCTCATAGTACCTTCTTAGCAATTGTTTAATTTGCATATACAATAAAGATAAATTATGAGTTTCGCAATTAACTAATTACACGATATAGGAAAGGAAGCAGTATTAATGAGTGAAAGCATGGAACAAAAGAGAATAAGCCGCGGCCATTATACCGGGGAACGTCCGTTGTTTCACGAAAAGGGACTTAAAATAGAACAGACGATCTTTGGTGAGGGGGAATCTCCGTTGAAGGAGTGTAAGGATATTGAAATGACGGACAGCAGTTTTGAATGGAAGTATCCGCTCTGGTACAGTAAAAATGTGAAAGCACAGGATTGTACCTGGGCGGAGATGGCACGCGCGGGTGTGTGGTACAGCAATCATATTCTGGTTGAAAATGCCCTGATCGATGCACCGAAGAATTTCAGACGCTGCCAGGATCTGACCTTAAGAAATGTATCTCTTCCAAATGCACAGGAAACCTTATGGAATTGCAATGATGTGGTGTTGGAACAGGTAATGGCAAAAGGAGATTATTTTGCAATGAACTGCAGCAATATGAAGATTTATGATTTCCGGCTGGCAGGGAATTATTCCTTTGACGGGGCAAAAAATGTAGAGATTCACAATGCCAGAATGTTATCTAAAGATGCTTTCTGGAATACAGAGAATGTCACAGTGTATCATTCCTATATTTCCGGCGAATATCTTGGCTGGAATGCGAAAAATCTGACACTGATTGACTGCACGATCGAAAGCCTGCAGGGAATGTGCTATATTGAGAATCTTGTGATGAAAAACTGTACTTTAATAAACACAACACTTGCCTTTGAGTATTCCTCAGTGGATGCAGAAATTACCGGGGGAATTACCAGCGTCATGAATCCGAAGAGCGGAAAAATAACGGCGGATGTCATAGAAGAACTGATTATGGATGAAACAAAGATAAATCCGCAGGACACAGTGATTATCTGTCCGGAAATCAGGAAAACAGAAAAAAGTTTTAAGACAGGAGAGTAAAACATGGACTATAATTTTGACAAAAGGACGGACAGAAGAAATACCGGATGCATGAAATGGGATGTGAAAGAAAATGAACTTCCGATGTGGGTTGCCGATATGGATTTTGAAACGGCTCCGCAGATTACGCAGGCACTGATAAAACGGGCAGAACAGGGGATTTTTGGCTATACACTTATTCCGGATGAATGGTATGAGGCATATCAGAACTGGTGGAGAAGCCGTCATCAGTTTGAAATAGAAAAGGACTGGCTCATTTTCTGCACTGGAGTAGTTCCAGCGATATCAAGCATTGTGCGGAAAATGACCTGCGTTGCGGAAAATATCGTGGTACTTACACCAGTATACAATATTTTCTTCAATTCGATTCTGAATAACGGAAGAAATGTGCTGGAAAGCAGATTATCCTATAAAGACGGAACATATGAAATTGATTTTGCGGATTTGGAAGAAAAACTCGCAAGGCCACAGACTTCCATGCTGATTTTTTGCAATCCGCATAATCCGGTCGGTAAAATCTGGGACAGGGAAACCCAGCAGAAAATAGGGGAGCTTTGTGACAAATATCATGTACTGGTATTATCCGATGAGATTCACTGTGACCTTACGGAGCCAGGAAAGGATTATATTCCATTTGCCTCGGTGTCAGATACCTGCAGAAAACTAAGCATAACATGTGTTGCACCGACAAAGGCATTTAATCTGGCGGGAATACAGACGGCAGCAGTGATTATTCCGGATGCGTATTTAAGACATAAAGTAAACCGTGGATTAAATACCGATGAAGTGGCAGAACCGAATGTATTTGCGGCGATTGCACCGGTCGTGGCATTTCAGCAGGGTGGTAACTGGCTGGACGAATTAAAAGAATATCTGTGGGAAAACAGAAAATATGCGGAAGAATATATTGCACGGGAAATACCGCAGGTCAGCGCAGTAAAAGGACAGGCAACCTATCTTCTGTGGATTGACTGTACCGGAATTGCAAAAAAAGACACAAAATTCAGCAGCTTTATCCGTGAAAGCAGCGGACTCTATCTGTCAGACGGGGCAGAATACCGCAATGGGGAAGGGTTTCTGCGGATGAATCTGGCTTGCAGCAGAGAAGTGTTAAAGGATGGCTTACAGCGTTTCAGACAGAGTGTGCAGGCATATCTGGAATAGGAGGGCATAGATTATGGAAACTTCCGGGTATACAGCACTTCACTCAAATGTTATATTCAACAGGAAAGAGAGGATTTACTATGAGCAGTTTATTAAAAAAGTTCCGTTTAACCGATGAGTTTCTTGGAGCTTATGAAAAGTTAGTCATTGAGCAGGTAATTCCGTATCAGGAAAAGGCTTTAAATGATGAGATTAAGGATGCAGAAAAAAGTCATGCCATTGAAAACTTCCGGATGGCGGCACAGATGTTGGAAAAGGGAAGCTGTGAGGGCGAATTTTACGGAATGGTATTTCAGGATTCCGATGTTGCAAAATGGCTTGAAGCCGCAGCATATTCCCTCGTACATAAACCGGATCAGGAACTGGAGCAGAGAATGGATGATCTCATTGCACTGATTGGACGGGCACAGCATAAGGACGGCTATCTGAATACCTATTTCACGGTAAAAGAAAAAGACAGAAGATGGACAGATCTCCAGGAGGCACATGAACTGTACTGTGCAGGTCATATGATGGAAGCTGCGGTTGCATATTATGAAGCAACCGGAAAAAACAGCCTGTTAGAGATTATGAAACGGATGGGAGATCATATATATCAGCATTTTATTACAGAAAAGGCAGAGGGATATCCGGGACATCCTGAGGTAGAGCTTGCATTAATGCGGATGTATCGTGCAACCAGAGATAAAAAATATCAGGAATTGGCGGCACATTTTATCAATGCAAGGGGTGTTGATTCCGATTATTTCAAAAAAGAATCAGACAACCGCGGCTGGACCGTCTGGAATATGAATCCGGACGATAAAGAATATGCACAGAATCATCTGCCGGTGCGAGAGCAGAAAGAAGCAGTCGGACATGCCGTAAGAGCAGTTTATCTGTATACAGGAATGGCAGATCTGGCAGCAGAGACAGACGATCAGAGCCTTGCCGATGCCTGCAAAGTATTGTGGGAAAATATCACACAGAAGAGAATGTATATTACCGGGGGCATTGGTTCGACCTGCATCGGAGAAGCATTTACCAAAGATTATAATCTTCCGAATGATACCGTTTATGCAGAGACCTGTGCATCGATCGGTCTTATGTTCTTTGCCGCAAAAATGCGGGAACTGGATATGGACAGAAAATACAGCGATGTAATGGAGCAGGCTCTTTATAATACAGTGCTTGCGGGAATGCAGCTGGACGGAAAAAGATTCTTCTATGTAAATCCGCTGGAAGTAATTCCGGGTATTTCAGGAGAAGCAGTTACCCATAAGCATGACCTTCCACAGAGACCAAAATGGTTCGGCTGTGCATGCTGCCCGCCAAATGTTGCAAGAACATTAACTTCGATTGCGGATTATGCATGGAGTGAGCAGGAACGTACCATTTATTCCCATCTGTTTATCGGTGGAGAGCTTGATCGGACCGAAAGCTGTGGAGTAAAGATAGAAGTGGAAACAAAATATCCTTACGATGGAAAGGTTTCTTACCGGATGCATACGGAAGGCAGCAGATTTACATTTGCCGTAAGACTTCCGGAATGGTGCAGAAATGAAAGTATTCTGTTTAACGGAAAAGAAGTTTATACTACGCAGAAAGGTGTGTCACAGGACTTCCGGAATGTTGCGAAAGAAGAAAAAGGATATCTTTATCTGACCATGGATTTTAAGGAAAATGACATTCTTGTATGCGACATGGAAATGAATCCGAAGAGAATTTATGCAAACAGCAATGTAGCATCCGATTCCGGTATGACGGCAATCATGTGCGGACCGCTTGTTTACTGTGCAGAGGGTGTGGACAACGACGGAAATGTACTTGAATTATCCATCAGCGAAAGCGGTGAGATACGGACCGGCTCTTATGAGAAAGAACTGTTATCCGGAATTGTTCCGATAAAGGTGCGGGGATGCAGAAGAAAAACCACGGATGCACTGTATTCCGATGAAAAGCCGGTAAAAGAAGAAGTAACTATTACCATGATTCCATATTATGCATGGGGAAACCGCGGACTGACACAGATGCGTGTCTGGATGCCGGAGAGATAAAAGAGCCGGCATTATCCAGACAGCTGGCAGCCCTGGAAGAAGAAAATTTATACTACTAAAAAGCGATATCTGATGAAGGAGTTTGTCAGATATCGCTTTTTTAATGAAAAGAAATCAATTTAAAAGGAAGTTTAATTATATCAGATTTGCAAAAATGATATAATTACATTGACAATGAGGAAACAGAAAGATATAATAAAATAAAAACGGATAATGAGGTTAAAAGTGCATAAGTTTGATTATTGTGAAGAATGGAAAAAACTGCTTACTCCCGAGATTGTATCTTGTTTAACACAGATACATGAGTTTAAAGGAGAGCAGACGTTATTTGTCCGGGCAAAAGCAGATATATTAACCGGATTGGCTGAAATTGCCAAAATTCAAAGTATAGAAGCATCTAACAAAATGGAAGGCATTTATACGTCAGAAGAGCATTTGCGGGCATTGGGAAAAGATACGGCAAGACCAAAAACACGCGATGAACGAGAGATTGTAGGTTATAGGGATGTACTGAATATGATACATGAGAACCATGGGTATCTTCCACTCAAGCCACCTATTATATTACAGCTGCATAGAGATTTGTATAAATTCGAAGGATTTGATGCAGGTGGTAAATATAAAACAGAGGGTGCCATAATTGAAATAGAGGATTACCTGGGAAATAAATATGTAAAGTTTCGACCGGTACATGCATGGGAAATAGCGGAAATAATGGATGAATTATGTAAATCATTTGAGGAAGTGTCGGCAAATGAACAGGTGGATTCACTTATTCTGATTCCAATGTTTATACTGGATTTTCTGTGTATTCGTCCATTTAAGGATGGAAATGGACAAATGAGCCGGTTATTAATAGTGCTGCTTTTAGAACGTGCCGGATATATTGTTGGAAAGTATATCAGTATAGAACAGCTGATAGAGAATACAAAAGCGGAATACTATAAATCTCTACAGCAAAGTTCTGAAAACTGGAATGGAAATAAAAATGATTATGAACCTTTTGTAAGATATGTGCTGGGAATTATTATTGCCGCATATAAAGATTTTTCCTCAAAAGTAAGCTTGCTTACAACAGCCGGAATGTCAAAACCGGACCGGGTAAAAGAAATAATCCGGACAACATCCGGACCGATTACAAAGAGTGAAATTTTAGAAAAATGTCCGAATATCAGCCAGATTACAGTTCAAAGGGCACTTGTTGATCTGACAAAGTCAGGAGTGATAAAAAAAATCGGTGGCGGAAGATACACAAAATATATATGGAATGAAGGATTGGAGAAAGAGAAATGATAACAGGAGAATTAAAAAACAAGATTGACAGTTTATGGGATATATTTGCAGCGGGAGGACTGGTAAATCCACTGGAAGTAATAGAGCAGATTACTTATCTGATGTTTATTCATGATTTAGATGATTCGGATAATATGAGAGCGAAAGAGAGTGCAATGCTGGGGCTTTCGTATCAGAGTATCTTTTCAGAGAAAGTAAAAATCGGAGAAAGAACTATAGCAGGTTCACAGCTGAAATGGTCGGTATTTCATGATTTTCCGGCTGACAGGATGTATACCATCATGCAGGAATGGGTATTTCCATTTATAAAAACATTGCACAGTGATAAAAACAGTGCGTACTCGAAATACATGGATGATGCAATCTTTAAACTTCCAACACCACTTGTATTATCAAAGGTCGTAGACGCGCTGGATGAAATCTATCAGATGATGAATGAACTCCAGACGGCAGATGTAAGGGGTGATGTTTACGAATATCTTCTTTCAAAAATTGCCCAGTCGGGATTAAATGGACAGTTTCGTACACCGAGGCATATCATCCGGATGATGGTGGAATTAATGAATCCATCGAGTGATGAAGTAATTTGTGACCCTGCCTGTGGTACTTCCGGATTCCTGGTTGCATCTGGAGAATATTTAAAAGAAAAGAGAAAAGAAGAAATCTTTTATGACAAACAGAAAAAAGATCATTATATGAATCATATGTTTCACGGGTATGATATGGATCGCACCATGTTGCGTATCGGTGCGATGAATATGATGACACACGGAATCGATAATCCTTTTATAGAGTACCGGGACAGCCTGTCGGATCAGAATACGGATAAGGAAAAATATTCTCTTGTACTGGCGAATCCCCCATTTAAAGGAAGTCTTGATGCAGAATCTGTTTCTGGAGATTTACTGAAAGTATGTAAGACAAAGAAAACAGAACTGTTGTTCCTTGCACTTTTTCTGCGGATTCTGAAAATCGGAGGACGTTGTGCCTGTATTGTACCGGATGGCGTATTATTCGGTTCATCGAAGGCACATAAGGATATCAGAAAAGAAATTGTTGAAAATCAGAGACTGGAAGCGGTAATATCCATGCCTTCCGGTGTCTTTAAGCCGTATGCAGGGGTATCAACAGCAATTCTGATTTTTACAAAGACAGAACATGGTGGAACAGATCATGTCTGGTTTTATGATATGACGGCGGATGGTTTCAGCCTGGATGATAAACGTTCCCCGGTCGCAGACAATGATATTCCGGATATTATCGAAAGATTCCGTAATCTGGACAAGGAAACAGACAGAAAACGTACGGATAAATCATTTATGGTTCCAAAACAGGATATCGTAGATAATGATTATGATTTGAGTATTAACAAATATAAGGAAATAGAGTATGTGCCGGTAGAATATCCATCTACACTGGAGATTATGACTAATATCCGGGAAATAGAGATGGAAATTGGAAAAGAAATGGATGAACTGGAAAAATTACTGGAGTTGTAGAAGAAGAAATATGAATGTAGGGAGACTCGCAGCAGGCTATAGATTTTATTTATAATGAAATAAAGAAAGCTCCAGGTACAATACTTAATGATTTAAAACAAAGATTAAAAAAATAGTCAACCCCAGGAGCAAAGGATTCTAAGTATGAAAATACCTACTCCCATTCGGGAACCCAGCTTTCATCCATCACAAGTTGACTATGCATAATATAACACATTTATATTATATGTCAAGACTTTAGAAACTATTTAATGAAACAATAAAAATAATATGGAAAGGGAAACCTAAATTAAGGTTTGCAGGGAAAAGGTAGATGAAATATTTGATGTTAAAGGATGTTTGTAAAATTAGCATGGGGCAATCACCAAATTCTAGTAGTTATAACGACAATGGCGATGGGGTTCCTTTTTTTCAAGGTAATGCAGATTTTGGAGAAAGATATCCTATTACAAGGAAATGGTGTAACGAACCAACTAAAATGGCTAATCCCAAAGATATATTAATTTCAGTAAGAGCACCTATTGGTGCAATGAATTATGCAAAGGAAGAATGTTGTATTGGGCGTGGACTTGCGGCATTAACCCCTGATAGGAATAAGGTATCACCTGAATATATATATTGGTTATTAAAAGCCAAGAATGAAGAATTAAATAGTAAAGGTACAGGAAGTACTTTTAAGGCTATTAGTAGAAAGGTACTTGAAGAAACACTTGTCCCAGATGTTGATTTTGATAAGCAACATGAATATGCCAAAATTCTTGAGAAAATATATTCTGTGATTCAGAATCGAAAAAAAGAGTTAGTTCGATTTGATGATTTTATCAAAGCTCGATTTGTCGAGCTGTTTGGGGATCCGGTTAGTAATTCAAAAGGTTTAAAAGAATTGACTTTGCCAGAACTTGGGGAGCTTGGAAGAGGCGTATCTAAGCATAGACCAAGAAATGGACCAGAGCTGTTAGGTGGAGAATATCCATTGATCCAAACAGGTGAAGTTTCTAATGCAGGATTGTATATAGAGAATTATGAAAATACATATTCGGAATTAGGGTATAAGCAAAGTAAGATGTGGAAAGCTGGAACGTTGTGTATAACAATTGCAGCTAATATTGCAAAGACAGCTATTTTAAAGTTTGATGCGTGTTTTCCGGATAGTGTAGTTGGATTTAAAGCGAACGATAAGACAAATGAAATTTTTATACACTATTGGTTTTCGTTTTTTCAAGCCATTCTTGAAGCACAAGCACCGGAATCAGCACAAAAGAATATCAATTTGAAGATATTAAGTGAATTGAAAGTAATCGCACCAGATATAGAGGAACAAAACAAATTTGCTACTTTTGTTATTCAAGTCGACAAATCAAAATTGCCTCAAGAGCTTTGCACCATATTACAGGAAAATTCCCTGTATAAATTAGTAAAAGTACTGTAGAAGGGAGAAACGGAAAATGATAACAAATTTTGACTATTTTAAAACCGAATCAAAGTTTTCTGCATTTGCAGATGTTGCGATATCTGCGGAAAAAATTATCGTGATAGATCCGGAATCCAGTATCATTAACAGCCGCAGAGCCATGGAATTTGCCATAAAGTGGATGTATTCGGTGGACAGTGAGTTAGAGATGCCATATCAGGATAATCTGCACAGCCTGATGAATGCGGAAGATTACAGGCAGATTGTAGGTCAGGATTTATGGAAACGTATGGATTACATACGCAGATGTGGGAATAATGTAGCACACAGTAACAGGAAGCTGGGCATGGATGAAGCTATGCTCTGTCTGGAAAATCTTTTCATTTATCTTGATTACATTGCATATTGTTATGGTGATAATTATGAAGAACATACGTTTGATAAAACGTTGATTACTTCAAGGTTTCAGAAGGAAAAAATATCAGGTGATGAAGTCAGTTCGGTAAAAGAAGAATTAGAAAAAGAACAGAAAAAATCTGCACAACAGGAAATGGATTTACAAAAACTGATGGCAGAAAATGCATCACTTAAGAAAGAACTTTCTGCCCGCAGACAGGAACAGCAGCAGACCTATGTTCCAAAACCACTGGATTTATCCGAATATAAGACCAGAAAACTTTATATCGATGCGATGCTTATGGATGCTGGCTGGACGGAAGGAAAAGACTGGATAAATGAAGTAGAATTGACAGGAATGCCGAATAAATCAGAAATTGGATATGCGGATTATGTATTATATGATGATATGCATCGTCCGCTGGCAGTCATCGAAGCAAAACGAACCTGCGTCGATGTTGTGAGTGGAAGACAGCAGGCAAAGTTGTATGCAGATTTACTGGAACAAAAGTATAAAAGAAGACCGGTTATTTTTTTGACAAATGGATTTGAAACGCACATCATTGACGGGCAATATCCAGAGCGGAAATGTGCAGTGATTTATTCGAAAAGAGATTTGGAAAAATGGTTCAATTTACTATCCATGCGGACAAGCCTGAAAAATATTGTGGTGAAAAAAGAAATAGCAGGACGTTATTATCAGGAAGCGGCGATTAAAGCCGTTTGTAACAGTTTTGATGAGAAAAACAGAAGAAAAGCATTGTTAGTTATGGCTACCGGCTCCGGAAAAACAAGGACGGTAATTGCATTATGTGATGTATTGTTAAATGCCGGCTGGGTAAAAAATATTCTTTTTCTTGCAGACAGGAATTCACTTGTAACACAGGCAAAGAGAAACTTCGTCAATTTACTGCCGGATTTATCCTGTACAAATCTGGTAGAAGAAAAAGATAATTACAATGCACATTGTGTTTTTTCTACTTATCAGACAATGATGAATTGTATTGATACCATAAATGACAGTCAGGGAAAACTTTTTACCTGCGGACATTTTGATTTAATTATCTGCGATGAAGCGCATAGGTCTATTTATAATAAATACAGAGATATTTTCCAGTATTTTGATGCACCACTTGTAGGACTTACTGCGACACCAAAGGATGAAATTGATAAAAATACTTATGAAATATTTGAACTGGAAAACGGTGTACCTACTTATGGTTATGATCTTGCTCAGGCGGTAAAGGATAGATATCTGACAGACTATGTCTCGATAGAATCAAAATTCAAATTCATAGAACAGGGTATTTCTTATGATGAATTATCTGATGAAGATAGGAAAACATATGAAGAAACTTTTATCGATGAAAATGGAGAAGTGCCGGAAGCAATTTCATCTGCGGCATTAAATACATGGGTATTCAATGAAGATACCATAAGACAGGTTTTAAATATTCTCATGACAGAAGGAATTAAAATAGATTATGGTCAGAAGATTGGCAAGACAATTATTTTTGCTAAAAATCATGACCATGCAGAGAAAATTCTGGAAGTATTTCAGAAAGAATATCCTCACCTTCCTGATTATGCAAAAGTCATCGATAATTATCTAAGTTATGCCCAGAGTGCCATAGATGAATTTTCAGACTCAAAGAAAATACCACAGATAGCGATTTCTGTAGATATGCTGGATACGGGAATAGATGTTCCAGAGGTAGTAAATCTTGTGTTCTTTAAGAAGGTTA
>ERZ773228.3711-NODE-3711-length-12294-cov-16.732004_pt1 | contig 12294 bp, 15 predicted proteins | sample MGYA00580524_ERZ773228 | MGnify/ENA primary metagenome ERZ773228 (study PRJEB29015, sample SAMEA2737768) | human gut metagenome | biome: human gut; feature: human-associated habitat; material: faeces | place: China | collected 2012 ...
GACCGCCATCGGAATCCCGACACACAGTAAGGAGCACGATGGCAGCACAGGACATCGGCGTCGTATACGTCCACGTTGAACCATCCGGCAAGGGATTCGGCAAAAGCATCGAAGGCGACATCGGCGACGCCGTCAGCAAAGCCTCTAGGAAAGGCTCCAACACCCTCATCTCGAAGATCGGCGGCGCGTTCGGCAAGATCGGCAAGGTCGGCACCGGCGCGATCGCCACCATCGCAGGAGGCATCACCGCACTGGCTGCCAAAGGCGGCTTCACGCGCGCCCTCAACATCGAGAACGCGCAGGCCAAGCTCAAGGGCCTCGGCCACGACAGCGCGAGCGTCACCGAGATCATGAACGACGCGCTCGCATCCGTCAAGGGCACCGCGTTCGGGCTGGGCGACGCCGCCACCGTCGCGGCCAGCCTCTCGGCCTCCGGCGTCAAGGAGGGCGGACAGCTCACCAAGGTCCTGAAGACGGTGGCGGACACGGCGCAGATCAGCGGCCGTAGCCTGACCGACATCGGCATGATCTTCGGATCGGTCGCCGCGCGAGGGAAACTCCAGGGCGACGACATGCTCCAGCTCATGTCGAGCGGCATCCCGGTCCTCCAGATGCTCGGCAAGCACCTGAACAAGACCAGCGCCGAAGTGTCCGACATGGTCTCGGACGGCAAGATCGACTTCCAGACCTTCGCCGACGCCATGCAGGAAGGCCTAGGCGGTGCTGCACAAAGCGCCGGAACGACGTTCGCCGGCGCTCTGGCGAACGTGAAGGCCGCGTTGAGCCGACTCGGCGAGACCGCAGCCACGCCCGTCCTCAACGGACTGCGCGGACTGTTCAACCAGGCCATTCCGCTCATCGACGCGTTCACTGCGGCGGTGTCCCCGACTTTGGAGAAGGTCGGCGCGGGATTGCAGAAGGGATTGGAACAGGCCATCCCCACGGTCACCGCCTTTTTCGACAAGCTCGGCAAAAGCCAGACCGTCCAGCAGTTCGCCTCCTATCTCGCTTCCCTCAAGGACGATCTGAAGGAGCTCGGCTCATCCCTGTCGGGAGCTGCCGGAGCCGTCTGGAACGTCATCTCCGGACCGCTCTCCGAACTCTACAATCAGGCGAAAGGACAATTGCCCGCAATCGCTGACGGATTCAAAACACTCCTGCATGCCGTGTCAGGTCTTCTCGACTACGTGTCGGCCCACGCGGACAGCATCATCCCGCTGGCCAAGGGAATCACCGCGTTCGTCCTCGCCAGCAAAGGCATCGGCGCGGTATCAGCCGGCTTCAAAGCATTGCCAGCCGCATTGGACGGCATCAGCAGAAGCGCCACTGGAATCACCACAGCGGCAAAAGGCATCTCAGGATTCGTCAACCTTGCCACCGACCTCGGCGGCATAGGCCCAGCATTGAAAGCCACCGCAGGCAACTTCGGCATCGTGCAGACAGCCGTCGGAACGTTCAGAACAGTCGCCACCGCGGCGCGAACCACATGGGGACTGTTCACAGGACTCCTCGCCGCGAACCCATTCGTCCTCGTCATCGCAGGCATCACCGCGGTCGTGGCCGCACTGACTTGGTTCTTCACCCAAACCGAAACGGGCAAACAGCTCTGGAACAGCTTCACCACATGGTTCACGGGAATCTGGAACCAGATCAGCACAGCATGCCAACCCGCACTGCAAGCCATCGGAACATTCATCACCCAGACCATGAGCCAAATCCAGCAAATCTGGCAAACCGGATGGACACTCATCACCACCGTCCTCCAAAACGTCTGGAACACAATCGGCCCCATCATCATGACCGCACTCACCGCGATCATCACCGGCATCCAAACATTCATCGCCACCATCACACCACTCCTGCAAGCCGGAATACAGAACATCCAAACCATCTTCCAAACCGCCGCCACCATCATCAGCACGGTCTGGAACGGACTCTGGAACACCATAACCACCGTCGTACAAGGCACATGGACCATCATCACCACAATCATCAGCACCGCACTCGCCGTCATCCAAGGCATCATCCAACTGGCGCTCGCGGTCGTCAACGGGAACTGGAGCGCCGCATGGTCGGCCATCCAGGGCATCGCGTCGGCAGTGTGGGGCGGCATCCAAGGCGTCGTTTCCGCGGGAGTCGGCATGGTCAGTGGCGTGGTATCCGCCGCATGCTCGACCATCCGAAGCGTGTGGGCCGCGTTGTGGAATGGTGTCAGAAGCATTGTGTCGAGCGTCTGGGGCGGCATCGTCGGCACCGTAAGCAACATGGTTGGCCGTGTCGGGAGTGTCGTGAGCGGGATTGGCGGAACCGTCCGGAGCGCGGTGTCCGGCGCGGGAAGCTGGCTGGTGGATGCTGGCCGCAACATCATCCAGGGATTGATCAACGGCATCACAGGAATGGTCGGCTCGTTATATTCCAGCATCACCAACGCGTTGTCGGGCTTGGTGGACAAGGCCAAGAACGCTTTGGGCATCCATTCCCCGTCGCGTGTGTTCCGCGACGAGATCGGCGTGATGGTCGGACGTGGCATGGCATTGGGCATCGACGATTCCGCGCATGTGGTCAGCCGTTCCATGGATTCGCTCGTCTCCACGATGAGCCTCTCCGACGCGGACTGGTCGAAGACCGGCAGGCTGAACGTCACGGCCGGCACCGGCGCCAATGCCGGCGACGGCGATCTGCGGGAACTCATCGCGGCCGTCGAATCGCTGCACGACGACCTCGGATCGATCATCGCCAGGTGTACGCCGACGATAGGGGACCGCGACTTCGCAAGGAAGGTGAGAAGTGCAATCGCTTGAATACGCGTGCGCCGCCACAGGTGAGCGAATCGGCTTCGAAGGGCCTCTGTACGGCGAAACGCTCGCCGGACTGCGCGGCCGCGTCTGGGACTACAGCATCGGCGCACGCGGCCTGACCGGCATCACCCGCGGCGCGCGCGAGGAGACCGTCGCCGTGAAGATCCATGATTCGCCGTCCACGCTCGACCTGCTGCGCCGCCTCGCCGACGCCGACATGGCCGCCGGCACGCCAGGCACCCTCGTGGCCGACGGCGAATGGGAGACCAGGGCATGGATCGCGAAGAGCGAGCCGCAGTCCATCACGCCCACGATGGTCGAGACGCAGCTGACCATCGTGCTTGCAGACGGCGTGTGGCGGCGCGGGACCACCGAACACCACGATCCGCGAGCCGACAAGGCCGGCGGCGACCTCGACTACCCGTACGACTACCCGCACGACTACGCCGGCATGAGCATCCTCGACACCGTGACCAACGCGACCGGCATGCCGCAGCCGGTGAAGCTCACGATCTTCGGCCCGTGCGTCAACCCGTACATCATCATCGGCACGAACCGGTACGAGGTCGACGCGACCATACCGGCCGGAAGCCGCCTCGAAATCGACGCGGCCTCCGATAGCAGAACCGTCACGATGATCTCGGACACCGGCCTGCACACCAACCTCTTCGGCAAAGCCGTGCGAGGCACCGGACGCGGATCCGGAACCTACATCTTTGAACCGCTGCCGCCCGGCATGAGCACGATCAGCTGGGCTGGCGGATTCAAATTCGACTTGACCGCCATCGAAGAGAGGAGCGAACCGCCATGGACCTGATCGTCACCGACACGAACGGCACGCCGTCCGGCTCGTACGCCTCATGGACGCTCGACCTGGCATACGGGTCGGGGGAGAACGACTTCGACCTCCAATGCCCGGCATGCCTGAAACCAGGCTGCCGATGGTGGGTCGACGGCACCGGCTGGGGCGGCATCGTCGACGACGTGAAGACCAGCGTCACCGGCGGCGAGGGCGAGCTCACCTACCGCGGTCGCGACTGGCACGGCCTGCTCGCCTCGAAGATCCTCGAACCCGACAAGGGCAAGGACTACCTGACCATGAGCGGCACGATCGGCACGCTCCTGCGCACCGTCATCTCCCGTATCGGACTGCAGGACATCCTCACCGTCACGGAAGGCACATCCAAAACCGCAAACTGGCAGTTCGACCGGTACTGCGACGCGTGGAGCGGCCTGTCCAAGATGCTGCGCGCATCAGGACTGCGGCTGCGCATCACCGCAGCGCAGAACGGCGTGACAGTCGACGCGCCGCCGATCACGGCCGCCGGCGACCTCATCGACTCCGACCTCATCGACTTCGATGCGACCCTCGCCTCGCATCCGATCAACCACCTGATCTGCCTCGGCAAGGGCGAACTCAAGGACAGGATCGTCGTCCACTGGTACGCCGACCAGAAAGGCACGCTCAGCCATACGCAGACCATCAAAGGCGCGGATGAGCGCACAAGCGTCTACGAGCTCAGCAACGCCGACGCCGCCGAACTCGAGACCAAAGGCAAGACAAAGCTCCAGGAGCTGCGAGATACGGGCAGCATCGACGTGGATGTGGAATCCGACGGCATCGACCTCGACGTGGGCGACACCGTGACCGGCCGCGACAACACCACCGGCATCAAGGTCACCGCCGAAATCACCAAAAAAATCATCAAAATCGAAGACGGCATCCCGACCGTAACCTACGAGGCGACCACCGCATCCACGGAATCGACCGGCGAGACCGGCGGCGGTGGATCAAGCTCCGGAGACGGCCACGCCTACTACGCCGGCAGTGGCCTCACCCTCTCCAACTGGACGTTCAGCGCCGATGTGACCGCCGCCGACCTCGAAACGGTCCGCAAAACCGCCACCGAAGCCAACAAGGCCGCAAGCGACGCCGCGGCCGAAATCGCCGGCGCACGAGACCTCGCCAAACAGGCGGACGGCAAAGCCGACAAGGCGCAAACCACCGCGGATGCGGCGAACACGCTCGCAAGCCAGGCGAACGACACGGCACAGGAGCGGGTGAAGACCATCGCCGCCGGCACAGGCGTCACCGCCACCCGCGCCGGAAGCACGGTGACCCTGACCGCGCCGAACACGCTGCCCGCGCCCACCAGCCTCACCAGCACCGACCTCAACACGCTCAAAACCGGCTATGGTGCCTACTGGGCGGGCGGCGGCAACACCTGCTCGCACAAGCCAAGCGGCGTCGGACACTTTGGCCTGATCGTGCAACGCACCGCACTCGGCTGGACCACCCAACTCCTCACCGACCCGCAGACCGGGAAGATCTGGCGGCGCACCTGGAACTCCGGCAGCTGGGACGAATGGAAGGCGCTGGCCGAGGACCGGGACGCGACTACGACGATCCACGGCCTCATGAGCAGCGGAGACAAACAAAAACTCAACAGAATCCAGGACGGAGCGAACGCCTACACTCTGCCCGTGGCCGCAACGGATGCCATCGGCGGCGTCAAACCCGACGGCAAGACCATCACCATCAGCGAGGACGGCACCATCACCGCACAATCCAGCGCAACAGCGGCATCCTTCCTCGCCGCACACCCAATCGGCTCGCTCTACTGGTGCGTCGCCGGCAACCCCAACGACCAGGGCGGCACATGGAAGGAAATCCCCACAATCATCGGAGGACACGTATGGCAAAGACTCGCCTGAAAGGAACATCATGGCAAAAACCACGAACATCACCAAATACACATGCGACCGCTGCCACGACAGCGCATACCTCACCGACGGAGATCCGCGCACGTCGAGCGACTGGCACCAGATCAAACACACCACCGCGGACGGAGTGACGCAGGAGGCACTGGCATGCACCTCATGCCAGCAGGAATTCAAGAAACTCGCCGCCACGCAGGACGCGGCCTACACGGCATGGCTTACCGAGGGAAAGGACTGACATGACCACCACGCTCATCACAGGCAAGGGCGGCACACCGCACATCACCAGCGGCGACATGGGCGCCATGCAAGCCGGAATCATCGGCAACGGCAGCTACCTGCTGCAGGGGGCTGACGGGAAATTCCCCGCGGTCACCATGCAGGACGCCAACCATGCGCTGATCCCAGTCCTCAACCTCGTGGTCGAAGGACGATACGCGCGCGTCACCGAGGCCGAGACCGCGACCATCGAAAGCGGCATGAGCGGCCGGAACCGCAACGACCTCGTCTGCCTCAAATACACACGGAACGGTCAGAACATCGAGACCGCCGCCATCGCCGTACTCAAAGGCACGCCAAACACCGGAACGGCCGCCGATCCGACCGTCCCGTCGGGCAGCATCCACTCGGCCTCCGGCACGGCGTGGATCCCGATCGCCCGCATCCCGATCAGCGGGATCACGCCCGGCACGCCGGTCATGCTCATCAAACAGCTGCCTCCCATGTCGAAGCTGTGGGATTCCGTAACCTTGTACAATGCGAAGGGCTTCACGGTCATCCATATCGGCATGATGATGCTGGTCAAATACTCCGGCAATATCGGTAATGGTAGTTGGGATTCGGTGCAATGCGAATACGTGCTGCCCGCCGAACTGCGCCCGCCCGTCGAGGTCAATGCGATGGTGTGCGTGTCGAACGGGCAAACGGCAAGAATGCTCGTCGTTAATCCGAACGGCACCATCCGATGTGCGAACATGGGAGCCGCTGGCAGCAATCAGGGTTGCGTCGGTTCGCTCTGCTATCCGATCCCATGAGGATAGTTTCCGTAACCCAGCAGTGGAAGCCGCCGTATACGAACGACAGACTCACTCTGTGTCGGGTCGGACGCATCGTCACGATCAACGGCAACGTCAAGTTCACTAGCAGTGGACAGCAGAACTACTCGACGGCGAATGAGACCATCCCTGAAGCGTTCCGTCCGCTCGCCGACATGAGCATCATCGCGTTCCCGTCCTGCGGTTTCAGCCTGCTTGTCGCGCGTGACGGGAAGGTGCAGATGCTGGGCGACCCGAGATCCGCCTACTCCACGGCGCACGGCTGTTGGTTGGCGGCCTAGACGAATTCCACACCATCAGGCACCGGAATGATCTTCGAGAAGCATTGGACGATATCGGCCGAACCCACGCCTCCGATAAGCGTCACCGACCCGTTAGTGTTCCACCTCGCCTGTTTGCCATACGCGATGCCAGCCACGTTCGCGACGCACCCAAGACCGACCGTTCTGGAGGGCTTCACGCCCTCTTCGAACAGCCAGACAGAGTAATCGCCGACTTTCACGGTGCTTCTGAACGAAGACAGGTCCACGAAAATCAGACCGTCTTTGACCGTGATGGTGTTCGAAGCGCCATAAGAAGCCGGAACGAACGATGCGGTGTCCTGCCATCGCAGTTGGCATGTCTGGGTTACGGAAAGCTATTTCACCGGCCAGCAGCCGCAGACGCGGAAATAGTATCCGCGGTTCATGCTGCCGCTGATCGTGACCTTGCCGTCAGCATCGAAGGACAAGGCTCCATGCTGCCCGTTCACACCTTCCAGCAGTATCGCGCCTTCATCCTCCGGCAGGAAACCGGCGGCCATCGTCTCATTCACGATCTGGCCGTTGGAATTGATGTCGTTTGTGAAGGACGTGTTGCCAAAAGCGAAAGCCATCATGCCGACCTTGGCGAGATGCACCGTCATGCCGTAAGGCCCATGCCAGATCTGCCGTTCAAGAGTTACGGAATCCCTTACCGCATGATTGCCTTCTCCCACAGCTTCTGCGCGTCCTTGAGCACTGTCACGTCCGGCCGCAGGTAATAGCGGGCCGTGGTCTCGATGCTCGAATGTCCCAGAGCGCGGCTCACGACGGCCACATCCACTCCGGCAGTCAAAGCGCTCGTCGCCCACGAGTGACGCAGGTTCTCCCTGGGCACGAAAGGGAGACGCTGCTCACGGCACCATCGCCTGTAGCGACGGTCCACCTGCCCGGGATTCAGGCCGCCGACAAGCCTGCCAGACCCGCCGTGGCGGATCAGCCGCAGACGAAGCACCGCGAACCGGGGGAGCACGAGCTCCCTAGCCGACAGATCGGTCTTTGGCTCGACAACGACCTCATGGCCGGATACCCATTGCACACCGCGCCGGATTCGTACCATTCCGCCGCGCAGGTCGATGTCCGACCATTCGAGGCCAAGCGCCTCCTCAGGCCTGAGCCCCAGCGTAACGCTGCAGATGAGCCATGCCTCGAGCTCATGCCCCCAGAACCCACGCAGGAGCGTCGCGATCTGCCGCGAATCGAGCACGCGCGGCTGATGATCCGTCCTCTTCGGTCCCCTGACGCGCGTGGTCACGTCCACACTGCTCATGCCCCACCTGAATGCCTTGCGGAGCATGGTGCGAAGAACGCCCCACGCCTTGCGCGCCGCGCCGCGCGGCATGCCGGCCATCCACGTCTCGATCATGCCGGCAGTGATCGAATCGATCTCAAGCCCGCCGAAAGCGTCCACGATATGGCATCGCCACGCGCTCTCATATCCGACCATGGTGCATTCCCTCAAATTCGCGCACGACGGCAGCCACACCTCGTCATAGAAAACGGACAACAGCATCTTTTACCTCCAAATCCCACACGCCGTCGCGGCCAATCCACGACGATCGCCGTGTGGGATTCCAAGCCTAGAAAAGAGGCCCGCATGCAACTGCTCGATCAGATCGTCGCATGGCTCGTGCCCGCCATGTGCGGCGGTGCGGTCACGCTCGCCGCGGTGGCGTGGAGATACGGGCGTGCGGTGATCCACGGGCTGCGCGTTCTGCTTCGCGCCGAGATCATCCGGATCCATCGCGAATACGTGCAGTCCGGCCGACCGATACCCGTCGAGGTGATGGACGAGGCCGACGACGCGTACGACGCGTACAGCGCGCTCGGCGGCAACGGGACGGGAACGAAGATGCACGACGAGATCATGGCCGCGCATAACGGCCCCACAAGGAAGGAGCACTCATGACATTGGTGCATTTCCACTTGACGGATGCGGAGGGCTCCGGCCTTTCCGGCGGCGTGAGCCTGGTACCCACGCGCCGTGTGACGGTGCGTGATGCGATCAGGCTGCCGGTCGCGCAGACTGTCAAGCTTACGGCGGGCGAGGCCACCGTGGAGGTGATGCCGAGCACCACGCAATGGGTGTGGCGTGCGAGCGAGCTTGTGGCTGCCGGCGCCACCCGCTACGTGGAGGTGCCCGATTCCGCCCAGACGGTCGAGTACGCCGGGCTGGTGGACGTGGATCCCGCCACGCTCGACCAGAGCTCGGAGACCGTGGCTGCGTGGGAGACCGTCACCCGCGCCGCCCAGTCCGCCCTGGACCAGATCGAATCGATCGACGACAAAGTGACCCGTGCGGAAAGCTCCGCGCAGGCCGCGAAGGCCAGCGAGGGCGTGGCCGGGCAGGAGAGCGCGAAGGCGGCGGATGCGGCCGCGAAGGCACTCGCATCGCAGACGGCGGCGGCATCCAGCGCCAGTCTCGCGCACGAAGCCGAGACCACGGCGCAGGGGCTGATCGGCGAGGCGAAGACCATCGCCGGTCAGCTCACCGAAACCGCCGGACAGGTCAAACAGGATGCGGCCACGACATCCCAGGCGGCGGAGACCGCCACCGTCAAGGCCGCTGCCGCCGCTACCGCTCAGGATAGAGCGGAAACAGCAGGGCAGGCTGCGGAAACGGCCATGCAGACGGCTCAGGCCAAGGCGGATGCGGCTGCCGTGAGCGCCGACAAGGCGCGGATTTCCGAGACTGCAGCCGCAAAGTCGTCCGAGAGCGCCGGACAATCCAAGTCGGCGGCATCGGCATCCGAGAGCGCGGCGGCACGGTCGGCGGCGAAGGCAAAAGACAGCGAGACCGCGGCCGGTGCCAGCGCGGCCAGCGCGGCGGCGGACGCCCAATCAGCCAATACCTCCGCCAGCACGGCCACCGGCAAAGCGCATGATGCGGCCACATCGGCCGATAAGGCCAAGGCCAGCGAGAACGCCGTCAAGGCATCGGAGACGGCGGCGGCCAAGTCCGCCGCGCAGGCCGCCGACAGCGCCGCAGCAATCCCGAAATGGATCCAGTGCACGGACGCTGCCGACGCCGCCGCCAAAAGCGCCGCAGACCCGCTTAACTTCTACTGGTGGCCAAGGGAGGCGGCATGAGCGGCGTCAGCATCATGGGAAGGCAGGTGGGCGGAGCGTGCCGTGCGGGCCGCATGATAGGACTCTCGCATTCCGGCACACGCCTCGTACTGCCCAATCCCGCTGACAATCTCATCGTCAACGGCGGGTTCGAGCAGGTGCTGACGGGATGGACGGCGATAGGCGACGGCTCTGTCGTCACATCATCATCGGCAAATTCTGCCGTCCACGATCCGCATGGCGGACTCGCATGGTATATGAGCCGCAGCAATGGCGGCGGGGTGTCGCAGACCGTGGCCGTCAGCCCCGGCTCACGCTACCGCCTCGACTTCTGGCATGCCGTCGGAGATGGAAGCTCATGGCGCAGAGTCACGGCGACGGTCACGGCCGGAGACGCGGTGGTGGCATCAACCAAAACGCCAATCAGGGCTGATACGCAATGGTATGAAGTCACTCTCGACTTCACCGCGCCCAAGGACTGCACGGCCGTTACCGTCACGATCACGGAAAACACATGGCTGAGGGTCGATGACGTGAGCCTTGTAGAAATCATCTAAGGAGGAATCATGGCGGAACAGCTTCGGGGGGGGGGGTATGCCTCCACGGGCTTGAAGTCGCGGGAGCCTACCATGCCGGGAAAAAGATAGGACTCGGCAAGGCGGGGAGCCTGCTGTTGCCCGCGCTCGGCAGGAACCTCATCACCAACGGAGACTTCGAGACAGGCGACATGACCGGCTGGAAGACCAAGGGCAACAACGTCATACAGACCCGCGAAAACAGCAAAAACATCGTAGAGCCGCACGGCGGAGACTATTGGATCATGTTCGGCGGCCGCGGCAGCATGCTCCAATCGTCCTTTTTCACGGTGCAGGCCGGTATGACGCTCGAGATTAGCCTATGGAAGGCCGACGCCTGGGAAATGCGCAAACACGTGGTGTCCATGGCGCTCCCGGACGGCACCGTCGATGACATCATCAAGCTTCCGGCCATCGACCACGAGGACCTTTACAAGTGGCAGCGTTTCTGGACTACGTGGACGGTGCCCGAAGGCATCACGAGCGCCTCCCTGCGAATCAACACCGTAGACGGCTTCGGCCGCTTCGACGACATCAGCGTGCGGCAGATCATCTAAGGAGACAATAATGACCGATTATCCGCTTCGTGGGGGGGGGTATGCGTCAATGGCCTGCCGGTCGCCGGAATCTATCATGCCGGCCAGCGCATCGGGCTGACACACGACGGCGCACTGCTCGTGCCGTCCGGCAAGAATCTGCTGAACTACGGCGTCGCGCAGGCCGGGCACATGATCGCGTCCGTCATCGACGATGGCGGCCTGCGCGTCGCCGCCACCGCGCCGATGAACAGCTGGATCGGCTTTCGCTGGAAGGCCGACATCGCACCTGAGCTTCATGAGGGAGACAAGCTCACGCTGAGCCTTGAGGACGGCGATACCCTTAACGGCATCTGCTTCCAGGTCTTCTTCTATGATGCGGCCGGCAAAATGCTGCAGCGAGCCACCTTCACCAAGGACAACATAACGTCTCTGAAAAGTCTCACTGTGCCGGCCGGCGCCATGACATACGACACTTGCGTCTTCACCTACGGGAAACTGTCCGAATCCACAACGAGCATCCTGCACCCCCAGTTGGAGCTGGGCGATAAGCGCACCTGCTGGGAGCCGCCAGAAAAACTGCGGGGGGGGTAGCGGCTGACCTCAACCTGTGCGGCGCATGGGACAACTGGGGCACGAAATTCCCGACATGGGAAGTGTCCGGCCATACGGCGCATGTCGCACGACCGGACACGGCGACCGGATGGCAAGCACGAAGGATGAGCGCCGTCACCCTCCCGGCGGGAACCTACAGCGTGCGCGTCGACATCACCGGCACCGCCGACCTCGCGTTCGAGGTGCATGTCGGCGGTAGGGTCGCCTTCTACGCCGGAAGCGACTGGCGCAGATTCACCCTGGACCAGCCGACTGAAGTCTACGTGCAGCTGGCCGTCAGCCCCACATGGACAGGCGAAGCCACCCTCACGCCCGTCATCCTCGAAGGCGATTGGACAACCACCTGACATCCTATTTTCCAACAAACCGCAAGGCCATCCCACAGGGGGTGGCCTTTTCTATTGCCCCGAATCGGGGCGGGAAGGAGAGGAATTTGAGCATCCTCAACAAAGGCAATCCGAAGCACATGAAACCCCGCCGACGCTGGCGCACGCCGCTGACCGCGCTCGCCATCGCAGTCTCCATGGCATTCGCCCCGGCGGCGATGGCCGACATGGACGGGTACGACATTTCGAACTGGCAGTGCGGCATTGACACCGCGACCGTGCCGGCCGATTTCGTCATCG
>ERZ773228.3717-NODE-3717-length-12286-cov-3.703785_pt1 | contig 12286 bp, 8 predicted proteins | sample MGYA00580524_ERZ773228 | MGnify/ENA primary metagenome ERZ773228 (study PRJEB29015, sample SAMEA2737768) | human gut metagenome | biome: human gut; feature: human-associated habitat; material: faeces | place: China | collected 2012 ...
CAAGGTAACCATTACTCCGGCAGAGGGAACCGTATATTATTCTTATATTGTGACCGACGAGGCGATGACTGTCGATCCCGACCAGTTGTTGCAAGCGAAATACGAAGGTTCTGCATTGGTGAAAGCTGCCGAAAAACCCAGCGTGAGCGGTACGCTTTCTAACCAGAATTTAGGGGCTACGTACTATGTATATGCCGTGGCATCCAATGAAAAAGGCGTTTGCGGGGCTGTGGCTTCGGCATCTGTCGAATTGCCCGACGAAGAGGCTCCTTATTTGGTGAACGTTCCCGACGGTAATTTATATAAAGCTACGAACGGCGGACGCAGTGTCGTTTTGACTTTCAACGAGACCGTTGTTCGAGGAAGCGGTGCTATCACCTACGATGTGACGAAGGGTAACCTTACCTCTTATGCCAACGGTACGATCGAGAGTGTCGCTATCAATAATGAGTCTGTTACGATTACTTTGCCTGAAAGTGTAGTGTTCGACGAGAACGAAGCCGTATCGTATGTATTCCTCGATTTTGCCGAGGGCGCTTTCGCTGATGCCGGCGGAAATGTGTCTGCTGCATTGGTTGGTGGTGTCGATGAAGAAACTCAAACCGTTGCAGCTCCTTATTGGGAGTATACCGCTGCACAAGAAAGTGATTTTACAGGTACATTCGGATTCTTGTTCTATCAATATGATCTTCAAACACAACAACCCGGAAGTACACCTATGGGATTCGATACTGAGTTTTCATTAAAACATGCAAATAATCCTGATACTCTTGTAATAGACCATTTCTATTTTAAGGATGGGTATCCCAATCAACTGGAAGCCGAAGTGACCGATAATGGTTTTAGAATTGCTGATTTACAAATTATGGGAGTTATGCAGGTAGAAACTAATGTCGGAATGGTTAACGCTATTTTCACTTTCGCAGGACTTCCAGAGAGTGAAACCGATAATTTTGAATATGTAAACTTCGCTGAAAATGCACAAGGCGGCGAGGTTGTATATGCGCAAGATCGTTGGTGTGGACTTTATTGCTTTAATGCCGATGCCGACCCCAGTGACAGCAATTTTAGCTTAGGGTGGTATGATTTGTGGAATGCATCTCTCTTCTTTAAAGGATCTGTTCAAGCCGCAGCCGCAAATACTAATATCCCGTCGTCGATAAAGTTGTTGAAAAACGAGATGAAATTGTCGGAAATGAAACCGTTGTCTGCAACAGAAAAACTTCATATGCAGTCCCTTATCAGACAAAATCTTAAAATGAAAAGTATTCGTTGATCCTTTTAAGGATAGAGTTATTGAGCAGCCGGTCTTTTAGAGATCGGCTGCTTTGTTATTGTCAGTACCGAGTCTGTCGTTGTAGAGTAAATCTGCGGAAGCTGGATTTAGTCGAAATCTTGTGCCTTCTCGTGACGAGAAACTTTTCGTATTTTCTTGTGAAATTTGTATATCCTTTCGTAAATAAAGGACTCTGAATAGCCGAGACATCGGGAGATGTTTCTTATAGAATCTCCGTGTATGTATTTTTTAACAATAGACCGATCGATTTCGCCGAGTGAATAGAATATTTTTGTAAAATGTTCTATATCAATCATGTTCGCTGAACAAATCCACTCCCGGATTGTTCTTAATAATCTAAGCCGTAAGAAAGAATATTTTGTCATCGCTTTTTATATAAAAAAGCCTCCGACCCTGATGAGTGAGTAATTGATACTGTAAATGGACTCCTAATGCAAATCGCTATTTGCATCATCATGGACCGGAGGCTATATAAAACCTCCTCTCGTGGTATATCTGTTCGATACCACCGCGAGTCCATTTACGGTATCAACACAAATATAAGCATATTTTTAATTAGTTTATAGTGATTTCTTAATTATTTATCGATTTTGTAATAAATAATTTTTATCTATCTTGTATTCAGATTGATAGATATTATAAAGATGCAACATAAATTTATCCTTATTTACTTATTCCTCTTTTAGACATCGACTCTTTTTTTATTCTTTTCTAACCCCTCCGTCCTTCGGCCACCTCCCCTATATTTTGCTGCGCAAAACATAGAGGAGGAGGGTGAGATGTATTCCCCTTTCGCTTCTGCTTCGATTTTATATACGACACCTCGTAAGGCTGCTGGGCACGGCAGGGGAGGAGTTTTAAAATATCCTTTCGATAGTGGAACGTGAATCCTTATTTTAAGAGTTGACTTTCCTATTTTTTTTCAGAATATAGGAGGAAGGGAGATTCTTTTTCTTTCATGGTCTAGCATTTTTTATGTGGTGAGCGGGAACTATTCAACCTTCTCCCCTGTGTCGCGTAGCGGTATAGGGGAGAGACCGAAGGAACGAAGTTCCGGAGAAGAGGGGTTGAAAAGATAGCATAAGAATTTTTTGATTGTCTGGTTTAACCCCTCCGTCACTGCGTGCCACCTCCCCTATATTTTGCGTTGCAAAACACCCCGTAATGCTGCGGGTCACGGCAAGGGGAGAGGAGTGAAAGTGGTATTTCTCTGTTTTAACCCTCTTGCCCTGTTGGGCGTTTCCCTATATATTGTTACGGAAATATTGGGGGAGTGGGGGTAATTCTGTTTTTGTTACGAGGGTATTGCCGTGTAAAGAAAATAAATACTTCATTTTGTCGGATAAAAAACATAGAAAATGTTAAATTGTTGCAGAATATATTCGGATTGCCTATTTTTGTCAGTCAATATAAAAATATATTTGTAAAACGAAACCCAAAACCGATTATGAAATATAGATTATTGTTATTAGTGGCAGTGCTTTTCTCATGGATAGGTGGGAATTATGCGGCGGTAGTGCCCGAAAGCACGGCGGTAGAGACGGCCAATATGCTGTTGAGTCAACGGGGCGGCGTTCTGTTTAAAGGCGGTAAAGCCCAAGTGGAAACCATATTTCAAGGAAATGAGCCGATGTATTATGTCATTCGGTTTGAAAAAGGAGGGTGGGCCTTGATTTCGGCCGAAGATACCGTAGATCCCTTATTAGGATATTCGTTCGATAGCGAGTATGTTTCGAAAGGTCAACCGGAATGGATAAAAGGTTGGTTGAAAGAATATACCGACCAAATAAAAACAGCTCGTCAAACCCCGGCACTCCAACGTCATTATCGTTGGGCGGGTGACTTGGTGACGCGGGCTGCGAGCGATAGAATAGACCCGGTTGTCAAGGTCAATTGGAATCAACCTGCACCGTATAACAAATATTGTCCTATGATGCAGGAAGGACAGGCTTTGGTGGGCTGTGTGGCCGTGGCTATGGGACAGGCTTTGTCGGTGGTGCGTTATCCGCTGCGAGGCCAGGGGACGAAATCATACACAGCTCCGGGGATAGGTCTTTTGTCGGTCAATTTCGACAATGAGCCCGATTATGATTGGGATGCTATTTTGTCGGGAGCCAACAATTATGACGAAGTGGCTAGGCTGCTCTATCATTGCGGTGTTTTGATCGATATGAATTATGGTGTAGATGGTTCCGGAGCCATTACAGAAAATATACCTCAATATTTTCAGCGGTATTATGGATTTCCCGAAACTTGTGTGGCTTATGCCCGAGACCGTTATCCCGGTGGTGACGAGGCATGGCACGAACTTATCCAGAGCGAGTTGAAACGGGGGCGTGCGGTGATTTATGCCGGAAACGAAGGCAATCAGGCCGGGCACTGTTTCAATTTGGCCGGTTGGGACGGATTTACCAACTATTATGTGAATTGGGGTTGGGGTGGAGTCAATAACGGTTGGTTTACCTTGGATAATTTGGGAGATAATATACAAGGTTCTTATCCCGATAATCATCGGGCTGTCGTGGGAGTAGCTCCGAAATCGGAAACCCCGTATGACATACGCCTGAGCACGACCCGCGTGAAAATAGGAACTCCGGCGGGAGTCGCAGTCGCCGATGTCACGGTATTGAGCGACATGCCTGATGCCGAATATGAATTCGAACTGAAAGGAATGATGCAATTCGGCGGTACTTATGCCGAACCGAGTTACGAAGTCCGTGACGGTAAACTTTATACGACAAAGTTGATCGAGGATAAAGCCGTTCACAAAACTGTTTATATCAAGGCGATTCATAAAGAAAGCCGTAATTCTTATGAAAAGAAATTCGATTTGCAGTTTTCGACTTCGGGTATCGACGAAGTGCTTGCCGAAGATGTTAAAATTTATCCGGTTCCTGCCACCGATGTACTTACGATAGAGGTACCTTATGCCGAAGGCAAATATGCTATCTATAACGTGGCGGGTATGGCGTTGCAAAGCGGCGAGATTAACGATAATGTGACGACTGTCGATGTCTCGAATCTTTCGAAAGGCAGCTATATGTTACAATACTCTACGTCGCAGGGAGTCGTGGTAAAATCGTTTATCGTGAAATGATTTGTATGATTAGCCATAGTGTGGAAACGCCTCGGGGAACCGGGGCGTTTTTTTTTAATACCTTGCGTCTTCGCCGCCCTATGAGGGCGGGTATTTTCTCTGTGCTTTTATTTTCTTCTCAACCCCTCTGTCTTTTTAACCCCCTCGCCCTGCGGGCACTCCCCCTATATTCCCTTACGGAAACACAGGGGGAGAGGATTGAAAAGTGGTCTTTTTCCCTATGTTGTTTTGTAGCTCCTCGTAAGGCTGCGGGGCACGGCAGGGGGGAGGTTAAAATATCTTTCCGATAGTGGAATGTGAATCCTCTGCTGTTTTAAGGATTGGCTTTGCCAAGAGGATAATTTCGTGGGATTATTTGGAGAGCCGTGTAACTATTTATAATTTTGTGACATAGTTTATCTGGAATGGCAAAAAAAGAAAATACCGATAGGTGGTTTATCAGTATCTCTCGTTTGTGGGTGGTAGCGTTTGTCGCTTTTCCTTTGTTGTGGAGTGCGTGTTCGGGGCCTAAGAACGAAGTGGTGAAGGGATTCGAAGATGCCGCGGAAGTTCCTACGTTGCGTACGCTCGATGTCATGACTCTTATTTCGGATTCGGGTGTGACGAGGTATCGTATCAATGCTCCCGAATGGTTGATGTATGAGAACGCCCAAGAGCCATACTGGTATTTCCCACGGGGATTGCATGTGGAGAAGTTCGATTCTGTTTTCGCTACCGAGGCCCTTATTCAGGGCGATACGGCTATTTATTTTAAGGACAAACAGTTGTGGCGGCTCGACCGGAATGTACGTATAGAGAATACGAAAGAAGAGGTTTTTCTTACGTCTCAAATCTTTTGGGATCAGCGCAAACGGGAGATTTACTCCGATTCGTTCATTCATATAGAAACTCCGGACGAAGTCATCGAGGGGTATGGGTTTACGTCTAACGAACAGATGACCCGGTATAAAATCCGTCGTACCAGCGGTATATTCCCTATCAAGCGGGATTCTGTTCCTCCCGATTCGGCGAAGGTCGATAGTGTTGCCGTTCCTAAACAAGCGATAAAGCCATGAATTGGATTTTGATTATTATCATAGCGTTGCTTTTCTCGGCCTTTTTTTCGGGTATGGAGATTGCTTTCGTGTCGTCGAATAAAGTGCGGGTTGAACTGGATATGAAACAGCAGGGCATGATGTCGAAGATATTGGGGCTGTTTTATGGAAACGAGGAGCAGTTTATCTCGACCATGCTGGTGGGCAATAATATAGCTTTGGTTATTTACGGTATGGGCATGGCGGCTCTTTTGGAGCCGGTCATAGCTTTGGTGTGGAATCAGGAGGCTTTTGTCGTTTTGATGCAGACTTTGTTGTCCACTTTGTTAATTTTGTTCGTGGGTGAATTTTTGCCCAAGACGATTTTCCGTGTTAACCCGAATGCGACAATGCGTTTTTTCTCTCCTTTCGTGTGGTTGCTTTATGTCGTTTTATATCCGATTTCGAAGTTTACGTCTGTCGTTTCCAAATGCGTGATGAGACTGGGGGGAGTGAAGATCGCACATCAACCTTATGGAGCCCTGATGAGCAAGATAGAACTCGACTCGTTTATCCAGAAAAGTATAGAAGAATCTGATTCGGGCGAACCGGTGGAGCCGGAGATGAAAATATTCCAAAATGCTCTCGACTTTTCGAATATTCATTTACGGGATTGCATGATACCCCGTACCGAACTCGTGGCTGTGGATATCGACGAGGTTACGGTGGAGGAGTTGTTACAAACGTTCATCAGTACCGGCATATCCAAAGTGGTGGTTTATCGCGAGAATATCGATAATATTCTGGGATATATCCATGCATCGGAGATGTTTCGTCGGCACGAAGATTGGAAAAAGAGTATTCGCCCGGCTGTTTTCGCTCCCGAGAGCATGTTGGCCAATAAGTTGATGCGCACTTTGATGCAACAGAAGAAAAGTTTGGCTATTGTGGTCGATGAGTTCGGGGGAACTGCCGGACTGGTAACTCTCGAAGATTTGGTCGAGGAAATATTCGGAGACATCGAGGACGAACATGATACTCAAAATCTTGTCGCCCGTAAAGTGAGCGACGACGAATTCGAGTTTTCGGGACGTATGGAAATCGAGCGAATCAACGAGGAGTTCGGATTGGATATTCCCGAATCGGACGATTATCTCACGATCGCCGGGTATATCTTGTATCATTATCAGACATTGCCGAGGCTCGGAGAGACCGTGGAAATAGGGAATTACCGGTTTACTATTTTACAACGAAAAGCTACGAAAATAGAACTTGTACGCATGAAAATAGAGAAATAAGAGATTTTTTTGTACTTTCGCTGCCGATATAAATCCAAATTTTTGTATCTTCGTGCCCTTAGTAAAAGAGGATAAAAAATAATAAAATATAAAACTAAAATTCATTCAAAGTAACAAATGGCTACGTTAAACAAAATCAGAAGTAAAGCCGGCCTGCTCGTGGTGATTATAGGGGTCGCCTTGCTCGCTTTTATCGTAGGGGACTTCCTGAATTCGGGACATACCTTCTACGCCATGAATCAAAACAAAGTCGCTGTCGTGAACGGGACGAATATCGGAGTCGAAGAATTTCAAGAACGTGTAAAGGTACGTACAGATGAATTACAACAAATGTATGGACAACGCGGAATGACTTTGCCCGAAGGGTATGTTTCCCGTATCAATCAAGAGGTTTATGACCAGATGGTGAATGAAATATTGTTGAGCGAGGAACTTGAAGAACTGGGAATCGTTGTCAGCAAAGAAGAACTTGCCGACTTGCTAAGCGGTGACAATATATCTCCGCAAGTGCGCCAGTATTTTACGAATCCTCAAACCGGAGAGTTCGACCGTCAAGGCTTGCTTAATTTTATGCAGGTGGTTCTCGATCCGGAATCTCATGGATACAATACACCGGAGTTGCTCGCGCAAATAGAGCCTCAACGCCAAATGTGGCTCAGACTCGAACAGGAGGTTAAACAAAATCGTGCCGTTCAGAAATTCGCCAATTTATTGAATCGTGCGATTATGCCGAATAAGCTGGATCTTGAAAATTCGTTCGAAGATAATAAAACTTCGGCCAATATAGCTTATGCTTTACAACCGTATACATCGATTGCCGATTCGATGATCGCTGTAAGCGACAGTGAGCTTAAAGCCGAATACAACAAGATGAAGTCGTTTTATAAAACGCCCGAACGTCGTTCGATCAAATACATCACGGTAAATATCGTACCCAGTGAGGCCGATTATGCCAAAGCTAAGGAAAAAGCTGAAATGAACGAATCGGTATTCGCTACGACGGACGATGTGGTGGCTTTTATCGCCAATAATTCCGATGAGTCTTATGACGATTCTTTCGTGGCTATTTCGTCGATGCCCGAAAAAATGAAAAAATTTGCACAAACGGCCAGTGTAAATGAATCGTCTCCGATGGAATTCGAAAACGATACTTATACGATGTATCGTTTGATGGATACGAAGGTCGCCCCGGATTCGATCAAAGTTCGTTTGCTTTCGTTTCAACCCCGTTCGACGGAGATCGATAGCGTTTTGAATGTGTTGAATCATGGAGGAAGTTTCGCCGAACTTGCCCCGAAATACAACGGGAATGATGAAATTTGGTTAATGGAAAATATGGCTTCCAGCGTGGGAAGACCTTTCATCAACAAAGTATTTAGCGAGAATGGAAACGGTTATTTCAAGGCCGAGAGCTTGGGCGGGGAACACATCGTACAGATATTGTCGCGTACGGCTCCGGTGAAAAAAGCCAAAGTAGCGGCTTATGTTTTGGCTGTCAATCCCAGTACAGAAACTCATACCGCTCTTTATAACCAGTTGTCTTCTTATAGCGCATCCAATAATAATGCAGAGAAATTCAATACGGGGGCAAAAGAGGCCGGATATACGGTTAACAGCTATGAATGCAGTGCCGAAGATTATTCATTACCCGGAATCAATGATGCCCGTCAAGCCATTCGTTGGGCGTTTAATGCCGACAAAGGCGAGGTTTCGGAAATCTTTACTCTCGATAACTCGTTCGTGGTTGCTGCTCTTGACAACATTACAAAAGAAGGATATGCTCCTCTGGAACAAGTGAAAGATATATTGGCTATGCAGATTCGTAACGATAAGAAAGCCGAGAAGATTATCGGTGACTTGAAATCGAAGAATCTCAATTCTTTGGCCGGATATGCCGAGGCTATGAAGGCACAAGTGGATAGCGCCAAGTTCGTGTCTTTCTCTTCCCCGTCTATCGCAGGTGTCGGTTACGAACCGGTGTTGAGCGGTTTGGCTCCCGTTTCGGAGAATGGAAAGCTCGTAGGTCCAGTGAAGGGATCGAGAGGGGTGTATGTGTTTACGGTTACGGACAAAACCGTTTCGGAACAACCGTTCGATGCCCAGACAGAAACTCAGAAGATTCAGCAGAATTACGGCTATCTCATCAATAGTCGCTTGATGGAAGTTCTTCGGGATAAAGCGGAAATAGAAAATACGATGATTCGTTTCTTCTAATAAACGGATTTTTTGATAAACACAGAGTGCGTATATCGTGGCTATCGGCTCGATACACGCACTTTGCATTTGTGTTGTAGAATCTCTCGATAGTTATGGAAAAGGAACATTTGTTGGGAAAAACGTTAGAGGAGTTACAGACGGTAGCCGAGGTGAACGGACTGCCTCGTTTCGCGGCGAAACAGATAGCTTCGTGGCTTTATGAAAAGCGTATAGATCATATTGCGGGCATGTCGAACCTTTCGTTGAAGCATCGGGAGTTATTGTCGCAGCGCTATGATATAGGCCGGGAGGCTCCGGTTCAGTCTCTTCGTTCTACCGATGGAACGATAAAATATCTTTTTCGGGTAGGAGGCGATGATTTTGTGGAAACGGTTTATATTCCCGATCGCGACAGGGCTACTTTGTGTGTGTCGTCGCAGGTGGGCTGCAAGATGAATTGCAGTTTTTGCATGACCGGAAAACAGGGTTTTAAGCGTAGCTTGTCTTCTGCCGAAATAATTAATCAGATTCTTTCGGTGGAGTATAGCGATAAACTGACGAATCTGGTATTTATGGGTATGGGGGAACCGTTTGATAATCTCGACGAGGTGATGAGGGCTCTGTCTGTTCTTACATCGGAATGGGGTTTTGCATGGAGCCCGAAGCGAATCACCGTGTCTACGATAGGCCATTTGAACGGCATACGTCGTTTTCTCGATGAGAGCCGATGCCATTTGGCCGTGAGTCTTCACTCTCCTTTCCCGGAGGAGCGTTTGCGAATTATGCCTGTGGAGAAAGCATTCCCGATGACCGATGTTTTGGATTTATTGCGTCGGCGCGACTTTTCTCACCAACGTAGGCTTTCTTTCGAATATATTTTGTTTAACGGGTACAATGATAGTTTGGATCATGCCGATGCATTGGCTTGTTTGTTGAAAGGTATGGATTGCCGGGTGAACCTGATACGGTTTCATGCTATTCCGGGAGTAACTCTTAAAAGTACCGATATGCAATCGATGGAGGCTTTTCGGGATCGATTGAATAACCGTGGGGTAGTGGCGACTATACGGGCTTCGAGAGGAGAAGATATATTTGCGGCTTGCGGTATGTTGTCTACGGCCGAGAAAAACAAGAAATAGAATCGGGGTTTTAAATAGTTCTTATATCCGGCAGGGTATATCGTGGATTTTTGTTACCTTAGTGAGCTCAAATTAGGTCGGCGATCGTATGCCGAGAAAATTAAGTTATAAAGATTTGGAGTTATGAAATGTAAAATAAAAGTGGGAATTACCCAGGGTGACATCAATGGAGTAGGGTATGAGGTTATCCTCAAAACATTGTCCGACCCACATATCGTGGAGCTTTGTACACCTGTCGTCTATGGTTCGGCTAAGGTTGCCGCCTATCACCGGAAGGCTCTCGATATTCCGGCTGTTAATTTTAATATTATTAGCGATGCATCGGCAGCCGATGAAAATAAAGTGAATTTGATTACTTGTGTCGACGACGATGTGAAAGTGGAAATAGGAAAGGCTACGGCAATAGGAGGGGAGGCTGCTTATGCCGCTCTTGAACGAGCTGCTGCCGATATGGAAGCTGGTTCGATAGACGTATTGTTGACGGCTCCCATAAACAAACATGCCATACAGTCCGATAAGTTTGATTTTCCCGGACATACCGAGTATCTTGAACGTCGCTTGGGGAACGGACAAAAGGCGTTGATGATATTGTTGAACGATACTTTACGGGTCGCTTTGGTTTCGGGGCATGTGCCTGTTTCGAAAGTCTCGTCTGTTGTTACGAAGGAAACCATTCTTGAAAAGTTGCAAATTTTTGAACAGTCGTTGAGGCAGGATTTTTGTGTGGTAAAGCCTCGGATTGCCGTGTTGGCGTTAAACCCTCATGCCGGAGACGACGGACTTTTGGGAACAGAAGAGATTGAAATCATAAAGCCAGCCATTCAAGAGGCCAATGCCAAAGGAATGCTTTGTTTTGGCCCTTATCCGGCCGATGGCTTTTTCGGAACCGGACATTATCGTCAATTCGACGGTGTGTTGGCTATGTATCACGATCAAGGATTGGCGCCTTTCAAGGCGATAGCGATGGAAGACGGGGTGAATTATACGGCCGGATTACCGGTAGTTCGTACTTCTCCCGATCATGGTACGGCATACGACATAGCCGGACAGAACCGAGCCGACGAGCAGTCGTTCCGTCACGCTCTTTATTTGGCGATAGATGTATTCCGTAATCGTTCTTTTTATAAAGAAATAACAGCGTCTCCGTTAAGGAAACAGTATTTCGATAAAAGCGGGGATAAGGAGGTGCTCGACCTGACGTCCGATACCGATAAAGGTGAATGAGTCGTTTTCTTGGAAGAAGAAAAAAGGGTTTGTGTCGAACATCGTTTTTGAGTGTGGAAATGAATAACGAATAAAAAAAACAGAGATATAAAATGGGAAAAGTACTTATTATCGGAGCCGGAGGAGTAGGAACGGTGGTGGCGCATAAAATAGCGCAGAATCCCGATGTGTTTACCGAAATCGTTTTGGTAAGTCGCACGCAGTCCAAGTGCGATGCCATAGCCGATGCTATTGGCGGCAATCGTATCGTGACCGACCGTGTCGATGCCGACAAGGTTGAGGATTTAGTGTCATTGTTCAAAAAGCATAAGCCCGATATCGTTGTCAATGTGGCTTTGCCTTATCAGGACTTGACGATTATGGATGCCTGTTTGCATTGCGGTGTCAATTATCTCGATACGGCCAACTATGAGCCTCTCGACGAAGCTAAATACGAATATAAATGGCAGTGGGCTTATCGGGAACGTTTTGAGCAAGCCGGGTTGACGGCTATTCTCGGTTGCGGATTCGATCCGGGTGTGAGCGGGGTTTATACGGCCTATGCAGCGAAACATTATTTCAAAGAGATGCAATATCTCGATATTGTCGATTGCAATGCCGGTAATCATGGTATGGCATTCGCTACCAATTTCAATCCCGAAATCAATATCCGGGAAGTAACCCAAAAAGGTAAGTATTACGAGAACGGAAAATGGATCGAGACAGAGCCGCACGAGATTCATCGTCCTCTCACTTATCCTAATATAGGCCCCAAAGAATCCTATTTGATTTATCACGAGGAGTTGGAATCGCTGGTTAAAAATTATCCTACTATTAAGCGTGCTCGTTTTTGGATGACTTTCGGACAAGAGTATCTCACTCATTTGCGTGTGATTCAAAATATCGGTATGGCACGTATCGATCCTATTATGTACAACGGGGTAGAGATCGTACCTATCCAGTTCCTTAAAGCCGTTTTGCCCAACCCGGGAGACCTCGGTAAGAATTACACGGGAGAGACCTCTATCGGTTGTCGCATTCGG
>ERZ773228.3721-NODE-3721-length-12278-cov-2.737462_pt1 | contig 12278 bp, 7 predicted proteins | sample MGYA00580524_ERZ773228 | MGnify/ENA primary metagenome ERZ773228 (study PRJEB29015, sample SAMEA2737768) | human gut metagenome | biome: human gut; feature: human-associated habitat; material: faeces | place: China | collected 2012 ...
ACCTGGCAGGAAGCAATGGACCGTTTCGGTTCAGATAAGCCGGATACCCGTTTTGGCATGGAGTTAGTAGATGTATCAGAGACCGTAGCCGGATGTGGTTTTGGCGTATTTACGGGAGCATTGGAAAATGGCGGCTCTGTCCGTGGTATCAATGCCAAAGGTCAGGGTGCAATGCCAAGAAAGAAGATTGATAAATTAGTAAGTTTTGCAAAGGATTACGGCGCAAAAGGACTTGCTTATTTAGCAGTAAATGAGGACGGCACCTACAAATCCTCTTTTGCCAAATTCATGACCGAAGAAGAATTAGCGGCATTAGTAGAAAAGATGGGCGGAGAGCCGGGAGATTTACTTCTCTTTGCAGCCGATAAAAATAAAGTGGTATGGGATGTGTTAGGAGCACTCCGTTTAGAGCTTGCACGCCAGTTAGAATTATTAGATAAGAACCGGTACAACTTCTTATGGGTAACAGAATTCCCATTGTTAGAGTGGTCTGACGAAGAGAACCGTTTTATGGCAATGCACCATCCGTTTACCATGCCAATGGAAGAGGACTGGGACAAGATTGATTCCGATCCGGGAGCAGTCCGTGCAAAGGCATACGATATTGTCTTAAATGGTACAGAGCTTGGAGGCGGTTCTGTCCGTATCCATCAGGACGATATCCAGGAAAAAATGTTAGAGGTACTCGGATTTACCAAAGAGCAGGCTCATGAGCAGTTTGGATTCTTATTAGATGCATTCAAGTACGGAGTACCGCCACACGCAGGACTTGCCTATGGTTTAGACCGTATGGTTATGCTGATGATGCAGTGTGATTCTATCCGTGATGTCATCGCATTCCCGAAAGTAAAGGATGCATCCTGCCTGATGTCACATGCACCAAGCCCGGTAGATGAAAAGCAGTTAGAGGAGCTTGGAATCGAAGTAAGCGAGCAGGAAGAAACCGAAGCAGAATAATGATTTATTAAAAAAGCGGAACGTTCACCTTTTTAAGAAGAGTGAGCGTTCCATTTTTTTACTATACAGAAAACCGAAAATATTTCACGGCATTGTTATAGCAGATGTCAGTCACTATTTTAGAAAGCATTTCCCGGTCATTTGGATATTTGCCTTCCTCGACCCATTCCCCGATCAGTTCACAGAGGATCCTGCGGAAATATTCGTGTCTGGTATAAGACAGAAAACTTCTCGAATCCGTCAACATCCCGATAAAGTTCGACAATACTCCGTTAGCTGCTAAAGAGCTTAGATGATCCCGCATACCGTCATAGTGGTCATTGAACCACCAGGCACTTCCATGCTGGATCTTTCCAATCGCAGAATCATCCTGAAAACAGCCAATGATAGTATCGAGAATGGCATTGTCATTGGGATTCAGGGAATAGAGAATCGTCTTTGGAAGCTCATTTGTCAGTGAGAGCCCATTTAAAAAGTCTGCCAGTTCATTTAAAGGAGCCGAATAGCCGATACTATCAAAGCCGGTGTCCGGTCCTAAGCGTTTGAACTGTCTTTGGTTGTTATTGCGTTTGACTCCATAGTGAAGCTGCATTGCCCAGCCCAATTTATGATACTGCTTTCCTAAAAAAGTAAGCAGGGCAGTTTCAAACTGCATACGCTCCTCAAACGAAATCGGACGTTCATCGAGAACTTTAGAGAAAATAGCTTCTGCATCTTCTTCTGAACAGGGCTTCCACGGAATATGGGAAAAACTGTGGTCAGAAATGCAGCAGCCATGCTCCTGAAAGAAGCCCATACGGCGTTTCAGTGCCAAACAGAGTGTCTGGAATGAAGAAATCTTTAAATGAGTCACTTCTCCTAAGGAAAGAAGATAGTCACAAAAGGCTGGGCTGTCAATGGCAAAAGCACGGTCAGGCCTCCAGGTTGGGAGTACCATAACATCAAAGCTGTTATCCTGTGAGATTTCCTCATGCCATTTCAGACTGTCAATCGGGTCATCTGTGGTACATATTAAATGTACATTAGATTTTTTGATCAATTCTCTGGCACACATATCAGGATTGTCTAAGCGTTCGTTACATAATTCCCAGACCTCCGGTGCAGTCTTTTCACTTAAGATCCCATTATATCCAAAATAGCGTTGCAGTTCTAAATGACTCCAATGATAGAGAGGATTTCCGATACATTTTTCTAACGTCTTTGCCCACATTAAAAATTTTTCACGGTCTTCTGCATCTCCGGTAATGTATTCTTCATCAATGCCATTTGCCCGCATCAGCCGCCATTTATAGTGGTCGCCCTCTAACCAGACTCTGGTAATGTTTTCAAACTGTCGGTTCTTTGCGATTTCACGCGGATTCAGATGGCAGTGATAGTCTATAATCGGCATATTTTTCGCATAATTATGATAGAGCAGTTCTGCCGTCTGATTTGAAAGTAAAAAGTTTTCGTTCATAAATGATTTCATTTTTTCCTCCTTGCATAAAGCGCAGAAATATTGGTCATGCTGATAAAAGTATTTCTTTCATAAGCAAAAAATATACAAAAGGAATTGGAGGAATCATATATGAGTGACAAAAATGAGGCACGCCCCTTTGGTGCGAGGGATAAATGGGGGTATTTGTTTGGAGATTTTGGAAATGATTTTACCTTTATCTTTGCAAGCTCTTATCTGATGGTTTTCTATACAAAGGTTTGGGGGATTTCTGCAAAGACCGTTGGAATTCTCTTTTTAGTATCCCGCTGTGTGGATGCGTTTACTGACATTGGAATGGGAAGGATCGTGGATTCCATAGAAACGGCAAAAGACGGGCGGTTCCGCTGCTGGCTGCGCCGGATGTGCGGTCCGGTGGCATTGACAAGTTTTCTGATGTATCAGTCAGAGTTAGCAGGGGCATCTATGACCGTCAAACTGATTTATATGTTTGTTACCTATATTTTATGGGGGTCAATCTTCTATACTTCCATTAACATTCCTTATGGCTCTATGGCATCCGCTATTTCCGAGGAGCCAAAAGACCGTGCGGCACTGTCGGTCTATCGTTCCTTAGGAGCGATTTTCGCGGCAACCTTTATCAGCGTGGTAACACCGCTCATTATCTACTATACCGATGCTAACGGAAATCAAGTGGTCAGCGGAAGAAACTTTACGATTCTAGCCGGTGTTTTTTCAATCGCGGCAATTATCTGTTATCTGCTCTGCTATACAATGACTACAGAGCGTGTGCAGATTGAAAAGAAAGAGCGTGGGGAAAATACCGGTCTGGGTGTAGCATTAAAAGGAATCTTTACAAGCCGGGCATTAATATCTGTCATTTTAGCAGCCATTCTGCTCTTATTAGCAACACTGATGAGTCAGGGGATCAACACCTATCTGTTTGCCGATTATTTTAAAGATACCAAGGCACTGGCACTGTTCAGCCTTTTGAACCTGCCATCGGGGATCATCGTGGCAGTTGTTTCCGGAAAAATTTCCACACGCTATGGAAAAAAGGAATCTGCCGCCATCGGATGCTTCTGGGCAGGAATCATTTATCTTATCATTTACTTTTTACACACAAAAAGTCTTGCCGTGTTTATTACACTTTCGTTCTTTGCAATGCTTGGAATGAACTATTTCAATATGCTGATCTGGGCATTGATTACAGATGTGATTGATGACAAAGAGGTGCGGACACATTCCCGCGATGATGGAACCGTGTACGGATTCTATTCGTTTGCGAGAAAAGTCGGACAGGCATTGGCAGGAGGAGTCAGTGGCTTTGCACTTTCTGCCATTGGATATGATTCCCTTGCAGCAGCACAAACCGCAGAAGTACAGGGCGGAATCTACGGGATCGCAACGTTATTTCCAGGAATTGTCTATATCCTCGTAGGACTGGTTATGATATTCTTATATCCGTTATCGAAAAAAATTGTAATCCAGAATACAGAAGAATTGAAACGTCGCAGAGAGGAGACTTAAAACATGAAATTATCATTCAGATGGTATGGAGCGGATGACAAAGTAACATTGGAAAATATCCGTCAGATACCGAAAATGGAAGCTATTGTAACAGCAGTCTATGATGTACCGGTTGGAGAGGTATGGAGTGAAAAATCAATTGCAGATTTAAAAAAACAGGTGGAAGAAAACGGACTGAAATTTGAAGTGATCGAGAGTATTCCGGTGCATGAGGATATCAAGCTCGGAAAACCGGACAGAGACCGCTATATTGAGAATTATTGCGAAAATATCAAGAAGGTGGCAAAAGCAGGCGTGAAATGTATCTGCTATAACTTTATGCCGGTATTTGACTGGACGAGAACCCAGTTAGACCACAGATTGCCGGATGGCTCCACTACCTTAGTTTATTATCAGGAACAGGTCGATAAAGTAGATCCGCTGAAAACAGACAGCGATCTGACCCTGCCGGGCTGGGATGCTTCATACAGCAGGGAAGAATTAAAAGGGATTGTAGCAGAGTATCAGAAATTAAGTGAAGAGGATCTGTGGAACAATCTGGAATATTTTCTGAAAAAAATCATTCCGGTAGCGGCAGAGTATGATGTCAACATGGCAATTCATGAGGATGATCCATGCTGGAGTATTTTTGGACTGCCACGCATTATTACCGATGAAAAAAATCTTGACCGCTTCTTAAAATTAGTGGATGACAGACACAATGGGATCACACTCTGTACGGGTTCTCTCGGATGTTCCGGACACAACGATGTAGCAAAGATGGCAGCAAAATATGCGGCAATGGGAAGAATCCACTTTGTGCATATGAGAAATGTCAAGATATTGGACAATGGATTTGAAGAAAGTGCACATCCGTCCTCCTGTGGAACACTGGATATGTATGCGATCGCAAAAGCATTGTATGACAATGGCTTTGACGGCTATATCCGCCCTGATCATGGAAGAATGATATGGGGCGAGACCGGAAGAGCAGGATATGGACTGTATGACAGGGCGCTGGGGGCAGCGTATCTGAATGGGTTGTGGGAGGCAATTGAGAAAGAGAGTGTGAAGTAGGAGATAGGGATGAGCGGGTGAGGGGGTGTTGGCTGGGTGTTCTACACACCGCCTTTTGTTCCATGTCTGGGATTTGGATGTTCTAAATACCCTGTGGGACGTTGCTGGATGGGGACGAAACCGGAGCAAATTCGCCATCCATGGCTCAGTTGCTCCTTTTGCGGGCATCCGTGCCCGCAAATTTCTGATATTGACAGCACACAGAAAAAATTAAAATAATATTTTAAAAACATGAATTATCATAAGCAATCATAAGGAAGGAGAACACACATGAAACTACCACTTAATACAGACCTGACCGGAAAGACGGTCGTCATCACAGGAGCAGGAGGAGTCCTTGGTGGCATGTTCGCAAAAGCATTAGCACAGGCTGGCGGAAAAGTTGCACTCTTAGACCTGAATCAGGAGGCAGCCGAGAAAGCAGCAAAGGAGATCAGCGAAGAGGGTTATATCGCAAAAGGCTATGCGGCAAATGTATTGCAAAAAGAAAGTCTTGCAGCAGCACATAAACAGATCAAAAAAGACTTTGGCTTCTGCGATATTCTGATCAATGGTGCGGGTGGAAATAATCCGAAGGCAACCACCGATCAGGAATACTATGTGCCGGGAGAATTAAAAGAGGGAGAAAAATCATTCTTTGACTTAGAGCAGAGCGGAGTGGAATTTGTGTTCAATCTGAACTTTATCGGAACACTGCTGCCAACACAGGAATTTGCACAGGATATGTTAGAGAAAGAAGGATGTAATATCATCAATATTTCTTCCATGAACGCTTATACACCATTGACAAAGATTCCTGCATACAGTGGAGCAAAAGCAGCTGTATCAAACTTTACGGAGTGGTTAGCAGTGCATTTTTCAAAAAGTGGCATCCGTGTCAATGGAATAGCACCGGGATTTTTTGCAACAAAACAGAATCGTGAGCTTTTATTTGAAAAAGATGGCACACCGACACCGAGAACAGGAAAAATCTTAGCAGCGACACCGTTAGGACGTTTTGGAGAATCCGAAGAATTGATCGGAACACTGCTGTTTTTACTGAATAACGAAGCATCCGGCTTTATTACCGGTGTCGTGATTCCAGTAGACGGAGGTTTTCAGGCGTATTCAGGAGTATAGATGGAGGGCATATGGTAAAAGTAGATTTAACAAAAAAACCTTATTTTTTAGAAAAAGAAGATATACAGTGGGTAGAAGATACCATTGCAGGAATGACAACGGAAGAAAAGATCGGACAGCTTTTTGTCAATATGGGTTCCGAGCGAAGCGAGGAGTACCTGAAAGATGTTTTAGAAAAATATCACATCGGTGCGGTGCGTTACAATCCGGGAACCTCTAAAGAAGTGCATGAACAGAACCGTATTTTGCAGGAAAATGCAAAGATACCGCTTTTGATCGCAGCAAATACCGAAGCGGGTGGAAACGGAGCCTGTACCGATGGAACTGAGATTGGCGTAGAGGTTAAGATCGGAGCCACCAAGGACCCCAAAAATGCCTATGAGATGGGAAGAGTGTCCGGAATTGAAGCGGCGGCACTTGGATGCAACTGGTCTTTTGCACCGATCACCGATATCAACCGCAATTGGAGAAATCCGATCATTTCCTCGAGAAGTTTTGGTTCCGACCCGGATATGGTATTAGAAATGTCCAAAGCCTATATGAAAGGTTTTATGGAAAGTAACATGGTCTGTGCCATGAAACATTTTCCGGGCGATGGAATCGACGAAAGGGATCAGCACTTAAGCAATTCGGTCAACACTTATTCCACGGAAGAATGGGATGCAACCTTTGGAAAAGTATACAGTGGAATGATCGATGCCGGGGTTCATACCGTTATGGCAGGTCATATCATGCTTCCTTCCTATCAAAAATATTTTAATCATCAGATGGAATTAGAAGACACACTTCCGGCGACACTGTCGAAAGAACTGATTGACGGACTTTTAAAAGAAAAATTAGGCTTTAACGGAATGGTCGTGACCGATGCGTCCCATATGGTAGGTATGACATCCGTCATGAAGCGAAGCAAAATGCTTCCGACAGCGATCGCGGCGGGTTGTGATATGTTCTTATTCTTCAATGATCCGGAGGAAGATTTTTCTTATATGATGGAATATGTTCAAGTTCATGGTGGAAAAGCACCCTATATGAAATTATTGACAGATATTACAGCTTCACCTCATAACACATCATTTAATTTCAATGAAGAAGTACTTAATAAAGGACCACGAATCATGGCGTCTATTGCTTATACATTATTAAAATAAAGAAGCTAACTATTTTAGAATTTAAATCTGATATTTCTTTTTCTGTAAAAATTTTGCTGGCATCAATATCATAATTACAGTAAAATTTGACAGGTAAAGTAGTATTACAAATAATTCGACTTAAACATTCTTTGCTCGGTCTTCCTTCTTTTGTAAGCTGCGTACTTATAATATAATTACTACAATCCAACATTTGAATAAGCCCAATAACCGCTATAATCACGGTAGTTAATACTTTTAGCCACTACCTTTGCATTTGCGTCTGTCTGGCCTGCCTCTACGATTCTTGCAAACGCAACCAAATCATCTGCATCAGAGATGTAATACACACCCTCGGAATCTGTTGTTAAATTATAATCACATATTGCCTGTATATTTACCTGACTTTTCGGCATTGTAAATTCATATGTGTTATCGCTCGTTTTTGTAACTTTGATGCTTTTTCCTTTTGAATCTGTAACCTTTATTTCCTTTACTGAATTTATTAGGTTGCTGTAATCATTATACAAATCTACTTCTACTTCAATCGTCTTTCCGGCTCTTGAATAATCAGCGGACGTTTGAATAATATCCTCGTCATATATGTGATAAATTTCATATACAGGCACAGGGCATTTTTCTACGATTTTTGCAGTTTGAATTTCATTTTCCGTTACAAAGTCCCAGTACATATACTCTCTGCGTTGCGCATTTACATTTAATGCATCCATTGTACTGTCGGAGAAAAGTTCTTCCGTTGTCTTTGCTATATCCGAACCTATATTGGTTGTCACTTTATTTTCGTCATTGTCATAACCGGCACAAAATACTCCGCTGTTTTTCTCCGAATTATAGTAAGCAGTATCATAATTATAATTACCGATACCTACAAATGTACCGACCAATTTTTTATCATCAGCAGTATTTTTCTGTACAACAGTACCGTTATTTACTGCGTTGCGAAAAGTAACACCACCCTGAGCGTATCCGATAAAACCGCCGACAAAACCACTGCCGCTTACCGATACTTCACTGTATACATTATACAAGTCACGCTTAGATTTCATTATGCCGACAAGTGCGCCGGTATATGAAGATGTATCATCTCCGCCGTCTACACTTCCTTTAATTACAAGGTTTCCTATGTATGCATCTGATGTAATTCCAAACAAGCCAGTTGCTACAGTACTGTTATATTTCGTGCCGCTTGTGATGTCGAGCGTTACAGTGTGACCTTTACCGTTAAAATTACCTTTATACGGATTGTCATTTGTACCTATCGGTTCAAAACCGTTTTCCGTTGAGGCTGTAACATCTGCTGTGAGAACGACGTTTCCTGCCTCATACCCGTCATTTACTGCCTTTGATAAAATCAAAAGTTCCTCATCTGTTGAAACAATATAGTTATCATAAGAATCTTTTTCAAGCATAAACTCAAAATCAGCATCCACCGTAACATCATTTTTGGGCATAGTAAATATATATTTGCCGTCTGAATTTGCTTTAATCTCATTATCATTTACAGTTATTTTGGTAAGTTTCAAATAAGCCGGAATTTTATCCGTTTTAATCTCTACACTTGTATCTGCCATTGCGTTCGCTGCAACCGTGATATAATTTGGTTGATTATTTGTGATTGTATACGGGAAAACCGGTTCTTCCTCAGTTAATACCGGGATACCGTTCTCTGCCTTCCAATAAAGTAGCTGTGTATCATTAGGCTTATTTGCTCTTGCATACAAATTAAGGCTCATAAGAACATCTTCCGATACTATTTCTTCGCTTGTTTTGGCAAAATCTCTTACTGTATAATGTTCTGAATTGTTAGTCAGACGTCCGAAATCACCAATCTCGCTGTTTATTGTTCCGTTGTAATAACAATTTCCAAAAGCATCATTATTTCCGTTTTTTTCGCCAAAAAGACCGCCGATATAATTACCGTCAGATTTTTTTGTTACCAAGCCGTTATTTATGCAGTTATATATCTTGCTATATAAGCCTGAATATCCCGCAATACCTCCGCAACTACTTCCTTGTACCGTTCCGGTATTTAGACAGTTTATCACTTTCAAAGTACTGATATTACCGACAATACCTCCGACATTCATATTACCGACTATCGCACCGCTGTTTGAACAGTTTATTATGTATTTGCTGTTATCGGAAATTCCTACAATACCGCCAACATGATAATAACCCGTTACCGAGGCTTCGTTATGGCAGTTCACAACGTTACCGTACATATTTGCAACAATACCGCCTGCATAGTAACCTGTCATTGATACTGAGCCGGTTGTCCTTATATTGCACAGGTTAGAATTTTCTTCTCCTTCTCCAAACAAACCCACAAGTCTTTCACCTGTAAGATTAAGGTTTATTGTATGGTTTCCGCCGTCAAATGTTCCCTCAAACTGATTTGTATCGTTACCTATCGGAACATATCCGTCATCTGTTGAAAGTTCAATAGTTTCCGTAACAGTTTCAGGAATTTTAAAATATGTATTGCTGTAATTATTTCCCCCGTTTACTTCTGTTGCAAGTTGTTTAAAATCGTTGGCACTTGTGATAAGATACGGATCATCCATCGTTCCGTTTCCGCCGCTAAATGCACTGTCAGCATATGCCATCTGCATCGGTACAAATGTCATAAGCAGACAAATTGTAATAAACAAGCTTATAAATTTCTTTGCTTTTTTTCACTTTTTATCCTCCTGTCAACATATATTTTATTATATTATATCATTCCATTCGATTAAAGTCAATGATAATACATTTATTTTATACTTTTATTCGATTTAATAATTATATATGCTCATTTGTCTGTGCTATAGTCAGTGTTTTTGATTTAAAGTCGTATTTTCTTATTAAACGTATTGCTTTTTGTTCAAAAATATGTTAGACTATTCTAAAAAGATATTGGAGGTTTCGTTTTGGACAATAAAGTCAACCGCTTTTTTAAAGTAAATAATATAAATACGGACGATATAAAATATGTTATACATGAAAATAAAAAAACCGCTGTATTTCTAATTGAAGGAAAAAGTATTGAAACATGGATTCCTATGAAAGATATTTATGAAAATCTCCCTAAGAACGACTTTTTGAATATTCAAAAAGGAATATTGGTAAACGCAAAGCAAATTGTAAATATATCTTACAACGGAATTTATACAATGACAGACGGTCATACTTTTCAAGGCAGAAAACGCGGTTTAAGTGAACACCGAAAAATCCGCAAAAAACTCGGACTTGCTTCAACGGTACTTTCATCAGATGATTACATACCGCCTTTAGGTCTTTTGGAAAAATGTACCCTTTTGGATAAAATGCCGCTTGCTTTCTGTGTTATTGAATTGGTTTTTGATGAAAAAGGTCACGGTGTTGATTTTGTCTTCAGATATTGCAACGAAATGATGGCAGATGTAGAAGGCATACCTGTCAGCGAGATGATTAACCGCTCATTTTATGAAGTTTTTGAAAACGGTGATAAAAAGTGGTTGGTTACATATGCCGACGTTGCTCTGAACGGCAATAAACGTATCCTTACCGATTACAGCCCCGAAATTGACAAACATCTTACTATTTATTGCTATCAGCCTATCCCCGGATACTGTGCCTGTATTTTAATTCCTAAATAACTATTCTTATGCACAGATATGCTTATTTTTGCTTAATCAAAAACAGACAGAAATTCAAATGAATTTCTGTCTGTTGAAAGCTATTTTAATTCTTTTAAAATTTCAATTAAAAATTTCCATGTGCGTTTGGTAGAAGCTATATCAAGTTTCTCGTTCGGAGTATGAATTTCTAAAATATTAGGTCCTATTGATACTGCATCGAGATTATTAATTTTATCGGCAATAATACCACACTCCAACCCTGCGTGGATAGTTTCGATTTTAGGCGTTCTGTCATATAAACGTTCAAATACAGCAGTCATAGTTTCTCTTAATTTTGAATTTTCAGCATATTCCCATGCAGGATAGCTTGCGGAATGTTCAAATGAACCTCCAAGTGATAACACTAATTCATCTAAAATGTCCGATTGTTGTTCTTTTTCATTCTTCAAATTGGACCTAATCATAAAACTTGCTTGAAATGTATTATCTGCTAACGAAACAACACCTAAGTTCAGAGATGTAAGAACTTCATTTTTATTGTTAAACTTTAATGCGGTAGATTTTGTATTTGTAAGAAATTTTATTATTTTATCGGTACTTTGCTTTGAAAGTTTTTTGCTGCTTTCAGTTTCTGAAAACGTTATTTTTAAGTCTTTTTCTGTATCGATTAATTCTGATTTTATGTTTTCGATTATGTCTTTCAATTTCGATGTATCCTCTAAACAGATTACGGCATATGCTTGCTTTGGTATGACGTTTTCTCTAACACCTCCATTTATATCGCAAATATAAAAATCACAATTTTGTGATAACTCATAAAGTATTTTCCCTAATAATTTGATTGCATTTTCACGTTGCTTGCCAATATCAATACCGCTGTGTCCACCGTTTAAACCGCTTATTTCTATACGCAAAGTGTTGTTGTCACTGTTTTCAAATTCTATCGGAATATTGGCAGTATAAATCATTGCACCGGCACAACCGGCGGTAAAAATGCCTTCATCTTCACTGTCAATATTAATTAAACGCTTACCTTTCAGATATGACGTCTCAAGCTCAGCCACACCTAAAAGACCTATTTCCTCATCTCTTGTTATAACTGCCTCAATCGGCGGATGAGGTATATCGTCTGAAGCAAGAATTGCAAGTATATAAGCAACCGCAATTCCGTCGTCACCGCCAAGCGTTGTACCGTCAGCCCATAAATATTCACCGTCGGTACACAATGTCAAGCCATCTTTAGACATATCAATAGTGCAATCCGGTACTTTGTCACACACCATATCCATATGACCTTGAATTATTACTATTGGTGCATTTTCATAACCTTTAGTTGCTGGCTTTTTTATAATAATATTTAATGCATCATCTTGAATGCTTTCAAGCCCTAAGCTTTTACCAAAGTTTAATAAATAATTACTTATTGCTTCTTCA
>ERZ773228.3724-NODE-3724-length-12262-cov-4.556238_pt1 | contig 12262 bp, 10 predicted proteins | sample MGYA00580524_ERZ773228 | MGnify/ENA primary metagenome ERZ773228 (study PRJEB29015, sample SAMEA2737768) | human gut metagenome | biome: human gut; feature: human-associated habitat; material: faeces | place: China | collected 2012 ...
CACGGAAACGCTGAAAGCCGTGGCGGCGGCGCTCGAATCGGAGTCCTTTGCCGCGTATCTGCGTCAGGGCTTACAGGAGGGCGTCTCCTTCGCCGCAGCGCGCGAAGCCGCCGCACGCAAGCTGCTCGGTGAGAAGGCCACCGTCCTCGCGCAGCCGAACGACATTCTGGGCGTGGAATACTGCAAGGCCATCGCGCGTCAAAATGCTGTGATGGAGCCGCTGGCGCTGCCGCGAAGGGGCGTCGGGCACGACGGCGGCGCGGCAGAGGGCTTCGCCTCCGCGAGCCGCATCCGCGAGCTGCTCATAAACGGCGCGTGCGCCGACGAATTTCTCACGCCGGAGAGCGCGGCGATCTGCGCGCGCGAACGCGCGGCGGGCCGCGCGCCGGTGACGATGGCAAACGCCGAGCGGGCGATCCTCGCCCGTCTGCGCGCGATGCGCGAGGAGGACCTCGCCCCCTTCGACGGCGGCGGCGAGGGGCTTTACCACCGCTTCTACGACGCCGTGCAGCGCGAGACGACGATCGACGGCATTCTCGCCGCGGCGAAGTCCAAGCGCTACGCCTACGCGCGGCTGCGGCGGCTGCTGCTCGCCGCTTACCTCGGCGTCACGCCGGAGGATATCCCGCAGCGCGTGCCCTACCTGCGCGTGCTGGCGTGCAATTCGCGCGGGCGCGAGGTGCTTCGATGCATGAAAACGACCGCCGCCGCGCCCGTCCTCACGAGGAGCGCGGACGTGCGGCGGCTGGACGCGGACGCGCAGCGGCTCTTTGCCCTCACCGCCCGCGCGGAGGAGCAATATACTTTGGCCTATCCGTCCCTTGCCGCGGCGAAGCCCGGCAGCGCGTGGACGACCGACCCGGTCATTCTGTGACCTCCCCCCTCTTTCAGAAAGGAGACACCGCATGAGAAAACTGCTTTCCACCCTGCTCGCGCTCTCGCTGGCGCTGTCACTCGGTGCCTGCGCCGTCAAGGTCGAGCCGGACAAGCCCGACGAACCGGTAAAGGACGAGCTGCGCGTCGTCTTTACCGAGGAACACCTGACAAAGGAAGTCGAATACAAGGCCGACGACGGCACGGTGCTGCTGATCGAAAAATACGATCTGCCGCAGCTTGAGGTCCGCACGTCTGCCGACGAGGTCTATACGCCGCCGGTCAGCAATGCGGCGGTCGACGTCCCGCAGGAATACGCCGCGGCGCTTGCCTTCAACGCCGAGATGCAGCGCGCCGCGGACGCGCTGGACGCCTCCGCGCAGGAGGCGCTGGCAATGGCGCGGGAGCATTACGACAGCCTTGATGCCGAACAGCGCGCCTACTGGGCGAACTACGCCGAGGAGCTGATCGTGGACAGCATCTGCCGGCACTACGGTCTTGTGAGCGTCTGGGGCGTGGGCTACTCCAACTACGGCGGCGCACACGGCTGGGAGAGCATCCGCGCCTGGAGCTTTGACCTGACGACCGGCGAATTTCTGACGCTCGACGCGCTCAACGCGCAGTCCTCCACCGACAGTGCACTCGGCAAAACGCTGGTCGATACGCTCGCCTCGGAGATCGTGAACAGGATCTACGAAGAGGGACTGGACGATTACCTCTACGATGATTTCTACTCCTACGTCTATGACCTCTCCTCCAACGCGCACTTTTATTTCAGCGGCAGCGGCATGACCGTCAACTTCGACGCCTATGTCCTCGGGCCCTACGCCTCGGGGCCGCAGACCTTCGAGATCCCCTACAGCCACTTCTACAACGCGCTCGACAGCCACACACAGTCTCTGCTCAATGTGCCGCAGGACGAGATCATCATTGCGGACTATTACACCACCAAAACACTCTGGTCGTGGTTCAACATGACCACCCCGCCCGTGGACAGCGGCGCGCCCGACATCACAGTGGACGGTCTTCCCCTCGCCCGCGTCATGCTGGGCGACGTGAACACGCTCGACGAGCTGCGCGCGCTGCTGTGCGAGCACGTCAGCGCGGAGCTTGCCGACGAATGGCTCGCCACAGGCCGCTTTGTGGAGTCCGACGGCGCGCTCTACGCGGCGTGTGCCGACCGCGGCAGCGACATCACCATCGACACCGAGAGCTATCTGGTCGCGTGGAACGGCGATGCCGGCGAGATCATGCAGACCATCACCCGTCGGGAATGGAATGACGAAACCGGCGATTTTGTGCCTGTTCCCGGAAGCGAGACTTATTACGCCTACCCCTTTACCACGATGAACCGCCACGCGGTGTTCTCCGCGTTCCCCTGCCCCTACTGAAACAGCGCATAAAAAAAGCGGAGACTGTTCGACAGTCTCCGCTTTTTTCTATGCGTTTCAATCGACGTGCTCGCTCGCGCGCATGGCGAGGATGGTGCGCTCGATGAGGGTATCGAGATCCCAGCCGAGCATCTCCGCGCCGCGCTCGATGACCTCGCGCGAGCAGCCGGCGGCGAACTTTTTGTCCTTGTACTTCTTCTTGACGGACTTGACCTCAAGGTCGTCCACGCTCTTGCTCGGGCGCATGAGGGCGACCGCGCCGATGAGGCCGGTCAGCTCGTCGGCGGCAAAGAGGACCTTCTCCATCTCGTGCTGCGGCTCGGGCAGGCCGTCGAAATGCAGGCCGTAGCCGTGGCTGGCGGTCGCGCGGATCAGGCGCTCATCCAGTCCCTTTTCCCGCATGATCTCCTGCGATTTGATGCAGTGTTCGTCGGGATACATCTCAAAGTCAAGGTCGTGCAGGAGACCCACGGTCTCCCAGAAGTCGGCCTCGTCGCCGTAGCCCAGTTCATTTGCGTACCAGCGCATCACGTCGCCGACGATCTGACCGTGCTTGAGGTGAAATTCACCCTTGTTGTACTCGTTGAGCAGGTCCCATGCCTGCTCTCTGGTCAATGCCATAACAATGCCTCCTCAGGGATTTTCGTCCGTAAAGTGGACGTGGTTGAAAATGTGGTCGGAGCAGAAGCAGTGATAGCCCGCGCACTTCGAGCAGTAGCGGAACTGCAGCTCCGGATTCGTGACGTCGGTGCGGCCGCAGACCGCACACTTGTGGCGGTAGCCCTGGCTCTGCTGCTCGCGCTGCGTCTGGCGGACGGCGTTGTGGAAGTGCGCCGCCTGCTTGGTCCGCGTCTGCTCCCGCTTGGCAAAGCGCCCGATCTCCGGCGCGAAGAACACAAAGAAGTTCAGCAGCGCCACGAGCGGCAGCACCACGCCGATCCAATAGCGGGAGGCGGCGCAGAAGAAGATGATGTACGCGAAGTAGCACGCGTCCAGAATGGCCATCCACTTGATCTTGACCGGAATGAAGAAGAACAGCAACACCTGCGCGTCGGGATAGAGCGTGGCGAAGGCGAAGAACATGGCAAAATTCACATAGGTCGCGCCCGCCACCTGCCAGTCGTACCCGGTGATCAGACTCGTGATGACCGCGCCGAGCGCCGTGAGGAGCACGCCGCTGAGGTAGTAGATGGTGAACTTCGCCGTACCCCACTCGCGCTCGAGCGTCGAGCCGATCCAGTAATAGAAATAGCAGCTCACCAGCAGCCAGAAGGGTCGCGTGTCCGTCGGCAGAAAGCTGAAGGACAGCAGCCGCCAGAGCTGCCCCTGCTTGAGGCCCGCCCAGCTGAAGCTGAGAATGGAATAGAACGAGGTATTGTTGAGCGAGGAAAACAGGGAGAGCAGATAGAAGGCGATGTTGCCGATGACGATGTAGAGCATCAGGTTCGGAATGCCGAAGTTCGGATGCAGCACGCAGAAGCGGTCGATGCGGCGGCGCAGAGAATTCAAGGTCGATCCCTCCGATCGTGAAAATAGCTTATCCTGCATTGTACCCTATGCGGCGGAAAAAGTCATTACCAAATTATAAATTCCGCGAAAATTCCCGCCGCGCGGCGGGAATTTTTCGGCTCAGTAGTGATATTTTCTCCGCTTCGCGGCAAGGAGCGAAACGGTGACGAGCAGCGTGAGCGATTCCGCGGCGGTGACGGCGAGCCAGATGCCGTTGATGTCAAGCCACCTCGGCAGCAGCAAGATCGCCGCGACCTGAAACACCAGCGTCCGCAGGAACGAAATGAGCGCGCTGTCCGTGCCGTCGTTCAACCCGGTGAAGAACGCCGAGCCGAAGATGTTGAAGCCGAAGACGAGGAACGAGACGGAGTAGATGCGCAGGGCGTTGACCGTCATATCGTGCAGCGCCGCGTCGTAGCCCACAAAGAGGTCGGCGATGGGACCGGCAAGGGTCACGGAAGCGCCGGTCATGACGAGGCTCACGAGCACGGTGATGATCAGGCTCTTGCGCAGGAGGCTTTTGAGCTCCGCATGGTTTTGTGCGCCGTAGTGGTAGCCGACGACCGGCGTGACGGCGATGGAATAGCCGAAGAAAAATGCCTTGAAGATGAAGTCGACGTACATCAGAACGCCGTAGGCGCTCACGCCGTCCTCCTGCGCGATGGCCATGAGCTGCACGTTGTAGAGGATGCCGACGAGCGAGCCGGAGAGATTGCTCACCATCTCGCTCGAGCCGTTACAGCAGGCCCGCCAAAGCGCGCGCAGGTCAAAGCACGGCCGTCCGAGCCGCAGCGGCGTGTCGTTCTCGCGCAGGAAGTAGGCGAGCGGAATGGCCGCGCCGACCGCCTGCGAAAGGGCGGTGGCGAGCGCCGCGCCCGCAAGTCCGAACGGAAGGACATAGACGAGCAGGAAGTCGAGCACCACGTTCGTCAAGCCCGCGAACACCGTCACCTTCAGCCCGAAGCCCGGTTTTTCCGCCGTGGCAAGGAAGCTCTGAAAGCTGTTTTGCAGCATGAAGAGCGGCAGCGAGACGAGCAGGATGCGCCCATAGAGCACGCAGTCGTCGATGGTCAGCTCCGTCGCGCCGACGGCATAGGAGATCGGCCGGATGAACACGAAGAAGACCGCGGCGAGCACCGCGCCGCCGACCGCCAGGATCGCGACGAGCATCGAGAAGATGCCGTTCGCCTCCTTCGTCTTTCCCTCGCCGAGGGTCTTGGCGATGAGGGCGCTGCCGCCGGTGCCGACCATGAAGCCGAAGGCGGAGAGCGCCATGAGCACGGGGAAGATGAGGTTGAGCGCGGCGAAGGCGTTCTTGCCCACGCAGTTGGAGACAAAGAAGCCGTCCACGATGCTGTAGACCGAGGTGACGATCATCATGACGATGCTGGGCATCGTGAAGCGCAGAAGCTTTTGGTAGGTAAAATGATCGGAAAGCGTGATCCGCAAGGCGTTCCGCCTCCTTTCTGTCCGGCTTTTGCGGCAGTTAACTGAAGAAATCTCCGTTGAACTCCCGCAGGAGAAGACTCTGATAGTCGCGGACGCACAGCACCACGTCGGGCTGATAGGCCGCGATGTAGTCGCTCAGGCTCTGCGCCGTGTAGTGGCGCAGGTCGACCGAGCGCAGCTCGTTGAAGCTGTAGTAGGCAAGGCACTCCACCGGATTGGTGAAGCTGTCGCCGAAGATCAGGGCGTTGGGAAGCTCGGGGCGGTCGGTTTGGATGACCGTCTCGGCGATGTCGCCGCCCATGTAGAGGCCGTAGGTCAGCGGCTCGGCGTCGCTGCCCGGAAGCGCGTAGACCGTGGCCTCCGCCGCCGCGCCGTTATCGAAGCGGGTGAAGGGGATGTCCTCGGCGAACGAGGCCGTGAGGAGCTTTTCATCGCTGCCGCGCAGGCCGAGCAGCTTGCGCGTGCGCGAGCCCATGTAGGGATTGGGCAGCGCGGAGAAGGTCACGTCCGTCCCCTCCTCGGGGACGCGGAGCGCGCAGCCGTCCGCCGCGAGCCGCTCCGCCGCCGCGCGGTAGGTCACATACGCGCCGCGCAGGCCGTAGTGGTTGTCCACCTTTGAGCTGAACTCCGGCAGATGGCCCTCGGCATCAAAGATCTCGCCCATGTCCACATAGGCGATGCCCCGCGCCTCCATGGCCTCGCGGAGCGCCGCGCGCTCCGCGGCGGTGTAGGCGGCGCGGTTTTCGAGGTAGGCGGGATATGCGTCCTCGTAGTAGGCGTACTGGCAGGGCACGGCGAGATAGCAGTAGTATCCCCCGTAAGCCTCGATCTGATCGCGCAGCGCGGCGTTGTCCGCCGCCACGGTGTCGGCCTCGCGCACGATATCCTCGGCGGTGTCGGGCATGGTGTAGAGCTCCTCGAGCAGCGCGTCGGGCGTGACGACGACCTCGTTCACCACAGGACGGTGAAAAAGATTCAGGTCGCACCAGGTCACCGCGCGGAGCGCGGCGGTGCGCCAGGCGGCGTAGTCGCAGAACATGGTCTCCAGCTCGCCGAAGACCTTTCCGCTCGCGACGCTCTCGACGCTGATCTCGGGGAAAGCGGAGAGGTTGCGGTTTTCGTAGTAGGAGTAGCGCTCCTTCGGCAGCAGGATGGTCGCGGCCATCAGGACCAGGAGCGTGCCGGAAAAGAGCAGGGCCATCGCCCACTCGCTGAATTTTTTCATGTCGGCGCCTCCTCTCAGAACCGGAAGTAGATGAAGGGATTGAACGATCCCGTAACGAGCTTGCAGTATGAGCACGCCAGCAGCGCCATCGCCGCGAGCTTCGGGCCCCACGTCAGCACGGCGCGGGCAGGCGCGGCGTCCCGCTTTTGAAGCGCCGTCTCCAGCCATTGCTTCACCGGCAGCGCGGCGATGCAGCAGCACAGCAGCTCCGGCCAGAACTCCAGCGCGTAATAGACGACGCGGCTGCCGCACCACACGCCGCTGCTGCCGAACATGGCGGCGAAGTAAGCCGCCGCAGCCGTGAGCGTCTCGGCGCGGAAGAGCACCCAGCTGAATACGACCAGCACCATCGCGTAGGCGTGGCGCACGAGCGACGGCAGACGCTCCAGAGCCTTGCCCCAGAGGAGCTTTTCCCCCACGAGCAGCACAAAGAACCAAAGTCCCCAGGCGATGAAATTCCAGCTCGCGCCGTGCCACATTCCGGTCAGGAACCAGACGACGAAGAGGTTCCACACATTGCGCGCCCTCGAGCAGCGGTTGCCGCCGAGCGGGATATACACATAGTCGCGGAACCAGGTGGAAAGCGAAATATGCCAGCGCCGCCAGAACTCCGTGACGCTCCGCGCGATGTAGGGGTAGTTAAAATTCTCCAAAAAGTGGAAGCCGAACATTCGCCCGAGGCCGATGGCCATATCGGAATAGGCGGAGAAATCGAAGTAGATCTGGAAGGTGTACGCCACCGCGCCCAGCCACGCGAAGAGCACCGAGGGCATAACGGCGGCAAAGGCCGCATCTGCGATCCGCGCCACGGCGTTCGCCAGCAGCATCTTTTTGCCAAGGCCGAAGAGGAAACGCACCGCGCCGGCAGAGAATTCGGAGACGGACTCATGCCGCTCGTCGATCTCCTCCGCGACGGTGGTGTAGCGCACGATGGGACCGGCGACGAGCTGCGGAAAGAAGGCGATGTAGAGCGCGAGCTTGAGCGGGTCGCGCTGCACCGCGGCGTCGCCGCGGTACACGTCGATGACGTAGCTCAGGCCCTGAAAGGTGAAGAAGGAGATGCCGATGGGCAGCGTTACCTGCGGCACCGGAACGACCGGCAGCAGAGCGTGGAGCATCTCACCGAAGAAGCCCGCGTACTTGAACCAGCCCAGCAGCGCAAGCCCCAGCACCACGGCAAGCGTCATGCCGAGCCGCCGCGTCCTTGGGCGGTGTGCCGGTCCCGCCAGCAGCCCGCCGGCGTAGTTGATGGCGATGGAGAGCAGCATGAGCAGCAGAAATTTCGGCCCGCCGCAGGCATAGAACGCCAGCGAAAAGGCCAGCAGGACAAGGTTCCTCAGATAGCGGCAGCGCCGCGGCACAAGGAAATACAGGACAAGCAGGCACGGCAGGAAAAAGATCAGAAAGCTGGCGCTGCTGAATACCATGACACTCTCTCCCCTCTTGAAAATGAGCAAAAAAAATCCGGTCCCTTTTTTGACCGGACGCATCCGACATCTTCTCGACCGCTGCGGCTGCGGCCGCAGGTCCTCCGATGACTCTCGCATTTCTTGCTGTGGCTATTGTAGCATAAGAAAGGGCAAAGTCAAGCATTTGCACAAATTCTTGAAATATCTGTTGACATCACATGGGAATCCGGGTAGAATAATTTCAGCAAATACCAGACAAGTTCATACTTCATCAAGAGTGGTGGAGGGAACGGCCCGATGATACCACGGCAACCTGCAGCGCAAGGTGCCAAATCCGTCGAACGAATCGAAAGATGAGGGAAAGCAAAAAGTTTTCGCACTCGACCGATTCGGCCGAGCGCTTTTTTGTGCTCCCGCGAGAAAAGAAAGGAAAGAAGAATCATGGCAAAGCGTTTATTCACCTCCGAGTCCGTCACCGAAGGGCATCCCGACAAGATCTGCGACCAGATCTCCGACGCGGTGCTCGACGCCATTCTGGAAAAGGACCCCAACGGCCGCGTCGCCTGCGAGACGACCGTCTCCACCGGCCTTGTCCACATCATGGGCGAGATCACGACGAGCTGCTACGTCGATATTCCCAAGATCGCGCGTGAGGTCATCCGCTCGATCGGCTACGACCGCGCGAAATACGGCTTCGACTGCGACACCTGCGGCATCATCACCAACATCGACGAGCAGAGCGGCGACATCGCCATGGGCGTCGATAACTCCTATGAGAACAAGGAAAGCGGCGCGAGCGACCTCGACAACGGCGCGGGTGACCAGGGCATGATGTTCGGCTACGCCTGCGATGAGACTCCCGAGCTGATGCCGCTGGCCATCTCGCTCTCGCACAAGATGGCCAAGCGCCTGACCGAGGTGCGCAAGCAGGGTCTTGTGGACTATCTGCGTCCCGACGGCAAGACGCAGGTCACAGTCGAGTACGACGAGGCCGGCAAGCCCAAGCGCATCGACACCGTGGTCGTCTCCACGCAGCACGCGCCTGAGGCGGAGCTGGAGACCATCCGCCGCGATATGATCGAGCTGGTCATCAAGCCCACCATCCCCGCGGGCCTGCTCGACGGCGAAACGAAAATTTATGTCAACCCGACCGGTCGCTTCGTCATCGGCGGCCCGCAGGGCGACAGCGGTCTGACGGGCCGCAAGATCATCGTCGATACCTACGGCGGCAGCGCCCCGCACGGCGGCGGCTGCTTCTCCGGCAAGGACCCGACGAAGGTGGACCGCTCCGCCGCCTACGCCGCGCGCTGGATCGCCAAGAACATCGTGGCTGCCGGTCTTGCGTCGAAGTGCCAGGTGCAGCTCGCCTATGCCATCGGCGTGGCGCATCCCGTGAGCGTGCTCGTCGAGACCTTCGGCACTGGCACGGTCGCCGATACGAAGCTCGAGGAGGCCGTCGAGAAGGTCTTTGACCTGCGCCCGACCGCTATCATCCGCGACCTTGACCTGCGCCGCCCGATCTACCGTCAGCTCGCCGCCTACGGTCACATGGGCCGCGAGGAGCTGGGCGTCGCATGGGAGAAGTGCAACCGCGTGGAGGCGCTCCGCGCCGCGCTGTAAGCCTCGCGCACAAGAAAATACCGTTTTTCAAAGGGTCCCGCCGCGTACACGGCGGGACCCTTTTGCGTCCTCGCGCATAGACTGAAACGCAGGCGTATCGTCTGCGCTTCGGCGGCGCACCGCCGAAAAATCAAGGAGGGTGATCGCTATCAATCGTTATCAGGGTAATTGCGGCAGCAGCTGCAGCTGCGACCAGCAGTGCTGCCCGCGTCCTTGCCCGCCTCCGTGTCCGCCGCCCCCGTATCCGCCCTACGGCGTGATCGGGCCGACCGGTCCGCAGGGCGTGCAGGGCATTCAGGGCGTTCCCGGTCCCATCGGTCCCACGGGGCCGCAGGGCGTGCAGGGTCTGCAAGGCCCGCAGGGTCCTGCCGGTCCGGCGGGCGCGCAGGGAGCACAGGGTCCCACGGGTCCTGCCGGCCCGCAGGGTCCGCAGGGCGCACAGGGGGCGCAGGGTCCCGCCGGCGTGACCGGCGCTGCTGGCCCCGCCGGTGCTGTCGGTCCTGCCGGTCCCATCGGACCCACCGGGCCTACCGGCCCGCAGGGTCCTGTCGGTGCTGACGGTCCGCAGGGGCCTGTCGGCCCCACCGGCCCTGCGGCGACGATCAGTCCCGCGGCGGCGGTCGCAGACACCACCGATCCCGGCAACACGGCGGCTCAGCTCAACGCGCTGCTCGCAAGTCTGCGCGCGGCGGGTCTGCTCGCCACCTGAGAGAAGCAAAGCAACGCGGCGCGGGATCCCCGCGCCGCCTACATAGCATGGGAGGGATATTCGCTTTGAAGGTATGCGTTTACGCCATCTGCAAAAATGAGTCGCAGTTCGTTGACCGCTTCATGGACTCAATGTCCGAGGCCGACTATGTCTGCGTGCTCGACACCGGCTCAAGCGACGACACTGTAAAAAAGCTCCGCGCACGCGGAGCCATCGTGGGCGAGACGGTCGTCTCGCCGTGGCGCTTCGACACGGCGCGGAACGAGTCGCTGGGGCTCATTCCCGCCGACGCGGACATCTGCTGCGCCATCGATCTCGACGAGCAGTTCCATCCCGGCTGGCGCGCCGCGCTGGAGCGCGCATGGCAGCCGGACACCACCCGCGCCCGCTACCGCTACACCTGGAGCTTCCGCCCCGACGGCAGCGAGGGCATGGTGTTCTGGGCGGATAAAATTCACAAAAACGGCTGCTACCGCTGGGCAAGTCCGGTGCATGAGACGCTTGCCTACACCGGCGAGGGCGCGGAGCGCTTCGTGGACGCGGCCGGCGTGCAGCTTGACCATCACCCCGACGAAACGAAGTCCCGCGGGCAATACCTGCCGCTGCTGGAGCTGGCCGTTCGGGAGGACCCGCAGAACGACCGAAACTGCCACTACCTCGGGCGGGAGTATATGTTCCGCGGCGAGTGGCAGAAGGCCATTGAAACGCTCGCGCGGCACCTGACGCTGCCCTCCGCCGTCTGGGCGGACGAACGCTGCGCGTCGATGCGCTACATCGCCCGCTGCCTGCGCGCGCTTGAACAGGACGATTCGGCGGAGCGCTGGCTGCACCGCGCCGTCGCGGAGGCTCCGCACCTGCGCGAGCCGTACATGGACTACGCGCAGCTCCTCTACGCGCAGGAGCGCTGGTACGGGCTGGTCGATGTGCTGCGCGCCGCGCTTGCCATCACCGAGCGTCCGCGCACCTACATCTGCGAGGCGGACGCCTGGGGAAGTCTTCCCTACGACCTGCTCTCGCTGGCGTATGCCCATCTCGGCGACGCGGAAAACGCCGCCGATGCCTGCCGGAATGCCATCGAGCGCTCGCCGCAGGAGGAGCGGCTGCGGAAGAATCTTGCCCTCTTTGAGCAAATGCGCGAGCGGTGACGCTCGCGCATTTCTTCGTTCTGTCTATTCCGTCTTTTTGTCCGCCGCAGACCCGCTGTTCGGGTACTGCTTAGAGGAGTAGGGATTCTTGTTCTCCCGCGGCTCGTCGCGGCGGCTGCAGTCGCTCGCCCAGCCGATGACGAGCATCCACAGCAGGATGCCGCCGATCCACAGCGCGAGCGCGAGCCCCGCCCACCAGAGCGGCCAGCCGCGCCACCGGTGCAGCGCAAGCAGGAGAGCCGCGGGGATTGCCCCCTCCCAATTCAGCAGCACATTGAGCAGCAGGCAGAGGAAAAAGCCGCCGCTGCGGCGGGTCCTACGCATGGCTCACACTCCCTTCACGCGGATGCGGCAGGCTTCGCTTTACAGATCCTCGCCGCAGTTAGGACAGCAGCTCGGCATAATGCCGCAGACATTGTAAAGCCCGTACCCGCAGTGCGGGCAGCGGTAAAAAGCAAACATTTGAATAAGCGACACAGCGAGCACAGCTCCCGCTATCTTCGTGCTGAAAAAGCTGACCGCAATGGCCAGCACAAAGCCGACGATCAGTGCCTCAAGGCTTCGCTTGTGCTTCATGACCGCTTCCTCCTTTCTTTCTCTCCTCACGTATTGTGAGAACATTTTGATTTTACCACATCCGTCCGCTCCTTGCAAGCGCGGGCTTGCTTTTTCCCGCGCGGTATGATACATTATATCCACTTTTGAAATTTGGGAGCATCACGATGGAGCTTTGCGATTATTACCTCAAGTATATGAACGCGCTGTGCGAGGGTACGCTTGCCGCGCCCGAGGGCATTGCCCTCAGCGGCGAAACGCCCGAGGAGCGCGCGATGAGCCTGCAGGCCGCGCTGAAAAACGTCAGCGTGCCGGACTTCGTGCGCCGCTGCGCCCGCGCGGCGGGCGACGCGCTGCCGGACGGTCTGTTAGACGGC
>ERZ773228.3726-NODE-3726-length-12257-cov-5.179889_pt1 | contig 12257 bp, 15 predicted proteins | sample MGYA00580524_ERZ773228 | MGnify/ENA primary metagenome ERZ773228 (study PRJEB29015, sample SAMEA2737768) | human gut metagenome | biome: human gut; feature: human-associated habitat; material: faeces | place: China | collected 2012 ...
ATAATCCGAACTACATTATCCAAGTGGGTAATGTGTTCGGATTTATCATTTCTATTGAAAATGTTCTATAGTAAGCAAAGGCAGGGACAATTCTTGTCCTTGCCTTTGTTTATATTTTACACTATAATGATAAAAATGGGAACATTTTAAAAAATTTAGCGTCTATATAGATGTAACTAACAATATCAACAGTTTGGAATATTCTAAAAGGGAAGAAGTAAACGGCGATGGACAGAGGAAAAGGAAGGAGTATACCATGAAAAAAAGAGTCTTTGCCATTGTCCCAACAGTCATCTTGTGTATTCTTTTGTTCTATTTAATTAAACCCTCTCAATCCCCCAAATCCCCTTATCAAAATTTGACCCCGATAAGCGGATTCTCTATTCAGGCTGTGCAAGCACAATACACTATTGATACTAAGCAGATATCTCTTTGCATAACAAATCATAGCGATAATAGCCCGGAACTCTATCTGCCATATCTCGAACAAAATATTAATGAAACATGGGTTATTGTAAAAAAATCCCCTCATATAAGAGATACAGATAATCTTCTTTACATCCCATCAGGAGAGACAATGAATGTAGATTTTTTTCTGACGGACTATGACCAACTATCTGTCGGTAAATACCGAATTATTTTCGGCTTAGCTCATAGTAATGACTTTTTTTACTTTCCTTTTGACATTGTTGATTCTTAGGTATAGAATGAGAGCAATTAAAAGTATAACAAGGCGGGAGCATCGATTAAGATGTTCCCGCCTCTGTTATACCTTATTCTTTTGTTCGGCCTGTTGCTTTACTTTCCACTCGGCATATTCCCGCTGCCCGTCCTTGCTCTCAAAGAACGCTTGAATTTCCGGGAGCAGGACGCGGGCAAGGGCCTCTACCTCGTGATAGGGAATCCTTGTGCCGTAGTCATTGGGCTTCTTTCTGCGCGGGTTGCGTTGCCCTGCTCGGCGACCCGAATCAGCTGCTGTCCGTCGGGGCAGGAAACGTCCTCTCCGACCTTCTGACGCTCGGCGTCCCCTCTATCTGCTTGCAGCAGCAGTACCGTCAAAGCACGGATGCCGCGGCGCTGCGTCAGAATGTCGTGGACTTCCCGAAGCTGAACGGGGAGCAAGAGCTGCGGTGGGATGACAGCTTCCGCCTGCTTCCCGCGGACGACCGTGCCATTCCCGACCTTCTGTGCGAGGAGGCTGCGCGGCGTTATCGGGCGGGCGAGAGCATTCAGGTCCTCTCGCCGGTGAGGGTAAAAACCGGCTTTTCGGTGCAGGCGCTCAACACGCGCCTGCAGAACGAAGTCAACCCTCTGACGGCGGAAAAGCCGACATGGGGAAAATTCCGTGACGGCGACCGTGTCATCGTTACCCAAAACAACGCTTATTACAACATCTGCAACGGCGACGTCGGTGTGCTGCATATTCGCGGAGAGAAACCGCACCGTGTTGCCGCGCTGGCAGTCAGGGGTACGCTGAAGACATGGCAAATCGACCGTGGACAGGGGGAATACGGCATCGGTCATGATGACGCGCCCCCGCCGCAGCTTGCGCTCACCTATGCGTTGACGGTACACAAAAGTCAGGGCAGCCAGTATGACACCGTCCTCATGCCGGTGAGCATGGCGACTGCAAGAATGCTGTATCGCAACCTGCTCTACACCGCGATCTCACGAGCCGGGAAGGAGGTCAACCTCGTGGGGAGCCGCGAGGCGCTGAACACCGCGATGCAGTGCATCCCGTACCCGCGCAAGTCCAAGCTCGTCGCCCGGACCAACCTGCTGCGTCTTGGGCGCAGCGCGTGAGGCGGCATGGAGAGAAGGGAGCTGCCGCGCTATCCCGTCATTGACGCTGCCGCCACGGGCCGAAACCTCCGCCGCCTGCGGCTGGAGAAGGGGTACAGCGTGAAGGAGCTGCAGGAATACCTCGGTCTGAGCTGCCCGCAGGGCGTGTACCAATGGCAGGCGGGAAGGGGCCTTCCGAGCGTTGATAACCTCTACGCGGTCTCGCGGCTGTGGGGCGTGAGCATGAATGAAATTCTTGTAGAAGGGGAAAGCGCATAGAAAAACGGAGGCCGAAGCGAACCGCTTCGGCCTCCGTTTCCTGTATTTTGCAGCAGGGCGTGAAAATAACCAACTTGAATATCTTTCAGATGACCATATCGCAACCCCTCCCACGGAACAGGGATTTCTGGAATTCAAAGAGAGTAAAACTCGATTACTCCACGGAAACAAGCTGCGACAACAGATTGTTGGAGACTACCTATCATTGATAAATTCACCGGCACATCCTCCGAATAGTCAGTATTTCTAACTATTGGATAGTATATGGGAATCGCCGATGACTTCATACACACCTAAAGAAAGATTGTATTTCTGATAGATAGATATTTTTGAATTTGCAAAGGAAAACTGGGCGATAAGTTCGGAGTTTTGTGCTGCTTGTGGTATTGCTATAAAGGCAGATTTCGCCCCCCTCAAAAATTGGATTGAGTGTGGCAATCGCAACGGTTGGCCACGACCACCACACAAGGCGTTTTTCTCAACTCTCCAGCCGGTTTCCAAGCTCGGTTATGTACCGGAGCGCTCTCTCATCTGCTGTCAATGATGTCAATAGTGGGTCGCCCTCGCGGATGCGCATGGTGCGGCGGATCTCCTTGGGAATGACCACACGGCCAAGGTCGTCGATCCGGCGCACGATTCCGGTTGCTTTCATCTATGCCGATTCTCCTTTAACGTCGTTTTACTGGCCTTAGTCTTTGAAAATCGCGCCAGTTTATCCAAGGAACAAGCTGGAAGATTTTTGACAAAAAAATGGTCCGCATCCATTTCGAATGCGGACGGTCCGATGATCTTATTGCTTTTGCGCTGCGGTCTGCTGCCCGAGCAGGCGGAAGCACAGCGCCGTCACGCACACACCGAGCGCGAAGGCCAGCAGTCCCACTAAAAGATAGCCGAGGCTCTCGCCGGTGAACAGACTGGCGGTCATGCCGCCATAGTAGTCCGCGCCGGAGAAGCGCGCCGTGACGGACGGCATCGCCAGCGCGAGACCGAGGATCGCCGCAAGACAGGCCGCCGCGCCGGAAACGGCGGCAATACGGCTTCGGCGTCCTATGCCGCTGTGGTCAGATCCTGGTGAGGTAGATGACGCCCTCGACGGCGCTGAGCTCCCGAAGGATATCGTCGAGCGACGTGCGGCCCTCCGCCCAGAGGGTGAACGTGCCGCACACAAGGTTGTCGCCGTAGCCGGAATCGGCGTACAGCTCCAGCTCCGAGAGTGTGCAGTCCTTTTCCCGCGCGAGGCGGACGAGCTGCCCGATGCTCAGCTTCGAGCGGAGCTCGAAGTAGACGGTGGCGGTCTTCTGCCGGCTCTGGATGCGCACGTCCACCAGCCGCAGCACGTTCATTGCCAGCAGAATGAAGGCGTAGCACACCGTGCCGCCCGTGTAGAAGCCCGCGCCGATGGCAGTGCCGATGATGGACACCGCCCAGAGTCCGGCGGCGGTCGTCAGACCCTTGATCTCATGGCTCTTGGTGACGAGAATGGTGCCCGCGCCGAGAAAGCCCAGACCGGTGATGACCGAGGCCGGCATACGCACGAGGTCGGTCGAGCCGAAGACATCGCCGATGTAGAGGTTCGTCATCATCACCAGCGCGGCAGCGTCCGCGACAATGATGTAGGTACGGAAGCCCGCCGCCTGCCGGTGCCGCTCGCGCTCATAGCCGAGCGTGCCGGCGAACACGGTCGTGAGCAGCAGCCGCACCGTGATGGAAAGGAGCGAGAGCGAGGAGAGCTGCGAAAAAAAGGTGTCCATCCGATCATTCACCCGCCTTAAAGAAAGAATGGCCGCTTTTGGCGCGGGCCGTTATGGTCATATGGGAGAAAAACAACAGTCCAAATCTCCCATACGTTTGGAAGGTTATACCACAATAGAACGGAGAATGCAAGAGAAAATCGTCCGCCGCGGAAAATTTTTTCCGCAGCGGACGATCGGGAGGACTCAGACCTCGTGCCAGACGGCGTCGATGACCTCGGTACGACGTTTTATTTCAGAGACGATATAGCTCCGGCCGACGGTCGTGAAAGACGTTGATGGCTGCGCGGACCTCCGCAAGGACGGAAAAATCGAGCGCGGCGGTGACGATCTCCTCGCCCGCTCCGGCGGCGGCGAGCAGCTCACCGCGGGGACCGAGGATGCGCGACGCGCCGCCGAACACAGTCTCGCCCGCCGTGCCGCAGGAGTTGCAGGCGGCCAGAAAGAGCTGGTTTTCGATGGCGCGCGCCGCTGTGAGCGTTTCCCAATGATACCGCCGCGCGGCGGGCCACTGCGCGGGCAGGAGCAGCAGCTCGACGCCCTGAAGCGCCAGCGTGCGGAAAAGCTCGGGGAAGCGGAGGTCGTAGCAGATGAGCAGGCCGCATTTGTGCCCGTCGAGCGAAAAGGCCGTGAGGTGATCGCCGGCGGCGTAGTGCTCGTGCTCGCCCATCGGGGTAAAGAGATGCGTTTTGTCGTAGGCCGCGAGACACGCGCCCTGCCGGTCAAAGACGTAGGCGGTGTTGTACACGCGCCCGCCGCGCCGGTCGGAGACCGAGCCGGCGACGATGTTCATGTTCAGCTCGCGGGCGAGCGGCGCGCACAGCGCCTTCACCGCCTCGCCGCCGCGGTCGCTCCGCTCCGGCAGATGGTCGGCGGGGAAGAAGCCGGTGTTCCAAGTTTCCGGCAGCAGTGCGGTGTCTGCGCCCTCCGCCGCCGCGCGGCGCAGCAGCGCCTCCGCGTGCGCGAAATTATAGGCGCTCTCACCCAAACGCATATCCATCTGAATGACGCTCAACCTCATGCGCAGACCTCCTTGAATTTGGTTCGGACAGGCAGCGACGCTCACGCGCCGGCGCTGTAGGCGTTTGTGTAGAGGTTATCCTCCGTGATGCCCTCGAACACGGCGTCGTAGAGTGCGGCGAAAAGCAGCTTTTTCATCGTGCAGTCCAGCCTTTCTCATTCCTCGGCAAAGCGCGTGCGCGCCCGACCGATCTTTTTCTCGTAGCGGTCCTCCTCGGAGAAGATGCAGCCGCAGTATTTCTGGAGATAAAGCCCCATCTCACGAGCCTTTGCCTGTCCCGCGCGGAAGCCGGGGCGGAAGTCACGGTAGAGAAATTCCACGCCGTACTTTCTCGCCATCGTCTCGCCGACCGCCTTGAGCAGCTCGTGGTTCTGGTAGGGGGAAATGAGCAGCGAGGAGGTGAACGCCTCGTAGCCGTGCTCACTCGCGTACTTCGCCGCCGTGCCGAGACGGATGGTGTAGCAGTGCGCGCAGCGGTGGTCGATGTCCGCGGCGACGGCGCGGACGAAGTCGCGCAGGCCATAGTCCTCTAAGATATGCACCTCGACCCGCTCCTTTTCTCCGTATTCGAGCAGGGTGGAGCGGCGCTGGTCGTACTCCGTCCACGGGTGGATGTTCGGGTTGAACCACAGCGACACCGGCTCGATGCCCTCGCCGCGCAGGGTGTCCACGCAGTAGACCGAGCAGGGGGCGCAGCAGGAATGTAAAAGAATTTTATCCATAAAAGTCATCTCACGAAACGTTATCGGTATTTTCTTGGACGGGCGAACGCGGAAAAAGGTTCCCGCGAAGGAGCCGTCCTTCAAAAGTTTAACATATTGTAAAGCCTTTGACAACGCCCCTTTTTCCAATTGACGAACCGTGCGCGATTATAGTATAATACATTGATTTAATATGCGGCGCTGTGCGCCGGCGAAGGAGATAGAGCCTATGTGGATCGCGGACAAGTGGGAGGATTACGAGCTGCTCGACTGCGGCGGCGGCGAAAAGCTGGAGCGCTGGGGGCGGCAGATCCTCGTGCGTCCCGACCCGCAGGCCATCTGGGAGACGCCGCACGCGAACCGCGGCTGGAAAAACGCGCAGGGACGCTACCACCGCTCGTCCACCGGCGGCGGACATTGGGACAAGGAAAAGCTGCCCGAGCAGTGGCAGATGCGTTACCGCGACCTGACGTTCCAGTGCAAGCCCATGAACTTCAAGCACACGGGACTCTTTCCCGAGCAGGCGGTGAACTGGGACTTTGCGCGTGAGAAGATCGAGCAGGCGGACCGTCCTATCCGTGTGCTGAACCTCTTTGCCTACACGGGCGCGGCGAGCGTCGCCTGCGCCAAGAGCGGCGCGAGCGTCTGCCACGTCGACGCCGCCAAGGGCATGGTCGCATGGGCGAAGGAGAACGCAAAGGTCAGCGGGCTGGCCGACGCGCCGATCCGCTGGATCGTGGACGACTGCGCGAAGTTCGTCGAGCGCGAGATCCGCCGCGGCAAGACCTACGACGCCATCATCATGGACCCGCCGAGCTACGGCCGCGGCCCGGGCGGCGAGGTCTGGAAGCTGGAGGATAACCTCTTTCCGTTCGTGAAGCTCTGTTCTCAGGTGCTCAGCGACAAGCCGCTGTTCGTCATCATCAATTCCTACACCACGGGCCTTGCGCCCTCGGTGCTCGGCTATATGCTCCATCTGCTCGTCGCGGAGAAGTACGGCGGCAGGGTGACGTGGGACGAGCTGGGCCTGCCCGTCACCGAAACGGGTCTTGCGCTGCCCTGCGGCGCGACCGGAAGATGGTGCAGTGAATAAACAAAGGAAGAAAAATTATGTCAACCATGCTGCGGACTGAAAACCTGACCTATTCCTATCCCGCGGGCGAGGAAAACGAGCAGCCGACGCTTGCGCTTGACGGCGTGACGCTCGCCATCGAGCGCGGGAGCTTCACCGTCATCCTCGGCCACAACGGCAGCGGAAAATCCACGCTCGCCAAGACCTTCAACGCCGTGCTGCTGCCCTCGGGCGGCAGGGTGTACGTCGACGGCATGGACACCACGGACGAGAAGCTGCTGCTCGAGATCCGCCGCCGCGTGGGCATGGTGTTCCAGAACCCCGACAACCAGATCGTCGCGAACGTGGTGGAGGAGGACGTGGCCTTCGCGCCCGAGAACCTCGGCGTGCCGACGGAGGAGATCCGGCGGCGCGTGGACGACGCGCTGCGCACCGTCGGCATGGAGAAATTTGCAAAGCACGCGCCGCATCTGCTCTCCGGCGGACAGAAGCAGCGTATCGCCATCGCGGGCGTGCTGGCGATGCGCCCGCAGTGCATCGTGCTCGACGAGGCGACCGCCATGCTCGACCCCATCGGCCGCAGCGAGGTCATTTCGACCATCGAACGGCTCAACCGCGACGAGGGCATCACCGTTGTGCTCATCACCCACCACATGAACGAAGCCGAGCACGCCGACCGCGTGATCGTGATGAACGAGGGCCGCGTCGCCATGGACGGCGCGCCGCGCGAGGTGTTCGCGCAGGTGGAAAAGCTCAAGTCCATCGGCCTGACCGTGCCGGACACGGTGGAGCTTTTATACGAGCTGCGCGGCGCGGGCTGCGACCTGCCGCTCACGGCCATCACCGTGGACGAGTGCGCCGACGCCATTGCAAGGTGCTTTGGAAAATCCGCAAAAGAGGACAACTGAGTTGAACGAGATCATTCGTATTGAAAATCTGACCCACACCTACGGCGAGGGCACGCCCTTCCGCCGCAGCGCGGTGGAAAATCTGTCGCTCGACATTTACCGCGGTGAGTTTCTCGGCCTCATCGGGCACACGGGCAGCGGCAAATCGACGCTGATCCAGCACCTCAACGGTCTGCTCAAGCCGACGGGCGGCCGCGTGCTGCTCGACGGCGAGGACATCTGGGCCGACCCGAAGAAGATCCGCAGCGTGCGCTTCCGTGTGGGGCTGGTGTTCCAGTATCCGGAGTACCAGCTCTTTGAGGAGACCGTCTACCGCGACATCGCCTTCGGCCCCACCAACATGGGCCTGACCGGCGCGGAGCTGGACCGCCGCGTGCATGACGCCGCCCGCTTCGCAGGACTGGACGAGGGCCTGCTGCAAAAGTCGCCCTTCGCGCTCTCCGGCGGGCAGAAGCGCCGCGTCGCCATCGCGGGCGTGATCGCCATGGAGCCGGAGGTGCTGGTGCTCGACGAGCCGAGCGCGGGACTTGACCCGCGCGGGCGCGAGGAGCTGCTTGCCCATATCCGCGCCTATCACAAGGAGCGCGGCAACACCGTCGTGCTCGTCAGCCATTCGATGGATGAGATCGCGCAGAACGTGGACCGCATCGCCGTGCTCTCCGACGCCCATGTGCTCATGAGCGGCACGCCGCGCGAGGTGTTCGCCCGCGCGGACGAGCTGGTTGCCGCGGGCCTTGACGTGCCGCAGGTGACGCGCGTCGCCATGGCGCTGCGCGCCAAGGGGCTGCCCATCGACCCCGCGGTCTACACGGTCGCGGAGCTGAAGGCGGCGCTGCTTGCGCTGCGAAAGGGGGGAGCCGTATGCTGAAGGACATCACCCTCGGCCAGTATTTCCCAGGCGACACGCTCGCCCACCGGCTCGACCCGCGCACCAAGCTGCTGGCGACCGTTCTTTATATCATAGCCATCTTTCTGGCAAAAGGCCCCATTGCCTACGGCGTGCTGATCCTGACGCTGATCGTCTCCGTGCGCATCTCGAAGGTGGGCGCGAGGGCGCTCTTCCGCGGTCTCAAGCCGGTGCTGTTCATCATCGCCTTCACCGCGGTGCTGAACCTCTTCTACACCCCCGGCACCGTCATCGCGCAGTTTTGGATCTTCCACGTCACGCGCGAGGGCGTGATCACCGCCATCGCCATGATGCTGCGCATCTCGCTGCTCATCATGGGCACCTTCCTGCTGACCTACACCACCAGCCCCATCCGCCTGACCGACGGGCTGGAGAGCCTGCTCGGCCCGCTCAAGAAGTTGGGTGTACCGGTGCATGAGCTGGCGATGATGATGTCCATCGCGCTGCGCTTCATCCCCACGCTCATCGAGGAGACGGACAAGATCATGTCCGCCCAGCGCGCCCGCGGCGCGGACTTTGAGAGCGGCAATCTGCTCCAGCGCGCGAAGGCGCTCATTCCGCTGCTCGTGCCGCTGTTCGTCAGCGCGTTCCGCCGTGCGGACGAGCTGGCGACGGCGATGGAGTGCCGCTGCTACCACGGCGGTGAGGGGCGCACGAAGCTCCATGTCCTGCGCTATGAGACGCGGGACTATCTGACGCTCGCGTTCTATGCCGCGCTGTGCGCAGCAATGATCGCCCTGAAAAAGTTTTTCTAAAATTCAAAAAAAGGACACGAATCATGCGTAACATTGCGCTAAAATTGATGTATAACGGCACGGCTTATCACGGCTGGCAGATGCAGCGGACCGAGGCGAGCGTGCAGGAGACGCTCCAGCGCGGTCTTTCGATGGTCTGCGGCGAGAGGGTCAGGCTCACCGGCGTCGGCCGCACGGACGCGGGCGTTCACGCCGAGCGCTATGTTGCGAATTTCCGCACGAGCTCCCGCATCCCCATCGACCGCCTGCCTTTCGCCGTCAACACCCACACGCCCGAGGACATCGTGGTGCGCGAGGCGCTGGAGGTGGCGGACGATTTCAATGCCATCGGCTCGTGCCTGAAGAAGGAATACACCTACCGCATCTACAATTCGCGCATCAAGAACCCGTTTTATGTGAACCGTGCGTACTTCTACCCCAAAAAGCTCGACGAGGCGGTGATGGACGCGGCGGCGCGGGCGTTTGAGGGCACGCACGATTTCCGCGCCGTGCGCTCGGTCGGTACGGAAACGAAGACCACCGTCCGCACCGTGCACTACTGCCGCGTGACGCGCCGCGGCGAGCTTCTGGAGCTCAAGGTCTGCGCGGACGGCTTTCTCTACAACATGGTGCGCGCCATCACCGGCACGGTGCTCTACGCCGCCGAGGGCAAGCTCACGGCGGAGGACATTCCGAAAATACTCGGCTCCGGCGACCGCACGCTCGCCGGCCCCACGGTGCCGCCGGGGGGACTGTACATGACCAGACTTTGGTATGAGGATGAACGGCTCAATGACTGACAAGGATAAGCTCTCGCGCGAGGATCTGCGCGCGGACCGCGCCGCGCCGCCGCGCCGCGGCACGCTCCACCGTATTCTGGTACTGGTGGCGGTGCTCGCGGTCGTGCTGGGAGCGGTGCTCGCCGCGGCGTATCTGGACCTGTCGAATTTCGACAGTCTCCGCCGCGCGCTGAGCTACGATAAGGCCGACGCCGCGGGCGAGAACACCTATGATTACGACAACGACCGCACGAACCGCTTCGCCCTCCTCGGCGACCGCCTGCTGGTCGTCTCCACCACGCGCGTGAGCGTGCTCGCCGACGACGGCAGCGAGGTCTACGCGCAGGAGGTCAAGCTCGACTCGCCCGCCATCGCCCTCGGCGGCCGCACCGCCGCGGTCTACGACGTCGGCGGCACGACGCTCTATATCCTCGGTGAAAGGGGCCTTGTGCGCGATCTGAGTACCGAGACGGAAAACGGCATTATTTCGGCGAAGCTCAACTCCTCCGATATGCTGGCGCTCGTGACGGACAAGAGCGGCTACAAGTCCTCCGTCTCGGTCTACAACGCCTCGGGGGAGCACATGTTCACCTTCAATTCCTCCAACCGCTACATGATCGACGCCTGCGTGGAGCGCGGCGGCAAGCACGTCGCGGTCGCGACGCTCGGCTCGGAGGACGCCATGTTCGTCAGTACGATCCGCCGCTACGCGCTCGATCAGGAGACGGCGGTCTCCGCCTGCGTGCTGGACGATTCGCTGCTCTACGAGCTCTCGAGCTTCGGCGGCACGCTCGTCGCCGTGACGGACGATCGCTTTCTCGCGCTCAGCGGCGACGGTTCGCTCGGCGGATCCTACGACTACGCCTATCCCTATCTGCGCGGCAGCACGCTCGGCGGGACGGATTTCGGCGCGCTCGTGCTCTCGCGCTACCGCTCCGGCAGCGCGGGCAAGCTCGTCACCGTCGGCGCGGAGGGCAACCTCATCGCCTCGCTCGACACGCAGCGCGACGTGCTGGACATTTCCGCGGCGGGCAAGTACCTCGCCGTGCTTTACAGCGACGAGCTGGTCATCTACACCTCCGACCTTGCCGAGTACGCCTCGCTTGCCGACACGCAGTATGCGCGCGGCGTGCGGATGCGCGCCGACGGCTCGGCGGTGCTGCTCGGCTCGCAGCACGGCTGGCTCTTTGTGCCGTAATTAGAAAAATGTTTCACTTGAAAGGTAAGTGAAAAGCATGGATAATGCACTTATCATTGATCTCGTCCTGGCTGCCGTGCTGGCAGTGTTCGCGCTTCTCGGCGCGCGCAAGGGCCTCATCCGCAGCCTGATGGCGCTCGTGAGCGTGGTGGTCGCGCTCATCGGCGCGACGTTGCTCACCGCGATGTTCGTCGAGCCGGTCACCGACCTCGTCTACCCCAAGGTGGAGGAGAGAGTGCTTGAGCAGTTTGAGCGCGACATTCCGTCCGACGCGCTGGCCGCGGAGGACGGCGACCTGAGCGCCGGCGGACTGCTGCCCGACGAGCTGAGCGATCTGCTCGGCGAAGCGCTCGACACGCTCAAGCGCTTCGGCGTCTCCGACGACGCCATCGACGGCGTGACAAAGAGCGTGACCGATTCCGCCGTTTCCGCGGCGGAGCGGGCGGCGTACCTGCTCGTCAAGACCATCGTGCAGGCCGCGCTGTTCCTCGCGTTCTTCCTTGCGCTGATGCTGCTGCTCCGCCTGCTCACGCACGGGCTCGACCGCCTTTTCTCGCTGCCGGTGCTCGCGCAGCTCAACGGCCTCGGCGGCGCAGCGCTCTCGCTCATTGAAGGCGCGCTGCTTATTTTTCTCATTGTATTCCTCGCGCCGCGCCTCGGCGTGACGTGGTTTGCGGACCATGCGGCGGGCACGCACCTGCTCGCGTGGTTTCTGAACAACACCCCGCGATCCATCATCGCATCTCTCACATAACGGAGGTTTCCCATTATGCAGCCACAACTTTGCTCCAGATGTAAAAAGAACGTTGCCGTTGTCTTCATCACCCGCATGGAGAACGGTAAAAATATCAACGAGGGTCTTTGCCTCAAGTGTGCCAAGAATCTCGGCTTGCCGCAGGTGAACGAGATGATGCAGCGCATGGGCATCACCGACGAGGACCTTGACAACATCTCCAATGAGATGATGAGCGCTTTCGGCGGCGCCGAAAACCTTGAGGGCATCGACGCGCCCGACGGCGACGACGAGGAGGACGGCAAGACCGCGACCTTCCCGTTCCTCGGCCGCCTTTTCGGCGGGCAGAACGGCGACGCGCCTGCGCCTGCGGACGGCGCGGCGGACGGCCC
>ERZ773228.3737-NODE-3737-length-12220-cov-32.908837_pt1 | contig 12220 bp, 10 predicted proteins | sample MGYA00580524_ERZ773228 | MGnify/ENA primary metagenome ERZ773228 (study PRJEB29015, sample SAMEA2737768) | human gut metagenome | biome: human gut; feature: human-associated habitat; material: faeces | place: China | collected 2012 ...
TTGAGGTTCTGGCCTATTTCAGAAATGCAGAAGAAGTTATTACCGATACCTTCCACGGCAGCATCTTCTCGGCGATCACACATCGGCCGTTTACAACATTGATTCGCAAGAGTGTAGGTAACAGCTATGGTAATGAAGAAAAGTTGAGCGATTTGCTAAAGCGACTGGGACTGGCCAATCGGATGACAACGAAAATTGAAGATACAGAAAACATCAATGAAAAGGCGATTGATTACGCGAAAGTTGATGAGCAGTTGAAAGCACATAGAGAAGTGGCGAAGGAGTATCTGAGAAAAAATTTAGAGGAATAAAATGGAGAACATATCGAGGATAAAAGAGAAATGTGTGGGATGTAAAAGCTGTGAGCAAAGCTGCCCAAAACACTGTATCTCTATGGTAGAAAACAAAGAGGGATTTTGGTATCCGTCTGTTGATGAAAAAAGCTGCATCGAGTGCAAGGTGTGCTTGAAAAAGTGTCCGGTAGAAAATACGGAATTTCATCGGAATGAGCCACATAAAGTTTGGGCGTGGCGCAATAAAAATGATGTGGATATTATGCGCTCTGCGTCTGGCGGTGCGGCGGATAGTGCAGCGAAAACTATATTGCAAATGGGCGGTGTGGTTTATGGTGCTGCCTATGACGAGCAGCTGGCAGTAAGCCACATTGAAGTGACAGATGAAGCAGAAAGAGAGAAACTACAGTCCTCTAAGTATGTTCAGTCTGACCCGAAAGATAGCTACACAAAGGTCAAACAGCGTTTGTCAGAGGGAAAAACGGTACTTTTTACAGGAACTCCCTGCCAGATTGCAGGTCTGTATGCTTTTTTGGGTGGCAATCCAGAAAATCTATATACAGTTGACCTGATTTGCCACGGTGTGCCTTCGCCGAAGTTCTTCAAAAAGTATCTGGAATACCAGAACAAGCAGACGGCTGGCAGAGTAATCTATTTCAACTTCCGTTCCAAAGACAAGAGAGGTTGGGGAACACAATACCTGCTAAAGACAAAAACAAAGACAAAAACAAAGACAAAGACAAAGACACTCTCCATTGATCGCTATGGAAAACATTTTATGGATAGCGACTGCTATAGAGAGAGCTGTTATAAGTGTGCTTATGCTAATACGAGCCGTGTAGGAGATTTGACAGTGGGTGATTTCTGGGGAATTGCAAAGAGCCATCCGAGCTTTAATTCTCCAAAGGGCGTGTCCAGTGTATTTGTAAATACCGAAAAAGGTCAAAAGCTCTTTGAAATGATGCGAGTTCTTGCAGAAGTAGAAGAAGCAACGTTGGAAGAGGGCATGGTGAAGCAGCATAATCTGGTGCAGCCGAGCAACAGGCCTGTGACTAGAGATACTTTCTATAAGAGCATCGATGAACCAGGATTTATAGAGAATATAAAGGTTGGCTTTCAGCCAAAAGCACGGTTGAAATCTGTGCTGCCGAATAAACTGATTCAAAAAATCAAATCCCTTTGAGATTTTGTGGAGGAAGAATACATGGGAGAGCCTATAAGAGTTTTGCATATCTTGCAGCGAATGGAAGCTGGCGGTACGCAGGCTTTGTTGATGAATATATACCGGAAAATTGACAGAACGAAAGTACAGTTTGATTTTTTAGTCGTTTATAAGGAAAAACAGTTTTACGATGATGAAATTGAAAAAATGGGTGGACATGTTTACAAACTGTCTTTCCGGGAGGATTTGAACCTTCCTAAATTTCAAAAAGATTTGGCAGTTTTCTTTGCTCAGCATCACGAATATAAAATTGTTCATTGTCACGCCTACACGATTGGATATTTCTGCCTGAAAGCTGCAAAGAAAGCAGGTGTCCCCGTCAGAATTGCTCATTCACATAATAATGAGACAGTACACGATATAAAATATTTACCGAAGCTGTTCATGCAGCGAATGTTTACCAAAAACGCAACAGATCTTTTCGCCTGCTCTGAAGAAGCTGGAAAATATCTGTTCAAAGACAAGCCGTTTCAAGTGCTGAAAAATGCGATTGATTCGCAGAACTTTATTGCGAATGCGGATACCAGAAATGAAATCAGGAAAGAACTGGGGTTAAAGGATAAATTTGTTGTCGGCCATGTTGGACGGCTGCACCCTCAGAAAAACCATGATTTCCTGATTGATGTTTTTGTAGAAATCAAGAGGAAAAAACCTGACGCTGAATTAATCCTCGTTGGCACCGGACCATTAGAGGAAAAAGTGAAAAGCAAAGTGGCAGAAAAAGGACTTTCAGATTGTGTGCATTTTCTTGGAAATAGAAAGGATATGAACAGAATCTATCAGGCAATGGATGTGTTTGTTTTTCCATCTTTGTTTGAAGGTCTGGGTATTGTTGCAATCGAAGCGCAGGCAGCGGGGGTTCCTATTGTCTGCTCTGAAGGATTGCCGCCGGAAACTGATATTACACCAATCTACCGGAAACTGCTGTTGAGTGATGGAGCAGAAAAGTGGGCGAATACAGCACTTGAAATGGCACAGAATCTGAAAGCACATACCAATATTCAGCAGTATGTGATTGATGCAGGATTCGATATGGACGCAACTGCAAAATATATGAAAAGTTATTATTTACGAAAATATAATTAAGCGAATGATGCTTAATTATATTATAGAGGTGTAAAATGTTTATTTCAGTGATAGTTCCAGTATATAATGTTGAAGAATATCTGGACAAATGTTTAGAAAGTTTGTTGAACCAGCATTATTCAGATATGGAGATTGTTGTTGTTGACGATAAGTCAACAGATGACTCTTTGAATATTGCAAAAAAATATGAAAAATATACAAATGTAAAAGTAATCGCTAAGGAAAGAAATTCAGGTTTATCTGATACTAGAAATGTTGGAATAAAAGAATCATGTGGGCAATATATTATGTTTTTAGACTCGGATGATTATGTAGAAAATGGATGCATTGCCAAAATACAAGGTATAATTGAAAAGGAAAATACACCTGATATTATATATTTTGGGTATTGTGAAGAATACGAAAGTACCGATAAACAATTAATAAAATATGGGTATGTGTCGGCTAAAAATTGTTCTTTTACAGGTGAGAAGTTTGCACTAGAGGAACTAAAGCAAAGGAATTTGTATGCGGCGGCTTGCTTCGGTGTGTACAAAAGAGCGTTTATTGTAGAAAATCAATTATACTTTGAGCCAGGAATTCTACATGAAGACGAGCTTTGGACGCCACAAGTTATATTGAGAGCAAACAAAGTATATACATCAGATTATGTGTTTTACCATTATTTAAGAAGAAATGGATCTATTACAAGATCGAGAAACAAAACAAAACATGGGCAAGATATGCTCTGTATTTGTAAGAAATTAGATATATTAGCAAATGAAATTAAGAATCCAGAATTAAAAAAATACATGGATAATCACATTGCGATGCTTTATATGAAAGGTATGACAGAAGGAAGATTGTATCAAACGAATATGGAGATTGATCGGTTTTATCCATTGCGTAAGGTTTGCTTTAAAAAAGACAGAACAAAAGCCATTCTGTTTGCATTTAGTTTAAGATTGTACTATAGGATTAATATAATGAAGATGCAAGGATAAGAGAATGAAGATTAAATATAAAATCAATGTATATAACTTGTTGACATATTTGTTGGTATTTGCAATTATTAAACCATATTTTTTGCCTGCAGAACTAAGGCAGGCAAGTAAAATTATTATTCTCATAAGCGTTTTTTTGTTTACAATTTCAAGAGAAAAAAAAGAAAGAATTGTAAATTTGTCGTTGTTATTTTCTGGCTGTGTTTTGCTTTCAGCGGTTATTGCATATCTTAAAGGTGGATATCAGGATAAAGACTTTTTGGATGCACTTCTCTATGCCGTTACATTTTATGATATTTATTCGTTTATTGGACTTTGCAAGCAAAAGGGTCAATTTAACGAGACAATAAAATGCTTATATAATATCATTAGGCTATATTGTATATTGACAATTGTTTCAATATTATTGGTCGGTACAGTGAATAACAGCAATCAGTCTGCATATATCTTTGGAAATAAATTCACATCTTCATATTTATTTATATTTCTTATTGCTTTATATGGCGCAACACATGAGATGATTTTATGGAAAAATAAAATTTGCTATATTGCATTGTTTATAAGTTCAATTGCACTTACCTTATACATAGGTTGTGCTACGGCTACGGTAACTTTGGCAGTGCTGTTTATAGCAACAATAGTTCCATTTCGAAAAATCAGAATGTTGCTGTTAAATGAAAGATTTGCGGTAACAGCACTAATTATGTCTGCACTGGTTGCTTTGGTGATGGAACAAATTCTTAAAAATGAATTTGTAAATAATATCGTATTTGGATACTTCAACAGATCTTACACTGTGACTGGGCGTTTGGAAATATATAATGATTATTTGCTGAATATCATTAGAAGTAGATTCTGGTTTGGATATGGGTATGGCAATTCGATGATGAAGAATATGACAGGATTATATGCAAATGCACAGAACGGATTACTTGAAATCATGGTGAATATGGGATTTTTGAGTGTAGTTTCATTAATTGTTACTGTCTTCTGGAGCTTTAAAAATACTCTCAAGACAGATAAGTCTTTTTATATTTCAATTATTGTGTATGGAATGATTATTGCATCAATTTTTGAAGTGGCCTTGAACTGGTTTTTTTTCTTAGGTTTATGTCTAATTCGATGGAATTGCGATGCCGAGGGTTCAATACGGTCGAGTGATTGAAGGAGAAATTAAATATGAATGTATATATTTTATCAATGCAACAGGTTAACAATTACGGATCCGTCTTACAAGCGTATTCATTAAAAAAAATGATAGAAAGTCTAGGTAATGGGGTGAGGTTTCTTGCGATAGAAAAAGGAACGGATGATGCTCTAAGTATACAATGTGAAAAAAAGGATATTGACAAAAAAAATGATAGCTGGTTAAAAACACAATGGAATCGCGTTAAGGGCAAAATACTTGGAAGAAATTTGCGGAGAGTTTTTTATGAATTTAGAAATAGCACAGGTCTGAATAGTGTGAACGGCGACGAGCATTTTGATACATGCGTAATAGGAAGTGATGAGGTTTTCAACTGCTTACAAAAATCCAAATGGGGTTTTTCTTCGCAGCTATTTGGGAAAGTTGAAGCTGCTGAAAGGGTAATCACATATGCAGCAAGTTGCGGATCGACAAAAGTGGATAATTTGTCGGACGAATTGAGAGAAGCTATTAAAAGTGCGATGTCGAATTTGTCAGTTGTATCCGTGCGGGATAAAAACACTGCAGACTTTGTAGAGAAAATTTCCGAAAAAAAGCCTGTATATAATTTAGATCCGGTGGCTGTAGGAAACTTTGATGATGAAATCAGGAATGTTACGGTGAATTCTAAACTTCCTAAAAAATATTGCATCGTTTATTCTTATGCCGAAAGATTTAGTGACCCAGAGGAAATTAAGGCAATTTCTGAATACTGCAAGAAGTACAATTTGAAGATAGTGGCTCCGTTTGGAAGGCAGAAATGGATACCGTCGTATGAAACACTAACTCCGTTTGAGTTGTTGAAAGCTTTTCAGAATGCAGAATGTATTGTAACGGACACATTTCACGGAACACTGTTTGGTGCAAAATTTGGAAAGAGAATGGCGGTATTGATTCGAGAGAGTAACCAGAATAAATTAGAGGATTTAACGCAACGCCTTCAAATACAGAGTCATGTTATTACCGATATCTCTCAATTGGATACAGTGCTGAAAAAAGAGCTGGATAAGAAAAAAATCGGTGAGATACTGGGTTTGGAAAGAGAAAAATCATTGAAGTATTTGAAAGAAAACTTATAAATGGGTGACGAAGATGGAAAAAATAAATAAGATTTATAGAAGAATTCTTCGTATGCATATGGATAAAGAGTATCAAAGAAAAATAAAAAACAAGGATTGCTCGATTATTTCAATGAACTGCGTAGGGGGGGTGGTGAGTCATGAATTGGGATTACGATTCAACTCACCAACTGTAAATCTTTGGTTTACTCCAAAGGAATTCATCAAATTTTTGAGTCAATTGGAGCATTATTTATATGATTGCAAAATCGAAATGGATGAGAAAAACAGTGAAAAATACGGTTATCCGGTTGGAAAGTTAGAAGATATCCATGTCTATTTTACACATTATGAAACGTTTGAACTGGCAAAACAGAAATGGATCGAACGTTTGAAACGGCTGAATATGGACAATCTTTATATTATTATGGTGCAAAAAGATGGATGTACGGAACAGGATATTTGTTCATTCGATAGTTTGAAATTTAAACATAAAGTCATTTTTACGGTAAAAGAATATCCACAGTATCGTTCGGCGTATTATATTCCGAAAAGCGAAGTAGATATACAAAATGTAAAAAATCTTTGTGATTATCAAAGTAGATTTACTGGAAAACGTTGGCTTGATGAATTTGATTGGATTTCATTTTTGAATGAAAGATGACTATAAAAATAATCAAGGAGCAAGCGGTAGAGAATGAGAAATAGCAGAAACAGTTATTTGATAAAAAACACTATTATATTTACTTTGGGAAATCTTGGATCAAAATTTATTTCATTTTTTTTGATTCCGTTATATACAAATGCACTTACAACTGCTGAATATGGCGTCGTTGATTTGGTTGCGACAGTTGGAACAGTTGCGGTTCCACTTCTTACTTTAAATATCTGTGAGTCTGTTATGAGGTTCGCATTGGATAAGGATGCTAATACTAGAAAAATTACCCAAATAGGGACGAGAATACTGTTAATCGGAATGATGGTTGGGTTATTGATTTTTCCGATATGTCGTTCTTTTGACAAGATTTCTGAATATGCCGTGTTTGTTTATTTCTATGTCGTTTCTTTGGCAGCAAGTCAGCTTTATTTGTGCGATTTGCGCGGGAAAGAACTGTTGATTTATTACTCGATAGGAAATGTTCTACATACTTTTTTTATTGCGGTGTTAAATATTCTGTTCCTCTTGGTCTTTAAAGAAGGTGTTGATGGGTATTTAAAAGCTTACATTATAGCAAATACACTCACTGCCATATATGCAATTATTGTAGGAAAAGGATATAAATCATTCTCATTTTCAAGGATTGATAGAGAGCTACTGATCAAGATGGCGAAATATTCCGTGGTATTAATTCCGAATTCATTTATGTGGTGGATTATGAATTCCTCGGATCGCATTATGGTGTCTGGCATGATAAGTGTGGCAGCCAATGGAATTTACGCCGTTTCATATAAGTTCCCTACGCTAGTTTCTACATTGACAACAATATTCAATCAAGCGTGGAGTTATTCTGCAATTCGTGAAGAAGGAACAGAAGATGAAAGCGAATATAATAATAAAATATTTAGAGTTCTAATTGGAATTGTTATGTTGATTGGAATAGGTTTGTTAACATTTATTAAACCGTTTTTAAGTGTGTATGTGGAAAAAGAGTATTATTCTGCATGGAAATATACGCCGTTTTTGACAGTCGGATGCGTATATTTGACAATGGCTAGTTTTATGGCTACAAGCTATACGGTTCACAAAGATAGTTTTGGCTATCTTTTTTCTGGTACTTTTGGAGCAATATTTAATATTGCAATGAATTTTATATTAATTCCTCAAGTAGGCGTTTATGGTGCTGCAATTGCTACGTGTATTAGTTATATACTTGTATTTGTCTTTCGACTTTTTCATACAAGAAAATATATTCAATATAATATAAATAATAAAGAATTTATAGTGGGAAGTACGGCTTTAGTGTTGTCTGCGGGCTTGATGTTCATTGATAATAGGTTTGGCTTTTTACTACAATGTGTCATTCTAGCCGTTACTATATATTTGTTTTCAGATATCTGGCTCCCCATAGTGAGAAAAATACTAAAATTAAAAGGAAGACGATGATATGACTACAGTATGTGAAAAAGGTAAGTGCACAGGGTGTATGGAGTGTATTGATGTTTGCCCTAAAAAAGCTATAAAAGTAATTGATTCATGGATGGAATATAATGCAGTAATTGATTCTGAGAAATGTATTCAATGTAATGCATGCCATAGTGCATGCCAAAACAACGCCGAACAAGTACTAACTAAACCGATTTATTGGAAACAGGGATGGGCGCAAGATGATTGCGTTCGTATGCGCTCTTCATCTGGAGGAGTTGCAACAGCAGTAGGACGAGCTTTCATAAAAAATGGAGGGATTGTTTGTAGCTGCACATTTAGTTTTGGGAAGTTTGAGTTTGATTTTGCTGAGACAGAAGATGAAGTATATAAATTTACAGGTTCAAAATATGTGAAAAGTAATCCTGAGGGAGTATATAAGAAAATTTTAGAAAAACTCAAATTGGGAAGAAAGGTGCTTTTTATTGGGTTGCCATGTCAGGTTTCAGCGGTTAGCCATTATACAAAGAATCATCAAAATTTGTATACCGCTGATTTAATTTGTCATGGAACACCTTCACCACAAATTTTGGACAGCTTTTTGTTTGATTATGGGATTCGATTAACAGAAGTTCAAAGCATTAGATTTCGGGAGAAAAATAATTTTAAATTGGAACAGAATGGAAAGCGTTTTGCAGTTCCGATAACAACTGATAATTATTTGATGACATTTTTGAACTCGACAACATACACGGAGAATTGTTATCAATGTCAATATGCCAAGATTGAAAGGCCCGGTGATATTACCCTGGGGGATTCATGGGGCAGTGAACTTGAAAAAAGCACCCAAGATAAGGGTATTTCTTTAGTGCTTTGCCAAAATGAAAAGGGAAAAGAACTTATAGATCAAGCAGATTTAACTCTTGTAGATGTTGATTTGAAAAAAGCTATAGAAAGCAATCATCAATTATATCAGCCCTCTCAGAAGCCTAAGCAACGGGAAGTGTTTTTTAAGGAATTGAAAAAGGGGTATGGATTTAAGAAAGCAGTAAAAAGATGTTACCCTAAGAAGTACTTGAAAAATATCGTAAAGACCGTGTTATATAATATGAAATTTATAGGGGGGCAGAACCGCTGAAGATATTTATCCGCAGGTGTTGGAAAATGTCCGTGTGACCGATAAGAAGGCTGCACAGAATGATCCTGTTGTTCAGAAAGCTGTGTCTAAGGATGCTGAAGCACTGGGCGATACTGGTCGTATTCTGGTGCGTGAGTCCGACACTGAGCCTGTGGTGCGTGTCATGGTGGAAGCACCAGATCATGATACTTGCCAGAAGTATGTTGACGAAGTGGTTAATGTGATTTGCGAAAAGGAATATAAGGCGGCGTAAAGTCAATGACGACTCTGGCAATTACCCGGAGTCGTTTTGCATAAGAGGGAAAGTGTAATAGACGAGAGAAGTAAATATCGGGAGGGATAAACCTATGTGTGGAATCGTTGGTTTTACAGGAAACCGACAGGCAGCACCGATCCTGCTGGATGGTCTGTCGAAACTGGAATATAGAGGATATGATTCGGCCGGACTGGCTGTCCGTGATGGAGAGAATCTGGCACAAGTCGTGAAAGCAAAGGGGCGTCTGTCCAATCTGATCGAAAAGACAGATGGCGGTAAGGCATTGAAAGGAACCTGTGGTATCGGACATACCCGCTGGGCTACCCACGGTGAGCCGAGCAAGACAAATGCACATCCGCATGTATCTGGTAATTGCACCAGATCTGGTTCCGGCCCGGTCGAATCCGAGGTTGTTGGTGTACATAACGGTATTATTGAGAACTATACCGAACTGAAGGAAAAGCTGCTGAAGCACGGTTACACTTTCTACAGCCAGACCGATACGGAAGTAGTTGTTAAACTGGTTGATTACTATTATAAAAAGTATAACCTTGGCCCCATCGATGCCATTGCGAAGACAATGGTTCGTGTCCGTGGTTCCTATGCTTTGGAGCTGATGTTCCGTGACTATCCGGGCGAGATCTGGGTAGCGCGTAAGGACAGCCCGATGATCATCGGTATTACGGATGGTGAAACTTATGTGGCTTCGGATGTTCCGGCAATCCTGAAATACACTCGAAATGTGTATTATATTGGAAACCTTGAGTTTGCAAAACTTGTTCCGGGTGAGGCTCATTTCTATAATCTGAATGGTGATGAAATCGAAAAGCAGACCACCGAGATCAAGTGGGATGCAGAAGCGGCTGAAAAGGGCGGCTTTGAGCATTTCATGATGAAAGAGATCCATGAGCAGCCGAAAGCTGTCCAGGATACTCTTAATTCCGTAATCATGAACGGAGTTATCAATCTGTCCAGCGTGGAGATTACCGAAGATGAGATTAAGAATTTCGAGCAGATTTATATTGTTGCTTGTGGTTCTGCATGGCATGTGGGCATGGCTGCTCAGTATGTGCTGGAAGATATGGCAGACATCCCGGTGCGTGTGGAACTTGCATCTGAGTTCCGCTACCGTAAGATGCCGCTCAATCAGAAAGCACTGGTGATCGTTGTGAGCCAGTCTGGTGAGACGGCGGATACACTGGCAGCATTGCGTCTTGCAAAAGAAAAGGGCATCACCACAATGGCAATCGTTAATGTGGTGGGCAGCAGCATCGCGCGTGAAGCTGATAAAGTGTTCTACACACTTGCTGGACCGGAAATCTCTGTTGCTACGACAAAGGCATACAGTGCACAGCTTGCCGCTATGTACTGCCTGGCAGTGCAGTTTGCGAAGGTCAGAAGCAAAATCACGGATGAGCAGTACAGCTATTATATTTCTGAACTGCAGACTATCCCGGAGAAGATACAGAAGATTCTGGAAGACAAGGAGCGTATCCAGTGGTTCGCGGCAAAGTACGCCAACGCTCATGATGTGTTCTTTGTTGGTCGTGGTATCGACCATGCAGTCAGCCTGGAAGGTAGCTTGAAGCTGAAAGAAATCAGCTATATCCACTCCGAGGCATACGCAGCAGGTGAGCTGAAGCACGGCACCATCAGCCTGATTGAGCAGGGAACACTGGTCATCGGTGTGCTAACTCAGAGTGAACTGTATGAGAAGACTGTAAGCAATATGCTGGAGTGCAAGAGCCGTGGGGCTTATCTGATGGGACTGACTACTTATGGCAAGTACGAGATTGAAGATCAGGTGAACTTCACAGTCTATGTCCCGAAGGTAGACGAGCATTTCATTGGCAGTCTGGCCGTGATTCCGCTGCAGTTGCTGGGATACTATGTATCTGTGGCAAAGGGCCTCGATGTGGATAAGCCGAGAAACCTTGCAAAGAGTGTGACGGTGGAGTGATTGGATATGGAAAGAGAAATACCGGCACTATATAAAAGGAAGGAAGAATGCTGTGGTTGCACGGCCTGTTATGCCATCTGCCCGAAAGAAGCTATTTCTATGGTTAGAGGATGAAGAAGGCTTTGAGTATCCGCAGATTGATGAAAGCAAGTGTGTGCAGTACTATCAATGCATTAAGGTATGTCCGATAAAAGCAGCACGAGCATAGGAGAGAAAATGAAAACAACATTACTTATCATGGCCGCCGGAATCGGCAGCCGATTTGGAACAGGAATAAAACAGTTGGAGCCGGTCGATGATGCCAATCATATCATCATGGACTACTCAATCCATGATGCGATTGAGGCTGGCTTTAACCATGTGGTATTTATTATCCGTAAGGATATCGAGATGGAGTTCAAAGAGGTCATTGGTGACCGCATTGCTTCTATCTGCTCCGCTCACAATGTAACTGTGGACTATGCTTTCCAGGATATCAACGATATTCCGGGAGAATTTCCGGCAGGTCGTACTAAACCTTGGGGAACCGGTCAGGCTGTGCTTGCTGCGAAAAATGTGATTGATACCCCGTTCATTGTGATCAATGCAGATGATTACTATGGCAAGGAAGGTTTCAAGGCTGTCCACGAGTATCTGGTGAATGGCGGAAAGTCTTGTATGGCTGGTTTCATTCTGAAGAACACTCTGTCCGATAACGGAGGTGTGACTCGCGGTATCTGCAAGATGGATGAGAATGGAAACTTGACGGAGGTTGTGGAAACTAAGAACATCGTCAAGACCGCAAATGGAGCAGAGGCAGATGGTGTGGTTGTCGATGTGAATTCTCTGGTGTCCATGAATATGTGGGGTTTGACTCCTGATTTTCTTACAACGCTAGAAGAAGGTTTTATGGAGTTTTTTGAGAAAGAAGTACCGAGCAATCCTCAGAAAGCCGAGTATCTGATCCCAATCTTCA
>ERZ773228.3751-NODE-3751-length-12196-cov-9.495676_pt1 | contig 12196 bp, 14 predicted proteins | sample MGYA00580524_ERZ773228 | MGnify/ENA primary metagenome ERZ773228 (study PRJEB29015, sample SAMEA2737768) | human gut metagenome | biome: human gut; feature: human-associated habitat; material: faeces | place: China | collected 2012 ...
TCAACAAATGTTACATATTCACCCGTCATAATACACATTCCTGCATTTCTGGCTTGTGATAGTCCCCCATTAACTTTATGAATCACCTTTATTCTTGTATCATTCTTTGCGAATTCATCACACATTTGTCCGCAATTATCGGGAGATCCATCATCAACAAGAATGATTTCTAAATTTGTATAGGTTTGATTGCAAATGCTTTGCACACAATTTGGCAAATCAGCCTCCACCTTATATATAGGAACAATAACCGAAACCAAACTATTTGTATCTTTCCTCATTAATATTTACCTGCTATAACATCATTGTAGAATGCAATATATTTTTTCTTCATGGCATCTGTATTGTAAATCTTAAGTACATCCTGGTATGCTCGTTCAGGGAGTTCCTTTGGGAAATCGTTCATGGCTGCTTTTATATGTGCGGCATATTCTTCTGCCTTATCACACACATATCCGTTAATGCCATCACGAATAACGCTCTTATTTCCCATAGTATTACTGACAAGAATCAGTTTCTTAATATACATATTTTCAATAAGGCTCATAGCAATAGCCTCTCCAAGGCTGCACAGGATAAATGCATCTGCGCCTTTTGCCATTGCTAATGCTTCTTTACGCGGCTTCCATCCAGTGACCTCAATGTTTGGCGCTTTTAATTCATTTTCAAGTTCGCCATTACCAATCCAAACAAATCTTGCATCTGGTACTAATTCGGCAATTTTGTTAAAAAGCTGTGGTTGCTTCTGGACACAAGCACGGCCAAGTGTAAACACTGTAAACCTGTCATTTTTCACAGGTTTTATACCATCAAGAGATGTTGAAAGATCTGCAAGATTCACACCTGTTTCAACATATGCCGTTCGTTTAGAAAATTTCTTTGCCTCCTCATCTTCACTTTCGCAGCAGGTAAGTGTAAGTGCTCGGTTACCAAGAACTTTTTCAGCAAACTTATAGACTTTGCTCTTCTTCCCCGGTCCCATAAGAATATGTGCATATCCGTGAGGTGTATATACGACTGTATTATTCTTTCCTTTATATGCAAGTCTACCTAAACCGCCTGCAACAGAGGAATGCAGGTGAATCACGTCTGGCTGGACATCTTTTTCAATTTGACGTAATTCCTTGATTGCTGCAATGTCACTTTTTAAGTTGGTCAATCCCTTAACGCCGACATTTTTCATTTCAATCAAATGCACTCTCTGGTTCAGAAAATCTTTGTAATTCTTAGGTGTCTGTGGTCTAAGGGAATATGCAAGATAGACATCAAAATCATCCACCATATCGTTGCAGAGCTGAGATACGTAAGTAAATACGCCACCTCCAAACGCTTCACAGACCATTAAAATCTTTTTCTTTGCCATTTTATTCTCCCAGTTCCTTCTCACATCTATCTAACACAGCTGCAATTACCTGATCCATGTCGTAATACTTATACTCACCAAGACGACCGCCAAAAATCACCTTGTTTTCTGCGTCTGCCAGCTTCTTATACTCAGAATAAAGCAAGCCATTCTTAGCATCATTAACCGGATAATACGGCTCATCTCCCGGTTTCCACTCACTGCTATACTCACGACTGATGATTGTCTTTGACAGATCATTGCCGTTCTCATCCTTACCGAACTCAAACCATTTGTGCTCAATGATACGGGTCCACGGAGTTTCGCGGTCGGTATAGTTCACTGCAGCATTTCCTTGGAAGTTTGGCTTATCCAAAACCTCCGTTTCAAAACGGACTGAACGGTATTCCAGCGTACCCAGCTTATAATCGAAGTAAGCATCAATCGGTCCAGTGTATACAACTTTATCAGCCAATGCATCCAACTCAGTCTTGTTCTCCAGATAGTCTGTGTTCAAACAAACCTCAATGCCATCCAGCAAGTTGGCAATCATCTTGGTATATCCGCCAACAGGAATGCCCTGATAAAGTGCATTGAAATAGTTGTTATCAAAAGTCAGACGAACTGGAAGGCGCTTAATAATAAAAGACGGCAACTCTTTGCAGTCGCGTCCCCACTGCTTCTCGGTGTAGCCCTTGATGAGCTTCTCGTAAATGTCCCGACCGACGAGGGAGATGGCCTGCTCTTCCAAGTTCTGCGGCTCACCAGTAATCTCCTTGCGCTGTTCCTCAATCTTAGAGGCAGCCTCCTCCGGTGTCACAACACCCCACATTTTATTGAATGTGTACATATTGAACGGAAGTGAGTACAGTTCTCCCTTGTAATTAGCCACAGGGCTGTTGGTAAAGCGGTTGAACTCAGCAAACTGCGTAATGTAATTCCAGACGTTTTTGTTGTTAGTGTGGAAAATATGTGCTCCGTATTTATGGACATTGATGCCCTCGACATTTTCCGTGTAAATATTACCCGCAATATTTGGACGTTTGTCTACTACTAAAACAGATTTTCCATGAGCCTTGGCCTCGTGTGCAAAAATAGCTCCATAAAGTCCAGAACCTACTACTAAATAATCAAATTTTTTCATAATATACTCCTCCGGTCCTTATCGGACCCTATCCCCCTGAAAGGTAATTTTTGTATCTATGTACATATTGCACGACAACAGGCCTGTATACAGATCACCGCAGCAATCTATACGCAGGCTCGCCTTCGTACCTCCTTATTCTGTTTTCTGCTCTATCAGCTTTCGCTGTGGTGGGTTAAGTATAGAGCGCAACCAGAAGCCATTAGCACCTGAAATCACGCTGGCCGTAACGCACCATGACAGGCAGAAACAGGTTGAGGTGAAAAGGTCAAGCCGCGTAAACCCGCATGAAATCAGGCTTTTCTCTGGTTGCCCATATTATTTCACACTCCCCGTAACCAAAAGACGGGTTATTGTAGTGGCTGCCGATGCGAGGATCGAGGCAGACTCCGTCGATGATCTGCTGAGTGTTAAGGCCCTTGCTCTCTGCATAGGTGTCCAGCTCGTTGAAGTAAGCCACACGCAGGGCAAGATATGTATTGGCAAACAGCTTAACTGCCTCTGCTTCGGTGAAGCCCATAAACAGCGTGTCGATGTTCTCCTTGATAGCACCTTCCTGCAACAGACCGGCAAACTCATGAGCAGCTTCTACCAGACGCTCATCGTTCAGGTCAGTTCCAACGATGATGCGGGAAGGATACAAGTTGTCATAGAGAGCCTTGGATTCACGCAGGAATTCCGGGCTGAAAATGATATTCTTGCTATTGAACTTTTCACGAACAGAAGCAGTGTAGCCCACAGGGATTGTGGACTTAATAACCATGATGGCGTTCGGGTTATATTCCATGACCAGCTTAATTACAGCTTCAACCGCAGACGTATCAAAGTGCTGGGTCTTGCTATCATAGTTAGTAGGAGCCGCGATTACAACAAAATCCGCATCCGAGTATGCAGCCTTCGCATCCAAGGTTGCAGTCAGATTCAGATCCTTTTCTGCCAGATATTTTTCAATATAGTCATCCTGAATCGGGGATTTCTTATTGTTAATCATATCGACCTTAGCCTGCACAATATCGACTGCAACTACCTGATGATGCTGACTCAGCAGCACTCCCAGCGAAAGCCCGACGTATCCCGTGCCGGCCACAGCGATTTTATAGTTTTTCATAGTTCTATTCTCCCTCACTAATTTTCTATTTGATAAAACAGCAAACAAGCCCACGGCGGGTCGCTCAAAGGCAATCCACCGTAGGCTTGAACTCTCCTTCATTTTTTATCTGTTGCTCCTTTTTGTGGGTCAAAACAGAGCTTCCAAAAGCCACCTACATATAACCCTCAGGATTTCCCGCTTCTTGCAGTTTTTCAACAAATAAAACATTTGAAGGACAACTCAAGCCGTCAAAACCCTTTAGTTATCGTGGTATTTCTTGGTTGACCCTATGCGGTTGTCAAGTAAGGAACAAAAATTTTTGCAAAAAATAAGCCTTTCCAAGCCGAAACCGATACGGTTTCAAACTCGGAAAGACTTCTCTTGTTATTTTTTTGATTTGAGCTTTTCTCTCCTTCTTGACGCGTGATAGCATTTGTGCTATCATATAAATAGAAAATCACATTGCCACTTTGGAGACAATATTCTAATGTATGAGATTGAATTTTACGAAACAGAAGATGGAAAGTGTCCTATCTGGGATTTTCTTGAAGCTTTACGCCTCAAGGCTCCTACCAATAAAGATGCACGGATACAGCACAAACAGGCAAGCCTCTACATTGAACTACTTCAGCAAAATGGAACCCACATGAATGCAGAGATTACGAAGCATCTTGACGATGGCATTTGGGAGCTTCGGCCTGGAAACAATCACATATTCTACTTTTTCTGTCAAAATGATACTTATGTACTACTTCATCAGTTTCGAAAGAAATCTCAAAAAACGCCTAAACGCGAAATTGAGAAAGCAAAAGCAGAGCGCAACGACTATCTTCGCAGAAAGGAGACTGCTAAATTATGAAAACATGGAATGATTACAAAGAATACGTTCGTACTGTAGACCCTGAAACAGCAAAGGACATCAAAGAAACAGAGGAAGTGGCTGCAATTGTCACTGCCATGGTTGAGCAGCGGAATGCGCTTGGCCTAAGCCAACGCGAACTTGCCGCCATGTGCGGTCTGCCGCAATCCTCTGTTGCAAGAATTGAGTCCTGCAAAACAACGCCTAATCTCGGAACCCTCTTGAATATTTTCCAGCACCTCGGATTAACGCTTACTGTTTCTCCCGTCAATCCTACCGTGTAATTTCTTATCACGGAGTCTGCTTCATTCAGCAGGCTCTTTTTTCTTTGTCTGTACTAACATTCCCTTTCATCTTTTCGAGCGAAATTATAGCAGCATTTTCTCCGCGTCATATCATCCCCTAAATTGGCATTTTACCCTGCCACCAATCATTTGCCTTCAATAGTTTTCAGTTCTTCAAGGTGATAGTCGCCATGATAGAATTTAGAAACATCCATATCAAGAGCTTCAATTACCCGACACGCCAAGCCAAAAGAAGAAGTCAAAATGTTTCTTTCCCCAGATTCCAGCCTTTGATATTGACGTAATGTTATTTTTGCGCGATCAGCAACCTCTTGTTGCGTCAGCCTTAATATTTGTCGTTTTTCCGATAAGACAGCCGCTGCCGTTGGAATTATCGTTTGAAAACCATCTAAAATTCCACCACTCATAGGAATCGCCCCCTCCATTACGTCCATTTGGTCATATTGTACAACCAATCGGACGTAATGTCAAGTCAAATACTTTTAGAGGTTCAAGCCTATTTTCGATTAACATTCGTTCTCAAATTCATTTTCTTCGAGCGAAATAACAACCGCATTTTTCTCAGCATCATACCGTCCTTTAAATTGATGGTCTTTTTTCTACAGCTAGACCATTTGTTTCCAGAAGCGCATGCAAAGAGCCATTCTGAAAAATCCACACTGAATAGGCGGTTCTGCATCCAGTGCGAAACCACCTGTTCATTTTTCACATTACTTTTATTGGAAACACAACTGCATTAAGCTCAGGTAGATACTTACCCTCTACCCTATGAAATTCTAACGGAGAAAAATTGTTTGCCTCAACCAAGCGATCGATGAACTGCTGGCTGCAAATTCGCATATTGCACCTGTTATCCATCAGAAGATTTTCCGGCACCTTAAACGACATCGGATGAGATGCTTCGCAACACGCCACTGCAACAGATTGTTTATCCTTTCCCTGCAGCACACAAACATAGCTTGGACTCTCCAAAATACGAATCACATCTTTGCTGATTGTCAACTGGCTCTGTTTTGCAGAAATCGTCAATCCAAGGCGCATCACTCTCTCATTGCTCATGTAGTCGCCCCTCTCTTCTCATACAGATATTGATTTTGACCTTTTTCCGTATTTATCGTTTGTGTTGATGATGGGCCTGATGAATTGATTTCGTGGTCTATCCGTTCTGTTTCAGTCGCTGCAGAAGCAGTTGGTTCCACGTCTTCGGCTTCCTTTTTTCCCTCTACTTCTTCATTTTTTGCTGCCATGATCGCCGCTTGTGCTTGCTCATCGCCTTGATAGCTGACGATATTTTCAAACATACTCATCTGGTGTGTTGCCACGTAGTCATTGTAAGACCGTCCAATTCTGCCTTTATAAATATCCGGGAAGAATTTGACCTGTTTCTTCTTCACTTCTCCCGTCATTGGGTCTGTAAACTCCTGCGGCTGCGGAGTAAACATAATAGCTTCTTCCAAATCAAAAAGCATGACCAGTCCCTGATCTGAATTAGCCACCCGTCCAAGCACTTTATAGCGGCACTCCCGATTCCAGTTCATCATGCGGAACATCTTTTCCAGAAACTCCAGTGACGAAATAGACTTGTTTACCCATACGCCATTCTTTTGCCGTGCCCATTCTACAGACGCACTATCTTCTTCGGGGCACATAATCAAGGCCATCCGCTTCTTTCCTGTATTGACAATAGGCAAAATGTACTTTATACCCTCAAACAGCCGGATGCAGGCCATATTGAATGTCATTTCGCCGTATTAGATACTGACAGCAGGCTTTTTAACCATAGAAAACTGCGTCCGAGGCGGCAGTTCGTACCCATCGAACTTTTCAAATTCCAGTTCTTCGCTCCTTTCCTTACGAATCTGCGCCAGTTCACGAATCAACTCTACTTCGCGCAGGGATAACTCCTGCCGCTTATCTACTTCAGTCATTTCCTGAGACCTCCATCACATTGACATCAAAAGTTCGTCCAATTCACGTTGAACTTCATTTCTGCTTGGAATTGCACCAATCATGGGATTTTCTACGACTTGGCCGGATTCCATCACATCACTAACTGTAATGCTCTGAACCCATTTACTCCGATATAACCGGCATTTCAGATTCCTCGAACAATTTTCTTGTTCATACTGATTTTTCCCAGTCAAAATCCGGGACTCATCTAATTCAAAAATCAGAAATTTTGCATTTCCCTGACCCCGGCAGATACCACGGCACTGATAGCGGCAATTCCTTCTCCAGTTCAATGTTTGGAAGACCAGTCCAGAAAATGCTCTGGCTGAAAAAGCTCTATGAACGTCATTGTCATCTCTCCAGCGCATCATCGTTGAAAAGCCGTGATTGCTCTTTCGCAAAATCACGACCTGCAGAATCGGATGATAGAGCAGTTCCACATACTCGCAGTCGTCCAACCGGCTATGGCAGGCCTTGCTGAAACGGATTCCATTTTTAGAAATCGTCATAACCGGGCTGCTCTGGTTGATAAAGCAAGCACCTGAAACCGTCATATATTCAGATTGAAGTGCCTTTCCCAGTGTTGCCCCAGCCCTCATCTCTGCTATATCGTTCAGTTTCATCACTTCTTCCGGCAGATAGGTGCTCAGGCAAAGGCTGCGGATGCTTTCAACACTGATGCCGCTCCAATTCGGATGGATGCCAACAAAGCCTTTCAATGTTCCCTGCTGGATCACCACAATATCCTGCACACCGCACTTCTTCCTGCTGGATGCCACCAGATGTGCAGCCCGTGCAATTTCCGGCGAAACGATTGCTTCATGGTGTTCCGGAACATAGGCAGAGCAGCGATTCCCATTATTCTTTGTAACCTTGCCCAGCTTGTAGTCCACCACGATGCTCTTCCGGGCTTCCAGATCACCCCAGCGGCGTTCATTTTTCATGATGTTTGCCACCATCATGCCATTCCACTCCTGCTTGCCACGCAGGGTGCTACGCTTCTTCTGCGTCAGCACTGCCGCAATTTGATCGCAGTTATAACCATAGATAAACGCCAGAAAGATAAAACGCACCGTCTTTGCTTCTTCCGGCTCAATTACCAACTGTCCATCTTTGGTATGCCGATACCCCATCAGGTCGGCCACCGGGTACTGGCCTGTCATAATGCGCTGGTCATACGAAAGGATCATGCGGCGGCTCTTATTGCCCGATTCCCAGTCCGCCAGAAGCGCCTGAATGTCAAGGCTGTATTGGCTACTTGGATTCAGCGTGTAGATATTCTCTGTTTCAAAGTACACACCGATGGGATGTGCAGGATGCATAGTTTTCAAAGCTGCGATCTGTGTCATGCAATCCGAAAAATTCCGGGCAAAACGTGAAATGCTGGCACAGATAATCAAATCCATCTTCTGGTCTTTGGCATCCCGCATCATGCGCTTAAACGCATCCCGTTTCCGCAGTGAAGTACCCGATTTTCCTTCATCGCTGTAAATATCCTGCAAATTCCAGTTTTCCGTTTCTGCAATCTTTTTGGTGTAATATAGAGTCTGGTTTTCAATGGAAGAAATCTGTTCTTCGCTGGAAGTGCTGACACGGGCATAAACGGCTACACGCTTCAGGTCGCTGTCGTAAATCGACGGTGTCGGTTTCGCCGGACGAAAGTAGTCTTTTGCCGTTTTCTGGCCCTGTTCTGCCTGCTTATGGATTCTGTCCCGAATTTCAGCTTTTCTCTTTTCGGACTCCAAATGCCTACTCTGCCAGTCTGCTCCACACGGCAGCATGTCCACATCTTCTGCTGGGATATGTTCTACGTTCATTTTTCTTCAGCCTTTGTCATTTCATCTTCCAGTCGAATTCTCCACTCAAGATAATCTTTCCTTCGGATTGATGTATATTTTTCGGCCAATTCTTTCAGGTTCTGACGCTGATTCTCAACATTAAGAATCGTGTCAATTTTCTGGTCGTCATCATCTGTAACAACGTCCACTCGCATCGGCATGTCAAACAGATATTTCAGCAGAAAACAGAAATCACAGGTATTCGCTGCAAGGTAGGCCCTTGTCTGTGAAAAAATCAGATTGACGGCACCCTTTTTGCAATCTTTGAGCAGATGCACCATTTCCGGGCGTTTATAAATTTCCTTATTCCCTGTGATGTCAATATAGACACCAACCAGCCTTTTATCCGCATCATCCCTGAACTTTTCAGCATAGTAGGAACTGTGATAGGCTACTGCTGCATCCTTAGAGCGCTCCCACAATTTTGCAAGTTTCACATAGCCGCCAACTTTATACCTGTGGTCCATTTACAGCACCTTCCTCCGGCTGAACACTCCAATACCATCTCCGCTTCTTCTGGTAGCAGTGGATTCCCATTTCTGTTTTTACCATCCGCGCAACTCGTTTGCTGACACCCTCATTGTCCAGACGGCAATAAATTTCATTCGCACTCATATCGCCTTTTTCAAGAAAATGCTTGATCCAGTAGGCAGCTTTCTGTTGCTCTGTATCAAATTTAGGTTCGGTGTCCGGCTGTTGTTTTTCAAAGAGCTGCGGCCTGCATTCCAGCCATCGAAAGCCCTTGTCGGCAGAAATGGAAAAGCGGATGTCTTCTGCCGTAGGCGCAAGACTGTTTTTGATTTGATGTACGATTCTTATATCAGGATTCTCGGTATCTCGCTCCACCTGCAGGACGCTTCGTGCTGCTGCCACAACATCAATGCTGCCAAGGCTGCGGTACAGCCCTTTGGAGCCTTCTTTTTTGTTGAGGTGTCCAATCAGAACGATAGCGCAGTCGTAACCAGCAGCCCACATTCCAAGGCGGTGCATGAGTTTCCGCGCTCTGCCTGCGATTTGCAAATCCGAATCGCTGCCAAGATAAGCCTGAATCGGATCGATCACGACCAATCGAGGCCGAAATTCAATGATTGCCTGACGGATGCGCTCATCATCCAATGTAAGGCCGTTATAAACCTCTTCATTGATGAAGGCAATCTTCCTGCAGTCTGCTCCATAGCGTTCCAGCCGGGGCTTTATCGTGTCTGAAACGCCATCCTCTGAGCACTGATAAATCACTTTTTGCGGCGCACCAATTTTGCATCCGTCCGGAGTCTTACCTCCTGTTGAAAGTTCCGCAATCAGATTCATCATCATGGTAGATTTTCCATCGCCGGGATCACCCTGCAGAAGTGTGATTTTCCCGATTGCAATAAAGGGATACCACAGCCACCGTACATCCGTTGACTGAACTTCGCTATACAGTGTCAGCAGCCTTTCCATTTCGTTTTCCTCACTTTTTTGTAGTTTGGTTTCACGCTTTTATTATACGCTTGTCAGATATATTTTTCTGTGAACCAGCAGTTCACTTGTACCCTAAAATGTGAACTACTGGTTCACATTTTTGCCTCAGAAGCCACCTCCGCTAAAAGGGAAAAGAAAAATTCTGATTTCTATGCGGATCGATCTTTTGGTTTTTCTTGATACATTTTTTCATAAGTCAAATAATTAAAGTATCTTATGCGGGCATTTGAAAGGAAGATCACTATATGTCCGTAAATCGTACTTCTCTAGGAAAACGAATCAGCTTCTACCGTTCAAAATCGAATCTGACGCAAGAAGTTCTTGCCGCAAAAGTCAACTGCAGTCGTGAATACATTGTCCAAATCGAAAATGGCACAAAGGTTCCAAGCCTTTCTGTTCTTGTCAAAATTGCCAACACGTTATCCGTTTCCGCGGATGAGCTTTTGCTCGACTGTCTTGAATATTCATCTTCCTCAGCAAACTCTGAAATTCATCGCTTGCTGTTGGACTGTAATGAAACTGAACAGACTGTCATTATCCGCATGGCAAAGGAGTTAAAGGCCACTCTTGTCAGCCTTGGAGTTTAACATTATTTCGCAGTAAAAAGCACAAAATAAAACGGCCCGCATAAGCTGCAGACGCACCCTCGAATTCTCCTGGGTGCTGTCTGTGGTTTACGCGAGCCTTCGATTTTTTGCTTCTGAAATTCTGTATTTACCTTAAATCAAGAAATCGCTGCACTTACTTTTCCTCATAACTGTTCAATGCATCCTCAAATGTAAAGCGAATTTTCACGCGTTCATCGTTGAAAACCTCAATGCGGTCAATAAAGGTTTCCACCACATTCTGCGATAAGTGCATCACATCGCCAGCCTCTCTCACAGTATCCATCACGGCTTGCAAATTATCCGCATCCTTCTTCACAGGCTGGAAAATTTGATTTTTCTCGGTACGAAGTCGTTGAATCTGCTCCATCCGTTCATCTTCCTGTGCTCTATAGGAATCTCTCTGCCTGATGAATTCTTCCTTGCTCATGTTTCCATCAGCATACTGCTCATAAAGTGCAACGCGCTGTTTTACGATCTCTGCCTTTTCTTCACTCAGCTTTTCTTCCTGCCGTTCCAGTGCGGAGAAGCAGATCAACGCTTTGCGTTCCCATTCGTGCAGGATTTCCAGTACATACTCTGCCTGCTTTATCTGCGCTGTCAGCGCATTTCGGACGATATGTTCCAGCAGTTCCTCGGAGATCGGGATTCGCTTGCAGGGGCTGTCCACCGCTGTGGCCGAAAATCTGCAGTTAAACGAGGGGCCAAGCTTCTTGAGTACACGATATTTCATCAGCTTCTGGCAGTAGCCGCAGTAGACCTTGCCTTTCAAGGGATACTGGTGTTTTGTGTAGTTCCCGGCCTGATGATTCCCGTGCTGCAGCATAATAACCTTTTGTGCCTGTTCAAATTCCTCCGGGGTCACAATGGCGGCATGGCTGTCCTCAATACGTACCTGCTGTTCCAAAGGAGCGCGCAGCACCCGATGTTTACAGGGAACAGGCATAATGAATTTCGCGCCCACATAGGTTCCCTTATACTTCTCATTTTTCAGAACATGGTAAACCGTTCCACTTGTCCAATGGCTGCGCTGCAGATCCCATGCTTTCTGCTCACTGTACACATGGTTTTCCGCCACATGATACGCTGCCGGGGTCGGGATCTGCTTTTCATTCAGGATTTTTGCGATGGTGCCTGTTCTGTTGCCCTGCAATGCCAGTTCAAAAATCAACCGCACATATCGACTGGCTACCGGGTCGAGGATCCGCTTATGGCAATCGTTCGGGTCCGACAGGAATCCAAACGGGCGGTATCCTCCGAGATACATTCCTTTCTTCTGCATCACATGGTCGGCTGCTGCGATTTTAGCGGAAAGATCCCGGCTGTAGGATGCGTTGATGATGTTCTTAATGGCTACTTCCAGTCCACGTACATCGTTTCCGATTTGCATTCCACTGTCGTAACCATCGTTGACGGAGATGAAGCGAGCGCCCAGCAACGGGAAGATCCGCTCCATATAATCGCCTGCTTCAATATAGTCACGGGCAAACCGGGAAAAGTCCTTTACGATAATCGTTTTTATCTTGCCATCCTGTGCATCCTGAATCAGCCGCTGAAACGCAGGACGGCTTGTAGATGTGCCGGAGTAGCCATCGTCCACGT
>ERZ773228.3752-NODE-3752-length-12191-cov-4.466711_pt1 | contig 12191 bp, 9 predicted proteins | sample MGYA00580524_ERZ773228 | MGnify/ENA primary metagenome ERZ773228 (study PRJEB29015, sample SAMEA2737768) | human gut metagenome | biome: human gut; feature: human-associated habitat; material: faeces | place: China | collected 2012 ...
CTGAAATCAAGCACTTCTTCGAGCAGTACAAGGCTCTGGAGCCGGGCAAGGAAGTCCTGCCGGGCGATTACTGGACTGGCGCCGCCAAGGCCGAGGAGGAAATCGTCGCAGCCCGCAAGCGCCTCGCTGATAGCGAGAAGTGATCGCTTCTCCCCTTTTTATGTCAAAGCCCACTGCCCCCGGCAGTGGGCTTTTCCTCTTTTCCAGCCAGTGGAGGCCAGGTGCCGTTGCGGGGAGTCCAACGGACCAAAGCGTCCGATTTCTTCGTACCGCGGTATAGTGGTCTCTTGTAATTTTCGGCATGCGAACAGTATTCGCTGAATTCAAAGCCCGCTGGACGTCACATATCACATCCGCGTGCGGCAGTTCTGTGTCGGTACTCCTAGGCGTAGGCGGAACGCAATCCGTCGAGGCCCATCCCGTGGGGAGACCGGCGGGATGAACCTTTTCACCAGCTATGCTCATTCAGATTCTGCTTATTGGCGTGTCCGTGTCCATGGACGCGTTCGCTGTCTCCATTGGCAAAGGCCTGACCGTCAAGAAGCTTCGCGGCGTCGATGCGTTCAAAACCGCCCTGTGGTTCGGCGGATTCCAGGCGCTTTTCCCTCTGCTCGGCTATTTCGCGGCCAGCACGTTCAGCAAATACGTGACCGCCGTGGACCATTGGATCATTTTCGGCCTACTCGCCCTAATCGGCGGCAATATGGTACGCGAGGCGTTCGAAGAGGACGAGGAGAACGCCAAGGAAACCCCTGAATTCGATTGGAAGCACATGCTGCCGCTCGCCGTGGCCTGCAGCATCGACGCATTCGCGGTCGGCGTGAGCTTCGCTTTCATGACGCTCAACATCTGGCTGTCGGTGGTCATCATCGGCATCACCACCGGCCTGTTCTCCGCCGCCGGCCTGTATATCGGCCGCGCGTTCGGCTCGCGGTGGCAGAAGCCCGCGCAGATCGCCGGCGGCATCGTGCTGATTCTTATCGGCGTGAAGGTGCTGTTCGAGCATCTCGGATTCCTCGGTTGACTGCCAATCCAACATAATAAAAGCCCGTAATCATTGCGATTACGGGCTTTGTCATTAGAACAGCCGTTTACAGCACGACGATGGCGAGCGCCGCCAGACCGACTGCGAGACCGGTCAGCATGACCGGCAGCAGTGCGAGGCCGATCCACGGCGAACGCGCATCCGGCTCGGGGTCGGCGTCGCGGTGCCAGAAGTACGAGCACACGGTGAGCGCCACGGCCACCAATACCGTCACGATCGCGGCGACGACCCATGTCGTGGTCACGTTGCTGAACATGTCCACCGTGGCTCCGGAGGCAGCGGACATGGCGGCGGCCCTGGAATGCGTTGTCGGCAGGAGCACCGGCAGGAAGCACCAGCCCGCGCTGGCGATCATGGCGACGCCTTCGACCACGCTGTGCGACAGCGAGCGGATCAGGTGCGTGCGGTTTTCGCGGGCCATCTGCCGGCCGAAGGATACGATGATCAGCACGATCAGCAGTCCGCCCACGCCGGCGATCCACGCTTCCTCCATGGAGAAGCTTTTGCCGCCATCCAGGCCGGCGGGGAAGATCACATTGCCCAGCATCACGGTCGTGGCGCAGATCGCCGACAGCAGGCCTGCGATCGCGGCGATCACATGGCCGGCGACGCCGTCGCGGAACGGACTGAACACCACCAGCAGCACGACCATCGCCAGCGAGGCGATGATCGTGAACGGAACCGCGGCCGGTTTGGCGGCGTCGCCGTACATCATGCCGGGAACCAATGCGAGCGCCACCAGCACCACATATGCGATGATCTGAATCGCCAGGACCTTGGCAAAAGCGACTTTCCGCGTGGCTTCCTGGGCGGTGGCCTTCTCAGCGGTCATCTCGGACCCCCTTTTCATATTGTGGTCATTCCGTATGCAATATGAATAAATGTAGCCGTAAGTGTCCACATACTTCGGTTACAATCGAGGAAACGCCGATAACACATACCGAGTGTACAATCGCGGCATCAGTTATAGGGAACATGAGGGAGCTGACGTGACGGATCTTACGCTTATGACGTTCGCTAGCGACCCGGCCACCGTTCTTCCCTCGCTGGCGTTGCTGTCCCACCGCGTGCGCGTTCTGCCGATGGATGCGGCGAGCTTGGTGAAGATGCCGGAGAACACCATTCTTTTCCTTGATGCGCGTGACGATTTGGCCACCGCGAAAACGCTGTGCCGGCTGATTCACGCGTCGGGACTGTCCACGCCGATCGTGCTCATTCTCACCGAGGGCGGCTTCACCGTGGTCAATTCGCAGTGGGGCATTGCCGATGTGGTGGTGGCTACGGCGTCCCCCGCCGAGGTGGAGGGGCGTTTGCGCCTGGTTTCCGAACGTGGCAACGCGCCGGTCAACGCGGCGTCCTGTTCGGGCGAGCAGGGCGTGCAGAACGAGGATGGTCTGATCCGTTCCGGCGATTTGGTGGTGGATACGAATGGCTATACGGCCAGTCTGCACGGCCATCCGATCGACTTGGCGTACAAGGAGTTCGAGCTGCTCAAGTATCTGGTGCAGCATCCGGGCCGCGTGTTCACGCGCGCGCAGCTGCTGCAGGAGGTGTGGGGCTACGACTATTACGGCGGCACCCGCACTGTGGACGTGCATATCCGTCGTCTGCGCGCCAAGCTGGGCGGCGAGTACGAGCATCTCATCGGCACCGTGCGCAACGTCGGCTATCGTTTCGATCCGCCGGAAGAGGATGAGCATGAGGCCGCGGCCAAGGATGCGGCTCACGGCGAGTCCGGCGAAAGCTGACTTTTTCTTGCGATCATTCCGTTGATGTTCGACGGGTTTCGTTTGTTTTCGTTGGCCTTTCGCTGATTTCCTGTTGTTTTTCGCTGATTTCCTGTTGTTTTTCGCTGATTTTCTGTCGTTTTTCGCTGATTTTCTGTCGTTTTTTCGATGGATTTTCGCTGTTTTTGCCGATTGCGACGTTTCCGCAGGTTTCCCGCGTTCGTCCGCATGCGAGGGGTAGGCTGGGAGGCATGCCTCGGGAATCGAAGAAGGCGCGGATCGCGCGCATGCATCAGGAATACGAGCAGTTGTGCGTGGAGATTCCCGATCCGAAATGCGCGTTGAACTTCAATTCTCCTTTCGAACTGCTGGTGGCTACGGTGTTGAGCGCGCAGACCACCGACAAGCGCGTGAACATGGTCACGCCGGAACTGTTCGGCGAATATCCCGGTCCGGCGGAGCTTGCCGCCGCGAATCCCGAGCACGTCGAGGACATCATCCGCACCATCGGCTTCTTCCGTACGAAAGCGCGCAATATCATCGGGCTGTCGCATGAGTTGTGCGTGCGATTCGGGGGCGAGGTGCCGGCCGATATGGCTTCGCTGGTCAGTCTGCCGGGCGTGGGCCGCAAAACCGCGAACGTGGTGTTGGGCAACGCGTTCGGCGTGCCCGGTTTTCCTGTGGACACGCATGTGATTCGTGTGACTGGGCGATTGCGGTGGCGGTCCGACTGGGCGAGCCCCTCCCCTGACCCGGTGGCCATCGAACGTGAGGTCACCGCCTGCTTCCCTCCCGAAGAATGGACCGATCTGTCTCACCGTTTGATATTGCATGGCCGCGCCATCTGCCATGCGCGAAAACCGGATTGCGCCGACTGCCCCCTCAACGACACGTGTCCGAGCGCGTTCGCCGCGTGATTCCGACGCATGCCAGCCGCCGCGCCGGCACTCCGTCGAATCGCACCCGGCCATCGGGCGTGTAGCACGCGTCAACTAGACTCGGGTGCATGGATGAAAACGGGCGGAAACGTAATCTGAAAGCCGAGGCGACGCGCTGGCTGATCTTCTTCGGCGTCGCGATCGTGCTCAGTGTGCTGCTGTGGCTGGGACTGTCGCTGACAGGCCGCAAGAATCCCATCACATCCTTCGGCACGCTCGTCTCCGACTCGTCGGTGACCGTCGGCATCGAAGGCAATGCGCCGAAATCGCTTGACATCCGCACCGAACAAGGCACCGCCGTGGAGCAAGCGCTGCTCGGCAACGTATACGAAACGCTGGTGTCACGCAGCGAAACCAACAAACTGCAGCCGGGAATCGCCAGCTCCTGGCAGGCTTCCGACGACGGTCTCACGTACACGTTCACGTTGAACGACGGCATGACGTTCGCCAATGGGCACAAACTCGACTCGTCCGACGTGGTCTGGTCGCTGCAGAACGCCGTCAACAACCATTACGTGGGAGCCGACCAGCTTGGTGATCTGAAGGAAATCACCAATCCCAATGCGAATACGGTGGTCATCACGCTCGCCAAGCCGAATCCGCGGCTGTTGCGCGCGCTGGCCGGCCGTGCAGGCGTCGTGTACGACGCGGAAAGCAAAACCAACTATGCGAAATCGGCGGTCGGATCGGGACCATTCACCGTGTCAACCGCGGACCAATCGCAAATCGCGCTGCAACGCAACGACTCGTATTGGGGCAAAAAAGCCGCATCATCGCAAGTGACGCTCTACTACTACGCCAACGAGGAATCCATGGCCGATGCCATGAAAGCCGGCAAAATCAGCATGGCGCTGCCGCTGAGCGCTTCAACCGCCTCGGAACTGGGCAAAACCAACGGTATTACCGCGGACAGCGGCATCAGCTTCGACAAGGTGATGCTCGCGTTCAACAACGACAACAACAGCCCCTTCTCCGACGAGCAGATCCGCAAGATGACGCGATACGCCATCGATGCGAAGACCATCGCCAAGAACGCGCCCGACGCGTACGCGCCGCTAGGAGGGCCGATCAGCCCGCTGGAAGACGGGTATGAGGACCTGAGCGGACTGTACCTCTACAACCTCGAACAGGGGCAACGGATGCGCACGTATTTCGGAGTGAACTACATCGCGCCAATCGACATTCTGGTGCCGAAGGAATACGAAAGCATCGGCAACGACGTGAAAACCGCCATCGAAAACCTCAACATCAACACCAATCTGGAAGTGCTCGATTCCGCCGCGGACGTGACGGAACGCATGAACGCCGGCACCTATAACATCGCGCTGACCACCATGAGCGACGAAGGTGACGCAAGCGTCTTCGACAACGGCCAGTCCGTGTTCCATTTCGAGAACGGCGACGCGCAGCAGGCTTACGCCAATGCCATGGCCGCGACCAACGACAACGATTATCAGGCCCGCATGCGCGATTACGCGCGCGCCGTCAGCGAAAACGCGGCCAGCGACTGGCTGTACACACGTAAGAACTTCCTTGCCGTTTCCGATGGGCTGCAGGGGTATCCGAAGAATCTGACCGACCGTCTGCTGCCGTTGAACAGATTGACGCTGCACTGATTTTTCCACGGTTTTTTATGTGGATTTTCCGCGATTTGCCTGCGATTCCGGCATTCGGTTCGATAGGCGCTGATACGACGGCAGTTGTCACATTCGCTTTCTAGACTAGCGACTATGACTGAAAGCCAAGATAACACCATCAACGCGAACCTCACGCCGCTGCCCGACAGGGTCGGCGTGGACGGTCTCGAAGACAAGTGGCGTGGCGTCTGGGACGAGAGCGGAGTCTACAAGTTCCAGGGCACCCGCGACCGCAAGGCCGTCTATTCCATCGATACCCCGCCGCCCACCGTTTCGGGCCACCTGCATGTGGGCCACGTGTTCTCCTACACGCATACCGATGTGATCGCGCGATTCAAGCGCATGAACGGCTACGACGTGTTCTACCCGATGGGCTGGGACGACAACGGCCTGCCGACCGAACGCCGTGTGCAGAACTATTACGGCGTGCGCGTGGACACTTCCCTGAAGTACGATCCGAATTTCGTGCCGCCGTTCGAAGGCACCGATGGCAAGAAGATCGACGCCAAGGACCAGGTGCCGATCTCCCGTAAGAACTTCATCGAACTGTGTGAAAAGCTCACCGCCCAGGACGAGAAGCAGTTCGAGGCGCTGTGGCGCTCCCTCGGCCTGTCCATCGACTGGTCGCAGACCTACCACACCATCGGCGAGCATCCGCAGCGCGTGGCCCAGAAAGCGTTCCTGCGCAACCTGGCTCGCGGAGAGGCGTATCAGAAGGACGCCCCGGGCCTGTGGGACGTGACGTTCCAGACCGCAGTGGCGCAGGCCGAACTGGAATCGCGCGAATACCCGGGCTTCTACCACAAGTTGGCCTTCCGTTTCGAAGACGGCACCCCGATCTACATCGAGACCACCCGTCCGGAACTGCTGGCCGCCTGCGGCGCGCTGATCGCGCATCCGGACGACGAGCGTTACAAGCAGTATTTCGGCCAGTACGTCTACTCCCCGCTGTTCCATGTGAAGGTGCCGATTCTGGCGCATAAGGCGGCGGAAATGGACAAGGGCGCCGGCATCGCCATGTGCTGTACGTTCGGCGACGTGACCGACGTCGAATGGTGGCGCGATCTGAACCTGCCGCTGCGTTCCATCATCCAGCGCAACGGGCGCATCGTCATGGACACCCCGGATTGGATCGAAGACGAGGAAGGCAAGCGTATCTTCCAGGAGACCGCGGGCAAGACCACGTTCTCCGCACGTAAGGTCATCGTCGACGAGCTGCGCGCTGCCGGCGATCTGGACGGCGAGCCGACCCCGACCAAGCGTATGACGAACTTCTACGAGAAGGGCGACAAGCCGCTCGAAATCGTCACCTCCCGCCAGTGGTACCTGAAGAACGGCGGCACCGACGAGAAGCTGAACGCCGAGCTCATCGCGCGCGGCAAGGAGCTGAACTTCCACCCCGATTTCATGCGCGTGCGCTACGAGAACTGGGTGCACGGCCTCAACGGCGACTGGCTGATCTCCCGCCAGCGCTTCTTCGGCGTTCCGTTCCCGCTGTGGTACCCGGTGAAGGAGGATGGCACCCCGGATTACGATCATCCGATCACCCCGAGCGAGGACCGTCTGCCGATCGATCCGACCGACGATGTGCCGGAAGGCTACACCGAGGACCAGCGTGACGTGCCGGGCGGCTTCACCGCCGAGCCGGACATCATGGATACTTGGGCCACCTCGTCGCTCACCCCGCAGATCGTGACCCGCTGGGAGGAACCGGGCGAAGAGAACCAGGCGATCTTCAATGCCACCTTCCCGATGGATCTGCGTCCGCAGGGCCAGGACATCATCCGCACTTGGCTGTTCTCCACCATGGATCGCGCGCATCTCGAGAACAAGTGCCTGCCGTGGGCCAACACCACGCTGTCGGGCTGGATCCTCGATCCGGACCACAAGAAGATGTCGAAGTCCAAGGGCAACGTGGTCGTGCCGGACAAGCCGATCAAACAGTTCGGCGCCGACGCGGTGCGTTACTGGGCCGCCGCCGCACGTCTGGGCCTGGACGCCACGTACGACGAAGGCCAGATGAAGATCGGCCGTCGTCTTGCCATCAAGCTGCTCAACGCCACCAAGTTCGCGCTAGCCATCGGCCGTGAGGACGAGAACCATCACGTGGGCGCTCCGGCAGTCGCCGCATGGAACCCGGCCGACGTGACCGAGCCGATCGACCGTTCCGCGATGTCCAAGATGGCCGCCGTGGTCCGCGAAGCCACCGACGATCTCAACAACTACGAGCATTCCAAGGCTCTGGAAGTCATCGAGAACTACTTCTGGCAGTTCTGCGACGACTACATCGAGCTGGTCAAGAACCGCGCCTACGGCACCGCCGATTCCACCGGCAACGTGCCGAGCGAGGCCGCGGTGAAGTCCGCACGCACCACGCTGGGCCTGGGTCTTGATGCGTTCGCGCGCCTGCTGGCCCCGTACCTGCCGTATGCCACCGAAGAGGTGTGGAGCTGGATGCATGAGGGCGAGGGCTCCGTGCACCGCGCCGCATGGCCTGTGGCCGACGTGTACGCGGCCGCCGCCGGCGACGCATCCGCCGATCTGCTTGCTCATGCCGGTGAGGCTCTGGCCGCGCTGCGTGGCATCAAGTCGAAGGCCAAGGTTTCGATGAAGACCCCGATCTTGTCTGTGACGCTTGCCGTTGCCGACGATGTGCGCGGGTCCATCGAGGCCGCGCTGGGCGATATCGCCGAAGCTGGTCGCGTGACCGGACCGATCGCCTTCACCGCACCGGCTGCCGCCGAGGGTGAGAACGAGGCCGCCGATGTGACGGTCGCCGAAAGCGAGCTAGGCGAACCGCCGGCCAAGAAACCGAAGAAGTGAGTCTCTGAGGTGAGCCGCCAGCGGCTTTTGTAGCGCAGCCGCTCACTTCACCCACATACGAGGGGCCTTTCCTTTGCATGAAGGAGAGGCCCCTCGTATATCCCGTCACTGTCTGCAACTAACCGTGCCCCCTTTTGCTCATATTCAGTCAAAATCGCGGGAAAAATGCTTTCGTGAGCGAAAAGGGGTATAAATCGCAGGCAAAACGGTCGAAATCATATCCCCTTTTGCCCACGTCCGTGCAGAATCGCCCTAAATCGCAAGACGTGCGCGCATAGAACCGTCCTTATCCCGTTCTCGGCTGTTCTCAGCGTACATTCCTGCCCCTGCGCACAAACCCGTACGCGAAAAAATGGTTTTTATGGGCGTAATCTCAACGAATGCACAAGCGGAGGCGGAAATCGCAATCAAAACCCCGAAACGTACCACGTAAGCGACGGAGCACTATCGGATTTAGTGCATCGCACCAACCGCGTGCTCTACAGCACCGGAACGGACAGGAGGTACTGCGGGCCAGCGGACGAATTTCCGGAACCGTTCCCACCCAATCCGGCCTGCAGCGCATCGTCGAAAACTTCCGCAGCGGCGGCCAATTCGACCGTCTCGTCAATCAAATCGCCATTATCCGGCGTGAAACCGGTTTTCGCCAAGCCATAGCCGGTAATTGGTAGCGAGCTGGCGGACGAATCCGCCGAACCGTCGGACGAATCGCCACCGCTGTTCTTCGAAGAGCCGTCCACTCCCCCGACTTTCGCCACATTCTTCGACGTGGTGTCCGCTGCGGCGCCGAACGACGGGCGTAGTCCGCCCGCGTAGCTCATCACATCATCCATGCTGATGGCGTTCTTGTCATCGACCAAGCTGGTCGAATCGGCGGTGTTGTTCTTCGCCTGCGCGCGTTCGGCCTTGCGTTGCGCACGGGACCGCCGTTTCTCGGCTTTCGCGCACAACGATTGGCTGGCGGAGGCGGAACGCAACGTGTCCAGCACAGAAGCGTCATCGGCAGCGCCCGATTCGGACATGTCGTCATCCGAATCCAGCTGGTCGGCGAATCGCAGCACGATCTGGTGGAATGCGCTGGCCTGTCCGGTGTGCTCGCTGGCGTCCGCCAACGCGGTCATCGCCGCGGACACCTTGTCGGACGCGGTTTTGAGCTTCTCATTGTCTTTGATGCCGGCACGCACGTCGGCGATCGCCTGGGTTTCGTAGCTGCCAGCCGTGCCTGCGGTGGCGCCCAGTTCCTTAAGCCGAGCCGTGTATGCGTCGGTGAAATCCATCGAATACGGGATCATGGCCGCGGACAGCTGCGATTGGCCGGCACTGTAGTCTTTGGAGCCGCGCTGTTGTTCCTCGCCGGCGCGCTTGGTGAGCTCGTTCACCAAGCCGGATGTGCCGCGCTGTTCGATGGTGCGAATCACCTCGTCGACGGCGTCGGCCGCGCCGATATGCCGGTATGCGGCGCTCACGTCGTTGACGGCGTTGGCCAGGTCTGCCACGGATTTAGCTACGGAGGTATCGCCGTTCAGTTCGGACGCGGTGCCGAGAATGGCGGGAAGCTGTGTGGCGTTGCCGATCGAACCGGACAGATGCGTGGTGTATGAGCCCACGTACGCGTCGATGTAGCCGTCGAACGCCTGATCGTGCGCTTTGGAACGTACGGCGATGGTCTGTTTGGCAAGCGCTTTCTCGTTGTCTCTGAGCTGTTCCAGTTGGGCGATGAGCTTGCGGTTGCGTTGCGAGCCGACGTTGGTCAGACCGTCCACCAAGGTGGTTGCACGCTTGGTCAGGTCAGGCAGTGATTGCTGAACGTTGCCTTCCACCGCGGCGATGGACAGTGAGCTCATGGTGAAGTGCTTCGCCGTCACGTAGGCGTTGAAGGTCAGGTCCTCGCCCGGTTTGCCGACCGCAGCCACCAGGGTCGAGGTGTTGTCGGATGAGACGAGCACGCCGTCATCGGCGGTCACGTCACTGCCGACGCGTCCGGGAATGGTGAAGGCGACGATTGGCGTCAGATTGGCGGTCACGTCGGGTTTCGTGGCATGCAGGGCGATGCGTATGCCGATCATGCCGGAAGCGCCGGAAACGTCGGAAACGCTTACGTCGGGCCCGTTGAGGGTGAAGGAGGCGGATATTTTCCACGGCAATGCGACAACGCCTTTGGGAACGCGTTTCGACGTGGAGGATCCGCTGTTGGTCAGGAAAAGGCGGCCTGGTTTGTCGATGGAGGTGTAGGCGCTCATCACGTCATCATGCGATGCATCGGCCGCGTACTGCCCATTCTGTTGCAAGGCCGATATCGCGTCGTTCACGCCGACTGCCGCGACGGGAGCGGCGGTGATGACGGCGACCGCGATCGCCGCGGCAAGCGGGCGTCGGGCACCGGATGGACGGTTCGCGGTGGCGTGGCGCATGCCGGACCTCTCAATCGCAATCGAAACAACTTTCCAAGGCATTTAATGTAGTGCCCGGCATGCCCGTCGGCAATGGACGTTCGCGCGGGGCGCGCGGAAAACGGACGGCTCAGGCGAAAACGTCGAGTACGCCCGGGTCTCCCCCGTTTTCGGCGATGCGCTTGTGGCGGCGCTTGGCCTCGGTCACCACGAATTCGCGGTACATTTCGGCGATTTCCGGATCCAGTCCGGCTTCGTCGGCAATGCGATGCAGACGCTCGATCTGGGCATGTTCACGCTGGTAATCGGCCGGCGCGAAGCCCGCACGCGCCTTGAGCACACCCACCTGCGACGTGTATTTGAACCGTTCCGCCAGCAGCGAGACGATGGCGGTGTCGACGTTGTCTATCGATTGGCGCAGCGAGGCGATTTTAGCCACCACATCGGCCACTTCGGGGTTGTTCTGCGCGGTGCGCGCGTCGATGATGGTTTCGGATTCGGTTTCTTCTTCTGGCCGAAGCCAGTCATGTTCGCTGTCGCTCATGGGTATAAGCCTACCGCGCACCCTACCGCGGCATCTGCCGAACAGCGGTCACTTCGCGAAGTAACGCTGCAGCACGATGGTGGTTTCGGTGCTGACCGACACCGTGCGATGGATGAGGTTCAACAGCTCTTCGAGCTTGCTGGGCGATTCGACGCGAACGGTGAGCATGAAGCTGGGCGAACCGGCGACGGAATCGCAGGACATGATGCCGTCGATGTTTTTGAGCTTGTCTGGAATCTCGGCTTCCTGGGAGTAATCGATGGGCGTGACCGCGATGTAGGCGTTCACCGCAAGGCCGCGGCGCTCGTCGTCGATAACCGCCTTGTAGCCTCGGATCACGCCGCGACGCTCAAGCTTCTGCACGCGCGACTGCACGGCGGACACGGACAGGCCTGTCGCCTCGGAAAGGTGGGACAGCGTGGCTCGGCCATCCTTTTCAAGCATGTCGAGGATTACGCCATCGGTCGCGTCGAGCTGGCTCGCAACCGTACGTGCGTCTACCGGACCATTGTCACTGTTGGTCATTCATACCCCTTTTCCAACAATCCACTGCACCGGCCGCAATCGACCGTCCCCACTGCAGTTCCATGTTCTTTTTCTTCCTTACCATACCCACTACCGCGCACATACCGTCGCGGAATCGCCGCAGTTTATCCGGACGGCGCAACGCTGTCATGAAATATCTTTGTTTTATTTAGCTCATACCCCCATATCGACCATATATATTTTCCCCATTTATCTTTTCTCGTCGTATTTTTACCTATTTTTTAATTGACAACGTTGTCCAAGAAGTGGTCAATTTCACGAAATTCGTCGAAACGTACGCATAGGAAAGGGGCTACACGGCGATTGCCATGCAGCCCCTCAAACCTTCAGATTCGCTTGCAGCCGACGACTCAGTTGCCGTTGGTGGCGTTGCCGCTCTGCTGGATGAGCGACGCCATGAAATCGCGGTTGGTCGCTGTCTTCTTCAGGCGTGGCACGAGCGTCTGGTAGGCCTGTTCCGGCTCGAGGCCGCCCAGCAGGCGACGCAGACGGTAGATGATCGGCAGTTCCTGAGGATCGGTGATGAGCTCCTCGCGGCGGG
>ERZ773228.3762-NODE-3762-length-12172-cov-3.043328_pt1 | contig 12172 bp, 4 predicted proteins | sample MGYA00580524_ERZ773228 | MGnify/ENA primary metagenome ERZ773228 (study PRJEB29015, sample SAMEA2737768) | human gut metagenome | biome: human gut; feature: human-associated habitat; material: faeces | place: China | collected 2012 ...
CAACTGGTGTTTGCTACTGCTTTTTTCCAATTCCATTGTATTGGCCGCTATAGCCTCTACTTCGATAATCTGTCCGAAAGCATCTTTGTCACTGGTGTTTCCTTTCAAGCGGATGGTTATCGTATTGGCACGTACGGGCTTTTCTACATTGAGATGAATATATCCCAGGCTTTTATCCGTGTTTCCACTCCAAATCAAGGTGTTGCCGGCATATACTTCCAGCGGGTAACTTCGTGAACGCCATCCTTGCAGTTTGATGCATATATCGTCTATTTCGGCATCTCTTTCCAATGTATAGGTAATCCATGCAGTGCTTAGTTTACCGTCATTCTTCCATTCGGTCAGTTCGATATCATCGTAGCTTTTTTCAGCATCATTATTGTTGGAACCGGCTTTTGCCGAAACGATTCGTACGCCCTTTTTGCTGTCTTTGTAAGAAGGGGTAGCAGGTGTTTCGCCTCTATCCAGTCTGCCTTTCAAAGTGGCCTGCGGAAGATAGGTACTCAAACCTCCGGTCACTTTTACAGGCACCGTTTCCAATGTGAGAGAGGCACTTAGAAGTCCTTTAGCCTGTGCTGTCAGAGTTACTTTTCCGGCAGTCGTCGTACTGCGGATCAGTGCGCGGTTGATACCACATTCTACCGGAAGGTTTGTATCAAGAATATGATTGTTTTCACCTTGAGCAATACCTCCACGCCATTCCGCATGACCGTTGAGTGTGAACTGAACGGTACGGTTGTCCAACGGACAGCGTTTTCCGTCTTTATCTACCACTTCCACCTGTATCAATGCCATATCCGCACCGTCTGCATGAAATCCTTCGGGGTTTTGGATAGCGGTAAGTTTCAGACTGGCAGGTTCACCGGCTGTATTTAGAGCATAGCGGCTGATTTCTTTCCCTGCTTTATTGTAGCTGACAGCTTCCAGCTTGCCCGGTTTGAAAGTGACCTTGTCGAAAGAAAAGAGGAAGTTGTACTGCCGTTTACCTTTTCCTAACGATTTACCATTCAGGAAGAGTTCCACATCCTCGCCGGTGGATACTACATGTACCGGTTTTACTGTATTCTCCGGGTAGTTCCAATGACCGATGATGTAGGTCTGGTCTGCTTCCGTGTCTACCCAGCCGTTCCACATGACCTGATGAGCGTAGAATGCGTCTTTCTCAATGCGCATGGCATCCGTCACCCCGCTTCTGCGGTAGTTCTCTTCGCCGCGATAATGAGTATTGGTATCGGAGAAAATAATCTTGGTTCCACCGGCACTGACTCTGTTGCCTGTTCCGGGACGTTCACGCCAATAGTCATACCAACGGTTAATCATAGTAATGGCAAGTTGGTCTTGATTGTGGTTGTAATCGGTAGCCGGTTGTCCTTTGTGAAGAGGTCCGTCTCCTTCTTTATGGAAAGGGTAACTGTATTCATCCCAATATTTTCTTAAACCTTCGTCGCGGCAATATTCGGTTGCCCACATCGGATGATGTTCGCTTTTGTTGATATACAGCATTTCGCCGCCATATTCCGCTTCACGGATATCCAACATCTCGCGGGAACCGATGGCACGTCCGCCGAACGGATCATATTTATCACGAACAGCTTTCATCTCAATCATGTGAGGCCGGCTGATCGCTTTGTTTCCACATTCATAGAACAAGATACTGGGATTGTTGCGATTATAAATGATAGCGTCACGCATCAGCTCTACCCGTTGTTCCCATTGGCGTCCTTCACGGTCTTTTTCCGAATCACCGGCAGGCATTGCCTGTATCAAACCTACACGGTCGCAAGATTCCACATCCTGTTTCCAAGGAGTGACGTGCATCCAGCGAACCAGGTTGGCATTACTCTTCACCATCAGGTCGTTTGAATAATCACTCAGCCAAGCCGGAACGGAAAGTCCGACAGCAGGCCATTCATTGCTGGTACGTTGGGCGTATCCTTTCATCTGGATCACCCGGTCGTTCAGCCAAACTTTTCCTTCTGCAAAACGTGTCTTACGGAATCCGGTACGAGTGCTTACTTCGTCGAATATGCGGTTGTTACTGTCTTTCAGAGCTGTCTTTACCGTATACAGATAGCCATATCCCCAACTCCAGAAATGAAGACCACCGATAAGGGAAGAATATCTCAAAGAAATCTGTGATTTTGAAGAAATAAAAAAGGGCAGAAGCTTTTACTGTTTTAGTTTCTCCTGCTTTCAAAGTCACTTTGTCGCCTTGAAAAGTCTTCACTTGTTTGCCGTCGGCATCTAATATAGTCACCTGATAGGTGAACTGGCGAGGCTCTTTACTGTCATTTCTGACTTCCGATTCTGCACAGATCGTAGCTTTTCTGCCTTTGATGTCGATGTCCTTAGCGTACGTATATACTCCCGTCGTTTTCAGATTACTATACAGGGGAAGTGTCTGATATACCTTGTCAGTAACGTAGAGGAATACGTTTTTGGGAATACCGCCATAATTGGCGTTGAAGTTACGGTCGTTCCATTGAAATTTGGATTTGGTTCCTTCTTCCCTGTACATCCAGTCGTTGTCCGTCCGCACGGCAATCACGTTTTCGCCTTGTTTGATATAAGGAGTCAGGTCGAAACCTACTGCCATCACCCCGTTTTCATGTCTTCCCAGATTGTGTCCGTTGAGGTAGAAGTCTCCACGCTGGCGTACTCCTTCAAATTCGATAAATACTTTCTGATTACTTTTTAAATCGGGAATGCGGAAACTTTTACGATACCACACCACCGTGTCTGTCAGTTGTTCGATAGAAACTTTGAATGCTTCATCTTCATTGAAGGCATGAGGCAAAGTGACTTGTTTCCACTTGCTGTCATCGAATGTTGCATCTTTGGCTTTAGGAAAATCTCCTGTTTGCAGTTTCCATTCGCTGTTGAAATTGTACTTTTTACGTTCACTTGCCTGTCCCTTGACGGCGGGCAATGCGACCAGCAAAAATACGAAAAGAAATAAGTTGTGTTTCATGATGATCAATTAAAATGTTTTGCTGCAAAGGAAGCGCATTAATGGAAAATACGCCTATACTCCCGTACGGAAAGGATGTAAATTTTATCTTTTGATGAAAAAACAGTAATGGAGATTTGTACGCAAATCCGTAAGATAGTACACTGGGGCTTCTTCTCACCACAGATTAACACAGATAATAGATCTTGATTATTAATGCATTAAATTAATCTGTGTTAATCTGTGGTGAACTCGAACCATGCTGTCCTTTATTCTTCTGATAAATCGAAGGAGCGATTCCAAATTGGTTCTTGAAACATTTACTGAAATAATAAGGATCATTGATACCCACTTTATAGGAAATCTCGGCAACGGTCAGGTCTTCGGTCAATAACAATTCCGCTGCTTTCTTCATACGGATAACACGTAAGTATTCATTCGGAGAGTATCCTGTCACTCCACGTACTTTCTTATAGAATACGGTACGTCCCAATCCCATAAGGTTGGCATAGTCGTCTACCGAGAATTCGGCTTCTACCATGTGCTCGTTCAGTATTTCGTTCAGCTTTGCCAGGAACTTGCTGTCTTTGTTGTTGGTGCAGATTGCTGAATGGACGATTCCCGGTTCATTGGAGAACTTCTCACGGAGTTTGTCCCGTTGCTCTATCAGTCTGGATACTCTGGCGAGCAGCAAAGATACACTGAATGGTTTGGTGATATAGGCATCCGCTCCGGCCTCTATACCTTCCAGGTATTTTTCATCCATATTAAGGGCAGTCAGCAGGATGATGGGGATATGACTTGTTGCGAACTCATTCTTTAGTTTCTTAGTCACTTCAAATCCGGTCATTCCCGGCATTAACACATCACAGATAATCAAATCGGCGTCATAGGTCTGTGCGCGTTCAAAGCCACTGATCCCGTCCGCTTCGGCCACCACTTCGAAGTATTGACCGATTTCCTCTTTTAAGAATTCACGGACATCGTTGTCGTCTTCTATGATTAATACTTTCCGTTTATTCAATGGAACGGAAGGTGCTGCCGGTTCTTCTGTCTTGTCACTCGCAATAAATTCTTTATGGCGTTGTTCTTCTTCCTCAATCAGTATTTGGTTAGGGATGAGGAAGTCTTTTTCCTCGTAAACGTCGGCATTTGCCGGTAGTTCTACGGTGAAGATAGAGCCGCCTCCTTCATTTTCCTTATAAGAAATCGTTCCTTTATGTATATTGACCAGACCATAGGTGAGGTGAAGCCCTACACCTACGCTGCTGTGTGAGAAGCTGCTTTGCATGAAGCGGTTGAACAATTCGTTTCTTTTTTCTTTCGGGATGCCTACTCCTGTGTCCGTCACTTGGATACAAAGTTGTTGCTTTTGTTCCGAAATGTCTACCTTGAATATGATTTTCCCATTGGACGGAGTGTATTTGAATGCATTTGAAAGTAGATTGTAAATCACCTTGTCGAGATTTCCTTTATCGACAGGCATTTTGTAAGAGGTATGTGATGGCTCGAAGCGGAAATCCATGTTTTTGGATTCGCTTACATCCTTGAAACTTAGGAATATCTCATAGCAGAAAGCGATAATGTCCGTTTCTTCTAATGAAAGGGCAAGTTTATTCTTCTGCATCTTCCGGAATTCCAGCAATTGGTTGATAAGCCGCAACATCCGCTTGGTACTCTTATCCATGATTTTTAGGGAATGTTGCATATCTCTGGAATGGTTTCCCATATTGACGATTCTTTCCAAAGCTCCTTGAATCAGGGTTAATGGAGTGCGGAACTCATGAGATATATTGGTGAAGAATTCCAGTTTGTATTCCGTCAACTGGTTTTCTACTGCGATGCGGTTGCGCAATGCGTTGAAATTCCGGATGATATGGAAACTGAAATAACCGGCTACTGCGATTAACAGGGCATATAACAGGTAAGCCCAAGTCGTTTTCCAGAACGGAGGGGCTATCACAATCTCCATCACATTCTCTTCTCCCCAGATACCTGCGGCGTTGCAAGCTTTCACGTGGAGTTTGTACTTACCTGGAGGCAAGTTCCGGTAAGTGGCGAAGTTCAGGCTGGAAGGCGAACTCCATTCCGTGTCATAAGGGGGCAGGCAATAGGAATACTTGGATACCCCATTCAGATAGTTGAATGTAGAGAAGGAGATGACAAATGATTGTTGATAATATTTCAAGTTCAGCTCGTTGATGTATGGCATTGCTTCCTGCAAAGGAGAATCTTCTACACCGGGAAGCATATTGGCTCCGTTGATCTGAAGTCCGGTAAAGACTACGGAAGTCGGTTTGTCCAGATTCTCTATTTTGTCGGCATTCAATACAACTAAGCCATAGTTGGTACCGAACAGTAGTTTGCCGTCGTTGCTTACACAAGCAGTGTTCTCACTATATACATTTCCCAAAGTGTAGGAAGAGAAAAAATAATTCTCAATTTGCTTGGTTGCAGGAGTGAAGCGTGAAATGCCATATTCGGTAGCTATCCACATCTTATTATCCTTATCCTGAACAATGGACTGCACTACGGCATTGGACAACCCGTCTTTGATGTCGTAACAGTTGAAGGTCAGATGCTGATAATCGCCTTCCGGATGGCAGACGGCAAATCCGGCTCCGGCGGTTCCGATCCACATATTGCCTTCATGGTCATTCATCAGGCAACGTATCTCATTGTTGGGGAATGTGCCGTTGACATGATTGTATATGATATAATTCTCGGGCGAAGCGATGAGGGAATCCGGATGGAAGATATAAATACCGTTATTGGTGCCTACCCACATCCGTCCGTTCTTGTCTTCTTCGATGACACGGATACGTTTCTCTCCATAGTTGTCCTGCAAGAAGTGCCGGAATTGATAGCCGTCCTTCGTCTTTACGGCTAAGTTCAGTCCTCCGCCGAACGTTCCCAGCCACATTCGGCCTTTCCGGTCACGGTAGATGGAGAACACTTGGTCGTTGGAGAGCGAATTGGGATCTTTGCTGTTGTTCTTGTACCATTTGTCCGCTCCGATACGAAGACCGGTTCCTCTCATACCCAGCCATAGGTTACCTTCCGAGTCCTCGTTCATACTGTACACATTGTGGGTGAAATCCTCGCGGCGTATTGTCTTGGTCAGACCGGGGTCGTATTCGTACAGGCTGCCCATGCGGTTTGCCATATAGATATTTCCGTTTCGGTTTTGGAAAAGCATACGGATGGTATTGGAGCGGTCGGAACTGTTCTCGCCGCTGGGATGGAGACGTTGTGTGCCTTTGTTCAGAATCTCCAGATGAGATAAACCGGAAAATTCGGAGCTTACCCAGATACCGCCGGAACGGTCTTCCATTACATATTGGAGATAATTAGAGTTAATATGGCTGGATTGGCCGATGTCAAAGGTGAAATGCTGCAGGTCTCCCGTAGCCAGCTCGTATGCGTAAAGTCCGTTTCCGTAAGTTGTAATCCAGATGATATCCCGTGAATCGTGTACGATACTATATCGCTCCACATCTATATAGCCGATATGTTCGGAAGAAAGGAACTGAAAAGGTTTGATATTGCCCGTTGTAACGTTGACGTACCATAAATGTCCGGTATAGTTGTGCACCCATACATTCTTTTTATTGTCTTTGGTGACCGCACCGTTTTTGATATTCAGGTCGGAGTAGCGGGAAAGTTTTCCGGTAGGGATATCCAGCAGATAACTGCCGTTGGCGGTAAACAATACCCATTTGTCTGCCAGGAGGAAGTTGCCCGTGACACGACTGTTGTCGTCAAAGCTTGCGGCAAGTGAACCTACTTTTTCCAGTTTGCCGGTAGAGTAGGTGTGACGGTAGATTTCATTCTTGTCGGTGATGATGCAGGTATATTGCTCATAAGCGATGATATGTTCCCAACTTTGGCTCTGCGGGTCTAGATTGTCAGTTTGCCCGTTCCGGTATTTCAATAGCCCTTTACGGGTTCCGATCCAGACTTCTCCTTTGGCGCTTTCCAATACAAACTGCACTCTGTCGGAAGGTAGATTTCCCAACTCTTTCTTATAAGTCTGTGACGAGAACTTCCCATCCTGATAAACGATTCTCCTGCATCCGTTTTGATTATGCCATAGCCAGACGGAATTATCGGAGGTAATGAAGAATTTAGAATAGTTTTCTTTATATTCGTTGCATCCGGTGAAATCCACAAAACGGCCGTGACGCAGGTCATAACAACTGATAAAAGAGGACATCGTTGAAATCCATAGGAAGCCGTTCGGATCTTCTTCTATACTCCGGATGCGTGAATCGGCCAGTGAAAGCGGATTGTGGATGTCAGGGTAGATGTTGACAAAAGAATTGCCGTCATAATAACTTAATCCGTTGAGCGTACCCAGCCAGATAAACCCCTTACTGTCTTGCGACATATACCGGATGGAGTTATTGGCTAATCCGTCTCCGGTAGTCAGTTTATTGGAACGTACCTCTACGGAGGCGAATGCCGGGTACAAGTAGAATAACAGGAGGGAGAATATAAGTAACGTATTCTTCTTCATAGTGAATTTATGTGTTTTATCTAAGGGCAAAGATAGTTATTTCTTTGGATTCCGTATAAATTTGCCCTTAGTATAACATTTCACTTGAACTGATATCCTCTGAAAGTCCCTTTCTTCTTAGTAAGATCCGGACCGAAATAGAATCCCGGTTGCGTTGGTTGGTTGTAGCCTACATTCTGGGTTGCGATACTGATTCTGTATATAGGATCTTCCAGGAAGGTATGGAAGCGGTATTCAGTAGGAATAGTCGATACATACAGGCGCAGGGAACAGTTGTCTTCCGAGCGTAACAGCACTTCTTCACGCCAGTCACCCACGATGTCACCTTGCAGACAGGGTACGGCTTTCGTTCCGTTATTGGAGAGAGCCCCTTCGAATGTTACGATTCTGTTTACCTTTTGTGCTTTCCAATCATACTTGCTGATAATGTTCTTATCCAATAACTCGCGTAGCAAGTCACCATCCCACCACACAGCCATGTTGGTGGGCAATCCTTTTATCCTGCCTGCAATAGCTTCTCCTTTTGCATTGCGCATTCCTGCTTCCCACGACCACATTTCCACTCCGGGCTGGGTCGGGTCGATGTCGGCTGCCATACAGCGGCCTACATCCTTGTTGCTTTTCACTTGGAGAATGATCTCTCCCGTTGCCGCGTCGCGATAAGTACTGCCGTCACGTTTGTTCTCATGACAGTCCCACACTTGCAGTCCCTTGCGTGAAGGGTCAAAATGGGTAAGATGGATAGCGTCTCCGTGTCCCATCTTGGTAGAGTAGAGTCCTTTGCCATTATGGTCGATGGCGCAAGAACCGTAAATAATTTCATCGCAACCGTCACCGTCCACATCTCCTACACGCAGGTTGTGATTCCCTTGTCCGGCATAATCTTCGCAACCGGGGTCATTACTATCGAATACCCAGTGTTTTTTCAGCTCTTTCCCGTTCCAGCCGAAGGCAGCCAGGACGGTGCGGGTGTAATACCCCCGGCACATCACTACACTTGGATGAATTCCATCCAGATAGGCTACACAAGCCAGAAAACGGTCGCTGCGGTTGGCACGTTCATCTCCCCAATCGGAAGGATCACCGCGCTGAGGGATATAGTCAATCGTGTGCAATGCTTCTCCCGTCAGTCCGGAAAATACGGTTAAATACTCCTTGCCTTTCCATACCCGTCCTTGATTGACAATCGCGTTTCTTTTCTTGCTGAAAGTACCGGGTTCACGATAATCGGCTTGAGTGTTCCCTATGACATTCCCTTTTGCGTCAACACTTCCGTCTGCTGTGCGCGTCACGACTTCCGCTTTCCCGTCACCGTCCAGGTCATATACCATAAATTGTGTATAGTGTGCCCCTGCCCGTATATTTTTACCTAGATTAATGCGCCATAACTGTTCACCGTTCAGCCGGTAACAATCGATAAGCACTTCTCCGGTATATCCGTCATGCGAATTATCCCGTGAATTGCTTGGATCCCATTTCAAGATGATTTCATATTCTCCGTCACCGTCCACATCACCGATGGAAGCGTCGTTGGGACTATACGTATAGCTGTCTCCTGCGGGAGTTACTCCGCCTTCCGGTCTTTTCAATGGTATTTGCAGATAGCCGAGAGGAGAGTTCTCTGGTAAGGTATACTTGCCACCCGTATGGTGGGTCTCTTTGCCTTTTATCACAGGGCGTACTTCATAAACTGCCGCTGCCGGACTTCCGTTCTTGTCGCGAAACATCGTACCGGTGATAACGGGTTGGTCATTCAGTTTCTTGCCGTCCCGGTAAACATTGAATCCGGTTTTTATCGGGTCGGAAGATAAATATCTCCAGGAGACGACAACTTCCGAAGGGTTCTCACGGATAGCGATTACTCCGCGTCCGAGCTTCTCCCGTTGGAGTTTGGAATAGTTGTAATTGGGTTGTGCCATTACAGTCGGTATAGTAACCAATGTAAGCATACATAACAGTAACCAGCTTGTACTTCTTTTCATGTCACTCTATTATTTTGAGTATTAGATAATTCTTTTTATTTCATGTGGCAAATTTAGTCCTTTTTTGAATGCCTGTACATGGAAATATGTACAAAGACAATATAGAATTGTCCACCTGTGTATATAGGATTATCCATTCCATATAAATTTCTATCTTTTATGTACATTCGTCTATTTCGCCTTCTATGGAATGCGGTAATTTTGCAATGTGAATAAAAAGGAGTGAATATGAAGTATCTTTTATCTATTGTACTATTGACATTGATTGGCTTTACGAGTCCGGAAAGAACCATTACCGTTTCCGCGCATGACTGGGGGAATGTCCCTGTACAACCCGATTTGTCGTGGGCGGAACAGGTAGGTGCGCAACGGGTTCCTAAGTCCGACTGTATCCATGCAACGGACTTCGGACTGAAAAGTGATACTTCCGTTCTTAGTACCCGTTTTATTCAATCGGCTATTGACGCTTGCCATGAAAAGGGGGGAGGGACGGTTATCATTCCTTCGGGCGTTTACCGTATAGGCGCCTTATTCATTAAAAGCGGAGTGAACCTTCATCTGAGCAAAGGCACAACGTTGATAGCAAGTGAGGATATCCGTGACTATCCGGAATTTCCTTCGCGTATTGCCGGCATTGAAATGACATGGCCTTCGGCCGTTGTCAATATCATGGATGCGGAGAATGCTGCGTTGACAGGCGAAGGATTCATTGATTGCCGTGGAAAGGTGTTTTGGGATAAATATTGGGAGATGCGCAAGGAATATGAGAAGAAGAAACTCCGTTGGATTGTGGATTACGACTGCAAACGGGTGCGGGGAATCCTTGTCTCAAACAGCAAACATATCACTTTAAAAGATTTCACCCTTGTACGTACCGGTTTTTGGGCTTGCCAGATTTTGTATTCCGATCATTGTTCGGTGGATGGCGTTACCATTAATAATAATGTGGGAGGACACGGACCGAGTACGGACGGAATTGATATAGACTCTTCGACCAATATTCTGGTTGAGAACTGTGAGGTGGATTGCAATGACGATAATATCTGTATCAAAGCGGGCCGCGATGCGGATGGGCTACGCGTGAACCGACCGACAGAGAATGTGGTAATCCGTAACTGTACCGCACGCAAAGGGGCGGGATTGGTGACGTGCGGCAGTGAGACTTCCGGTTCTATCCGTAATGTGCTTGCCTACGATCTGAAAGCTTACGGCACGGGAGCGGCGTTGCGTCTGAAATCATCCATGAATCGTGGAGGAACGGTGGAGAATATTTATATGACCCGTGTGAAGGCTGATAGCGTAAAGTATGTATTGGCTGTGGGGTTGAACTGGAATCCCAAATACAGTTACTCCGCTTTGCCCGAAGAATATAAGGGGAAAAAGATTCCGTCACACTGGGTTACCATGCTGACTCCCGTCGAACCGAAGGAGAAAGGATATCCTTATTTCCGTAATGTGTATTTCTCGAATATACAGGCCGACAGGGCAAAACGTTTTATCACAGCTTCCGGATGGAATGAGGAGCTCCGCATTGAAAACTTCTACCTGTCTAATATTAATGCGAGTGTGGAGTCTGCCGGAAAAATCGCTTATAGCAAGAACTTCCGGTTGAAGGATATTCATCTGACAGTGGAAGATAAGACTAAAGTGCAGGAAGAGGATAATATAGACAGTCGGATTGAGATAGATTATAAATGATTTTTCCTTTTGCAATAATACCTTATATATATTGATATGAATACCATGAAACGCTTTTACTTTTTTCTTTCTTTTATAGGGATGTGTCTTTGTCTTCCGGCAACAAATTATTTTGTGGCTACGAATGGTAGCGATACCAACAGTGGAACAATAGAGAAACCTTTTGCCACTTTGAGGAAAGCACAATCGAAAGTGGTTGCCGGAGATACTGTTTATATCCGCCGGGGAACATACAAGATAACGGAGTCTGAGGTGATGGAACACCATACGGCGGGGAGTACTACCTGGAGCCGTGTCTTTAAAATGGATAAAAGCGGGACGGGGAAGGATAAGCGGATCTGCTATTCCGGCTATAAGAACGAACGTCCGGTATTTGACCTTTCGGAAGTAAAGCCCGTCAATGAACGGGTTATTGTGTTTTATGTAAGCGGTTCGTATCTGCACTTCAGAAATATGGAAGTAGTGGGCACGCAAGTGACAATCACAGAACATACACAGTCCGAATGTTTCCGCAATGAAGGAGGCAGTAACAATATCTATGAGCATTTGTCTATGCACGATGGCATGGCTATCGGCTTTTATATAGTGACGGGCAAAGATAATCTGGTGCTGAATTGCGATGCATACAATAATTATGATCCTGTATCCGATAGCGGAAGCGGAGGAAATGTGGACGGCTTCGGAGGTCATCTGACTTCGGAAGCCTATACGGGTAATGTGTTTCGGGGATGTCGTGCCTGGTACAATAGCGACGATGGCTTCGATTTAATTAATTGCAAGGCGGCTTTTACCATTGATAATTGCTGGTCTTTTCTGAATGGATATACGAAGGAGGGGGATAAGACCGGAGATGGAACCGGATTTAAATCGGGAGGTTATGGCATGAGTGATAATCCAAAGGTGCCGAAGGTGATTCCGATGCATATCGTTCAGTATTGTCTGGCTTATAAGAATAAAAACAAAGGGTTCTATGCCAATCATCATCTGGGAGGGATTGCCTGGTATAATAACACGGGCTACCGT
>ERZ773228.3779-NODE-3779-length-12117-cov-3.734290_pt1 | contig 12117 bp, 10 predicted proteins | sample MGYA00580524_ERZ773228 | MGnify/ENA primary metagenome ERZ773228 (study PRJEB29015, sample SAMEA2737768) | human gut metagenome | biome: human gut; feature: human-associated habitat; material: faeces | place: China | collected 2012 ...
CCGCATCCCGAGTTCGCGCACATCCGCCTGCTCATGGGTGCCGAGAGCTACTACCTCTACGACGATTCGGCCATGACCGACGCCTACGCTCGCTGGGCGTTCCTCGCCGCTGAGGATGACCCCGTGGCCACCTTCATCGAATGCGTGCGCGAGGAGTCGTCGGTCTCCCCCCGCCCCATGGCGCGGGAGAACTTGGCCAACGACCCGTTTCGCATGAATGCCGAAGCGGTGGAGGCGGCCTTTGCTGAGGCCCGCGCCCAAGGTCGCGCCGACGACATCGAGCGCGTGGAAGCTTCCAACGGCGACGTCTACTTCTATTCCACGACGTATTTAACCCCTCGCCGCGCCCAGGCCCTCGCTGAGTGGGACGCCGTCGAGCGCATTCGCAACGTGTAAGCGACTCATTGAGTTTCGCGCTACCATCCAAGTGCAAAAAGGAGCCCCCGCAACCGGTTTGCGGGGGCTCCTTTCACGAAGGGGGAGCTCCTTCGGAGCTCGCGTTAGAAGGGGTCGGCTATCAGGTGAGGTGATGCCGCTTGGGAGGGGCGACCGAGGTCGCCCCCCATGGATCAGCCTTCAGCGCAGATTGGTTTCGCTCTGCGCATCTCCCTAGGCGTCCGGAAGCAGGCCGAGGGCGGCGAGGTCTTCCTTCACGTCGGGCATGTCGTAGTAGTCCAGGCACTCGGCCGTCGGGCAACCCAGCTCGGGATCCCAGCCAAAGCATTCGTACATCATGGTGAGGGCCGTTTGGAAATCCTCTTTGTCCATCTTGTTGGTGCCTTCGGTGAACACTTCGATGTCCGGATCCATGGTGAAGGGCCACTCGGTAACGACGTCGTGCACGTTGCGGAAGTCATCGGTACCCATTTGCCCGTTGGTGCCCACCATGCCGCGCGCGGTGTTGGCTCTCTGTAGCGTGGTGATTTTCGCACCCATCTTGTACAGGTCTTCCGTCGTCACGTCTTCGCCGGTGACGGCCTTCATGAATTTGGCCTCCAGATCCAGGTCGCCGCGATAGTCGCGAGCCTTCGTGGGACTCATCGTCATGGGCCATACCCAGTTGCACAGCGTGAGCGAGTCGTGCAGCACGTCGGTGACGATGAACCACCAGGCGAAGTTCGCTTTATACTCATTCATGGGGGTGTAGTTCTTGTCCGGATCGATGGCGCTCGCGTCGCCCCACACTTCGGCCGCGATCTGCTGCTTAAGCTCGAAGGGCAAGCCGCAGCCCTGGAAGTTCACGGCAGAGTGGATCATGTCGTCGCGGTTGAAGACCATGTTATAGAGCAGGCCCACCTGTCCGAAGCACTCATGGGCATGGTGCACCGGCCAGCCGCGCACGTTGATGAGCGTGGAAGCGGGGGTGTTCCACCAGTCCGGATCGTTCCAACGCTCGGTCCAGACGATGGGGCCGTGGCCGATGTAGGCGATCTCCGAGTCGTTGGCGGCGATCTTCGCCAGAAGGGGCGGCACCATGGAGGGGTCGTTATTCTTGAAGCCCTCCCAATTGATTTCCGCGTACTCCTCAGGGGGCAGCACCTTCTGGAGCAGGCCCGTAGCATAGCAGTGGGCGATGTCGCGGTAGATCTGCCCGTAGTTGCACCACAGGCCCAAATCGTCCATGGTGGAGCCGAATACCTGATCCCAGATGAGGGCGTCTTCACTGCCGGCTTCGACGGAAGTGTTGTCGCCTAAAATCTTGATCATGTAGTTGGTGAACGGGAAGTTCGGCACGCAGGTGTTGCCCGTGATCTCGTAGCCGCCGTTGGCCGCCGAGGCCGGCACGCGCAAGTCGGAGTAGCAATGGATGGGGCAACTGTGGCAGCCGTCCATCTTGATGGTGTACTTCTCGGCCTCTGGGCCTTCGTCTTTGAAGGCCTTCATGCAGCGGTAGCCCACGGTGTTGATCTCGCCGGGCTTCGGCTCGCCGGTGTCGATGGGGCCGCCTTCGGCCAGCGCCCAGGTAAGGCCCTTCTGGGCCGTCCAGCGGCTGCCCTTGTCGAAGTACTCGGCCCATTCCTGCTGGGTTGAAGGCACGACGTGGTTGTTGTTGGAGCCGACGATCTCTCGCAGCATGTAGTCGGACAGGTCGGCCACCTCTTGCGGGTCGGCCACGTAGATGGGCTGGCTGCTGCGCACGACGAGCGCCTTCAACTTCTTCGAGCCCATGACGGCGGCGGCTCCAGCGCCGGCGGAATGGTTGCGGGAATTGATGATGCAGGCGTAGGGCAGCAGGTTCTCGCCGGCAGGGCCGATGGTGGCCACGCAGAAATCGGTGCCCTCCTTGCGCGAGAGCGCCTCGGTGGTGGCGCGGGTGCCCTGGCCCCACACCTGATCGGCGGGCTTGATCTCAACATCGTCATCGTCGATCTTCAGATAAACCGGTTCGTCGGAAGCGCCCTCGATGACGATGGCATCCCAGCCGGCCTTCTTGATGGCCGCACCGATCATGCCGCCGGTGTGGGCGTCAACAACTTGATGATCGGTGGTATAGGTGGAAAGGGAGGCGATGGTGGTGCGGCCCGCCAGGGGGACACCGGTGGCGGTCAGAGGGCCGACGGCGAACACGATCTTGTTCTCTGGGGAGAGCGGATCGGTGCCGGCGGGCACTTCGTCGTACATGATCTTGTTGGCTATTCCCATGCCGCCCAAATACTCTTTATAAGGGTCGGTGGGCGAGACAGAAACGGTTTTGTCGGTCAGGTTGACGCGGAGGATCTTACCGGTCCAGCCATAGGACTTGTTGGGATCCAATTTTGAATCAGCCATGATGAAGCTCCAAATCTCTTCGTGTACTCATGTTGCGTGGTACCAGTCGTCGATCTGGAGTAATCGTCGCGTAGAAGTATAAGGGAGGGTAATTTTTACCCCCCTCCCCTCAATGAGGGGATCTTTTTCAACGGGAACATGACGGCTCCTCTACGGACGGATGAGGAGAAATCAAACGTTCGGTAATCCCCCTCAAAGAGGGTACACGGCTTCTTCATTCATGACTATGATGCCCTCTGTTGCGTGGCGTCGCGATCTTGAGTTCTCTCTGAGACAAGCATGAAGTTACAAGGGGGAGTTCAAATGTCTGACACCCAGAAAAATGAAACCGTGGCCACCGAGCAGCCGCCCGCGGCCCCGGTGTCCGCTACCGAGCCCGGCTCTGCGCCGGCCTCCGAGAAGAAGCAGCCCTTCTTTACCCGTCGCACCGTGCTCGCCATGACCGGTTGCGGCGTTGCCGGCCTGGTGGTCGGCGGCGTGCTCGCCTCCTGGGGCGTGACCACCGCCTCCATTGCCTCGGGCCGCATCGAGCTGCGCACCACTCCTACGAAAATGATCGTCACCGACTGCGCTCGCTGCTCCGGCTGCCAGCGCTGCGAGATGATGTGCACCCTGAAGAACGACGGCGCGACCCAGCAGTCCATCGCCCGCGTGCGCGTGTGGGACAACTACAATTTCGGCTCCGGCGTCGATACCAACGACGGCATCTTCGGCAACTGCCAGTTCACGGTCGCCTCCTGCAAGCAGTGCGCCGATCCGCAGTGCGCCAAGTACTGCCCCGTCCATGCCATCCACTCCGATGAGGAGACCGGCGCTCGCGTTGTCGACGAGGACGTGTGCATCGGCTGTGGTATGTGCTCTGCCGCCTGCCCTTGGAACATGCCCCACATCAACGCCCAGACCGGCACGTCGACCAAGTGCATCTCCTGCGGTCGCTGTGCCGAGCAGTGCCCCAACGGCGCCATCAAGTTCATCGATTGGGAGGATATTGCCCAGAAGGCCATCGACGAGGGCGTGGTTTCCACGGCCACCATCGTCGAGGCTTAAACGATAGAGAGAAGGACCATTATGCCAGGACACGCTTTAACACGGCGCAGCTTTTTAGTTGGAAGCGCCGGGGTGGCTGCCGTGGCCGCCGGCGCGGGCCTTGTGAGCTTGTCGGTCCGCGGCGAAGCCGATGCTGATGCCGAGACGGATAAGCGAACCGAAGTGGTGCACTCGCTGTGCAATTCCTGCTCGAGCAAGTGCGGTTATTACGCCTACGTCGTAGACGGCGAGCTCACGAAGATCATTGGGGATGAGGCCCATCCGAACGCTCAGGGCAAGTTGTGCGCGCGGGTACGGCTATTCCCAGATCGCCTATTCGCCCGATCGACTCACCGACCCGATGAAGAAGAACGAAAACGGCGAATTCGAAGTAATAGGATGGGATCAGGCGCTCAGCGAGATCGGCCAGAAGGTGACCGATATCATCGCGCAGTACGGTCCCGAGGCGCTTGCCATGGTGCAGGATCCGCGCCCGTCGGGCAAGTACTACACGAAGCGCTTCATGAACGCGCTCGGCAGCCCCAACGTATACACGCATGGCGCCGCCTGCAACCTCTCCAAGGAGTCCGGGTTCACGCAGGCCATCGGGGCAGCCAACTTCGAATCGGATGTGGCCAACTCGAAGATGACGATGTTCATCGGTCGCAGCTATGCCGACGCCATCCGCCCCAGCTCGGTGGCCGCGCTGCAGCAGGCGCACGAGAACGGCGCGCACATCGTGCTGGTGGATCCGCGCCTGAACAACAGCATCGCCTTCGCCGACGAGTGGGTGCCCATCAACCCTGGCACCGACCTGGCGCTCATCTTGGCCATGTCCAACGTGCTTATTAATCGCGGTCTCTACGATGCCGAGTACGTGGCGGCCAACAGCGTCGGATTCGACGAGTGGGCGAGCGCCATTGCGGACTACACGCCGGAATGGGCCGAGGGCGTCACGGGCATTCCCGCCGCCGACATCGAGCGGCTGGCGCTCGAGTTCGCCGAGGCGGCCCCTGCGGCCTCCATCGAGCCGAGCTGGCGCGGTGCCTTCGGGTGCTCGTACGCGAACTCGGGCGAGACGGCGCGCGCGCTCTGCCTGTTCAACACGCTTCTGGGTTGCTGGAACCAGCCCGGCGGGGCGCTGTTCCTCCCCAGCGTGAAGGCGGGCGATCTCGATCCGGCGAAGTTCCCCGAGGTGCCGAAGGTCGAGGCGAAGATGTGGGGCGCCGAGGAGTACCCGCTAGCGCTCTCTTCCATGGGCACTAACCTCTACGTCGCCGAGATGGCGAAGGAGGGCAACGTCAAGGGCCTGTTCTTCTACAACTCGAACATGGCGGCCGGCTATTCCAACCCCGCCCAGCTGGCAGAGGACTTCGCGAACCTCGATCTGATGGTCGTCGTCGACGTGCAGATGTCGGAAACCGCGATGCTGGCCGACTACGTGCTGCCCGAGTGCAGCTACCTGGAGCGTCGCGAGCTGCCCGAGTTCGTGGGCGGACGCGTGCCGGTCGTTTCCCTGCGCGATCAGGTGCTCGAGGTGATTCACCCCAACACGCGTCCGGCCGATGTGATCTTCACCCAGCTGGCCGAGGCGTGCGGCGTGGGGCAGTACTTCCCGTTCACCGTTGACGAGCTGGCCGACGCGCAGCTGCGCAGCGTGGGCACGAGCCTCGATGAGCTGCGGCAGGTCGGCACGATCTCGTTCCCCGAGAAGGCCTATGCCTACGGCAAGGTTCCCGAGTGGAAGACCCCGACGGGCAAGATCCAGTTTACGAGCGAGGCGTGCGAGGCAGCTGGGCTGTCCGCGTGCCCGGTGTGGGTCGAGCCCCAGGTGATGCCGAACGAGACCGTCGGCGAGTTCCGCCTCATCGGCGGCAAGCAGGCCATCCACACGCATACGCAGACCGTCAACTGCGAGCCTTTGATGGACATCACGAAGTCCTACGGCCTCGACCGCATTTGGATCAACGCCGAGGTGGCCGAACGCTTGGGCATCGCGGACGGCGACGAGGTCATTCTGTCGAACACGATGGCCGAGGGCCCCATCAAGGTGAAGGTGACCGAGCGCATCAACCCGACGGCCATCTACATGCCCTCCCATTATGGCTGCAAATCCCCCGATCAGCACACGGCTTACGGCGTGGGCTTGAACTTCATGGACTTCGTTCCCTTCCACATGGAACCGGCCTATGGCTCGGCCATGACCCAGGAAACGTTGGTTTCCGTGCAGAAAGTAGGTGAATGATGGCACGCTACGGAATGCTCATCAATACCAAGAAGTGCATTGGCTGCTATGCCTGCCGCACGGCCTGCCAGCGCCAGAACGACCTGCTTCCCGATGAGTCGTTCATCCGCTTTGAAGAGCGTGAAGTGGGCAAGTACCCCAACGTGACCGTGGAGCACATCCCGCTGCAGTGCATGCACTGCGAGGATGCGCCGTGCGCGAGCGTGTGCCCCACCGGAGCCGCGCATATGGGTTCCGACGGCATCGTCGAAGTGGATCACGGCCGCTGCATAGGCTGCCTGTACTGCATGGCCGCCTGCCCCTATCAGGTGCGTACGCGCAATTCAAAGACGGGCGAGGTGGACAAGTGCCGCTTCTGCACGCTTTCTTCCTATGAGAACGGCACGAAGATGTGCTCGTGCGTCGATGCCTGCCTGACGGGCGCTCGCATCTTCGGCGATCTGGACGATTCCGACAGCGAGATTTCCAAGGAAATCGCGCGTACGGGTGCGGCCCCCATCGCCGGCGATCTGACCCGCGCCAAGATCTATTACGTGAGGTGATTGACATGATCTACGAACCCATTTGGGGCGCCATCATTGCGTGGTACCTCTTCCTGGCCGGCTTGGGCGGCGGCGCGTTCGCAACGGCAGTGTTCGTTCGTTATCGCCACCCGGAGTGTAAGCGCCTCATGCGCGTCGGCCGCCTCATCGCGCCGATCGTGGTCATCATCGGTCTGTGCTTGTTGATGTTCGACGCTGCCGCGGGCTTCGCCCATCCGCTGCGCTTCGCGCTTCTGCTTACGAACTTCGGATCGGTAATGACCTGGGGCGTGGTGTTTCTGGCGGTGTTCGTGGTCGTCGCGCTCATCGTGCTGGTGCTTGATTTGATGAAGCGCGAGGTGCCGATGTGGCTCGATTGCGTGGGGCTCGTCATGGGCCTGTGCGTCGCCATTTACACGGGCTGCCTGCTCGGCGTGTGCCAGGGATTCCCCCTGTGGAACAGCGCGCTTCTGCCGATTCTGTTCCTTGTGTCTGCCGTATCCACCGGCATGGCCGCGGTGCTTCTGGTCGGCGTGTTCTACGCGCCCGACGAGTTCAACGAGGTCGTCGTCATGAAGAAGTTCCACTTCTGGCTGCCCGTCATCGAGTTCGTGCTGGTTGCCGCGCTGCTGTTCATCACGGCGTTCAACCCCAGCCCCGCCGGCTGGGAGAGCGTGATGTCGCTGGTGGCGGGCAATTGGGCCGTCGCGTTCTGGCTCTTGTTCGTCATCGTGGGCCTGGTGCTCCCGACGATTCTGGAATGCTGGATGCTGTGGCTGGCCAAGCACGAGTTCGAGACCTCGCGCACGGGCCAGATGATCAGCGCCCTTTCGGATGCGGGTGTGCTCGTCGGCGGCTTCATGCTGCGTCTGCTCATCGTGAGCGCGGCGGTGCCGATCACGATTATTCAGCCTTGGATGCTGTAAGTTCTTGCGATACCCACTCCTTGCAAAAGGCGGCCTTAGGGCCGCCTTTCTTGTGGGACGGCTCGGCAATTTTGTTTCGCGGCCTTGAAGGGAGCAGGTTTCGGAGAGGGCGGCTGCGGAAGGGTGCAGCTGCGGGAGGGTGCAGCTGCGGAGAGGGGGAGGGGTGGCTTCAGGCCTGGATGTGGTACGTTTCGACGAGCCATTCTTCGAGGCAGAGGCCGCTTTGCGTTATGGCGGAGGCGGCCTCCTTGCCGACGTAGCGGTAGTGCCAGGGCTCGTAGCCGATGCCGGTTGTGGCGCTTTTGTCCGTGGGGTAGCGCAGGATGAAGCCGTATTCGGCGCAATGGATCATGAGCCATTGCTGGGTGGCCGTCTCTTCCTGGCCTTCGTCCAGTTCCAGATAGTCAGCGTCCACGATGTCGACGGCGAGACCGGTCTGGTGCTCGCTGGCACCTGGAGGTGCCACCCAGAACGCGGCAGCCTCCTCGGCTTCGGTGCCTTCCAGATGCTCCTCGCGCTCGGCTCGCTCGATGCGGTTTTCGAAGAGATTCTCCTGGTAGTCGTAGGTGCGGAAAGAGGAGCAGATGATGGGATGTGTGCCGGCGGCCTCGGCAGCCGTGAGCATGGCCGCGAGGTCTTCAACGATGCGGGCGTCCACTCGGTGGTTGACGTGGGGCTCCACCCAGCTCACGTCGGGCAGCTCGGCCAAGTTGTTGGGCTCGAAGTCGGCGTCGAGGGGGTGCTCTCGGTTCACGAGGCGCAGGTTCCAGGGGAGATCTTCGAGCGCCGTCGGAGGCGTTTCGCTATTGGTTGCGGCCGCTGACTCGGTTTCGGGAGAGGCCGCGGCAGCTGAGGTCGCCTCTGCGTTGGATGAGGCGATTGCGCCATTAAGCGGCGTCGCTGGCTGGGTGAGGGTGCCGGATTCGGAAGGTACGGGCTGGGCGTGGGCGGCCGACCTGCGGGAGGCGAAATAGGCGCCGTCGCCGATGACGAGCACGGCGGCCAGTCCGCCGGCGAGCGCGATGAACTCTCGACGGTCGAGCGCGAATGGCGCATTCGACATGGAGCCTCCTCCTTCCTGGGTCGGGTGCTTCGTTTGGCTTGCTTTCGGCTGATGCGTTGTCGCTTGGGGCTCGGCTCGCTTTTGGGGTGGCCGGCTCCGGCGACGTGCGATCGTCGCTGGAATACGCCAGTTGCGACTGGCGGGACGATGGGGACTCCCATGGTAGCGCTTGAGTTGCACGACGCGTGACAGCATCGGGAAAAAGACGCACACCTTACGCTTTCTTAATCGGGGCGTTCGGGGTTCCGCAAGCCGGAAGGCGCAGGCGCTATAATAGCGGCCATGAAAAAGCCGATAGAGAAAACGAAAGAGGCGATTGCGCAGAGCGATGCGGGCGATGCTCCCGACGGTGTGACTGATCGCGCAATCGAGGCGGGGGAGGAAGTCTCAACGGAGGCTGCCGACGAAGGCTCTGCGGAAGGCGAGGAGGACGCCGAATCTCGCGTGCGCTTATCGAAGGCGAACCGCTACGATTTCGGAGTTGTGTCGGCAGCCACGCACAAATCGATGCAGGGCAACAAGCGGCGCGATACGAAGCCGGAGGTGCTCGTGCGCCGCATGCTGCGCGAGATGGGCTTTACCGGTTACCGCTGCGACTGGAGAAAGGCCCCGGGGCGTCCCGACGTGGCGTTCGTAGGGCGCAAGCTGGCCATCGAGATTCGCGGGTGCTTCTGGCATCGGTGCCCCGTGTGCAGCCTGTCGGTGCCCAAGAAGAACCTCGATTACTGGGAGGCCAAGTTCGTCCGCAACGTCGAGCGCGATGAGCAAAACCTGGCGGCGCTAGAGGAGGCCGGCTGGAAGGTGCTCGTGCTGTGGGAGCACCAGCTGAAGAAGAAAGAGCTGCCCGCCACGCGCCGCCTTCTATACGAATTCGTGCGCCGCGAGGACGACCCCGATTACGACGAGGCGTTTCCTGCAGAAGAGATGGTCTGAGTATGCTATTCAAATCCAGATTTATCAAATCGTGATTTGAATTCTCTGAACTGGGGTCTTGCACAATGTTGGGTTTGCGCGCACCAACAAATACAATCGTTGTTGCAAATAGTCTCAAGTTGTTGCATACTGATGAGACTACTTGAAACTATTTGCGGGGGTGGGCTGTGGGCGTGTACGATTTCGATTTGCAGACCTGCATCGAGCTCGCTCGGCGCCTTGGCACCGACACGGAGCGGGTAGAGGTGAAAGCGGCCGCTCAAGGGCTTCCGAAAAGTATGGCGGAAACGCTGAGCGCGTTTTCGAACACATCGGGCGGCGTGGTGGTTCTGGGGTTGGCGGAGCGCGCGGGCTTCCAGGCTGTTCCGGGCTTCAAGGCGCGTGCTGTGGCCGACGCGCTTGCCCAGATGTGCGGCGAGAAGATGGAACCGCCCGTGCGGGCGTCAGTGGAGATCGTTGAATTCGAAGGGTCGCCCGTGGTGGTGGCCACGGTGCCCGAGCTGCCGCCCGAGCTTAAGCCCTGCTTCGTCAAGTCGCGCGCAATGCATGACGGCTCCTATGCGCGTGTGGGGGATGGTGATCGGAGGCTGAGCCCCTACGAGGTGGACCGCCTGCTGGAGGGGCGTCGGCCGCCGCACTACGATCGCGAAGTGGTCGAAGGGGCTGCGATGGGCGACTTTGACGAAGAGCTTCTGGAGGGCTTCATGCGCCGGCAGCGTGCCGATTCGCCGCGAGCGTTCAAGGGCATGAGCGACGAGGAGCTGCTTGAGGCGCTCTGCGTGACGGCTCGTGACGGGGAGGGGATCGTGCGACCCACATTGGCGGGACTTATGGCGCTCGGGCGCTTTCCGCAGCGTTATTTCCCGCGGGCCTGCCTTTCGTTTACGGTGATCCCGGGGACGTCGAAGGCCGATGTGAGCGCCGAGGGGCTGCGTTTTCTCGATTCTCGCGAGATCGTCGGGCCCATCCCCGTGATGATATCGGAGCTGATGGTGGCGCTGCGACGCAACGTGCGCGTCTCGTCGAAAGTGGAGGGCGCGTTTCGCATCGATAGACCCGAGTATCCCGAGACGGCCGTGCGCGAGGCAGTGGCCAACGCGCTCATGCACCGCGATTACTCGCCGGACGGGTGCGCCTCCCAGGTTCAGGTGACTATGTACGACGACCGCATTGAGATATTGAGTCCAGGCGGTTTGTGCCGGGCTATGACGGTCGACCGTTTGGGGGAACTTGGCGTTTCCTTCCCGCGCAACCAGACGCTGGCCAACATCCTGCGCGCCACCTCTTATGCCGAGGGGTTTGCCGAGGTGGGCAGTGTGGTGGAGAACAAGGGCACGGGTTACTTCCAGATTCGGGCCAGCTTGCGCGAGGTGAATATGCCGGAACCGGTAGCCATTGACCACATCACCGCTTTCGAGGTGGCGCTGTACAAGGCCGGCGCTGGCGCGGAGGCAGGGCGGTTCGGGTTCGGGCTCGGAGAGCGCGCGGGGGGTGGCGGGCGCGGTGGTGTTCGACTGCCTGAGGGCGCTGCGGGCGGGAAGATCGTGCGATCCGTCACGGAGTGGTCAGACGAAACAGGTCGCTTCCATACCATTCATGTGCTGGCGCCGGGTACGGTGGAGTGCGACATCGTCGACTTCTTGGAAGAGGCGCCCGCACCGGTGAGCTCGCGGATTCTTATGGACGCGTTGGGCAAGTCGAAGGCGACGATTAGCCGCGCGCTCAATCGGCTGATGGACAAGTCTCTTGTGGAACGGCTGGGGCCGTCGCGCGGCCCGGGCGCCGTCTATCGGTTGGTTCAGTAGGCGCGCTTCAAAGGCGCGAGGAACGCTTCGTAGAGGCGGTTGTCGTCGTCAAGTTCGGGGTGGAAGGCGGCGGCGATCTGGTTGTGGTGGCGCACGGCCACCGGTGCGTCGTTCAGGGTGACGAGGGGCTCGACGCCGGGGCCGGTAGCTTCGATGCGCGGGGCGCGGATAAAGGTGAGGAGAACCGGCTCGGAAGCGAGTGTGGCGCTGCTGCTCGAGTGGTTCTTTTCATCTGCGACGCAGGTTGCTCCCGCGGCTTCTTCTGTCCCCTTCGCCCCTTCTTCCCAGCGACCCTCGGCGTGGAAGCTGCCGAGTTGGCGGCCGTAGGCGTTGCGGCGCACGGTGACGGGCAGGGTGCGGAAATGGTCGGCGAGCAGGATGAGGCCGGCGCAGGTGCCGAGGGCGGGGAGGCCCTCGGCGATGCGTTGGCGCAGCGGTTCGAACATTCCCAGGTCATGCAGCAGCTTCGCCTGTACGGTGGACTCGCCGCCGGGGAGCACCAGGCCGTCGAAGGGACGGGCGAGGTCGGCGGCCTGGCGTAGCTCGATGGTGGTGCAGCCGAGGGATTGCAGGCGCTGCTCGTGTTCGATGAAGGCCCCTTGCAGGGCGAGGACGGCGATGGTTGGGGACATGGGTTCTACTGCCCCCGCTCTTCCATGATGATCTGGATCTCCTGCTCGTTAATGCCCACCATGGCTTCGCCGAGGTCTTCGGACAAGGCGGCGAGCATCTCAGGATCGTTGAAGTTCGTGGTGGCCTTTACGGTGGCCTCGGCGCGTCGGGCCGGGTCGCCCGACTTGAAGATACCGCTGCCCACGAAGACGCCCTC
>ERZ773228.3785-NODE-3785-length-12101-cov-5.370496_pt1 | contig 12101 bp, 8 predicted proteins | sample MGYA00580524_ERZ773228 | MGnify/ENA primary metagenome ERZ773228 (study PRJEB29015, sample SAMEA2737768) | human gut metagenome | biome: human gut; feature: human-associated habitat; material: faeces | place: China | collected 2012 ...
TTTGTAATCGCAGCATACGATATCGTACCCGCCATTCTGCCCGATCGAGGCGGTCATCTCCTCCAACATGCGCGGTTCCCAGAAATCGTCGCCGTCGAGGAAAGCGATGTATTTTCCCCGGGCCCGGGCAATACCCGTTTCGCGTGCCCGCGCAACGCCCCGGTTCGGGGTGCTCACCACGATGATCCGCGGATCGCGCTCCGCATAGCGACGCAGAAGCCCGGGCGAACCATCCGTGGAACCGTCGTCCACGACGATGGCCTCAAAATTCCCGAGCGTCTGCGTCAAAACCGATTGCAGGCACGTATCGAGATACCCTTCCAGATTGTAAGCGGGGATGATTACAGAAACCTCGGGAGAGGGTAACTTGCTTTGAGATTCGTTCATTTATTTTATGTAGTTTGTTACTGCTTCTGCGATACGTTCGCCGTCCAGGGCGGCAGAGATGATGCCCCCGGCATAACCGGCGCCTTCACCCGCGGGGAAGAGCCCCGCGGCTTGGGGATGCATGAGCGTCACGGGGTCGCGCGGAACCCGGACGGGCGACGAGGTGCGCGACTCGACGCCCACCACGACGGCTTCGTTCGTCACGAACCCCCGCATCCGCCGCCCGAAGGTGGCGATCCCCCGGCGCAGCCCCTCGCCGATAAACGGGGGCATCCACTCATCGAGCCGCGAAGGAATAATACCGGGGATATAGGAGGTTTTCGGCAAGGCCGCACTGGGGCGCCCCGCCACGAAATCGGCGACGCGCTGCGCCGGGGCGACCTGATGCTCGCCGCCGTGCTGCCGGGCCAGCTCTTCGAACTGCTGCTGGAACTTCAACCCGGCCAGCTCGCCCCATTCCGCACGCAGGGGCTCGAAATCTGCGGGCCGCACTTCGGTCACCATGCCCGAATTGGCATAGGGTGACGTGCGGCCGCTGGGCGACATGCCGTTGACCACCGACTGAGCGGCATCGGTCATGGCCGGAACGATGAACCCGCCGGGGCACATGCAGAACGAGTAGACCCCGCGGCCGGCCTCCTGACTCACCAGCGAATAAGCCGCCGCCGGAAGGTATTCGCCCCGCGTCTGGCAGTGGTACTGGATTGAGTCGATCAACGCCTGCGGATGCTCGATACGCACGCCCATGGCAAAGGCCTTCGCCTCGACGCGCACGTCCCTGCGGTAAAGCAGCTCGTAGATATCGCGTGCCGAATGCCCCGTGGCCAAAACCACGGCCGCCCCTTCGACAAACGTGTCGCCGCACCGCACACCCCGGATACGGCCGTTGCGGATTTCAAGATCCGTAACCCGGCTGCCGAACACGAACTGACCGCCCGAGCGAAGGATCGTCTGCCGGATATTCTGCATGATGCGCGGCAACTTGTCGGTTCCGATATGCGGATGGGCTTCGTAGAGGATTTCGGGCGTGGCGCCATGGAACACCAGCGTCTGCAACGCCTTGTTGTAATCGCCGCGCTTCTTGCTGCGCGTGAAAAGCTTGCCGTCCGAGAAAGTCCCCGCGCCGCCCTCGCCGAAAGCGTAGTTCGAATCGGGATCGACTGCCCCGTTGCGGTTGATCCGCGCAATGTCGACCTTGCGCGCCGAAACGTCACGGCCCCGCTCCAGGATAACGGGCTTCAGCCCCAGCTCGATCAGCCGCAGCGCCGCGAAAAGCCCAGCCGGGCCCGACCCCACGACTACGACCTCGGTATGTCCCGAGACATCGGGATAATCGAAATGCACGGGTGCGGGCTGCGGCTCCCGGTCGACATAGACCTCCAGCGTCAGGTTGACCTTCGGTTGCCGCTGCCGGGCGTCGATCGAGCGTTTGACGACCCTCACCAAGGCAATATCGTGCTCCGGCACACCCAGACGCCGCGCGGCAAGCGAAGTGTAATACTTCGCGTCGGCAGCCTGGCGGGGCGTTAAAACGAGTGCGACATTCTGCGGCATAAGCGGATAAATTGCCTACAAAAGTAAATAAAAAAGGCTTATAATCCCCCGCTCCGGATTGTGAATTGTGAATTTTTATATACCTTTGCACATAGCGAGCGGATATGGTGTAATTGGTAGCCACGTCAGACTTAGGATCTGATGCCTTACCGGCGTGGGGGTTCGAGTCCCTTTATCCGCACAAAGGAGCCTTTTTCCGAGGCTCCTTTTTTGTTGCCTGTCCGGCGCAAAAAGAGGAAAACCGACTGTATATCATCATTTTGCAAAGGCTTTGACCGATTCCCCGAACCGGAAGCGGAAAGCAAGCCGAAGAAAACCGTTGGGTGGCAAAAAAGTGGGCAGAGCCGATTTGGGCTTCCGAAAACGGGATTGCCACCTTTTTAGCCCGCAATACATTGTTTTGCTGCGTTTTACACCGCAATAAAGTTTCCTTGCAGACGTTTTGTCAATCCTTAAAATGTCACGAGTTATGAGACAGGAAACTTTTACCATCCTTTTCCTAATGCGAAAAGGACGACCGAAGTGGGCGTGCGCATCACGCAGCGCACGGCAGACAAGTACGAGCGGCTGCTGCGCTACCTCAAACAGTATCTCGCCCAACGCGGCAAAGCCGAGGATATTCCCGTTGAACGGATGAACTACGAGTTTCTGGACGGCTTCAACCTCTTCCTGCAAACCGCCCACCGCTGCCGCCACAACGGGGCGGTCGCCGTCATGGACTGTCTGCGCAACTTCGTCCTCTACTGCCTGCGCAACGAGTGGATCACGAAAAATCCGTTCCGCTACTATAAACTCAAAGAAGACGAGGTGCAGGCCAAGGAGCACCTCACGGCGCATGAACTGGAACTACTGAGCCGCAAGGCGCTCGACCACCGGCTGGCCCGCATCCGCGACGTCTTCGTCTTCTGCTGTCTGACGGGGCTGGCCTTCGCCGATGCCGACCACCTGCGGCGCGAGCACCTCTCGCAGGACGACGAAGGCCGCTGGTGGATTCACAAGCCCCGCGAGAAGACCTCCGTGATGAGCCGTATCCCGCTACTCCCGGCCACACTCGAAATCCTGCGCCGCTACGAGCACGACGAAGTATGCGTCGCACGCTCACGGGTGCTCCCTACGCCGAGTAACCAAAAGATGAACGCGTACCTGAAAGAGATAGCAGCCGTGTGCGGCATCAACAAAGTGCTGACCACCCACGTTGCCCGCCACACCTTCGCCTGCATGGCCGTCGAATACGGCATGCCGATTGACGTTCTAGCCAAGATTCTCGGCCACTCGAACACCAACATGACGCGCCACTACGCCAAGTTCTCCGAGACAGTCATCGGCCGCGAAATGGAGATGTTCGGACAAAAACTGACATCGGCCGCCGCGGAGTAACATTCCGGGTTTTAAGAGAGCAAGTTTATGTTTCGGGTGCCCCGAAACCCTTGCAGATTCATCCCGCTGGTCTCAAATGGATATAATGAAAAAGAATCCCAAAGGCGGACGTCCGCCCAAATCCGCAAGCGAAAAGCTCAAGGAGCGGCTGACCGTGAAGATGGCCGCAGCAGACTACTACGCCCTGCGCGGCAAGGCGCGGGCGGCAGGTCTCACCTGGGCCGAATACGCCCGGACGGCGCTCTCAAGGAGCGTCGTCCGCCAGCGCCTCACGGCAGAACAGATGACCCTGCTGCGGCAGCTCGCCGGTATGGCCAACAACCTCAATCAGCTCGCCCGAAAAGCCAACTCCGCCGGATATGTTCAGGCAGCGGCGGAGTGCACAGCTCTGATCGAAAAGATAGATACGCTAATAGATCAAATTAACGAATAACCATGATTGCCAAAATATCGAAAGGCGGTTCGTTCGGCGGAGCCGTCGATTACGTCCTTGACAAAGGAAAAGACGCCGAATTGCTCGCCGGACTGGGCGTCCGGATGAAAGACCGGGATTCCATCGTCCGCAGCTTCCGAATGCAGGCGGCACTGAATCCGCATCTTTCGAAGCCCGTCGGCCACATCGTCCTCGCCTTTTCGGCACAGGACGCCGCACGGCTCGACAACAGGCGGATGGTCGGAATCGCCGCGGAGTATCTCTCCGGCATGGGCATCCGAAACACGCAGTTCATCATCGCCCGCCACCGCGACCGGGAACATCCCCATCTGCATATCCTTTTCAACCGGGTGGACAACGACGGCCGTACCGTCTCCGACCGCAACGACCGCTACCGTTCGGAGCGACTCTGCAAGGAGCTGACCGTCCGGCATGGGCTCTACTTCGCATCGGGCAAAGAGAATGTCAAGGAGCACCGCCTGCGCGAACCGGACAAAACGAAATATGAAATTTTCCACGCGCTGCGCGACGCCGTACCCCGCTGCCGCGACTGGCCGGAGTTGACGGCAGCGCTGCGGCACGAAGGGATCGCTACCGAGTTCCGGATGCGCGGCGGCACATCCGACGTACAAGGCGTCGTCTTCGCCAGGAACGGCTACCCGTTCAACGGTTCGAAAATCGACCGGCAGTTCAGTTTCTCCAAAATCGACCATGCGCTGAGCCTGAACCGCCGACAAGCACTCTCCGCAAACGAACGCGGTTCTGTAAGCAATCCGGTCGCATCGTTCAGTCACCTGCTCGAAGATCTTCTGCAACCGGTCTACGATGCGGACGAAGAACGGCGCCTTCAGGAACGACTGCGCAAAAAGAGAAAACAACACCGACTTTAATCGACAATACCTATTATTTATGGACACGAACACGATTATCGAACTTTTCGAAGAACTGAGAAAACAACTCACCTCCCTCAGCCGCAGAATAGACGACCGCAACATATCCGCCCCAGCTCCAGTAACAACGGATGATAAAATCGCCCGACTGCTCGAAACGGCCCAATTCACCCGCACGAATGTCGAACGGGTACGCATGGAACTTGCAGACCGCATTACAACTATCGGAAAAGAGACTGAAAACCATACCGAGAAAATTATTGCGGCCGTCGCTCATCCTGCGCAACCCGCAGCCCAACGGCATATCCACGTCATCGACTTCAACACCTCGTGGGCACTACTCTATATGGCGATCTCTTTCATCGTGATTCTCTGCGGCGGCATCCATATTACTAAATTATACGACCGTATTGCCAACCTGCGTGATACGGAATTGAAATACCGTTACGTTCAAATGATGGGCGACATCGACGAGCAAAAATTGCGCAACCTGAACGCCCTCTTCTACGATTCCGAACGCCGCGCAGACCGTCGCTCGCTCCGGCAACAAGTTGAGCGTTACGAAACAGCCGTCCGGGAAGCAATCGAGAATCAACAACGTAGCGTTATCCGAAAGCAGGAAGCAGAAGATATCCGGCAAAAAGCAAAGCAGTTCCAAAAGGAATTAGACATTACAAAATAATCATACGCGCCTGTTATCTAATCAGAGTTAACAGGCGCGTATTACTTATCTTGCAAAATCATTATGCAACTCTTCTATACGACTCTTCCAACTTACCCATAGCTATCCCATTCAATTATTTTCGTTCCACTTCTTACACTGCTCCATAATCGTATTCAAAGCATCTTCCTGCCCTGCAGGCGGATAATCATACTTTTTCAACAACCGTTTGACAATACGCCGCATTCCGGCACGAGCACTCTCCTTCATATTCCAGTCAATCGTCTTGTTTCGCCGAAGCGCATCTGTCAACTCTCGCGTAATAGCGACCAACTGATCGTTGGAATAGAAATCTTTTACAGCCTCAGGCTTGGTCAACGCATCATAAAAGGCAAGTTCTTCGCTGTTCAGATTAAGCGACTCGCCGGCCTTTTCGCCGAAAACGATCTCACGGGCTATTTTCAGTAATTCTTCGATAACCTCTTCGTTCGTCAGCATCCCTTTCAAATAGCGACTCATGGCATCGGACAGAATTTCCGAAAACTTCTCGGCTCGTACCGTATTCGTTCGCTGATATAGTTGTACCTGTTCTGCAATCAACCTACGCAATAATTCTACGGCGAAATTCCGATCCTTCATCCGGGCAACCTCTTCAAGGAATTTCGGATCGAACAAAGAGAACTCCTCCTTAATATCGGAGAAAAGATTAATTACCCCTTCGCTCTTGATACTCTGCTTGAGCAATTCATTAATACGCCCGTTGATCTCACGGAACGAAATCTTACCCTTGCCCTCCACGCGCGTCAGTAATGTGCGCACCGCCTCAAAATAGGCAGCTTCGATACGCTGCTCGTAATTCAGCAAACTCTGACAAAGCGACAATGCCTGCCGCAGCAGCAGCGCCTCTTTGATATAGAGTTTTTTCGTTTCCATCCGCTCAGGGGACTGCATGAAATCGACACCTCCGCTGATGGCTTTCGCCCGCTCCAAATCAGACTTACCGAAGAAAGCGCCATAATTGAATCCATACATCAGATCACGGCAAACGTCCAGTTTCTTTTGAAACTCCGGATAGGCGGTTTTAGCCACATCCGTATCACCATAATTTTTGCGGTCACGGTATGTATAATCGTTCATCGCCGTCTTCAACGCCGAAGCGATACCCACATAATCCACAACCAAACCGCCTTGTTTATCCCCGAACACACGATTCACACGAGCAATAGCCTGCATTAGATTGTGTCCGGACATCGGTTTATAAACATACATCGTCGAAAGCGAAGGTACGTCGAAACCCGTAAGCCACATATCAACTACGATGACGATTTTCAACGAGCTGTCGTTGTCTTTGAACCTCTTCTCCAACTCTTTCTTGTGGGAATCATTTCCAATAATCGCCCGCCAGTCTTCCGGATCTTTATTACCGGAAGTCATCACAACAGCCAGCTTGTCACTCCACACCGGACGCATTTCGAGAATCCGACGGTAAATCTTGATCGCTATCGGCCGCGAATAGGCTACTATCATCGCCTTACCCGTCTGCTCGTATTGCCGGAATTCCTCATAGTGTTTTACGATGTCCTCGCACAATGATGCCACCGTCGCGTCAGCTCCAAGGATCGAGTCGAGCCGCCCCAATTCACGCTTGCTTTTCTCAATGACATACTCTTCCGCCTCCTCAGCCATCGCATCATACTCCGCATCAATACGTCGCAAGGTCTGCTCGTCGAGTTTCAGATTGATTACACGGCTCTCGTAAAATACCGGCCGTGTCGCACCGTCATCCACCGACTGCGTCATATCGTACACGTCGATGTAATCGCCGAATACTTCGCGTGTCGACCGATCTTTTTGCGCAATAGGCGTTCCGGTAAACCCGATATAGGTAGCATTCGGCAACGCATTACGCACCAGACGCGCCGCGCCGATTACAACTTTGGCCTGCATCACCCCGTCAGCATCCGTAACCATTCGGACCCTCTCCTCCAATCCATATTGACTGCGATGCGCCTCGTCGGCCATAACGACTATGTTTCGTCGTATCGAAAGCGGTTCTTCGCTCTCCTCGAATTTCTGCATCGTCGAGAAAAAGATACCGTTCGCTTCGCGTCCCGCCAATAATTCCCGAAGATGAGCCCGACTTTCGGCCTGCACGGGTGTCTGACGCAAAAAATCCCTGCAACAAGCGAACTGCCGGTACAACTGGCCGTCCAAATCGTTACGGTCTGTCAGCACGACAATCGTCGGCGACGACATCGCCTGCTGCAACTGCTTGGCGAAAAAGACCATCGACAATGACTTTCCGCTGCCCTGCGTATGCCAAAACACGCCACCCCGACCATCTGTCTCAGCTGCTTTAACCGTCGAAAGCACAGCCTTGTGTACGGCATAAAACTGATGATAGGCACTTAATATCTTAATATCCTGTTTACCGTCTTTCGAATAACAAACAAAATTCCGCAACAATTCAACAAACCGCGTTTTTTCGAACATTCCCGCGAAAAGCACATCGAAATTCGCGCTATGGGTATCTTCATAACTCCCATCTACCGTTTTCCACTGCATAAAACGGTCTTCACCCGCTGTGATCGTCCCCGCCTTAGTCATCGCCTGATCGCTCATCACACAAAAAGCGTTATAGATAAAGAGTGACGGAATCTCCTGCATATAGTTACGCAATTGTGCATAAGCTTCCGACACGTCTGTATTCTCACGCGATGGCGATTTGAGTTCGACCACCACCAGCGGCAATCCATTGACAAATACGATCATATCCGCACGCCTTACCGAGTGCCCATCGACCGTCCATTGATTAGCGATTGTAAACCGATTATGTAATGGTGAATCATAATCGACAAGCCGGACATTGGCGGAACATTGCTCGCGGCCATCGAAATAATTGACAGCAACACCATTTTGCAAGTAATCCGTGAACAATTCATTCTTCTGTACCAACGTTCCGCCCTCATAAGTTCGAATCTTCACCATGGCTTCGTCAATAGCGGCCTGTGGCAGTCCACGATTGATCTGCGGCAACATAGCCTCCAGTACCTCCACGTAAAGCGGTTCTGCATAGTCGCGTATCACATTGGGACTGTACACATAATCATAACCTAATTGCTCTCGAAACAACTCTAGAATGGCGTTTTCAAAATCATCTTCGGTGAAGTGCATATAATTGTTATTTTTTCACATACAAGTTAACAAGCTGTGATACCATATTACGCGCAGATTGCGTTGCGACATCAGAACTAATAGATTGTAAAGACAGGCTTCGTTTGATTTTACGTCTCAAATCACTAATGGTTGCTTCCTTATTGGCCCAATCTATATATTCGGTTTGCCGTGTAATAATTCGAAGAACATTCTGTTTTATAGCATCATCTGAAATATATTGTGATACGATATCATAAATAGCCTTATCAACTAACTCTTCTTTCACTACGGATTCAGCTATCTCAACACCTTCCTTCGATTCTTCAGCTTTTATTGCATCAAAATCTATCTTTTCAAAAGATGAAGCGCTTCTGACATTAGATTTACACATACTATATTTGATATATGCCATCTGATGCTCCAACTCCGGAAATAAAGCCCCTTGGTTTATATTGTAGAAATTCAATTCTTCTAAAAGGCTTTCCTTGCTTCCGGCCGGTATGATTATCCTTTCGCTCGCAAACTGGCTATTTAAAGAACAACTGCTCTTTTCGATCCGACTGGCGCCGTAATCAGATTTATTGAGTTGAATATTAATGCTACCCGAAAGCAAAAAGGCTCCGCTCTGCCGAATCAAACGTTCATTGTTGAATGTCGATATAACAAAGTAAGCATTTTGCATCACCTTTGCCAGTTCCTCAAAATCCTCGGCTTGTTTTATTTGACTGCGTAATCCTAATTTCTCGACCAATTGATGCAATACAATATCTCCGTTGAAATCCATTTCCGCAATTCGAGCCAACAGATCAATATCATCTGAATTATGCTTATGTCCATAAGCCCGTCTATAATAAACAGCCCCATCGACATCATATTCATTATCAAATGAATGATCGGAGTCGACATCAATAGTATCAGATTCTTTATAATTCTTGTCGTAGTTTTCTTTATCTTCACATTTTGCACACGCAAAATACAACGCGACTAAAGGGTTTAGCGTTACATCCAACATTCTGGTTGGCAGTCCATAATGTTGTAATTTTGTCAGTCGTTCAAATGCGCTTCGGCCACCAAATTCAAAAGGAGCACGAGCACAAGCTTCGGATATAATATCGGATTCAATCGTCAGGTTATTCTCTCTAAATAAACATGGGCGCACATCCCAATTTTTATTGGATTGGCCCCTGAAAAAGAATCGCTCATTGCTACCTTCATTGGCAGCTTGCAACTGAGAAATATATGCAACATATTCCGACAATGTATTGACGATTACATTGCCATTTGAATCAATATTAAGATCTAATTCCATTAGAAATCCCAGTTTAATACAAATATACGAAAAATAGAAATTACAATAGTAACTTTGATAAATGATAATTTAGCAAGCTAATCGAAGGAAACCTCCTCGACGGAGAGCTCGCCGGACATGAGTTTGGGTAGAAGGGTATCACGGAGAGTGGATAATTTTATGTTTTCTTTTTTATTAGATTCAATTTGACTAAATAAAGGATCAGCAATAGAGTTAAATTGCTTCAATTTAGTGTCAGAGGGTATTGATATTGGAGTTTTTCTGAAAATCGGAACAGTCAATTGTTGCTGAGTCGTCCCCGTTCCTGTAATATTCTGAGTTAATGCCCACAAGTATAAATATTTTGCAGACAACTCTTTTTTATTAGGGATTATTGAAATTAGCCGGACAATAGGAACATATGGTTCTAATCTCAAACAGACATAACCTATAGTTCCTCTTGCAGAAATAGTTATACTTTCCTCGTGAATTTTTGCAACATTTGTATAACCATATAATCCTTCATTATCTATTCCATTAGAATATATAGGAACATGACACTCAATAGTCTTTTTATTAGTATATTTTGAAGGCCTATCACCTCCAGCAGTAATAAGTGTGATATCTCCTAATTCACAGTGAACCCATTCGTTTCGATCGAAATCCACAAACCACGACTTAAACAACGCTTTGGCCTGCTCCTCTAAATTATCATTTATACGCTTATTGGTCTCTATTTTTTCGTCAATTGAAGAAAGAATAGAGACTATTTTTTGTTGAGTTTTAATATCAGGAATTGATATATCTTGTTCCTGAATAAAACTGTTGAAATCTAAATTCTTAATGCCGGTTGTGCCATTCTCATAGGGGAACATAGCATCTTTATTGTACAGATAAAGCCAGTAATTAAAAAGATATTCAGGTTGGATGCCCGTTGCTGTGATGGCTTTACAGAAGTTAGAACATATCAAAGGCTTACTATATCGGGATAATATTTTATCGGATATTAGCGCAATGCGCCCCGTTGACTGCGTTGGACTCCCGCCGGATATTTCAATTATTAAATTATTAGCAGATAAAATCTTTGATGTCGCTTTTTTATTATGGATAAAACGTTGTGGCATTTTGCCGACATTGCCTTTGCAAAGTTCGGGAATGTCAGCCCCTCTCACACATAATACTTCTGTTGTATAGTTCTCTGTGGGGGAGCCTTTGCCCCAATCACCACTTTTGACTTCTGATATTACATCCTTTATTTTGCAGGTTACTCGTGTCATACCTAATTTATATATTTCCGATGTGAGATTTTGACATTGCTTTGATTAACCATTGCATAGTGCATTGTCGTGTCGATTTTGACGTGCCCCAATAGCTTTTGTACCTGTTCGACCGGCATCCCTTTATCAATGGCCATTGTAGCAAGTGTTCGGCGGAATTTATGCGGATGAACTTTGTGAATCGAAACTTTGCGGCCGAGTTGGCGGAGACGTAACTCTACTCCGCTAATTTTAAGCCGATTATGCGGCTTAGCGATGGATACGAAGAGTGCCGGATTGTCATCTGTCCGGCTTTCGAGGTATTGTTTCAGATGAATTTTTGTGCGGGCGTTGAAATAGACTTCCCGTTCTTTGTTGCCTTTACCGAAAACGACGCACTCGCGTTCGTGAAAGTCTATATCTTCTCGATTAATTTTTACCAGTTCGCCGACGCGGATACCGGTAGACGATAGCATGTCTATGATTGCCAGATCTCGTATATGGGTGCAGTTGTCACGCAAAATTTCAAGATTTTCATCGGATAGCACCTCTTTAATTAAAGAGCCGGTTTTAACTTTATGGATGCGTCTCACCGGGCTTTTAAGAATATAATCTTCGTCTTCGAGCCATGCGAAAAAGCTTGAGAAAATTCTGCGGATATTGTCTATGGTAACTTTTGACGATTGGTTATTCGATTGGTATGATGCAAGATAACATCGTAGATCGGTCGTTGTTATATCGACGATATTCTTGTCGATCTGCCGTAACATATATTCAATAGTCGAAGCATAATATTTTAATGTTTTCTCAGAGCATCCCTCGACGCGTTTGGCTGATATAAATAGCGTTTGCAGTTGAGAATTAGCCTTGACTCGCGCTTCGCTATCCGGAAGCTTTTCTGCGATGACAATATTTTGCAATGTGCGATTCAGCACGTTACATAAGATGCTCATTTGATCTGCCGTAATGACGGTACGCATCGCGGTTTTAATTTCGTCAATTAGTTTTTCTTTCATGGCTGCGTTTGTATTATTGAAATTGATAAAGTTACGCAGTCCATTGAAATACACACAAAGATAACCGATAAATGATAATTTAG
>ERZ773228.3795-NODE-3795-length-12062-cov-10.490214_pt1 | contig 12062 bp, 8 predicted proteins | sample MGYA00580524_ERZ773228 | MGnify/ENA primary metagenome ERZ773228 (study PRJEB29015, sample SAMEA2737768) | human gut metagenome | biome: human gut; feature: human-associated habitat; material: faeces | place: China | collected 2012 ...
TTCTGGAGCAGCTTTTCTGGCTGGACGAGGAGCAGCCCGGCGTTATCAAGCTGGTCCCCACCGAGCGCGGCACAGCACGGTATAATGCCAACCCAGACCTTGCGCTGCACTATGATGACAACGATAACTGGCCGCCGCGCTCCCCCGTGGCGATGTGGTTTGATGATACGATTCTGGATGATTTTCTAAAAGATTGGGCTGCGGTTCAGAAGAAGTTGTATGCTGGGGAGATTACGCAGGCAGAGTATTTTGAGTGGAAGATTATGTGGCCGGAAACTCAATCTGCGGTCTAGAAATGGAGTAAACATCAATTTAATAATATCGTTTATTTTTGTTCCATAAAACATTAGAATAATAAAATATATGTATGAAAGGATGCGTTCTTGTGCCATATTTTTCTTTTTCTCAAAGAATGGGGATTAAGCCGATAGAAGTGCCGATTCAGACAGATTGTCTGAATGAGGATACACGGATGGACATTTGGAATAGATTTTATCAGTGGTTTAGCCGTTATGTGTCGGACTACGGATATATGATCAATTTAAGTATGAACAAAAGAGATTTTTGTTTTCGCATTTGGTCTCAATATATGCGGCATGATTTATCGCAACTTTACACCTGCCAACAGATTGTAGACTCTGCTAAAAAGATTATCCTTCTGCAAAAAACTGCTTGGTACGATATTTTAGATTTCTGTGAGAAAGTTGTCAACGACACCTACCCTTATACTTATATCTTTTCCAATATGCTTGATAATGTATTTAAAGCAGATAACGTCGGCTATCGCATTATCGGCAAGCAGATTTCTCCCATCACAAACGAAACGGAAATTCAATCCATCGAATCTGCGCTTGCATTAAGCGGGCCGTTTTCCGGGGCCAGAATTCATATTCAGACCGCCCTTGAGAAATACTCCGACAAAACCGATCCCGACTACCGCAACTGTGTGAAGGAATCCATTTCCGCAGTAGAATCCATGTGCCAGATCCTTGCCGACAATCCGAAAGCTACCCTAGGCGCAGCATTAAAGGTACTTAATAACGGCGGCATCGACATCCATTCCGCCCTCGCAGCGGGTTTTGAAAAAATCTACGGTTATACCAGCGACCAGGACGGCATCCGTCATGCCATCCTGAACGAGAGCAAAACCGTAGAGCCGGAGGATGCGCTGTTTATGCTTGTATCTTGCAGCGCCTTCTGTAACTATCTGCAGCAAAAAGCTGTAAAAGCCGGTATCATTTAACAACCTCACCCCGGCAGGGCACAGGCGGAGGCATAGATGGGTGAAGCCCTTTGCTACTAGCGCACGCGTCACATCGCGTTGGTATGGTCTGACACTCGCGTAAGGACTGGTTACTTGCTGCCTGTAAACAGGCTCTTTAGAAGTTCGGCATAGTGCTTTCCACATTCCCAGCCGCTTTCGTTGAGAAAGTCGGACGTCACAAATTCCAGTAACCATACTTTGGTAATCATATAAAATTGGACATCCCATAAATATAAGGCTTACGCTGATGAAGGGTGATAAGGTGGTCGAGCTGGGTTAGAAATAATCCGATTTTTCGTTGTTCTTCTATATGCGGTACAGGTATGGGCATCTGAAAAAACACATCATCTTTGATGGAAAAACGGTCTGACCTTGCACCGGAGTCACCATTGAAATTCATAAAGGAATACCAATAGCCGCACTTAAAGAAGTGTTCCAAATAAGTAGTATCAATATCATGCGGGCGAAAGACCGTGTATAACGGCGACATTACGCCTGTACGCCCAAGTTTATTGCGATTTATCGGCCCCACAGGTGCAGAAGTTGAAATGCGAGGGTTGTAAACAAAATCTTCATTTCGGACAATGTAGTAGCCATCTAAACTACCTAACTTTGATATGTCGTGGTCAAAGAAATCTCTTTGGCTGATGATTCCAAATTCCGCCGAGTTTGTAAGCGTCTCTACATATTGTAGTCCGGTATTTTTCTCGGTAACCTTACCTGCAATTTCGGATAACTTCCGCTGTTCCCAAGCAAAAGTAAAAGGGCCTCGGATTTTCCTTGGCCCTTTTGTTCGACTTATCGCTTATAAATATGCAGCCTTACACCTCGAAGCCGCCGGTTACAATAAATTCCCGCAGCAAACTGTCCACTTTCTGGTTTACCTTGGGCGGTATCAGCTTTACGCCCTCTTTTTTCTCAAAATAGGCTTTTGCCTTTGCTTTGTCTACGCTTTTCTTCAGTTCGTCAAGGCGGCCAAACTCGTTGATATTGGTTTTCGTCAGCCCCAGACCCATCATATTGCGGAGCTTTTCTTCATCCAAGCCAAACACAACGGCAAAGCGGTGGATTTGGTCATTCTTCGCACGGCACTGGTACTCGGTAATGTAATCCCGCAGCGTCTTGCCGGGTTCGGGTGTGGCATCGCCGCGTTCAATATCGTGCAGGAAGATATTGGCAAACTTCTGTTCTTCCTGTGTCAAGCTAGCAAAGGACTTATGCAGTTCGGCTTTTGCCTGTTCTATGGATTCTCCCGATGCACCCGCCTGATTCAGCAGCTTCAGGTACTTATCAAAGCGGCTGTTCATATAGTTGGAATCAATCACACCGGTGTCAATTTCCGTCAAATAGCCCACCAAATCATACGGCGCATCGCCGTCATCGGAAGGATCCGACGGCTCGGCAGACAGTTCCTTATAGCGCTGTGCCAAAATCAGATAGGCAGACTCATCAAACAGCATTTCGACATCAATGGTTTCATCGGCAGCATCGTCCGGGCAATGATATACGCTTTGATTCCATGTAAAGCCCTGCACGCGCGCGGCCTCCATGTAGTCGTTAAGCTCGCGGAACAGCTTGGCAAACTTGGCGCAGACGCTTCTGTCCTGCGGCAGCTTTTCAAAATCAGGCACACCCGCGCTCGTAAACAACTCCGCAATGTCGCCGTACACCTCGTTCATTTTTTCAAGGTTGTGGGCAAGGCGGTCAACAAACAATCCAATCGGGCGGTCGCCGGAGTACAGCTTCACCGCTTTCAGCACATTTTGCTCCATTGTGTGCGGCTTGCGGTAGTAGCGAATCACACCGAACGGCTTATCCGGCCCAAACAGTCGGTTTGTGCGGGAAAACGCCTGTATAATGTTCTCGTATTCCAGCATCTTATCCATATAGAGGGTATTAACCCACTTGGAGTCAAAGCCGGTCAGCATCTGGTCAACAACGATCAGCAAATCAAGCTGTTGGTCGGGTGTGCGTTCAATGCGCTTATACTGCTCCTTGTGCGCCAGACGCAGCGACAGATCCTTCTTAAACCGTGCATGGGTGGGTATTGTAAAATCCTGCCCATAGCGCTTATTGTAATCCTCGATAATTTCAACAAGCCCATCCTCTTTGTAAATGGCGCCGCCGTTATTATCAATGTTCGGGTCAAAAAGGCAGCTTGTTTTCAATTCCGGCATGGTGATCTTCATCATGCGGTAATATTCGATTGCCTCCGGGATGCTGCTTGTGGCAAAAATGGCGTGGAACTTACCGTTGTGGCTCAAAGTCAGCCAGTTTTCCTTAATATCCTCGATTACGGTCTGCTTATGCTCTGCCGTTAGATATTGTGTATTGGGCAGATAATCCTCAATCCCCTTGATCCACTTTCCGTCCGGACCCGGCTCGCCGTACATTTTCACCTGCGTGTTGTCCATGTACTTATAGTACACAGCGGCTTTTGCGGGGTCATTCAGGGCGTCTGCAACCGTAGTTGCCTTCGCCTTTTCCAGTGCAACAGCCTGCCGCACATCTTTGTCGCGGAAAGTAAGTACCTTGTACGGGTCAAAGCCCAGCACATTTTTATCGCGGATGCCGTCCGCTATGCTATAACGGTGCAGTTCATTGCCAAACACATCGGTTTGCGCGTTGTTCTTTTTGGCGTTTTCCTCAAACACGGGCGTGCCGGTAAAGCCGAAGAAAATCGCACGGGGAAAGGTTTCTTTTATAATTGCCAGCATATCGCCAAAGGTGGAGCGATGCGCCTCGTCCACGATAAACACCAGCCGCTTTTTGCCGATCAGCTCAATATCGCGGGCATTTTTGCCGCCCTCCTCGTCACGGATATTGCTCATCTTCTGAATAGATGTCACAATCAGCGTGTCTGCGGTGGCAATGCTTTTCAGCTTGGTAATCAGCTCATAGGTGTTTTCCGTTGCCTGCACGGTCTCGTTTTCATCGGCAAAGGCGCGGTATTCTTTCAGCGACTGCGTTCCCAACTCGATGCGATCCGTGAGGAAAACCACCTTGTCCGCATCGTTGGAATTGGCAATCAGCTGTGCGGACTTGAAGGAAGTCATCGTCTTGCCGCTGCCGGTGGTGTGCCAGATATACCCGCCGCGCTGCTTGCCGCTGTCCCATTTCGTTTTGGAAACCACATCCGAAATCGCACTGGCGGCATAATACTGATAGCTGCGCATAACCTTCAACACGCCGTCCGCATCGTCGGCCACGGTGTAAAAGCCGATCAGCTGATGCGCCATGGGGATGGACAGCAGCTTGGAGGCAATCTCTTTCCAATCGTTGATTGGCTCGTTGTTGAAGTCCGCCCAGTGGAAGTAGTAATCGGTGTTGAATTTTCCGTCGGGACCGGGGTTGGCGAAGTAGACGGTTTCTTCCGGGTTCATTGCCACAAAAATCTGCACAAGCGAGAACAGTCCGGTAAACACACCCTCGTGGGCGTATTTTTCGATTTGGTTATATGCCTGACTCACCGGCACACCGCTGCGCTTTAATTCCAGATGGAACACCGGCATACCGTTGATCAGCAGCATCAAATCGCCGCGGCGGTCGTTCAGCATTTTGGATTTACCGGGAAAAATCGGCTGCTGCACGATCTGGTAGCGGCTTTGCCCGGCGGCAATCTCCATGCGGTCGTAGATTTTCAGGCTGACTTCCTTGCCGAAATGTGCCTTGTCATCGGGGTTATCGCGCTTGACAGAAACCGTTTTGCCGTTGATAAAGCCGTTCAGCTTCAGCGGCGTGCGCAGTTCCCGAATCTGCTCCACAATTTGCTGCATCTCGCCATCGGTCAAGGGGTAATCGCCAAGGCGATCTATGCCGCGGTTATTGTCAAAGAGAATGTTTGCCCAGTTGCGGATCAGATCCTGCTCGGTGGGATATTTCAGAATTGTGCTCTCCCAGCCTTTGGTCGTCAGGATTTTTATAAGCGCTTCTTCAAAGTCCGATTCCTTTTGAAAGGTCATTTGTTTTGCCCCTTTCCGGGTATTTGTGTGCGCTTTTACAGCCGTTCGCGCACCATCATCAGGGCATAGCCCAGCAGGTTTTGCCCCTTCCACTTGCCAATATCCAGCCTGTCCGGGTCCTTCATCGACAAGCCGATGCCCCAAATGGTATCCCTGACCGCACATTCAGCCAAAACGGAACCTTTGGTGGCGGCAAGCTGCGCTTTCAGGTCGTCATTTTGGGTGAATTTGGCAAGCAGCCCTGTAAAAACAACGATTTGCCGAATACCGTTCCAATAGCGCTCGCTGTAATGGGCAACCAGCCTGCCAAGCGCCTTGATTTCGGCAACATCATCGGTTGCAAGAATTTGGGCCGCCACAGCCTTGTCGCCAAAGCAGACAGCCTTTTTGTACATCATATATTGTTCCATGGAGGAAAAGTCCACCCCCTCCACCGTAAAGTGGCAGGGGTACCAGTTGCTCAAATATCCGTTTTCCTCACTGGGGTTATGAAAGCAAACAACCGTCATTATACTTCACCGACTTTTTGTACCGCCAAATCCAGTTCCAGATCATGCAGCCCGCCGTATGCTTTTTCCAGAAAAGCAACCGGCACTTTTTTTACGACCTCGCTGCTGGGCAGATTATAATACCATTGATAATACGCATAAAATTCGCCGATCCAGTCCGGCATAAACCCCTCGATGGCTTTGCCGTCTTTCAGTGTGAAGCCATCGGTTTTGCAGAAGTAATCCCACAATTCGGGGGCGCTCATCGTGTTTACATAGGCTTTGGCTTCGTCAATGCTTTTTCTGGTTTTGCTTGCCATATAGGAATTGATAAAAGCCGCAGTATCCTTGTCAGGGTATTTCTGTGCCACAAGGTCAAAGAGCTTGCCCTGATTTTCGACTACATCGCTTACATATTCCTTTGCATACGCGCGCATAGTCCCTCACCTCTCAAACAGTGTGCTGAACACCTTTGTGACCGTGTTCGCGTCGGAATCCACCAATTCGCGCATCCGTTTTCTTGCCGTTATGTCGCGCTGATTGTACCTGTCGTTAAATTCAGTGTAGTCCACGGCAAGCAGCTCGTCGGTTATTTCTTTCAGATTTGCATACGCGGCCTCGGACTTGATGCAATACTGGATGCCCAAACCGCCCAGCGACAGCAGATCTTCCAGAATATCCACATCAATATTATCGCGCACAAACTCTTTGGCGATGTAAAAGTAGGAGGCGTTTGCGCGCCAGCCGCAAATCACATCATAATCGCGGGTATCCATGCCGTATTTTTCGATAAATTTCTTTGCCAGCATACGGTATCGCTTAGAGTCGGCGGCGTCCCGGTGCTTCATCAGCTCTGCCAGCCACGCAAGAACACTGTGCTGCTGAAAATCCAGAATTTTCAGCCCAGCGGTTTCCAGCTCGTACTTGTGAACCCAGCCGTTTGCATCGTTTGGGCGGCAGACCGCCCATTCTTTGGCAAGTTCGATGTTCTCGGTAAGGTAAAAGCCCCTGCCATAGTCGTGTTTATCATCCCCGCCGCCAAATTTCGGCACAACGATTTTGTCGGGAGTGCCGTGATATAAAATAATTTTTCCCATTTTTTCACGATTCTCCTTAGACAAACATCTTTTCGAGCATGGATTTTTTGATATTTTGCAGCTTTTCTAACTCACGCTGATGAAGGGTGATAAGGTTGTCGAGGACTGAAAAGAACGTTGAAATACTTTCCTGCTCAATGCGGGAAGGAAAACATACCGGACCTTTCAAGGCGTTCTCAGCGGATACTTTCATATCATTCTTTGCACCCTTATTGACCAATGGATGCATATAGTTATTCATTCGTGCGTGCTGCTCGAAATACACTTGAATGAAGTCCGAAAAAGCATTTCCCTTCGGATGATAAACGGCATACAAAGTTGAAACAATGCCTGTTTTTCCCTTGTTTGTCTTGATTATTCCATACGGATTAGAGTTAAGAGGCGACTTTGTATATACTACATCACCCGTCTGAACAACACCGTAATTTGATACTGATGCACCAGCGAAAGAGCGACCTTGAAACTCAATCTGATTAACTATTCCATAGTCGCCTGAAACGGACAATACATCAGACCTATCATATATGTTGCCTGTGTTCTTTTCGGCGGAAACAGTAAGGTAATCTTCTAACTTCCGCTGTTCCCAAGCGTCAGTAAATCCCTTGAATCGGATGGCAGGTTTGTTCTGTTTTGCCATATCAGTCACCCAACAAGAGCGTCTTGAACTCGCTCAGGCCTTTCAGGTCGTACTCACTGCCGGTAAGGTCGTCCATCATCGCGGCCAGCTGCTTTTCGGTGGCGCGGATTTCGCTTTCCACATCAAAGAAGGTTGTGTTATATTTATTTTGCAGGGTCTGAATCTTGCTGACAAGGCTGTCCACCATGGCATCGGGCAGCTTGGCAAGCTCGTTCGTAAAGGGCGCAATCCATTTTTGCTCCAGCAGCTCCAACACCTGCGTATCGGTCAGCCCCTCAATGGTCTTTTTGGTCAGGGCTTCCAGTGCTGCTGCGTCAGATTTGATTTCGGCTTTCAGTGCCTTTTCCTGCCTGGTCAGTTCCTCTACACGGCTGAAAATGCGGCAGGCATTTTGTGCCTCGGGGGTGCGGTCGCGCCGCAGTTCTTTGACCTTTTTGGCAATCTCCTTCGGCACAAAAGCATCGCCTTCTTCGGTAAAGCACTCCTTATAGGCGTCCTTGTCGTCCTCGGTAAATTCATCCAGCAGGGCTTCATATTCGGCGGGAAGCTCGGCAAGCTGATTTTCCAGCGCGTGGAGCGCGCCAGCCTTATCTTTCAACAGTGTTTTTTGCAGCAGATCAAAGGGCAGAATGTGCCCGACCCAGCCGTCCTGCACTTCCTGCTCCTCGTTGCCCTTCTTTTTGGTGACAAGATGGGGGTCTACCTTTTTGGCTGCACCGAACCCCTCGGTTTGGATCATTTCAAGGTCAACGGCAATCGTGTTCCAGTGGTCGTCCAGCAGCTGATAGGCCTCGTACTTGTCAATCAGCGGAATGTCGGCAAGGCGCGCAAAAATATCCTCGCTGAGGGTGGTTTCCGTCTTGGCAATCTCAATTTTGTCCATGCCGTCCAACAGGACAGCCTTCATATAGGCGGGCAGCGCAGCAAAGGCGGAGCGATAGGCGTCCTCAAAGGCAGTTACATCGCGGCTGTTTTTGATAGCCGACTTGATGTCCTCAACGGTCAGCGCCGCATAGGGCGTTCCGTTTTCAGCAAACAATTCACCGCGCAGCGCAGGGAACGCCGCCCAGTACGCGGAAAGCTCGTCCAGCTCTGCTGCGGGGATGCCGCCGAACATAGAGGCGTATACATCCCAATGCTCCGCTGCCTCAGAGGAGTCCACATAGCGGGGAATGTTTAAGTTGTAGTCGTTGGCGCGGATTTCCTCACGGCTGACCGTGCGGGAAAATTTGGGGATGCTCTCGCGCTTTACAAAGGTATCGGCAATGCGCTTGATGTCGGAGGCGCGGAGTTTGTTGTTTTTGCCCTCCTTGGTGTACCCCTTGGAGGCGTCAATGATAAGTACATCCTCGCGCTCGCGCTTTTGGCGCAACACCATAATGATGGTGGGAATGCCCGTGCCAAAGAAAATGTTGGCGGGCAGACCGATGATGGCGTCAATATGGTTGTTCTCAATCAGATTTTTGCGGATCGTGCCTTCCTCACCGCCGCGGAACAGAACACCGTGGGGCAAAACGATGGTCATAATGCCATCAGGCTTGATATGGTAAAGGTCGTGCAGCAAAAAGGCATAGTCCGCCTTACCCTTGGGTGCCAGACCAAAGCGGGCATAGCGGGCGTCGCCTTCCTTGTTGGTGGGATCCCATGCCTGCGAATACGGCGGGTTCGATACTACGGCGTCTACATACAGCGGGTCATAGGAGTTGATGGGGTCGGCATCATCAAAGTAGGGCCAGTCCTCCTCCAGCGTATCGCCGTTGCGGGTAACGATGTTGTCCGGCTTGATGCCGCGCATTACCAAATTCATACGGGTCAGGTTGTAGGTGTTCTCTTTCAGCTCCTGCGCGTAGTATTTTACATTGTTTGCGTCAGCCATATACTTGGAAACGCTTTTGCCGATGTTGATCAGCAGCGAGCCGGAACCGCTGGTCGGGTCATAGATTTTGATTTCGTTCTTGCCCTGCAGGTGGCTTGCCACAATTTCGGACATCAGCAGCGAAACCTCGTGGGGCGTGTAGAACTCGCCCGCCTTTTTGCCGGCATTGGCGGCAAACATACTGATCAGATATTCATAGATGAAGCCCAGCACATCATAGCCCTGCTTGCCGTCCATCGGAATATCCTTAATCAGATTCAGCAAGCCGCTGATGGCTTTGGTCTGTGTGCCGGAGCTGTCGCCCAGTTTGGAAAGACCGGTTTCCAGTGTGTTGAAGATTTTCTCAAACACACGCTTGTGCGTGGGGGAAATCAGCCGGCTGAACGCCGACAGCGCATCACGCACATTGGAAACATCAAAATCCTTGCCCATGCCGAGCCAAGTGGAGAAGAAATCTTTGTAGGAGATAAAATAGCCGATGTTTTCCTGCACCCATTTGACGGTTTCGGGGTCGTCCTCGGTTACGGTTTTCAGCAGCTCATCGTCATAATCGTTGTCTTTCAGAAATTCGATTTCTTTATCGGACAGATATTTATAAAAAATGAAACCAAGGATAAAGTCTTTGTACTCACTGGCCTCGATTTTGGAGCGCATCTGGTTAGCAGAAGCCCAAATCTTCTGCGCAAGCTGTTGTTTGTTCATCGGTCAAGCTCCTTTTGTTTTAGAAAATACCCTTTCTTGGGAAAAGCGTAAGTAGTTATTTCTATTATAACACAGATAGCTAAGGTTTCCACAAAAAATTGTGGCTTATGCCATAAAATACATACGCTTGGGAACAGCGGAAGTTGGCTACAATGTGTGAGAAATTTACCGACGGAGACTGGATTGAAGCTAAGGATCAGAGTGACGCGGGCATCCGCCTTGTTCAAACTGGCAATATCGGGATAGCAGAGTATCTTGATAAACCAAACAATAAGAAATGGATATCAGAAGAAACGTTTGAAAGGCTCCATTGCGAAGAAGTTTACCCCAATGATATTCTGATTTCAAGACTACCTGAACCAGCAGGAAGAGCCTGTATAATGCCCAATTTAGGCACAAAAATGATAACCGCTGTTGACTGCACAATAGTTAGACCATCTAAAGATGTTAGTGCGAATTTTCTACTGCAATATCTTTCTTCGCAATCATATTTTGATGAAGTCAATACTTGTCTTGCGGGCGGTACTCGGCAAAGAATAAGTCGTGGTAACTTGGCAGGTTTTGATGTGCCAATACCCCTAGATAAAACTGAGCAAGATGTAATCGGAAACTTTCTTTGCACTCTCGACAACCTTATCACCCTTCATCAGCGTAAGCCATATTCACACATACAACGGAGGTGCAATATGCTTAACGAAGCACAACGCACAGATAAGTTCTGTGAATATTATGCAAAGTGGATTACTGTATACAAGAAAGGGGCGATAAGACAGGTTACAATGGATAAGTACCTGATGACGCAAAAATGGCTTGAAAAGCTTATCCCGGATTTGAAAATTTGCGATTTGAACCGCATTGCGTATCAGCAGTTGCTGAATGATTATGCCGAATACCATGAGCGGCAGACGACAATGGACTTTCACCACCAACTCAAAGGAGCTGTTTTAGACGCAGTGGACGAGGGGCTGATTGACCGTGACCCCACGCGGAAAGCGATTATTAAAGGCAAGGCACCATCTACAAAGAAAATAAAGTACCTTAACCAATTTGAACTGCACACACTCCTTGCCTCGCTCGAATTAAAGGATGAAGTGAACTGGGATTATTTCATTCTTTTGGTGGCCAAGACCGGAATGCGCTTTTCGGAGGCACTGGCACTGACCCCCAAGGACTTTGATTTCTATCATCAGACCCTTTCCATCAGTAAGACATGGGATTACAAGGGCGCCGGTGGGTTTCAGCCGACAAAGAACAAATCATCGGTTCGTAAAATTCAAATTGATTGGCAGTCTGTTATTCGTTTTTCCGAGCTTGTAAAAGGTCTGCCGGACGATCAACCTATTTTTGTGGATGGCAAGGTCTACAACTCCACCGTCAATGATGTTTTGAGCCGCCATTGTGAGAGGTGCAATATCCCGGTCATTTCTATCCACGGTCTGCGCCACACCCACGCATCCCTGCTACTTTTTACCGGCGTATCTATTGCGAGTGTTGCCCGGCGACTGGGACACTCCAGTATGACAACCACCCAAAAGACCTATCTCCATATCATTCAGGAGTTGGAAAACAAGGATATTGACCTTGTTATGCGGTCATTGTCCGGGCTGAACTAAATCATTGATTTATGGCTTATGTTGATTTGCTTAATGTAAAAGTGACTGTGGCGCAGAGATCCACTTCGCACCACAGTCACTTTTGCATTGGACCTTGAATGCTAATCCGAAAAATATTGTACCCGCTATATTGGGATTCTTAAATTTACCAAACGCTGTCTAGCAAATTGAGTTGACCGCACTACTATTAGTTATCATCTATCCTCCGCACGGATAAAGGACGGTGCAGCGATTTTTTCCGACTATATTCTTTAATGGAAAAATGTCTTGTATATCTCAACCACCTGATTTTCCAGTCAGCGACTGGAAAATTGAACGGAACACATTATGATGAATGAGTATATCATCTGCTTTTGCTTGAATCACCGATTTCCTTGATGGCGGCATAGTGTTTTCCACATTTTCGGCTGATCTCGTTGAAAA
>ERZ773228.3802-NODE-3802-length-12044-cov-2.711402_pt1 | contig 12044 bp, 10 predicted proteins | sample MGYA00580524_ERZ773228 | MGnify/ENA primary metagenome ERZ773228 (study PRJEB29015, sample SAMEA2737768) | human gut metagenome | biome: human gut; feature: human-associated habitat; material: faeces | place: China | collected 2012 ...
TCGGTGATGACAGAATCACTGTTGAGATTCCAGGTGTTAAGGATGCTAATGCACTTTTAGCAGAACTGGGAACGCCGGGCTCTATTTATTTCATCGCGCAGACAGATGCTAATGGAAACCAGAACTATTCTTATGACAGCACGACCGGTGGTTATAAGTTGAATTATGACCTGAATGATCTGATCGCAAATGGTTCCGTTATTTTGCAGGGTTCTGATGTAAAAAATGCTACGGCTACCAATCAGCAGAACCAGACAACAGGAGCAACAGAGCCGGTGGTATCTATTAGCTTGACAGATGCCGGAACAAAGGCATTTGCGGATGCAACCACAACGGCTTACGCAAGAGGTGAATCTATCGGTATCTACTATGACGGACAGTTTGTCAGTGTACCAAAGGTAAATGCAGCCATCACAGATGGCAAGTGTGTTATCGAGGGTATGAGTGATTTTGATGAGGCAGACAGTCTTGCTTCTTATATCCGTATTGGTGGTCTGAATCTGGAACTGGAAGAGTTGCAGTCAGAAGTCGTAGGCGCACAACTGGGAAGCAGCGCATTATCTACCAGTTTGCTTGCAGCAGCCATCGGTCTGATCATTGTCATGATCTTCCTTATGATCATGTACCGTGTGCCGGGTGTGGCAGCGTCCCTTGCTTTAGCACTTTACACAGGACTTATGTTATTTATCCTGTGGGCATTTGATATTACCCTTACATTGCCGGGTATCGCCGGTATCATCCTTTCCATCGGTATGGCGGTGGATGCCAACGTTATCATTTTTGCCCGCATCCGTGAAGAGATTGCGGCAGGCAAGAGTGTGATCGCAGCCATTGAGATTGGATTTAAGAAAGCACTTTCTGCCATTGTTGATGGTAATGTGACAACATTGATCGCAGCAGCGGTTCTTGGTGTTTTAGGTTCCGGTACGGTAAAGGGATTTGCCATTACCTTAGCGCTTGGTGTTGTTCTTTCTATGTTTACCGCCTTGGTCATCACAAGAATTTTGATGAACGCTCTGTATGCAGTAGGACTCCGTGATCAGAAGTTCTATGGCAAGGCAAAGGCAATGAAGAATATCAACTTCATGAGCAAGAAGGCAGTCTTCTTTGCCTGCTCTATCCTGGTGATCTGTGTCGGCTTTGTCGGCATGGGCGTACATGGTGCAAAGGGAGATAAGGCATTAAATTATAGTCTGGAATTTTTGGGCGGTACTTCAACAACCGTAGAATTTAACGAAGCCTACACTTTGGCACAGGCAGATGATGAAATCGTGCCAAAGATCGCTGAGGTCATCGGCAATAATGACGTCCAGACACAGGTTGTTGATAATACCAATCAGATCATCTTTAAGACCAGAAGTCTGGATCTGGAGCAGAGAGAAGCACTCAATACCATGTTAGAAAATGATTATGGTGTAGACGAGAGCGCGATCACTTCTTCCAATATTGGTTCTACCATCAGTGGAGAGATGCGTTCACAGTCTTTGATTGCTGTTATCGTAGCAGCATTCTTTATGCTTCTTTACATCTGGTTCCGCTTTAAAGATATCCGGTTTGCAAGTAGTGCCATCATTGCCCTGATCCATGATGTGCTTGTGGTACTGGCACTTTATGCAGTTGCACGTATTTCTGTGGGCAGCGCATTTATTGCATGTATGCTTACGGTTATCGGTTATTCTGTCAATGATACGATCGTTATCTTTGACCGTATCCGTGAAAATAAAAAAGTACTTCGTGATGAGACACCGGAGAGTCTGCAGACACTGGCAAATGAGAGTATCACGCAGACACTTTCCAGATCCATCAGTACCTCCTTTACGACAGTTGTTATGGTACTTATGCTTCTGATTCTTGGTGTAACAAGTATCCGCGAATTTGCATTGCCACTTTTGGTTGGTATTGTATGCGGTACTTATTCTTCTATCTGCATCGCTACAGAATTATGGTATGTGATGAAGGTACATATTAAGGGAAAAAAGAAGGCAAACTAAGATAGGTTACTTGTAAACATGCACATCATAAGGAGGAAAGGATGTACACATTAGAAGATATCAAAGCAGTAGATCCACAGATTGCAGATGCCATTACGGCAGAGTTTGGCAGACAGTCCAGCCATATCGAACTGATCGCTTCGGAAAACTGGGTGAGTCCGGCCGTGATGTCGGCAATGGGCAGTGTACTGACCAACAAGTACGCAGAGGGTTATCCCGGAAAGCGGTACTATGGCGGATGTGAGTGTGTTGATGTGGTAGAAGAATTGGCAAGAGAGCGTGCTAAAAAATTATTTGGTTGAAACTATGTCAATGTACAGCCACATTCCGGGGCTCAGGCAAACATGGCAGTGCAGTTTGCCGTACTAAAGCCGGGAGATACTGTGATGGGTATGAATTTGGATCACGGCGGTCATCTGACCCATGGATCACCAGTCAACTTCTCAGGTACTTATTTCCATATTGTTCCTTATGGTGTGAATGATGAGGGATTTATTGATTATGATGAGGTGGAGCGCCTTGCAAAAGAATGTCATCCTAAGATGATCATTGCAGGTGCATCTGCTTATGCAAGAGCCATTGATTTCAAGCGTTTCCGTCAGATCGCCGATATGGTAGATGCGGTGCTCATGGTTGATATGGCACATATTGCCGGTCTTGTTGCAGCAGGTTTGCATGAAAGTCCGGTTCCTTATGCGGATGTTGTTACGACAACGACCCATAAGACTTTACGTGGTCCGCGTGGTGGTATGATCATGGCTACCGCAGAGGCGAATGAAAAATATAACTTCAATAAGGCTGTATTCCCTGGAACACAGGGCGGTCCGCTCATGCATGTGATCGCAGCCAAGGCAGTCTGCTTCCAGGAAGCCTTGCAGCCGGAGTTTAAGGTCTACATGAAACAGGTGGCTGACAATGCACAGGCACTTGCAAAAGGCTTGCAGGATAGAGATATCAAGATTGTATCCGGTGGTACTGACAATCACTTGATGCTTGTCGATCTGACCCCATATGATCTGACAGGAAAGGCAGTTGAAAAGTGGCTGGATGATGCACACATCACCGCCAATAAAAATACCATTCCGAACGATCCGAAGAGCCCATTTGTTACAAGCGGTATCCGTCTTGGTACACCGGCAGCTACAAGCAGAGGCTTGAAGGAAGACGACTTTGATCGTGTTGCAGAGGCAATCGCCAGCGTGATCAGGGAAGGCGAAGATGGCGTGGCAAAGGCGCGCAAGATTGTGGACGAACTCACAGATAAATATCCGTTGAAGTAATAACTTTGCTGCGAAGCAGTGGGATTACCAATAGATTTTTGATAATGGAAGGAAAACAAAATGATCGATATTAAGTTTTTAAGAGAAAATCCTGAAATTGTAAAACAGAACATCAAGAATAAGTTTCAGGAGCACAAACTTCATCTGGTAGATGAGGTTATCGAGTTAGATGCGCAGGCGAGAGCTGCACAGCAGGAAGCAGATGAACTCCGTTCCAAGAAGAACAAGATCGCTAAGCAGATCGGTGCTTTGATGGGACAGGGCAAGAAGGAAGAGGCAGAAGCAGTCAAGGCTGAGGTTGCCGGTATTTCTGCGAGACTTGCGGAGTTAGAGCCGGAAGAAAAAGCATTACAGGAAAAGGTTACACAGATCATGATGAACATTCCAAACATCATTGATCCATCCGTACCGATCGGCAAGGACGATTCCTGCAATGTCGAGATCGAGAAGTTTGGCGAGCCGGTCGTTCCTGATTTTGAGGTTCCATATCATACAGATATCATGGAACGCTTTGACGGCATTGATCTTGAGAGCGCTGGAAAGGTTGCTGGAAACGGCTTCTACTATCTGATGGGAGACATTGCAAGACTGCATTCTGCAGTGATCTCTTATGCAAGAGACTTCATGATTGACCGTGGATTTACCTACTGTGTACCACCGTTTATGATCCGTTCTAACGTGGTTACCGGTGTTATGAGTTTTGAAGAAATGGATGCCATGATGTATAAGATCGAGGGTGAAGACCTCTATCTGATCGGTACATCCGAGCATTCTATGATCGGTAAGTTCATTGATACTTTGAATGATGAAGAAAAATTACCATATACCCTGACTTCTTATTCTCCTTGCTTCCGTAAGGAAAAAGGTGCCCATGGCATCGAGGAACGTGGTGTTTATCGTATCCATCAGTTTGAAAAGCAGGAGATGGTCGTTGTATGTAAGCCGGAAGATTCCAAGGCTTGGTATGACAAGTTGTGGCAGAACACCGTTGATCTCTTCCGCAGTCTGGATATCCCGGTTCGTACCCTGGAGTGCTGTTCCGGCGATCTGGCAGATCTGAAAGTAAAATCATGTGATGTAGAGGCATGGTCACCTAGACAGAAGAAATATTTCGAGGTAGGCTCCTGCTCAAATCTTGGGGATGCACAGGCTCGCCGTTTAAAGATCCGTGTGAAGGGTAAGGATGGTAAGTATTTTGCCCATACCTTGAATAACACGGTTGTTGCACCACCAAGAATGTTGATCGCATTCTTAGAGAACAACTTAAATGCAGATGGTTCTGTTAATATTCCAGTGGCTTTACAGCCATACATGGGCGGTAAGACAGTGCTTGTTCCAAAGCATTAGTGTGTCAAAAAGAAACATATCGAAGCACAGTGAGCCAATCGCTGTGCTTCTTCTTATAGCAGGAAGTTTGTAATCATACAAAAGACAGGCATATTTTGGGGTAGCATATATTCAGATAAATCAAAAATATAAAGAGAGGTAGAAGGAATTATGGTAGTAGCAGTAACTTATGACAAGGAAACAGGAAATGTAGGTCAGCACTTTGGACATGCTGATTTTTTTAAACTCTATGAAAATGAGAACGGAAAGATTATGGATTCTGCGGTTGTGTCACCATTTGGACAGGGGCATGAAGCAGTGGCAAGCACAATGGAGGACTATTCTGTATCACTTGTTATCTGCCAGAATATCGGCGATGGCGCCCTGCAGGCCTTGTCTGCTTATGGGATAGCAGTATGTCCGAATGTGGAAGGACTGGCTGATGATGCCATAGAAGCCTTTATGCAGGGAAGTCTTCTGATCGCAGATGCTCTGAATTGTGATTGTGACCATAGCACAGGCGGATGTTGCGGAGGAAGTGATGGAGCCTGTGGCAGTGGATGTGGTGGATGCTGCCATCAAGGCCCGCAAAATAAGTGAAGACGTGTTGGTAGAGTGGAAAGAGGCAAGTGTGCGATAATGATAGATGGCGGATACATTGCTCATAAAGAGGGAGAACGGGAGCAGACATTAAAACAGCATCTGGAAGAAACAGCCAGACTAGCAGGACAATTTGCGGCAAGATTTGGAAAAGAAGATTGGGGATATTGCTGTGGATTGTTGCATGATATAGGGAAATATTCCGATGATTTCCAAAACAAGATTATAGAGAATAACAACAATATGGTTGATCATTCTACTGCAGGTGCGCAACTTTGTATGAAACTTGGAGGTTATTATTCTTTCTTAAGTTATTGTATCGCAGGGCATCATGCAGGGATGCCCGATTATGGAAATTCAGCAATCGCGACCAGTTTATGCGGAAGACGCGAAAAGAAAATTGCTGATTATGAAGCATACAAAAAAGAAATCTGCATCCCTCCAATATCAACACTGCCAATGAAAATAGCCAAAGGTCGAAACAATGATTTTTCTTTGAGCGTTTTTATAAGAATGATTTATTCATGCCTTGTGGATGCTGATTTTTTAGACACAGAGGCATTCATGAAGAATGGACAAACGGAGCGCGCCCCAGGACAGTCCATGGATGTCCTTTTGGATAAATTGGAAAAATACATTTCTACATGGTTGTTGAACGATGACTTAAATAGTGTTGATGGAAGGCGAACGGAGATACTGAAACACTGTTTGGATGAGGGAAAGAAACCAAAAGGTGTTTTCCGCTTGACAGTGCCTACTGGGGGTGGGAAAACAGTGGCATCACTTGCGTTTGCTCTAAAACATGCGGTAGAGCATAATATGGATCGTGTTATTTATGTTATACCATACACCAGTATTATTGAACAGAATGCACACATTTTTCGTGAGATTCTCGGTGATGATAATGTGTTAGAAAATCATTGTAATGTAGATTATGAAGGAACGGAAGAATTTAGACCAATGCAACTTGCAAGTGAAAATTGGGATAAGCCGGTTGTTGTAACTACAAATGTACAATTTTTCGAATCCTTATTTTCAAACAAATCCTCTAAGTGCAGAAAACTTCACAATATTGCAAACAGCGTCATTATTTTTGATGAAGCACAGATGCTTCCAATAGATTATTTGACACCTTGCCTATCAATGATACAGGAATTGGTAGAAAATTATGGAACCAGTGTTGTATTATGTACGGCAACACAGCCGGCATTGGATGACTTTTTTGTTTCTAAAGAACAAATTGTGGAATTATGTCCAAGGCTGGGAGAACAATTTCGTTTTTTTGAGCGCGTGACATATCAGAATATTGGATCTATTTCCCAAGAGGGCATAACAGAACTTCTTGCAAAAGAGCAGAGTGTTTTGTGCATTGTAAATACGAGAAAAGATGCACAAGAACTTTATCATTCGCTTCAAGGGGGAGGGGTATATCATTTGTCTACAAGCATGTATCCGAAACATCGAAAGCGGGTACTTAAGTGTGTTAAGGAACGATTGTCCACGAAGAAAAAATGTATTCTAATATCGACAAGTCTTGTAGAAGCAGGTGTGGATTTGGATTTTTCTTGTGTATATCGTGAGATTGCCGGTATCGATTCTATGATTCAGGCAGCAGGGCGATGTAATAGGGAAGGAAAACGGACAGTAGAAGAGAGTAAAGTTTATATTTTTGAATTAGAGGGTCAGAAGGTGGCGCCAAGCCAGAAACAGCAGATTGATGTTGCAAAAGCAGCCTTGTGTGATTACCCAAATATTGCAGATATGGAGAGTATTACGGCATATTTTGCACGTTTATATAAATTCCGAGGAGAGAATCTGGATAAAAAACATATTATGGATGAATTCCGAAACAAGGACTATAATTTTGCAAAAGTCGGGAAAGAATTTAAATTAATCGAGCAGGATACAAAAACTGTTTTTATTGGAATTGAGCCGGAATCCCATGAAATATTGCAAGAGATTAAAATAAAAGGCATATCAAAAGATAGAGTACGAAAGGCGGGGCAGTTTTGTATCCAGGTGAACAGTAATTTTTTTGAAAAATTATATGGGGCAGGTATGATTCAGCCTGTTTCGGAGGATATGCAGGATTTTTACCAATTGGTATCGTTAGAGCAATATTCAGAAGACTGTGGAATTGATTTTTCAATAGATGATGGAATGGCTTTATATATGTAAAATAATAGCGGTGCGAAGGTTGTCTTCACACCGCCATAGTTTAGTTATTCAAAATACTATTATTTCAATCCACTGGATTACCAGACTTGTGTCAGTATAAATGATTTTCTAAAAAAGAGCAATATATTTTTAAAACAACAAAATAAATTTCAATAGTATTTTAAATAAAATAAAAACTTGATAAAAAATAAACTGTGTAGTATAGTCAATTTATAGAGTTTGAAATCGAGCGAAGTATGGTTGAAAAAGGAGAAAGAGCATGATTTTATACCATGGAAGCAAACAAATAGTAGAATATGTAGGAAATGAGGTTGTATATGGGAACAAAAAATAATAATGCACTGTTTTATACTTGCAGTTTGATTGAATATATAGGACGCGTAAAAAAAGATCCAGACAGGATGTGACGGAATATTTAGGGAAAAAGGAAATACAAAGAATCTATGAATATGCTGACGTGTTTCACTGTGAGCCAATTGAAAAAGTTTCAAATGAGTTTATTGATGCATCTCACATACCAGAGGGGAATTTTGATAATGTTGGGGAATGCAGATATCGAATACCGGATTATTGGGATATTGGAGAGGTATATGAAAGATTGATTGAAGATTGTTATACAGATGAACAGATTTTAATGGGCATATGGGAGGTATATCATTCTTGGGTGGATGAATGGATTTCTAATTATAATACAGATTTTTATTTTCAACCACGAGATTATATAGCGGCCTGCTATAAGAAAGGAGAGGTACTATAAAATGGCAATGGGGGTAAAGGTTCAAGTATGGGGCGATTATGCATTGTTTTCGCGTCCGGAAATGAAAGTGGAACGTTGTTCCTATGATGTGATGACACCGTCAGCTGCGAGAGGAATTTTGGAAGCAATATACTGGCATCCCGGACTTCGCTGGGTGATTGATAAAATTTATGTTCAAAATCCAATTCGATTTACCAGTGTAAGACGTAATGAGGTGAAAAGCAAAGTTTCTGCAAGCAATGCTTTACAGGCATATAATGGATCAGATAAGTCTATTTATATTAGCACAAAGGAAGAGATTGTACAGAGAGCATCCTTGATTTTATGTAATGTCTCTTATGTGATCGAGGCACATTTTGAAATGACAGATCAGGCAAATGCATCTGATAATCCCGGAAAGTTTAAGGATATTATGATGCGACGACTAAAAAGAGGCGAATGCTACCATATGCCGTATTTTGGGTGTAGAGAATTTCCTGCTCAGTTTTGTTTATGCGAAGAAAAAGAGATACATACGATATACGATGAAGTGCCAGAAAAAGATCTTGGGTTTATGTTATATGATATGGACTATAGTGACAGAGATAATATACAGCCGATGTTTTTTCGAGCAGTTATGAGAAGAGGCGTGCTGGACTTGAGAGACTGTGAGGTGATTCGATGATTTTGCAGGCATTGGTTCAACATTATGAAAATCTTGCCAAGGAAGATAAGGTGCCAAAACCAGGCTGGTGTTTCGCAAAGGTTTCATTTGCAATTGATCTGAATAAAGATGGAAGCATCAAAGCGATTATATCATTGAAACATGAAGAAGAACGTGGAAAGAAAAGTGTATGGATTTCAAGTGATATGCAGGTGCCGGAGATGGTGACTAGATCCTCTGGGGTGTCAGCAAATTTTTTATGTGACAATGCAAAATATTTTTTGGGGATTGATATAGATGGGACAAGTGAAAGAACGATGGAATGCTTTCAGGCAGCGAAGAACCGGCATTTGTCAATCTTAAAGGAAACAGATGGTGTAATGGCGGAGGCAATCTGTAAATATTTTGAAACTTGGAATCCATCAAATGCATTGCATGATCCATTGGTGCAAGAACGTTGGGAAGAATTGAATGAAGGTGGTAATCTGATTTTTACCATGAGTCAGTTATACGCACAGGATGATGCGTCAATTAGAATGGCGTGGGAAAATCGGAAGGAAAATCTGCAGGAAGAAACAAAGGGTATTTGTCTTGTAACAGGAGAAAAAACAGAGATTGCACGTATTCATAGAGGGATAAAAGGGGTTCCGGGTGCTCAGTCAAGTGGCGCGGCATTGGTTTCCTTTAATGCGCCTGCATTCGAGTCATATGGCAAAGAACAAAGTTACAATGCTCCGGTTGGAAAGTATGCAGAATTTGCTTATACAACTGCTTTAAATTATCTATTAAATCAAAAAGAATATACATTTCAACTAGGGGATTCCTTGGTGGTCTTCTGGGCGGAATCGGCAAAGCAGGAATATCAAAAAATGTTTTTCCTGTCATTAGATCCACAACCGGATAACCAGGAACAGTTAAAAAAAGTTTTTGGAAATTTGAGAAAAAATATATGGGTTGATACTGAGGATGTCAAGATAGATCCAGAGCAGAAATTTTATATTTTATGTTTGGCACCGAATGCAGCAAGATTGTCGGTTCGTTGCTTTTATCAGAATTCATTTGGAAATATAATGAAAAATATTGAAAAACATTATAGACGAATGGAAATAGTAAAACCATCTTGGGAAAATCAGGATTATTTAGGAATTCGTAAGATGCTGTCAGCAACAGTAAACCAGAATGCAAAAGATAAAATGCCTATTCCCAATATGGCAACAATGGTTTTAAAAGCAATATTAGAGGACGACAGGTATCCAGAGAGTCTTTATACGGATACGTTGATTCGAATTCGTGCGGAACAGGGGAAAATCACCTATGGTCGTGCTGCTATTCTAAAAGCTTTTTTAATTCAAAATTATCAATGGAGAGAAGGAGAGAGTTATATGGGATTGAACGAAGAATGTCAAGAAACTGCATATGTATTGGGCAGAATATTTGCGGTACTGGAATTCATTCAAAAAGATGCAAATCCGGGAATTAATACAACGATTCGAGACCGTTATTTTAATTCTGCATGCGCAACGCCAGCATCTGTTTTTCCGGTTTTGATGAAGTTGAAAAACAGTCATATAAAGAAGTTAGAGCGAGAATCGGTAGGTAAGAAAATACATTTTGAAAATTTGTTGACAGAACTTATTGTAAGAATAGAAATGACCGAGGGAGCAAGCGGATTTCCAAAGCGTTTGTCATTGGATGAGCAAGGAAAATTTATGTTAGGTTATTATCATCAAACCCAGAAAATGTATGAAAAAAAGGAGGAAAAATAAATGGGAGAGGCGATTAAAAACAGATACGAATTTGTTGTGTTATTTGATGTAGAGAATGGAAATCCAAACGGAGATCCGGATGCCGGTAATATGCCAAGAATTGATCCGGAAAGTGGATTGGGATTAGTTACAGACGTATGTTTAAAACGTAAAATTCGCAATTATGTTGAAATGGTGAAAGAGGATGCAAAGGGATACCAGATTTATATAAAAGAAGATGTTCCATTAAACAGAAGCGATCGTAAGGCATGTGAAAGTTTGGAAATTGAAGAAAAAGATGATAAAAAGATAACGGACTCTCTGAAAAAATTGAAAAAAACTGATCCAGATGTAGATGTGAAATTAAGAGATTACATGTGTGATAATTTTTATGATATTCGTACTTTTGGGGCTGTCATGACAACATTTGTAAAGGCTTCTTTAAATTGTGGTCAGGTGAGGGGACCGGTACAGTTGGGGTTTGCAAGAAGTATTGACCCAATTATTAGTCAGGAAGTGACAATAACTAGGGTAGCAATTACTACAGAAAAAGATGCTGAAAATAAAAATACGGAAATGGGTAGAAAGAGCATTGTACCATATGGTTTATATCGTGTAGAGGGATATGTATCAGCAAATCTTGCAAGAAAAGTTACCGGTTTTTCGGAGGAGGATCTTGATTTACTGTGGGAAGCAATTATCAATATGTTTGAAAACGATCATTCTGCAGCAAGAGGAAAAATGGCGGTTCGTGAGTTGATTGTTTTTAAGCACAGTAAAGAATTAGGAGATTGTCCGGCATATAAGTTGTTTGATGCAGTCGAAGTGAAAAAGAAGGAGGAAGTTGAATATCCAAGAAAATATCAGGATTATATTGTTCAAGTACACGAAGAAGATATTCCGAATACTGTCGAAGTGAAAAGGATGATTTAATGGAGTATACAGAAGAAGAGTATTTAATGATATCGGGGATACAGCACTTTAAATTTTGTAGAAGACAATGGGCGTTGATTCATGTTGAACAGCAATGGGCGGAAAATGTTCACACGGTAGTCGGAGAATTGATGCACAAAAGAGCACATGATCCATATTTTGACGAGAAGCGGAAAGATACGCTTGTTGTTCGGGCACTTCCGGTTGCGTCAAGACAACTTGGAGCAAGTGGAGAATGTGATATTGTAGAGTTTCATAAATGCGACGATGGTATTACTTTGTGTGGTCATCGTGGAACGTATTCGGTGTATCCAGTTGAATATAAAAAGGGAAAACCCAAAAAGACAGATGAAGATAAATTACAATTGGTTGCTCAGGCAATGTGCTTGGAAGAAATGTTCTCTACAAATATACAAGAAGGTGCTATTTTTTACGGAGAAACAAGAAAAAGAGAGCGAGTGGAATTTTCAGATGCACTTCGAAAAGAAGTGAAAGATATGTTTCAGGAAATGCACGAGTATTATAAGAGGAACTATACGCCAAAAGTAAAACAAAGCAAAGCTTGTAATGCATGTTCTCTGAAAGATATAT
>ERZ773228.3807-NODE-3807-length-12040-cov-2.879099_pt1 | contig 12040 bp, 8 predicted proteins | sample MGYA00580524_ERZ773228 | MGnify/ENA primary metagenome ERZ773228 (study PRJEB29015, sample SAMEA2737768) | human gut metagenome | biome: human gut; feature: human-associated habitat; material: faeces | place: China | collected 2012 ...
TTCCCAGCTCATAGAGCAAAAAACCGTTCATCGTCTGGAAATCTTCATCAGGGAATTCTATACCCAGCACATCACTGACCTCATCCAGTTCAGCCTTTCCGCTGACTATGTACACATCCCCTCTTTTCTTGATATCATCGCTGGCATCATCGTATTCATCGAGTATGTTTCCCACTATCTCTTCCAGTATATCTTCCATGGTCACTATACCCTCAGTCTGACCGTACTCATCAACAACTATAACCATATGTATCTTTGCCGTCTGCATCCTTCGGAACAGTTTCGCGATATTATATGTAGGATGCACAAATGTCGCCTCCACCATAATATCAGCAAGCTTCTTCTTTTTGTCCTTTAAATATTCCTTGACGAAATCCTTGAAATATATTATACCGACAACATTGTCAAGATCACCGTCTATAACCGGATATCTGGAATAGTTGTTCTCAAGCATTATCTCCATGACTTCATCCAGCTCTGCATTCTTATCGATCGCCATGACGTTAAGTCTTGCCGTCATGACATCCCTGCTTTCCTTATCAGTAAACTCAAATATGTTTGTGATGAACTGAGCTTCGGAATCTTCTATAAATCCCTGCTCATTTCCCTCGTTCACCATCGATATGATCTCTTCCTCTACCTTCTCCTCATCTGACTTCTTGTTAAAAATCTTCATACTTTAGCTTTTATCACCTCATATATTTATTGATTCGTATATCATACCAGCTCCAGGCTGATCTTCAGCGCCTCATCTACCTTTTTCAGTACATCTGAATCCACATGACATACCTTTTCCTTAAGTCTCTGTTTATCTATGGTCCTGAGCTGCTCAAGCAGTATAACGGAATCCTTTGCAATATCGCATCTCGCAGAATCCAGCATGATATGCGTCGGCAGCTTGGGTCTCTTCATCTTACTCGTTATCGCTGCTATTATGACAGTTGAACTGTGTTTATTGCCTGCCTCGTTCTGGACCACGATCACAGGTCTGATTCCGCCCTGCTCTGAACCCACAACAGGTCTTAGATCTGCATAATATATGTCCCCTCTTCTTATAACCAATTTTATCACCCCATAAATACTTTATAAATGTGGCTTTATACATATTATGTATTCCACTCTAAAAAAAGTATTTCCAGTGTCATTATTGGTTATTCATCAATCCAACAGATAATTCACCTGTCCAAGAACTTTGCCATCTCTTATGTACTCTCTCGGAACTCGTCTTGATATATTACATACAAGCTCATAATTAAAGCTGTTCGCTGGCTCTGCAACCTCTTCAACTGTGATAACCTTGTCTCCAGCTCTGCCAATCAGTATGACATCATCTCTGACTTTTACATCATCTATATGACTCACATCGACCATGAACTGATCCATACACACTCTGCCTATGATCGGCGCATATTGTCCATGTATTATGACTCGACCTATGTTGGACTGCGCTCTCGGATATCCATCTGCATATCCGGCTGACACTGTGGCAACCCTGATATCATGGTCTGCTATGTATGACCATCCATATCCTATTCCGGTTCCAGCCTTTACGTCCTTCACAAATATTACCTTTGATGTAAGGCTCATGGCTGGTCTCAGATCCACTATACTCTTGTCCACTTCTTCTGATGGATAAAGTCCATATGTTACGATTCCAGATCTCACCATATCAAAGTCAGAATTATCCATCTCCATAATACCTGCGCTATTCGATATATGTCTGACAGGAATATGTATGTGCTTATCCTCAAGCTGTCTGTTGATCCATCTGAATTTGTCCAGCTGTCCTTTTGCCGCTGTCTTGTCAAGCTCATCAGCCTTGGCATAATGGGTAAACATTCCCTCTATCTCTATCCCTGGCATCCTGCTTATCTCTTCTATATGGTTTACCCCGGCATCATCACATGAGAATCCTATTCTTCCCATGCCCGTATCAACCTTTATATGAATCTTAGCCTTTGCACCTTTACCAACGGCTGTCTCCGACAGTTTTCGTGCATCATCTACATCGTATATCGCCGGACGTACATCAAAATCTATCAGAAGCTTATAGTCCTCAGGATCAGTATACCCCAGTATCAATATCGGTTTTTTAAACCCTGCATTTCTGAGTTCAATTGCCTCATCAATGAAAGCAACCGCAAAGAAATCTACCATATCATTGAGTGCATGTGCCACCTCCACTGCTCCGTGACCATATGCATCTGCTTTAATAACCGCCAGCATCTTCTTATCCTTATCCACTAGAGACTTCATAGCCGCCACATTATGTCTTATATTATCAAGATTTATCACTGCCTGTACCCTGTTATAATTTCTCATTTTCCACTCCTTTTATCACCATAGGTATGGATTCAACTATATCTCTGGCTATCATCCCATTTTTTCCCATGCGCTCAGCTGCAAGATCACCTGCCAGCCCGTGGATATACACACCAAGCTTAGCCGCTTCATACGGTGAACTACCCGTGGCTATAAGTCCCGTGATCACCCCTGCAAGCACATCGCCTGCACCGGCTGTGGACATGCCATTGTTTCCCGAGGTGTTGATGTAAATGTCACCACCTCTGCTGACACATGTCCTGGAGTCCTTGAGCACATCTATAACATTATACTCCATAGCAAAGTCTTTGCACACCCTTAATATATTCTTTTTGATATCCGGTATAGCTATATCTGTGAGCCTTGACATCTCCCCGAGATGCGGAGTAACTGTGACCTCACCCCTGTGCTTTTTCAGAAGTTCTAAATCCTGAGATATGATGTTCAGCGCATCTGCATCCAGAACAAGGGGTTGCTCTGCCTCACATATCACATAGCGGAGAAGTTCTTCAGCTTCCCCTGACCTGCCAAGTCCAGGTCCCACAAGAATGACATCCGCCCACGAAACTGCATCCTCTGCACACTTAAGTGCCTCAGCTTCGTCACTGTATGTCATAAGAACAGCCTCCGGTATCCTATTTCCAATCACCGTACGGTTTAAACTATGTGTATAAACCTTGACAAGCCCTGTTCCTGTCCTGTATGCAGCCTCTGCAGCAAATACTGCAGCTCCGGACATATCAGCACTTCCAGCGATGACCGCAGCCCTGCCATATGTTCCTTTGTTGGAGTTGTCGCTGCGTTTTGGAAGACGCGCAAGATCTGACAGATCATAGCCATAAGCCTCAGGTGCTATGTCCTGAACCTCTCTATCCGAAAATCCAATATCTCTTACAACTACCTGCCCAGCCATATCGCATCCCGGGTACAACACAAGTCCTCTCTTGTTGAGACCAAATGTCACTGTCAGATCAGCCCTGAAGGAAGTCCCAAGCACCTGACCGGTGGTGGCATCCACTCCCGATGGCAGATCCACAGCGATCTTGTATCCCGGCATGTTGTTCATCTGCTCTATGACATTCTTCCATATTCCCGCCACATCACGTTTCAAACCGACTCCAAAGATTCCATCGACTATAATGTCATACTCCTTCTGTGAGATCTCATCTGTGACCTGGATACCGAGATTCCGCACTATATCCAGCTGGTATGCAAAGCTGTCACTCACCTTTGACAGTCCGCTTATATAACACACCTCGACCTGATCTCCCTGCTGTGCCAGAAGTCTTGCAAGAGCCAGTCCGTCCCCGCCGTTATTTCCTCCCTCCACAACGATAAGACATTTGACACGTGCTGGAAGTACTGTATCCTTTCTTGCATTTATCTCCTCCAAAATCGATATAGCCGCTCTCTCCATCAGGAGTATTCCCGGGATTCCCCGCTCCTTGATGGTGCGTCTGTCTATCTCCTGCATCTCATCTCTATCCGGAAGATAAAACATATATATTCATCTCCTATCCGCTTATTATGTGACAAAACGGATAATTTCTCATGAAATTATCCGTTTTGATTCTGACATTTACTTAATTATCTAATTATCTCTTCTTGAGGAAATCAGGTATCTTTATGCTCTCTGTCTTTGGTCTTGGAACATGAACCGGCTCAACTGGTGTGGATGTGACCGGACTGTTCTGCTGTGATGTTGTAGCTGCGGTGTATGCAGGCTTTGTTGCCGGCTCTGTTGCAGCTGAACTGTTATTCATAAATGAAGGTCTGCTTGCAGCAACTGACTGTGATGCTGTACTGTGCGTACCTATGCTCTGACCTGCATATGTTGCTGTTCTAGGCTCTGATACAGGAGTTGTTGCAACAGCCGGCTTTGGAGTTGTTGTCATAGTTCCCATCGGAGATGCTGTTCCAGCATATCTTGATGTAACATCACTTTCTCCTGATCTCTCAAGACCTGTTGCTATAATAGTGATGCTTATATCCTCACCCATGTTGTCATTGTCAACTGTACCAAATATGATGTTGACACCGTCTCCAGCCTGCTCTGTGAGGTATGTAACTGCATCATATGCCTCAACGATTCCGATATTACCAGAGAAGTTAACGATAATATCTGTAGCACCTGATACTGTTGTCTCAAGAAGTGGTGAATCCATAGCCTCCTTGATGGCATCAACAGCCTTGTTCTCACCGCTTGCTGATCCGATACCGATATGGGCAATACCTTTATCTCTCATAACCGTCTGGATATCTGCAAAGTCGAGGTTGATAAGACCTGGCTTGTTGATCAAGTCTGTTACACCCTGAACACCCTGCTGAAGAACCTGATCTGCCTTCTTGAGTGCATCAGGAATACTTGTTCTCTTATCACATATCTGGAGGAGCTTGTCATTAGGGATAACGATAAGTGTATCAACGTTCTCCTTAAGTCTTGCAATTCCCTCCTGGGCATTTCTCATACGTGGCTTGCCCTCAAAACCAAATGGCTTTGTAACTACACCAACAGTAAGGATTCCGAGATTTCTTGCCATCTCTGCTACAACAGGAGCGGCACCTGTACCGGTTCCACCACCCATACCACATGTGACAAACACCATGTTGGCATCCTTGATGATATCAACGATTTCTTCTCTATTCTCCTCCACTGCACTGGCACCGATCTCAGGCTTTGCTCCGGCACCAAGACCCTTTGTAAGCTTCTCACCTATCTGGATCTTTGTTGTTGCTCTGCTAAGTGAAAGAGCCTGCTTATCTGTGTTGATAGCAATAAGCTCCACTCCTTCAACATTCTCATCAATCATTCTGTTTACAGCATTATTACCTGCACCGCCGACACCGATAACAAGAATCCTTGCTGGTGTTCTCTCGTCATTTGATTTTATTTCAAGCACGGTTGCATCCTCCTTAATATTATTCTCTATTATTATATCTGTTATCTCTGTTTATCTGATAGATCACAATATACGGGCATAACTAGTCCGCTTTATCGCATTAGTACCTATATAATACGATTTTTTATATCAATACGCAAGATTTTTTTATTTATTTTCTTTAAATATAACATTACCATCGGATGCACTGTAATTCGACATGTCAAGCGTACCCTTCTTGCCCTTCAGTGTGGACAGGATATTTTCAAGATTCATAAACTTGCTCTCCAGGTTATCCGAATTGCCTATTCTTATCTTTATTCCATCCTTGTGAAGTATTAGATTCTGCTTGTTATCGTATGTTATCTTATCTATCTGTATTTCATTCTTGTATATCAGCTGCGTCATAGTCAGTATCTCCTGGAAGAAACTGTTGTCTCCCACCGAAAGCTTCTTGCCCTGCTCAACTCTGTCGCTTGTCAGTCCCTCTATACAAGGGACATCATCCAACTTCTTATCTGATATCTCAAGAACAATTCCATCTCCGTCGAAGTATGCATACTTGCCATTATGCTCGATACATCCCGCCATTGCTTTCTCATAAACTGTTATTGACACGGTGTTTCTGTTTACATATGAAACATCTATCTTATCTATAAATGTCACATCCCCAGGAGGATTTATCTTGTTGTTGAGAATGAACAACAGCGTATTGCTGTATTTCTTTCCACCGGAAACTATATCCTCCATCTGCTGGTCTGTGTAGTGATCTGTTCCGCTGACATTTATCTTTTTGAGCTTATAGCAGCTGTTGATTATGGCTGCCGATATAGCTGCTATCACGATCAGTACAAGAAGCACCCTGAGTATGATGAGAAAAACCTTCGCAGCCCTCTCACGTCTCTGCTTTCTTCTCTCGAGCCTCTCCTGCTTAAGTCTCTGTTTTCTCTCGATCTCCTGCAGTGTCGGCTTGCGCTTAACCTTTTTAGTCCTAACTCTGCGCCGTTCTTCATCAGGGCGTCTGTGTCCGTTCTGGACTCTGCGCTGTTCTTCAGCAGAGCGTCTGTGTCTATCCTGGGTTCTGCGAGATTCTTCGTCGGGACGTCTGCGTTTATCCTGAGCTGTGCGCTGCCCGTTGTCAGTCTTTCTCCGCCTCTGCCCACCATCCGACGGTCTCCGACCTTCCTGCATCCTGCTGTTTTTTCTGCCCGACATCTGTGATGACCGAGATTGAGATGGCTGTGATGGTGGAACTCGTCTCTTGTCCACCGGAACACGCACACGTCCGTCAAGGCGCCTTCCAGTCTCGACATCAACCTTACCGCTCTGTCTCCTCGCATCCGCCACATCGACATTTCTGCTTCTCCTGATCTGTTCGTCCGCGGAGCGCTCTCTCTGGGCAGGCCTGTTCTCGGTCAGATCACTTCGCGACGATCTTCTTGCAGGTGCCATCTTCACATCTCCAGGTCTTTTGTTCCTTCTCAGTGCGCTGTCATCTCTCACCACACCGCGCTGAGCCGCAACATCAACACTGTAATCATTCAAGCTACGGCCGCGGCCATTTCTGTCAGATGTTCTCGTCTCCGGCCTGTTCGCCCCGCCTTTAGATCCGGAATATCTTCTGTTGTTTCCGGTATTTTTACCGGTTCTGTTATTGTATGTTCTATTGTCTTCACTCATCAATATCTTCCTTTTCAGGATCTGTCGTTTATCAGTTTATGAGTTATCAGTTTATGGAAAGTCTCTGACATCTGTACCCACTGTTCTTCCCCGCGCGACAGACATGACTATCCCTATCTCTATGAGAATAAAAATGATCGAACTTCCGCCATAACTTATAAAAGGCATAGGAACTCCCGTAGGCGGTATCGTATTTGTGACAACACCCATATTTATCAGAAGCTGGACGGCCACATGTGTCATCACTCCACAGGAAACCAGACTTCCGAACCGGTCATCCGCATTCATTGCTATCAGCGCCAGTCTGTACAAAAATACTATAAAAAGTACTATAAGAGCGATTGCTCCCACCATTCCCAGCTCCTCACACACAACTGAAAAGATCATGTCATTGTGTGATTCTGGAATAAAGCCCATCTTCTGCACGCTCTTGCCATAGCCCACGCCAAAAAGTCCGCCTGAACCTACTGCGTACAGCGATTGGACAGTCTGATATCCGTCGGCATACTGTTCCGGATCCAGCCAGATCCTCACGCGATCAGCCCTGTATCCGGCAAATAATATAAACAGTACACACCCAACTATACCACATATCCCTATAACAACAAAATGCTTTATGCCCGGGCTTGCCACAAATAATATGACAAACATGATTCCGAAGCATATTATCGCTGTGCTGAGATTTTCTACTCCTATCAGGATTATTGTTATTACCGGAAACACCATAACCTTTATCAGGCATCCGGCCCGGCACAGATCCCGGCTTTTTACTGCCGCCTGTGCCGCCGTATACACCGTTATCGCCAGCTTTGCATATTCCGATGGCTGAAATCCTATCGGCCCTATATATATCCATCTGGAGGAGCCGTGGCTTGCCGTTCCAATCACAAGCACAAGTATCTGCCGTAGCAATGAAGATATGAGTATCAGTTTAGAATACCTGAAGAAAAATGTATGATCCATTCCGGATACACCGCACATCAGCAATACCGCTGTAAGCATGTATACCATCTGTCTCTTGAAGAAGTATATATCGTCACCGTACAGATCCATCGCTCTGTAACTGCTGGTGCTGTATATCATGGCTAACCCGAATATCAGAATAGCAGACAGGCATATCAACATAGGCAAATCCACATATCCATCCCAGGATCTCCTCCCGTGCTTTCGTGCCTTAGTCAACCTATCTTCTGAAACCACAGGTTCACCACGCAATCATATCACTCCTTATAGCTTCTTACATAATCCTTGAACTTAGTTCCACGCTCCTCATAGTTCTTGAACTGTCCCCAGCTTGCACATGCAGGCGAGAGAAGCACCGCATCACCATCAACTGCATTTTCATGGCAGTACGCCACTGCTTCCTGAAGGTTCTCCTCAAACACTATGGAATTGAAACCATGTCTCTTTGCACAGTCTGCTATCTTCTGTGCTGTCTGTCCTATAAGTACGAGACACTTCACCTTTCCGCCAAATGCCTCTATCCACTCATCATACTCTGAACCCTTATCATATCCGCCACCGATTAGATATGTAGGTGATACCATAGCCTGAATACCCTTGATGGCCGCGTCAGGGTTCGTTCCCTTTGAATCATTATAATATGCAACACCGTTTATAGTATCAACATACTCTATTCTATGCTCAACTGCCTTAAATGATGTTGCCACATTTCTTATGACATCAACTGGTACTCCCATGTAATATGAGATTCCAACCGCTGCAAGCACATTCTCAACATTATGTGCTCCGAGAAGCTTAAGGTCACTGAGTGCAAGCACATTTATCTTCTTGTCTCCGTCCTCAAGCACTATATTTCCATCCTCAACATACACACCGCCGGCAGGCTTTTCCAGTCTGCTGAAATATACGACACGGACGCGGGATTTTGCTTTCTCACCCATGGCTCTTGTATGCTCGTCATCATAGTTGAGAACTGTCACATCATCCATGGTCTGGTTCTTGGTTATTGAGAATTTTACATTGCCGTAATTCTCAAATGTATAATGTCTGTTCAGATGGTCCGGTGTGAGATTCAGAATGGCACTCACATTCGGATGGAAATCTATGACTGTCTCAAGCTGGAAGCTGCTTATCTCTGCTACTGTGTCAGAATCCTCATTTGTTGTATCACACAGTTCAGTGTAAGGGATCCCTATGTTTCCAACAACTATCGTGCTGGCATTGTATGCCTTTACTATCTCGCCCACAAGAGCTGTCGTTGTTGTCTTGCCATTTGTTCCGGTTATTGCTGCTATCTTGCCCTTGCCATAATGATATGCAAGTTCTATCTCACTCCAGATAGGTATTCCAGCATTTCTGACTATGTCTGTGAACGGAGCGTCAACCGGTATTCCAGGGCTTATGACCATGAGCTGTGATGCTGAAAGTGCTTCCTCGCTAAGTTCACCCAGAACAACATTTACAAGCTCCGAATTATCCACTGACTCCTTTATCTTATCTATATCTCTGTCCTTGTTCTCATCAAACAGATATACCGAAACTCCATGATTTATCAGGAGCTTCGTCGTACTGATTCCACTTTTTCCTGTTCCTGCTACTATCGCTGTCTTTATCTCCATAATCTTCACCATGGCGTAATCTACGCCACTTTCTCCTTTCTATGGCTATATAGAACTATATATGACTATATTAAAGCTATCTAAATCCATTAAAGTGCCAGAAGTCCCACAACGCAGAGTACTGCTGTCACGATAGAGAATATGGCAACAACCTTTGACTCCGGCCATCCGCCGAGCTCAAAATGATGGTGTATTGGTGCCATTCTGAACACTCTCTTTCCTGTAAGCTTAAATGATACAACCTGTATTATAACTGACAATACCTCAAGGAAGTATATAAATGCTATAATCACTATGAATATCGGCATCTTGAGCATGTAAGCTGTAGAAGCAACAAATCCTCCAAGTGCCAATGAACCTGTATCACCCATGAACACCTTTGCCGGATATACATTGTATACCAAAAATCCGAGAAGGCTTCCAACTGCAGCACATGACACAGGTGCAACACCTGAACCTGTTCCGACTGCAACAACCGCAAAGAATGTCGCAATGAGAACTGTGACTGACGAAGCAAGACCGTCAAGTCCATCAGTAAAGTTTGCACCGTTTACAGTTCCAAGCACTATAAAGAATAACAGTACAACATAAAGTACACTGTTAAGCTGAATTGTCTTGCCCACAAATGGTATTATAAGTTCATTGTTGATCGTTGAATACTTCTCTACATAATATGCAAATACACCTGTTACTACTATCTGTCCCAGCATCTTCTGCCATGCACGGAGACCCATGGATCTCTTCATTACAACCTTGATATAATCATCTATAAATCCTATCAGTCCAAATCCCAGAGTTACAAAAAGAACTGGAAGAACATCAGGATAATCTTTCATATATATAAGAGTTGTGATCGTAAATGAAAGCAGTATGATAAGTCCACCCATTGTAGGTGTACCTGCTTTTTTGAGATGTGCCTGCGGACCATCATCCCTGACAAACTGTCCAAACTTCAGTTTCTTCAAAAATGGAATCACTATTGGACATAACACTACGCTGATGCAGAACGCGATCACTACCGGTAAAATAATCTTTAAATCTAAATTCATTTTGTACTCCTTACCTGTCCACACATCATGGACTATGTATTTCTTTTACTGTTTTCAGACTGTCATAAATTTAATACTCATTTGATACTTTGTCAATTCCCAAATAGGGAAGAATGTTCAAAAATATATCCCTCACCACCGGAGCAGCAATGGTTCCACCGTAATAAGTTCCCTCCGGCTCGTCTATCAGTACGGCTGCCATAACAACCGGATTATCAGCCGGAGCAAATCCTATAAATGATGAAATATATCTTCCTGTACCTCTCGGCAGTTTCTCACTTGTAGCAGTCTTACCACCTATCCTGTAGCCCTCTATGGCACATTTTGAACCGCCGCCTTCTGCAACCACTTTCTCGAGCATTTCCCGCATCTGAAGCGAAGTGTTCTCACTTATAACCTGTTTTTTCTCTTCAAATCCCAACACACTTGTCTCCCCTGTCTCGCTATCCATCACCTTCTGTCCTATGTGCGGAGTTATGCTGTAACCGCCATTTATGACTGAAGCCACAGCGGACATAAACTGTATAGGCGTCACCTGAAACGACTGTCCAAACGACATCGTTGCAAGCTCCACCGGTCCAACATTTTCCTTTTTATGCATTATGGAATTTGCCTCACCTGGAAGATCTATACCACACCTATCAAAGAGTCCTAGCTTGTGATAGTACTCGTACAGACCATCCACTCCTGTCCTCTCCCCTATATCCATAAATGCAGGATTACAGGAATTCATGAGAGCCTGTTCAAGAGTCTGGCTTCCATGCCCTGTTGTCTTGCTGCACCTTATCCGTCGATCCTCAACTATCCTGTATCCGGGACAGTAAAACGAATTGCTCTTATCCACAGCCCCAGTCTCAAGAGCCGCCGTGAGAGTGATCATCTTTGCCGTGGATCCCGGTTCATATGTATCACTTATAAGATAATTTCTCCACATATTATTGAGCTTATCCATCTGACTCATGACAGTATATATATTGCCCGAAGCTTGATCATTTGCCTCCTCTTTTCGTGCATCTGTGTCTTTTTCTATGCCATTCTCTGTGCTCTCCGCTGACTTTTCACCGTCATTTATCAGCTCAAATGGTTTGTTGAGATTGTATTCTGGCGCATCGACCATGGCATATATCTCACCATTTTGTGGATTCATGACCAGCACGCACACCCTGTTCGCATTCTTTTCAGTCATGACTTTGTATGCCGCCTGGGTTGCATACTTCTGTATATTAATATCTATCGTTGTCACAAGGTCATCGCCTGGAATCGGATCATTCCTCGTCTCCGCGTATTCCGCAAGTTCTATTCCCCGCGCATCCGTAACGGCATTTATACTTCCGGGAACTCCGGTTAGCACGCTGTCGTAAGACACCTCAAGTCCGAGTATTCCCTGATTATCCGCGCCTGTGAATCCGAGCATCTTGGATGCCAGTTCATCATACGGATAATTTCTCTTGTAATCCTCATCCACCTTTACTCCTGCCATATCATACTCTCTGATTCTGTCGCCAATGCTCTTATCCACATTGCTTTT
>ERZ773228.3824-NODE-3824-length-11987-cov-13.865572_pt1 | contig 11987 bp, 7 predicted proteins | sample MGYA00580524_ERZ773228 | MGnify/ENA primary metagenome ERZ773228 (study PRJEB29015, sample SAMEA2737768) | human gut metagenome | biome: human gut; feature: human-associated habitat; material: faeces | place: China | collected 2012 ...
ACGGCGTCCACATGGAAGTGGGTGCGGCTGTTGCGCGCCTTGATGCCCTTGCCCAGCGCCGCGATGTCCTGCACGGCGCCGATCTCGTTGTTGACGGCCATGCAGGCGGCCAGCACCGTGTTTTTGTCGATCTCGGCCAGGAATTTCTGCGTGTCAATGCGTCCGTCCGCCCCGGGCATGACCTCAACGACGGTGAAACCCTCGTCCTTCAACGCGCGGATGGGGCGCTGCACGCTGGGGTGTTCAAAGCCCGTGACGACGATCTTATTGCCCCAGTGCTTACGCGGGCGGGCCGCGCCGGTCACGGCCATGTTGTTGCCCTCACTGCCGCAGGCCGTGAAGTAGATTTCATCGCTGCGGCAGTGCAGCGTTTTGGCCACGCGGGCGCGGGCCGCGGCAATGGCATCCTGCGCGGCAACGGCGGGGTCATACAGGCTGCTGGGGTTGGCCCAAAGCTCAGTCAGCGCCTCGCTGACGGCCTGCGCCACCGCCGGGTCCACCCGGGACGTGGCGGCGTTATCAAGATAATGCAGCTGGGGGTCGGAAAGCATAGCACTCATTCCTCACATTATTGCACAAAATTATACAGATTAAATTATACACGTTCGCCCAGCAAAAAACAATATTCAGAAACAAAAAAAGGCTTCCCCTGTGGGGGAAGCTGGCCGCGAAGCGGACTGATGAGGGCAGGGTTCATCCTGATTGCCCATTTACGGGCTGTAATTCGGTAGGGGCCGGGCATGCCCGGCCCGCGGCTTACCGGCAAATGTGCGATTGTGGGAAGGCCGCTTTATTCTGTTGACCTTGTAGGGGCGCATTCTATATGCGCCCGGGCAGCTTGCGGCTGCGAAAGCCCCCACGGGCGGATATGGAATCCGCCCCTACGCCTTGTTTTATCTACCCTTACTCCCCAAAATCCTCCGCGGCCTTCTGCATCATCTGCCGGATCGGCAGGTTGTACGGGCAGCGCGGCTCACAGGCACCGCACCGGATGCAGGCACCGGCCTTGGTCTGCAGCGTCGCATAGCGCTCGCGGCCCCACTGCTGCAGACCGTAGCGGTTCAGATACCCCTGGAACAGGAACACACTGGGGATGGAAATCCCCACCGTGCAGGGCGCACAGTAGTTGCAGCGGCGGCAGAACTGGGTGCCCAGCGCGTCGCGCACCTTCTGGCAGGCGGCCTCCTCCTCGGGCGTGAGCGGGGCGGTGTTGGCCGCGCCCGCCACGTTGGCGTTCAGCTCCTCCACCGTCGCCATGCCGGGAATAGACACCGTGACTGCCGGGTTGGACAGCACGTACCGCAGTGCCAGGCGGCCATCCTCAATGGCACCGCCCGCCAGCGGCTTCATGTCTATAAAGCCCTTGCCCGCCGCGGCGCAGCGGTCGATCAGCTCCCTGCCCTGCTGCTCCACGATGTTGTACGGGAACATGATCGTCTCGATCTCGGGGATGTCCAGCGCTGCCTCAAACACGGCGGCCAGGTGCGCCGTGATGCCGATATGCCCGACGATGCCCCTGGCCTTTGCCTCGAGCAGCGCCTCCATTGCGCCGCCGGGCGCCAGAATGGTTTTCAGGCCGTCGAGGCTCGGGTTGTGGAACTGGAACAGCTCGATGTGGTCGGTGCGCAGGTTTTTCAGGCTCGTGGCGATCTCGGCCTCCATGTCGGCTTTGGTCAGCGCGCGGCATTTGGTCGCCAGAATGAAGTCATCCCGCAGCCCGGCCTCCTCCAGCGACTGGCCGATCCATGCCTCGCTGACCGTGTAGGCGCGGGCGGTGTCGATGTAATTGATGCCCGCCTTATGCGCGGCGATCAGCAGCTCCCGCGTGCCGGGCTGGTCGATGCGCTGAATGGGAATGCCGCCAAACCCAAGGCGGGAGATTTGTAAGCCTGTGGTGCCGAAATTGACGTATTGCATGGTGTTTACCTCTTATGTTGCTCTCCTATATTGCTCTCCGTTTGCTGCAGGGGTCGATGCTTGCATCCGCCGCTGCATCCTCTACGCTTATTATAGCAAATCCAACGTAAAAATCCAGTCCTCCTAAGCCCTCCCCCGCGTGGGAAGGCAGCCGGCTTGCAAGCATGGTGCTATTCTTCTATAATAAACAGTACAAAAACGAAATTTTTGCGGGGTACAGCCACCTCTACGACCCGCTGACCGGGCGCTGGCCGTTTCTTGCGGGGCCGGAGCGTGTGTCGATTTATTGGTGGAGGAATTTTTGCCCAACACAACTGCTGGCACCTGATGGCAGCCGCGACCACTAGATGCCCGGAAAGTTGTGTCCGCGGTGTCACAATTATCCACAAACAGACCCTATGGATGTTGAAAATTTCGGCGTTTTTCTGTGCGATTTTCCACCCCTGCCCACTTGCGGCGAGGGCTTTTTTCGTGGTATGATTCATTTTGTAATAGTTTATCGCTTTTTAACTGTGAGGAACAGGAATGTTTAATAAAAAGAACCCCATGCGGTATTTCTCCGGCAGCACCTTTGCGCGGCTGCCGCTGTATAAGCTGGCCGCGGGCGGCACGGCGGTGGTGCTGACCGCCAGCATCGGCCTGGGCGCGTTTGCAGCCAGCGTCGGTCCGCTCTCCGCGCCCGAGCCCAGCCCCACGCCCATCGTGACGGCCACCCCCGAGACGGCGGCCACGCCGACCCCTTCCCCGACGCCGAGCCCCACGCCGAAGCCGGACAAGCCGCTGACGATGGAGGCCAGCGTCATCCAGCAGGACGTCGGTGTGACGCTCTACGTCGAGAACGCCCCCGAGCCCAGCCCCACGCCCGATGCGTCCGCCTCGCCGTCCCCGACGCCGTCCAAAAGCGCGAAGGAGGATGACACCGAGAACGAAAAGACCCCGCTGCTGGGCGTGGCGGCAACCATCACGCTGACCGACGCCAAGGGCAATGCCACGGATTACGAGCTGGATACCGAGACCGGCACCGCGCTGGCCGAGGACGTGACCCCCGGCGACTACACGCTGGCGGTCCAGCCCATCGAGGGCTACACGCAGCCCGAGGCCCAGACCGTGACAGTCAAAGAAAAGGTCGTCTACAAGGCGGACGTCAAGGCCGTTAAAGAGAAGATCGTCCAGGCAAGCCAGGTCAACGAGAGTGCCGAGGACTCCGGCGTCAGCAACGCGGGCTCGGCCCCTATCGTCAACGAGGTCACCGACACCGTGACCTACGCCGACAGCGCCAGGACCGAGACCGGCAGCAAGACGAGCTACACAGCCAAGCTGAGCAGCAGCGGACATCTGCTGCTGGCCGACGGCACCGAGACACCCTACCTGCCCGTTTATCAGGACGGCACGAAGGACCTGATCGGCGCAATGCGCGATACGAGCTACGCCGCCAACACGGCCACGGCGGCCTGGCTGCCCGGCGCGGCGGATTCCGTCACGCTGCTGGGTGCGGCCAACACCCGCATGGCGTGGGTACACCGCGCGGACGAGCCGGTGACCGTACAGGAGGACACCGGCGGGGCCGCCCCGGCTGCCGAGGAGACCCCTGTCCCGGCGGACCCCACGCCGGAACCGGCCCCCGAGATCACGCCCGAGCCGACCCCGGAGGCGACGCCCGCCCCCACCGAGGCCCCGACGCAGACCCCCGCCGAAACGCAAACGCCTGCCCCGACAGCAGCCCCTACGGAAGCCCCGACAGCGGCTCCGACGCAAGCACCCACCCAGGTGCCCGACCCGACGGCGGGCTGGCCGGATAACATTGCGGTGCAGGAGCTGGCCAACTACGGCTTTGCCGTGACCAGCGCGACCACCACGATATACGAGTACACCGGCTGGCAGGATATTGACGGCGCAACGTATTATTACGACCCGTCCACCCACCAGCCCGTCACGGGCCAGCAGGTCATTCAGGGCAATGTCTACACCTTTGCGGCGGACGGCGCACTGAACCGCACGGCCCGCGGCATTGATGTCTCGAAGTTCCAGGGCAGCATTGACTGGAACGCCGTCAAGTCGGACGGCATCACGTTTGCCATCATCCGCTGCGGCTACCGCGGCTACGGCAGCGGTGCGCTGGTCGAGGATTCTACCTATCGCCGGAACATTCAGGGCGCGATCAACGCGGGCCTGCGCGTCGGCGTTTACTTCTACAGCCAGGCCATCAATGAGGCCGAGGCCGTCGAGGAGGCCAGCATGGTGCTGAGCCTGGTCAGCGGCTACAGCCTGCCGCTGGGCGTCTACTACGACACCGAGAGTGTCGGCGGCGGGCGCGCCAATGCCCTGAGCGCCGCCGAGCGCACGGCCTGCGCCGTCGCCTTCTGCGAGACGATCCGCAGCGCGGGGTACAGCGCGGGCGTTTACTCCTATGCCAGCTGGTTCTATAACGCGCTGAACTTTGCGAACATCAGCAAGTACAACATCTGGATCGCCCAGTACCGCGATACGCTGAGCTTCAGCTACAAGCACAATATATGGCAGTACACAGGCTCCGGCAGCGTCAAGGGGATCTCGAAGCCGGTGGATATGAATATCGGGTAAAATAAAAGCACCTGCGTTTTCGGACGCAGGTGTTTTTGCGTTATGGAAGCCTTCTCCCTCGGGAGAAGGTGGCCGAGGCTCCGACCGAGGCCGGATGAGGGCAAAGCCCGCCATAGGGCCGGTGAACGGGCTGCAGCGGCAAGGTCTGCCCTCATCAGTCAGCGGACGGGGCCGCTGACAGCTTCCCCCAAGGGGAAACCTTATTTGTTTGTGTAGCAGCTCATCTTCGCGCTGCTTCCGCCCCTGACCTGCCCATTGCCGTGCACAATATATTTATACGTACACAGCTCGGCCAGCCCCATGGGGCCGCGGGCGTGGAGCTTCTGGGTGCTGATGCCCATCTCGCAGCCAAGGCCGAACTCTCCGCCGTCGGTAAAGCGGGTGCTGGCGTTCACGTAGACCGCCGCGCTGTCCACGCAGGTCGTGAACCGCTGTGCCGCCGCGGTGTCCGCCGTGACGATGGCCTCGCTATGGTGGGTCGAATGCTTCGCAATGTGAGCGATGGCCGCATCGACGTCATCCACAACGGCCACGCTCAGCTTATAATCCAGATACTCGGTGTCAAAGTCCTGCGGCGCGGCGGGCACACCGTCGATGATGGCCGCGGCGCGCGCGTCCAGATGCAGCTCCACCGGGGTGATGCCGGCAGCGGCGCGGGCATCGACAAGGCGGGCCTTCAGCATCGGCAAAAACTGCGCTGCCACGTCCCTGTGGACCAGCAGCGCCTCCTCGGCGTTGCAGACGCTGGGGCGGCTCGTCTTGGCGTTTTCCACAATATCCACGGCCATCTCCAGATCGGCGGCCTTGTCCACGTAGACATGGCAGATGCCGGTGCCGGTCTGGATGCAGGGCACGGTTGCGTTCTCGACGCAGGCGCGGATCAGCCCGGCCCCGCCGCGGGGGATCAGCAGATCGACCAGCCCGTCCGCGGTCATCAGCTCGTTGGCGCTGGCGTGGGAGGTGTCCTCGATGAGGCTCACCGCGCACTCCGGCAGGCGCACCCTGCGCAGACCGGCGCGCAGGGCCTCCACGATGGCGTGGCAGCTGGCCCAGGCGTCGCGCCCGCAGCGCAGGATGCACGCACTGCCCGCCTTGATGGCCAGCGCGGCGGCGTCGCTCGTGACGTTGGGGCGGCTCTCATAGATGATGGCGATGACACCCATCGGCACGGCGGTTTTTTCGATTAAAAGGCCGTTCGGGCGCACAATTTTGCGCAGCACTGCGCCCACCGGGTCGGGCAGGGCCGCGACCTCGCGCATACCCTTGGCCATGTCGGTCAGGCGGCCCGGCGTCAGCGCCAGACGGTCCAGCATCACGTCGCTGACACGCCCGCGGGCGTTCTCGACGTCCTGCTTATTGGCGTCCAGAATTTTATCCTGCGCGGCGATGAGCGCAACGGCCATCGCCTCCAGCGCGGCGTTCTTCGTGTCGGCGTCGGCCAGCGCCAGCGGCAGCTTTGCGCCCTGCGCGGCCCGCAAAATTTCCTGCGTAGTCATGGGGTCAGACCTCCCTTATGCCTTGCGGCCCACAAACCGGGTGCCGACGGGCTTACCCTCGACAATGTCGTACAGCACCTCGGCGTGGGCACCGTTGGTAATGATCATGTCCACACCGGCCTCGGTGGCACGCTTGGCGGCGGTGACCTTCGTCAGCATGCCGCCGGTGCCCAGGGCCGAGCCCGCGCCGCCCGCCAGCAGCTCAATTTCCGGCGTGATTTCCTCGACCACCGGGATGAGCTTTGCGTCCGGGTGGGTGTGCGGGTCGGCGGTGTACAGGCCGTCGATGTCGGACATCAGCACGACCAGATCGGCGTGGATGCACTTGGCCACCAGCGCGGCCAGCGTGTCGTTGTCGCCCAAAGAGTATTCCTCGCAGGCGACGGGGTCATTCTCGTTGATGATGGGGATGGCGTGCAGCTGCAAAAGACGCTCCAGCGTGTTTTGCAGGTTGTGCAGACGGTTTTCGTGGTCAAAATCCTCCCACGTCAGCAGCATCTGGGCCACGGTATGGTTGTATTGGCCGAACAGTCGGTCATAGGTATACATCAGCTCGCACTGGCCCACCGCGGCGGCAGCCTGCTTGGTGACAAGGTCGCCGGGCTTTTCAATTTGCAGCTTGCCTGCACCGAGGCCCGTGGCCGCCGACGATACGACGATGAGCTGATGTCCGGCGTTCTGAATATCGCTCCACACCCTGACCAGATCCTCGGTGTGGCGGATGTTGAGCAGCCCGCCGGGATGTGCCAGCGTGCTGGTGCCTACTTTAACGACGATACGCATAAAATTTCTCTTTCTATTCCTGTTTGGCAACCGCTTTGTAGGGGCGAGCATTGCTCGCCCGTCAGGCGTCTGCCGCGCGGGGTATTTTCCTGGAAAAGCACTTCTTACCGTCAGGTCTGCGGGCGAGCAATGCTCGCCCCTACATTCTCGGAAGCGGTCACTTCTTCCCCAAATCCTTTGTCTTTTCAAACGCGGCCAGCACGGCGTCGGTCACGGCACCGCGGAAAGCGCGCTCCTCCAGCAGGCGCACGCCCTGAATGGTCGAGCCGCCGGGGCTGCAGACGGCGTCCTTCAATTCGCCCGGGTGCTTGCCGGTCTCCAGTACCATCCGCGCGCTGCCCAAAAGCATCTGGGCGGCGTACTCCTGTGCCTTGGCGCGGGGCAGACCTGCGGCGACACCGCCGTCGGCCAGTGCCTCGATGAACTGGTACGCCCAGGCCGGTCCGCAGCCGGACACCGCGCTTGCGGCGTCGATCAGGCTCTCCGGCACGGCGTCCAGACGGCCTGCAGGGGCCATGGCGGTGAGCCACTCGGCCATTTTTTCCGGCTCCACATCGTCAGAGCAGTACTGGATCATGCCGTCGCCCAGCGCCACGGGGGTGTTAGGCATCATACGGATGATGGGATAGCCGCTGCCCGCCATCTGGCGGATCTGCTGCATCGACAGGCCCGCCGCCATCGTGACCAGCACAAAGGGGCGGCTCTCGGCGCGGGCCTCCAGCGTTGGGGTCAACTCGTCGAGCATATCGGCCATCATCTGGGGCTTTACGCCCAGAAAGATGAAGTCGCAGATGCCGGCGACCTCCTCATTCGTGCCGCAGGCGCAGCCGAGCTCGTCCGCCAGCGCCTGTGCCTTGGCAGGCGTGCGGTTGGCCAGCAGCACATCGCCGGACCCGGCGCCCTTGCAGACCGCGCGCGCCACAGCCCCGCCCATGTTGCCGCAGCCGATAAAACCGTATTTCATGGTAAACCCCCTATTTTATACTTTATATGCAGTATTTATAGTAGTGCAAGGGAGTAGGTTTGTCAACGGGAAAAACAGGCTTTCCCCGGGGGAAAGATACAGAAAGTCCATCGCATCTTTTTCTTGCCCTTATCCTGCAAACGCGGTATAATAAAATAGAATATTTGTAAAATTCCGTCCGCCGCTGCACGGCGGGCACCAGGATAGAGTTTGGAGGCAGTACCATGTCTGAATTTATTCCTCTTTCGGTTCCGAATTTCGGCGCGCGCGAGGCCGAGCTGGCCGGGCAGGCCATCACGTCGGGGTGGGTGTCCACCAGCGGCGGCAAGGTCACGGAGTTCGAGGAAGCGCTGGCCGCTTACGTGGGCATGCCCCGCGCCGTGGCCTGCAACGCCGGTACCAGCGCGCTGCATCTGGCCGCTATGGCCGCCGGCATCACCCGCGGGGATGAGGTCATCGTCCCGACGCTGACTTTTATCGCCGCCGTCAACCCGCTGACCCGCTATGTCGGCGCGGAGCCGATCTTCATCGGCTGCGACGACTCCCTGTGCATTGACCCCGACGCCGTCGAGGATTTCTGTGCGAACCGCTGCGAGCTGCGGGACGGCAGGCTGTACAACAAAGCCACCGGCGCACACATCAAGGCACTGGAGGTCGTGCATGTGTTCGGCAACATGGCCGACATGCCCCGCCTGATGGCGATAGCCAAGCGCTACGGCCTCATCGTCATTGAGGATGCCACCGAGGCACTCGGCACCCGCTGCACCGACGGCCCGTTTGCCGGTAAGTTTGCGGGCACCATCGGCGACATCGGCTGCTACAGCTTTAACGGCAACAAGATCATCACCACCGGCGCAGGCGGCATGGTCGTGTCCAACCACGCTGACTGGGCCGAGCACGCCAAGCATCTGTCCACCCAGGCCAAGACCGATCTGCTGCAATTTTTGCACGATGAGGTCGGCTACAACTACCGCATGACGAACGTGCAGGCATCCTTGGGGCTTGCCCAGCTCGAGCGGCTCGAGGGCTTCATCACCCACAAAAAGGCGCTGTATGACCGCTATGCGGCCGCGCTGGACGGCGTGAAGGGGCTGCGCATCCTGCCCTTCCGCGAGGCGGAGTGCCGCTCCAACCACTGGTTCTTCAGCCTGTATCTGAAGGATTCCGGGCTGGACCGCGACACTGTGATCGAGAAGCTGCAGGCGCAGCACATCCAGACTCGCCCGGTGTGGGCGCTCATCCATGAGCAGGCCGACTACCCCCGCAACGAGGCTTACGGTCTGGACAAGGCGCTGGACTACCGCAAGTATATTGTCAACCTGCCCTGCTCCACGAACCTGTCCTTTGAGGACTGTGACCGCGTGATCGAAGCGGTGCTGGGGCTGTAAAAGGCTTCCCCATCGGGGCTGCGCCCGCAGGCGCGTGTCGGAGTGCAACCGCCGTAGGCGGCACTTGGCACGGAGACTGAAGCTGTCCGCGAAGCGGACTGATGAGGGCAAAGTCCACGCCGCAACCCATTTCCTGGCGGCGGAGACACACTCGCCTCTCATCCGGCGCTTGCGCGCCACCTTCCCCCTCAAGGGAAGGCTTTAATAAACGTCAAAGGGGGACCACCCTTGATAAAAGTAGAAGAACTTTTTATTGCGCCCACCGCCACGGTGCTGGAAACGCTGCGCAAGCTGGACGAGACCGGCCAGCGCATCCTGTTCATTGCACCGGAGGGACATCTGAAGGCCGTCATCACCGACGGTGACATCCGCAAGTTTTTCCTGCGCGGCGGCACACCGGACCAGACCGTGGACCACGCGGCCAACTATCATCCGCTGAGCGTCTCGGTGTCCGAGCGCGGCAAGGCCCGCAGCATTTTGCAGGAGCATTGCATCGACGCGCTGCCGGTCCTGAACAAGCGCGGCATCATCACCGACATCGTCTTTGCCCACGGCCTGGATCTGGACAACCGCAAGCAGGTCGATATTCCCGTTGTGATGATGGCGGGCGGGCTGGGCACGCGGCTGTACCCGTACACAAAAATTCTGCCCAAGCCGCTGATTCCCGTGGGCGAGCAGCCCATTGCCGAGCTGATCATGGACCGGTTCCGGGACTTCGGCTGCCACGAGTTCACGATGATCGTGAACTACAAAAAGGGCATGATCAAGTCCTATTTCAATGAGCTGGAAAAGGACTATACCGTGGACTTTGCCGACGAGGAAGTGTTCATGGGCACCGGCGGCGGGCTCTGCCTGCTGAAAGGAAAAATCAAAGCACCGTTCTTTTTTACGAACTGTGACACGCTTTTGGATGTAGACTTCGGCGACATTTATGAGTACCATAAATCCCACGGCAACCTGGTCACGATGATCTGCGCGTTCAAGCACTACACCGTGCCCTACGGCGTGGTGGAGCTGGGCGAGAACGGCAGCATTGCCGCCATGCGCGAAAAGCCCGAGCTGGACTTTTTGACGAACACCGGCGTCTACGTGGTGGAGCCGCGCGTCGTGGAGGAAATGCGCGACGGCGAGAAGATCGGTTTCCCCGATGTGATCGAGCGCTACCGCCGGGCCGGGGAGAAGGTCGGCGTCTATCCCATCAGCGAGAGCAGCTGGATGGACATGGGCCAGCTGGAGGAGCTGGAGAAGATGAGAAGAAAGCTGGAGAATCAGCAGTAGAAAAGAGAGGAGTCAGGAGAGCGGAGAGAGCATCACCGTAAGGCCGAAGCCTTCCCGGTGCGTCATCTCCTATCTCCTCACTATAAAAACCGGAGGTTTTTACCTATGCCTGTAACGATCATAGCCGAGGCCGGGGTCAACCATAACGGCAGTCTGGAAATGGCCAAGGAGATGGCCCGCGTTGCTAAAGAATGCGGCGCGGACATTGTAAAATATCAGACCGCCGTGCCCGAGCTGGTGGTCAGCAAATTTGCCGAGAAGGCCGAGTACCAGAAGCAGACCACCGATGCCGCCGAGAGCCAGCTGGAGATGATCCGCAAGCTGCATTTCTCGTTTGAGGCGCATAAAGAATTAAAGGAATACTGCGATTCCATCGGCATCCAGTATTTAAGCGCGCCGTTTGACGTGCCGAGCGTGAAGTTTCTGGGCACGCTGGGTCTGCCGCTTTTAAAAATCCCCTCCGGCGAGATCACGAACCTGCCGTATCTCGAGGCCATGGCTGCGCAGAAAACGCCGGTGCTGCTCTCCACGGGCATGAGCACGCTGGACGAGATCACCGACGCGCTGGGCGTGCTGGATGACGGCGGCTGCCCCGAGGTGACGATTTTGCACTGCAACACGCAGTACCCGACGCCCTACGAGGACGCAAACCTGACCGCCATGATCGAGCTGTACGACCAGTTCGGTCTGCCGGTAGGGCTGTCCGACCATACGCCCGGCTGGGAATGCGACGTAGCCGCGACGGTTTTGGGCGCGCAGGTCATTGAAAAGCACTTTACGCTGGACAAATCCCTGCCCGGCCCCGACCAGAAGGCCAGCCTGGACCCCGCCGAGTTTGCGGCGATGGTGCTGGCCGTGCGCCACGCAGAAGCCGCCCTCGGCGACGGCCACAAGCATCTGACCGCCAGCGAGGCCCCGAACAAGGCCATTGCCCGCAAGAGCATTGTGGCCGCCCGGGAAATCAAGGCGGGTGAGGTTTTCACCGAGGAAAATCTCACCACCAAGCGCCCGGGGGACGGGATTTCGCCCATGCGCTGGCATGAGATTTTAGGCCAGACCGCGAAACGCGATTTTGCCGAGGATGAGAAGATCGAGGTGTGAGGAATGCCTTGCCGGGAGGGATAAATCCCCCCTACAACAGGCAAAAGGGTAGTGGTAAAGGCTGTAGGGGGCGGCGTCCCCGACGCCCCGCGGAGGGGTCAAGACCCCTCCCTGCAAACCAATTTAAAAGGGGTACGTAGGGCGGCCTGCCCCCAGGCCGCCGCGGGAGTTAGTGGGTGAATGCCCGTTGATGGGCGGCCACGCAAGGCTCGTCGGGACCCTTCAGGCCTCGCAAGCTCGGCCAGCTCTTCGGGCCCGGACCCCTCTGTCGCTCCGCGACATCTCCCCGCGCAGCGGGGAGTCACCCCTAAAAGGGGCGCCTTTTGCGCGGGCGAAGCCCGCGAGAGAAGCCTCCCCATCAGGGGAGGTGGCCGCGGAGCAGGCCGGAAGGGTTCAGCCCGTTGACGGCGGGCATAGCAAAGTTGCGGGCCGGGCATGCCCGGCCCCTACGGACTGCTGTTTCCGGCAGCGGGGGGTCGG
>ERZ773228.3828-NODE-3828-length-11976-cov-2.764617_pt1 | contig 11976 bp, 11 predicted proteins | sample MGYA00580524_ERZ773228 | MGnify/ENA primary metagenome ERZ773228 (study PRJEB29015, sample SAMEA2737768) | human gut metagenome | biome: human gut; feature: human-associated habitat; material: faeces | place: China | collected 2012 ...
ATTATATATAGCTCTATAAAAACTAAATTGAATTGTTGACCAGCCAAAGCCTCCGATTAAACCTGTTATAAACCTGCGTTTGTTTGTTGACTTTTTTATGTTTAAATATTGAAGAAGCCAGTCAGTTAGCATAGTTAAGGACATGAAAGTGCAGATAGCAAGCGGCACTTTCTTTTTAATAAAAACAAAAAATGCAATTATTGAGGAGATAATAACACCGGTGCATCTTGCACATACGGGAAATTGATATCCCTTAAAGAAAAAGCTGCGTTCAGGTTTTTGGTGACATCCAAGAAAACTGCCAATTTTCATTAATCCAAGCCATTTATTATATTTTTTCATTATGCTTTAAACTTATATCCACATTTACTGCATATCCAGTATGCAGTATTTTTGACTTCCTTATCATCACCGCAGGCTCCGCAGAGCAGACCAATTGGTCCCAAGATAATGTATCCGCATATAGCGTCAAAAACAGAAAAATCTTTTCCTTTGGTTGTTGTTTCATTGATTATCTGACAGTTGTTGTCGCCGCATTTTGGACATCTCATATAAGTATAAATTCCTCCATAACTATGTAAAAAATTAGCATATAAATTATAACATAATGAATAAATTGTGTCAAGTTGTCAAAAAAATCGTAATAATTTATTAAAATACAATTGACATTTTTAATATTTTATTGTATAATTATAAAGAAATATTTTATCTAAAATAGAAACGAGGTAAAATCATGGCACTTGATAAAGTTCTTATAGTAGATGATGATAAAAATATATGTGACCTTTTAAGATTGTATCTTGAAAAGGAGGGATACGGTGTTATTCTTTCTCATGACGGTGACGAAGCAGTTGCAAAGTTCAATGCTCTTAAACCTGATTTGATTCTTCTTGATATTATGCTTCCAGGAATGGACGGCTGGCAGATTTGCAGAGAAATCAGAAAAAAATCAAATGTGCCGATCATCATGATTACTGCAAAAGGGGAAACAATAGATAAGGTTATCGGGCTTGAATTGGGTGCTGATGATTATATTGTAAAGCCTTTCGATGCAAAAGAGGTGATTGCAAGAATTAATGCAATTACAAGAAGAATCGGCTCTGTAAATGTTGAAACAGAGGCAAAGGAAGTAAGATATGATAAGCTTTCTGTTAATATGACTCGCTACGAGTTAAAGGTAAATGGAAAAGTTATAGATACTCCGCCGAAGGAACTTGAACTTCTTTTTTATCTTGCATCAAATCCAAACAGAGTTTATACTCGTGACCAGCTTCTTGATGAGGTTTGGGGATTTGAATATTATGGCGATTCAAGAACAATTGACGTTCATATTAAGCGTCTGCGTGAAAAGCTTGAGGGAGTTTCTGATAAATGGAGTCTTAAAACCGTTTGGGGTGTAGGATATAAATTCGAGGTTGACGAAGAAGAATGATTTTGTAGAAGTTGTTTTCATAGGAATGGTATATGGATTTTTGAAAAAACGTGTACTGGTTTACCTATGAGGACAACTTCTTATATTCAAATTCTTGTCAAAATCCCAAGGGGGCTGATTTAATTTGAAAAAGAATATATTTAGTAATTATTTTTACATCTGCTTGATTACTGTTATTGCCTGTATAAGCGTAGTCGGACTCGTACTTATTGCGGCTTCAACAAGACTTTACAAGGAAGAAAAATTCAATGAGGTATCAAATATTGCAGAGCTTTATATAAGTGATATTCAGTCTGAATTTGAGGAAAATGGTTCTATTGCTTCATCAGGTATGCAAAGGCTTAACTATACATTCAACAACTACTATGGCATAACACTTCTTGTTTATAATGACAGCGGAAAATGCGTTTTATATCGTGATGATAAATACAAGGAATCAACTATATCTGATGAGATGAAAAAAAAGCTTGAAGCAGGAGAATATCTTGATTTTAATTCTGATAAAATATCAGCAGAGCAGCCATTGATTTATTATGGAAGCAGATTTTATGTCCAGTCCGGCGAACAGGATACACAGAGATTTTATCTGGTTGCATACGGTTCTGTTGAAAATATAGATAATTTTTCTTCAATGCTGCTTTTATTCGGAGCTTCGGTAATAGTTTTGATTGCTGTTATTGCAGGTTTCATTTTCCTTGTCAATACAAGAAGAATGTCAAAGCCGATTGCTGAAATAACACGAATTACAGATAATTATGCCAAGGGTGATTTTTCCGAGCAGATAAAATTATCAGGTTCAAAAGAAATGCGTCATCTTGCATCATCTCTGAATGAAATGGGAGATTTTATAAAAACTAATGATGATGTAAGCAAAAACTTTATAGCCAATGTATCACATGAGTTGAGAACTCCAATGACTACTATAGGAGGATTTGTTGACGGTATTCTTGACGGAACTATTCCGAAGTCAAAGCAAAATCAGTATCTCGTTCTTGTATCTCAGGAAATCAAAAGACTGAGAATACTTGTCAGCTCAATGCTGAATATGACAAAGTTTGAGTCAGGAACAATGAAACCTAATTTTACAGAAATTAATCTGACGGATACTGTTATTTCAACAGTTCTTATGTTTGAAAAGAAGATAGAAGATAAAAATCTTGAGATAGATGGACTTGATTCAGAGCGTTTAATGGTAGTTGCTGATAAGGATCTTATGCAGCAGGTAATTTACAATCTTGTTGAAAATGCTGTAAAATTCGTTAATAAAGGCGGGACTATTTCATTTGCATTTAATGAAATAGATAAATTCGCTTATGTAAGTATAAAAAATACAGGTGAAGGACTTAAAAATGATGAACTTTCGCAGGTATTTGACAGATTTTATAAAACTGATTCCTCAAGGGGCAAAGATACAACCGGCTTAGGACTGGGTCTTGCTATTTCAAGAAAAATTATACATCTTCATAACGGACAGATAATTGTAAAGAGTGTTTATAATGAATATACTGAATTTACAATAAAAATTCCTGTTAAGCAGTAAAGAAAGGATTTAATATATGGACGATAAGGATAAGATTTTTACCATAAGCCATAACGGAAACAATGAGGAGAATTCTTCAGATGCAGAGAATAAAGCTGATGAATCTTCAAAAGAGATTAGTGATAACGCTGTTTCCAACAATTCTGATGAACAAAAACGTAAGTATGATGACTTTATGTATGAACCTATCGGATTTGAACATGCTGCTTCATCTACAGAATATACTTACCTTGAATCAGGTGAAACAGAAAAGAAGAAGAGAAGCAATAATGAAAAATTTATAATAGTTATGCTTATCACTATTTTTGCAGCAATTATTATTCTTGCAGTAACATGTATAACAATAGATATCAGCAGAAGTTCAGACATAATTGATAATTACAGTCATGATAAGGTAACGATTTACAAAGAAACAAAGCCTGTTTCTGATGAAGATGCAGTTCTAAAGGATGAAAATGGACGTTACACTACAGAGGGCGTAGCGTCAACAGTAAGACCGTCTATTGTTGAAATTTACACATACTCTGATGAAAAGCATCAGAAGCTTTCAAATACAGGCTCAGGAATTATAATATCAGAGGACGGATATATTGTTACCAATACACATGTATTGAGTTCAGACGGCTATCATGTTGTAGTTACAAGTGATGATAAGAAATATAATGCTGATATAATCGGCAGAGATTCCAAAACAGATATTGCCGTTATAAAAATTAATGCTAATAATATTACGGCGGCAGTTTTGGGAGATTCTGATGAAATAATGGTTGGCGAGCAGGTTATGGCTATAGGAAATCCAGCAGGACTGTCAGGAACAGTAACAGATGGCATTGTATCAGCAGTTAATCGTAAGATAAAGGGAGACTCAACGGGTTTTGAAATGAACTGCATACAGACTAATGCAGATATAAGTCCGGGAAACTCAGGTGGTGCACTAGTAAATATGTTTGGTCAGGTAATAGGAATTACATCTTCAAAATATGTAAGCTCCAGTTATGAAGGACTTGGCTTTGCTATTACAATTAATGAGGCACTTCCAATTATAGAAGAGCTTATTGACAATGGATTTGTTTCAGGCAGATTCAGAGTAGGCATAACGCTGATTGGTACTGATACAGATGCAAGCCGTAAAAAAGTTGAAGAAGAAATAGGATTTGAACTGCCGGAGGACTTCAATGGAATTTATATTGCTGAAATAGCTAAGGATTCTAAAATTGCTGAAACAGAGTTGAAGAGTGGTGACTTTATAACTGAAATAGCAGGAAAACAAGTAACAAATTATGATGAATTATATTCAGAGGTAAGTGAATTTAAAATAGGGGATAAGATACCTGCTGAATGTGTGAGATTTAATGACAAGCATGAACCTGAAACATTTGAGATTGAATTTGAAATAATGGAAGATACCTCCGGAGATTATTAATACGGTTTTTTAGAATGCTTTGTATTAACACCGCATACTCCTCCTATTCCGCCGAAAACGGCAGAAAGGAGGAGCTTTTTTATAGAAAAGCTCATAAACAGACTGCCATTAATAAAAATACCGAATGTGAGGATCACCATGTAAATTAAGATACCGCAGGCAGCTCCCTCAATAATTCCTTTGCGGCGTCTGAAATGTCCGCAGAATAAGCCGGAAATGAAAGTGCCAATTATAAGGGAAATTCTTGTAAATGCAGATAAATTATCGCAGTTGTCTGTTAAAAAATATACAAATGCAGAGAATAATATTATGATAATTAAAATGGTAAAAATGCCTATAAGTGAAGAAAGAAAAAGGCTTTTCCATAAGTTTGTCCATATGCTTTCCCTATATTTACGCATAAAAATACCTCCGCATTTATCAGTCTGACTAATAATATGCGGAGGATATTTGTTTTATTCTTCACCTTCAGAAGTTTTCTTTGATTTTTTATTTTTTTTGGAGTTTTCTTTTTCAGCCTCAAGTCTTTCGTGAACAGTAGTATTTTCAGAAATGGCCCAGAGCTTTATGCGGAGTTTATTGCGTTCGCCGCCTGTTTCAATGACAACATTGTCATCACCCTTACGAACGACCATTCCAACAATACCGCCTATTGTAACTATTTCGTCGCCGATTTGAATGTTATTTTGCATGCTTTTAGTTTCTTTTTCCTTTTTTCTTTGAGGTCTTATCATGATAAAGTACATGAAAAGAATAACTACACCGAATAAAAGGAGAGAACTTCCGATGCTTGCACCAGCATTTGCAGTGCTGCCTGATGACGAACCGCCTTCAGCAAAAGCAGAAATTGTAGATAAATTAGTTAATGCAGAAACAGCGGCAATAGATGAAGCTGTTTTGATGAATGATTTAATTGTCATTAAAAAATACCTCCAAATTTAATAAATATCTTAGAACCGGTCAGAACTTTTTTTACTTGCTTTTAATATATTCATCTATAGACTTAGCAGCAGTTTTGCCTGCACCCATAGCAAGAATAACCGTAGCAGCGCCTGTAACAGCGTCACCGCCTGCATAAACGCCTTTACGAGTTGTAAGCATGTCCTCATTAACAACAAGACAGCCTCTTTTGTTAGCTTCAAGACCATGTGTAGTTGTTCTGATAAGAGGATTTGGTGAAGTACCGATTGACATAACAACAGTATCAACAGGAAGTTCGTAATTTGAACCCTCAACAGCAATCGGACTTCTTCTTCCGCTTTCATCAGGTTCACCAAGTTCCATTTTGATACATTCCATAGCCTTAACTCTGCCGTTTTCATCAGGAATGATTTTTACCGGATTATTAAGAGTGAGGAATTCAATGCCTTCTTCCTTAGCGTGATGCACTTCCTCAAGACGTGCAGGCATTTCAGCCTCTGAACGTCTGTAGACTATGTAAACCTTTTCAGCACCCATTCTCATAGCACTTCTTGCAGCGTCCATAGCAACGTTTCCGCCGCCAACAACCGCAACAGCCTTTGATTTGATTACAGGTGTATCATACTCATCAAGGTAGCCTTTCATAAGGTTGATTCTTGTAAGATATTCATTTGCAGAACATACACCAATTAGAGCCTCGCCTTCGATACCCATAAATCTCGGCAGACCTGCACCTGAACCAACGAAAACAGCTTCATAGCCCATTTCCATAAGCTCATCAATTGAAAGAACTTTACCGATAACCATATTTGTCATGATTTCAACACCGAGTGACTTTAAAGCGTCAACTTCCTTTTGAACAATAGCCTTTGGAAGACGAAATTCAGGAATACCATACATAAGAACGCCGCCTGCAGTATGGAATGCTTCAAATACAGTAACTTTTTATCCAAGACGTGCAAGGTCACCTGCACAAGTGAGTCCTGAAGGACCTGCACCTACAACAGCTACCTTATGACCATTTGACTTCGGGATATCAACAGACTTAGGAGTCTGAGAAAGCATATAGTCAGCAGCAAAGCGTTCAAGACGACCAATACCTACCGGTTCACCCTTGATTCCACGAACACATTTACCCTCACACTGATTTTCCTGAGGACAAACACGTCCGCATACAGCCGGCAGGCCGTTAGTAGTTTTGATTATATCATAAGCATTCTCAAAGTTGCCCTGAGCGATTTCTGCAACGAATTCAGGAATTCTTACTCCAACAGGACATCCGCTGACACAAGGCTTATTTTTACAGTTAAGGCATCTCTGAGCCTCTTCCATAGCCATTTCTTTTGTATATCCCAGTGTAACTTCCTGAAAGTTTCTGGCTCTTATCTGAGGTTCCTGTTCAGGCATAGGAACCTTTGTTAAAGACATATTAGGCATAATTTTATATTACCGCAAAAGCGGTATTCCTCCTTTAAACAAAAGTTTGGATAATTTTAGTATCCATAATAATCTTCTGTGCACAAGATTATTTAATTCCTTTAAGCATGCGGCATTCATGTTCTTGTTCACGATAAGTTGAATTTCTTGACATAAGCTCATCAAAGTCAACAAGATGACCGTCAAAGTCAGGTCCCTCAACACAGGCATATCTGATTTTTCCGTCAACAGTAACACGACATCCGCCACACATACCAGTACCGTCAATCATTATAGGGTTGAGAGAAACAATAGTCTTTATGTTGAATTCCTTGGTTACGTCGCAAATGAATTTCATCATTGGAACAGGACCGATAGCAATAACAGCATCATAATTTCTTCCACTCTCAATTAATTCACGCAGAGCGTTTGTAACGAAACCTTTTTTGCCATAGCTACCGTCATCAGTACAGAGAACAAGCTCTGAACAGCATGCTTTAAATTCATTTTCAAGAATAACCATATCCTTATTTCTGAAACCTGCGATTACATCAACGTCTATATTATTATTGAAAAGCTGTTTTGCCTGCGGATATGCAATAGCACATCCTACACCGCCGCCTACAACACAGACTTTTTTGGCATTTGGATCTATATGAGTTGGAATTCCGAGCGGACCAACAACATCAAGTATAAAATCGCCTTCATTGAATTTAGAGAGCTTTTCTGTTGAAAAGCCTGCAATCTGAAAAATAATAGTAATAGTACCTGCTTTGCGGTCATAGTCAGCAATAGTGAGCGGAATTCTTTCGCCCTTTTCGTCTGTTCTGAAGATAATAAACTGACCTGCCAAAGCTTTTTTAGCAATAAAAGGAGCTTCTATTTCCATAAGAACTACAGATGGATTAAGCTCTTCTTTTTTTATAATTTTGAACATCATTGTTCCTCCTTGTTAATAGGAAATGCTTGTTTACATGAAATATAACTTTAGGCAACAACGCACAAAGCATATCCAACAGCTTTGTACGTTATTGCCTTTATTATAACATAATTGTTTTTTATTTGCAATAGTTTTTTGCTACATTCAGCAGTTTGCCGCATTTTTCCAGGCAAGCACAATTAAATTGTGTATTATTGGGGTAAGACTGTAAAAGTATTTTTTACATACCGCCTCTCAGGAAGAAACAGTTTTGAATTATCAATGCACAGCCGCCTGCAAAATTATTTTTATCCTTAATCGGACTTAAAACAACTCGTTCAGCAATTTCGTCACCGGTAACCTTTGCAATGCACCTCTTACAGAATTCCAACTGTTTATCAGTAAGGTTTATATTATGAATAATAATTCTCTGTGCAAAAAATCCGCATGCAAGGTTATTGATAAGTACGCCCAATTTGCTTAAAAGACCGGAAACAAGCTTTACAACAGGTTCTTCACCTCTTGCAATTGAAAGTGCAACATTATCAATACTGATATTACTTTTATCTCCCTCTGTAAGCTCGTAAAGAACAGGTGTATTTTCCTTTGAATATATCTTACCAAAAGCAGATGTTACGGCATTTAATGAAAGCTCTGCCTTGACTGAACCGTCAGGATAACCGTCAAAACTGCGTCCACCCGGATTAACAATGTATCTTTCAATCATATATGTATATGACTGAAAATCATTTGAGAGTTCATTTTTATGGAGTATAGCGAGGTTTGTTTGATTTCCGTAATGTATGAAAGCCTGATTCATCTGATAACCGTTAACACCTTTAAAATCATTGCTTGCCAAAGCCCATAGACCTATTGCATTGGCACATTGAACCTCAATATCAACACCGCTTGAAATTTTATCAATAAAGTTAGTGAAATCAAGAACACCGTCTTTATAGAATATTTTAAGTCTGCCCCACATAAGAGGAACAACTCCTATGCCAAGACCTAAAACATTTTCCTTTGTAAGACAGCTGTTTTCCATCATTTCGTTGCTCTGATTGATTATGTAGTTAATTATATCCTTACTGGAAGTCCTTTCATCAATGGTTGTGCTTGCTTTATCAAGAACCTGACCGTCCAAGGTTGTCAGACCTACGCAAATCATGTTCTCATCGACAGTAGCACCAAGAGCAAATTTATAATTGACATTAATATCAATCAGGATTTTTCTTCTGCCTTTCTGGAGCTTTTCAGCACATACAGGAGCTTCTCCAAGTTCTACAAGAACGCCCTCTTCAATCATTTCATTAGTAATAATTGTAACAGCGGCTCTTGTTATTTCCAAAGCACTTGCAACGTCTACTCTGGATATTGGACCTAATTCTTTAATAACTCTTAAAATCTGCATTCTGTTTCTGCGTTTTAAGTCAAGTTTACTGATTCCGCATTTTTCCATAATTCATAACTCCATTCCGTATTATTCTTTTTACATGTAAAGGCTTAATCAAAATTGTACGAAAATGTATCAAAATAAAATTTATACGGAGATTTTTATTGATACAAATTCTTGATGAAGGATTCAGGAAATAACTGCACAAATCACTTTTTCTTTTAATAAGTTTGTAAATATGAATTGATAAATACAATTAGTGCAGTTTTAAAAATTTTAATCAAACTAACGTAACTTTTAACCCATAAAAATTATAACACATAAACATAAATTTTTAAACAGTTAATAATAAAAAAACTTTTATTTTGTATAAATGAACAAACTATATAAAAAGTTAACTAAATAAATTATCTATATGTACAATAATCGGCAGCGTTACTACAGATAATATTGTACTTGCGGCAAAAATTTCTGAAGCATAAAGACTGTTTTTTTCATATCTTATACATTGCAGTGTACACATTGCAGCAGCAGGTGCTGAAGCAGCAACCAGAACAGTAATTCTTATCTGTTCATTTACATTAAACAATGAAAAGACAGCAATCAGAATCAATGGGAGTAAAATCAGCTTTAAAAATGAAACATAATAAATTCCCGGTTTTTTCAAAAGCTTGAGGATTTTTGTATCTGCAATAGTAACTCCGGAAACTATCATTGCAAGCGGTGTATTAAGATTTGAAATGAAGTTCAAAGAATCTGTAATAATATCGGGCAGACGTATCTGAGCAAAGAACATGATAATGCCTAATACAATTGAGATTATAACAGGAGAATAGAAAACCTTGACTATGTTTTTAAGATTTCTTTCTCCTGAAATAAGAATTATTCCATGAGTCCATACAACCAAGTTAAAAACTGTAAGAAAAGCAGTAAGGTAAAATATGCCCTCACTTCCGAAAAGAGCGTTAACAAGAGGTATTCCCATAAAACCACAGTTAGAATAAATTGCTGAAAATCGTTCAATCTGAGTTTCACGTCCGTCCTTTTGCGGTATCAACAAATATGCAGCAACTATTAAAATTATATATGATAAAATTGAAAGTCCGAAAGCAATAAGAAGATTTTTAACAAGTTGAGGCTTATAATCTGTCTGATAAGCCATTAAAATAACTATAGGATTAACTACAGTGAGTACAAGCTTGGAAAGTTCTTTATTTCCGTCATCAGTTATGATTTTTGTTTTTTTACATATTATACCTACAATAATTAAAATCAGCATGATTAAAGTCTGATTTAAGATTATTTCTGCATTTTCCAAAGAAAGACCTCCGATTAAAACTGTAAAACAAGCCAAAAGAGAATTGATAAAATATAAAATATCACAAAAACAGATATAAATAAAATCAATAATGCTTTATCTGCAATTTTATACGTCTTTTGACTGAAAGTTAACTTTTTATCTTTAATTAACAGCAAAATGAAAGCTGCCAAACCGATGATTGAAGCAAAAAGCCCGATCTTCCATCCTACAGGATAGAATTTTAATAAAAGAGTACTTCCGGTTTTGACCTTAACAGCCATAAATGAGCCTAAAACCTTGTGAATTTCACACTTTTTGCCGTCAAGCCGAGCTGTGTAGCCTTTATTATATGAAAACGGCAGATAGACATAACCGTCATCTTCGGAATAAACAGTAATTGTATTCCCATTTAGCTGTATATGAGCAGTTTGGGCTTCATTGAGTGCGGAAGAAATTTCTTTTGCATCCAACGAATAAACACCAAATGAACTTACGTCTATATCTTTTTTTAACTCTACTCTTATGTTAATATATCTGTTTTCAAAAGTACCCAAATCCAGAATACCGTTATTTTTTTTATTAGGATAATTGTTTTCTAACAAAACATTGTTAAGATATATTTTTACTGAATTATAATACGGTTCACTCAGATTTGTCGAATAATTGCTGAAAACGTCAAAATAAAGCTCTTTTTTATCAGTTATGAGAAAACTGTATTCTAAGTAGGCAGGCTTTTTGTTATCAATGATTTTTAGTGAGAATTTATCATGGTCATGGCAGTATTCTATGTTTTCACATTTGTAAGGAACATACTCCAAAACAGTTCGTTCTTTATTCAAGAGTTTTTCTGACATATATTTTGTTGTATACAGACGTGTATATGAATTAAAATCCATAAGCTCTTTCGGATTTGTTTTACTTATCAAAGCACCATCGGGAAGTATGGTATTTTCATAGATTTTATAAGTTCCGTTAGAATCCAGAGGAGTAAAGTATTTATTGGTATTTGAAGATGTTCCGATTAAGTATTTATTCATTAAAAAAGCGTCAGTAAGTACAGTACCGCCATGAGAAGAACTGTCAAGCCAGTATGAAGAATAACCTAATCTTTTTAATGTGTAAAAGAAACTGCTGTCATTAAGAGATGTGTAGTGACTTATAGTATTAAAGCCCATAGCTTCAGACATATTTGAATAAAAATAGAATTTTTTTGTTTTCAATCTGAAAAAGTCGTGGTCATAGAGTCGCTGACTTATTTCAATAGTATTTTGATAGCGTTCACCATTATCGTGAACATTTCCCATATAGACATTTGTATTGAAAAAGCTTTCTGCAATAAAAATCATTGAAATGAATAGGGAAGCGTACATTGTATTGATTTTGCCATGACGCTTGAATAGTATTATTGATGTATAAGCAGCAGCAGTAATAATTGCAAGAATACTTAATATGACTGCATCTGAATTGCTTGTCCATAAAGTAGAAACATATGAGTTGATTTTTTTTACTCCGAATATACATATAAGACCATAGAGAACGAAAATAAATCCGGATATTACAAGAGAAGCCATAATGTATTTTTTGCTTGGTATTTTTTTATCTGACACAAGCAGTACTTTTTCAAAGTTTGGA